>Ga0316202_10002708_pt1 | contig 11297 bp, 9 predicted proteins | sample 3monrhotite_MG_FD_204934 | JGI IMG/M metagenome (GOLD analysis project Ga0316202, IMG submission 204934) | Microbial mat bacterial communities from mineral coupon in-situ incubated in ocean water Damariscotta River, Maine, United States -... | ecosystem: Environmental > Aquatic > Marine >...
ACTAAACCCAGTCCAATACTGAAAAAACCGGCAAGCTGGATAAGATTTAATGCAAGTCCGCCCACTGCGGCGCCTGCGGTTTCGGCGTTATCAACTGTTCCGTTAGCAATTTGCCCAGAAACCGTGATGATTCCCAATGGACCGTTGAGCATGTTTGGCGGAGCGCGGCCGGTGACAATCCGCCAGACATACTGCGAAGTCGTCGTGACAATGCTTGTTACGCGGCTGACGCCTGCACCCAAAGCTTCGATTGGATTATAGGTACGTTGAAATACCTCTTCCGACGGCCCAAAACCAACCACCGCGACTTCGCGGTACCCGTCAAACCCATCGGGAAGGCGTCTCAGCTCTGGTGCTGCAACCAACTGTAATTGGGTCCCATCACGTTCGATATCAAAGGTGACGGCTTCGCCCGGACGCCACATCAGATTCATTCGTATGTCGGAAAACCGCTCAACATTTCGTCCAGCAACAGCCAGCACACGATCGCCGGTCAGAAACCCAGCCGCCTCCGCTGGAGAGTTTTCATTTACATCACCAACGATCGGTGAATATGCGCGCTCTCCGAATGTTCCAGCAACAATGCTGAAAATCGCGATCGCCAGGATGAAATTAGCGAGCGGCCCCGCGACCACGATAAATGCGCGTTGCCAGACGGGTTTGAAATGATAGCAGCGCTCGGCATCGGCACCGAGATTCGCGCGCATTTCCGCTAATTTTTCGTTATCGGGCTCGCTGGCAGCACCCGCATCCCCCATAAAACGAACATATCCGCCAAGTGGCAATCCGGCGATCCGCCAGATCGTTCCTCGCTTATCCTTTACGGCAAACAGAGTGGGTCCAAATCCAAAGGAAAACACTTCCGCATGCACGCCACACATTCTGCCAGCGTAATAATGCCCGAGCTCATGAATTACGACGACAATTGATATTACCGTCACAAATGAAAATGCGGTCAGCAATCCGGAAGTCAAAAAATCGAACAAACGAAACCTCTTAAAAAATCAGGCGTGAATACGGGCCATACAATCTGACACGATGATCCGCGCCTGACGGTCCACTTCCAAAGCATCTTCTATGCCAGAAAATCGATTGGGAAGCATCGCTTGTCGGTCCATGACATCCAGACAGTCCGAAACAAGGTCGGGAATGTCAAGAAAACGAATTTTTTGAGCCAGAAAAGCTTCCACGGCGACTTCATTGGCGGCATTCAAACACGACGTCGCTCCCTCGCCTTCCAGCAAGGCTTCCCGTGCCAAGCGAAGCGCCGGAAACCGAGTTTCGTCCGGCGGTTCAAAATCAAGACGGGACAATGCTGCAAGATCAAGCGGTTCGGCAGGTGTTTCCATGCGTTCAGGCCATGCGAGCGTTGACGCAATCGGAATGCGCATATCCGGACTACCCATTTGGGCAAGAACGCTGCCATCAATATATTCAACAAGTCCGTGAATAACCGACTGGCGATGGACAACCACATCGACCTGCGCGGATGGAAGACCAAACAGACGACAGGCCTCGATAACCTCCAGCCCTTTATTCATCAGCGTCGCAGAATCGATGGAGATTTTGTCGCCCATACTCCAAACAGGGTGCGCCAAGGCATCTTCACGAGACACGCCAGACATCTTTTCAACTGACCAATCCCGGAAAGGACCACCGGAGGCTGTCAGAATGACACGTCGAATGTATTTGTCATGGCCGGGATAGATCGCCTGGAAAATGGCATTGTGCTCACTATCGACCGGCAAAATACGCGCACCGCGTTCCTTGGCCAGATCCATGAAATAATCGCCCGCGCAAACGAGGCATTCTTTGTTTGCTAGCGCGAGAATGGATCCAGCCTGAAGCGCGGCAGCAGCCGGTCGCAGACCGGCTGATCCGACGATCGCGGCCATTGTGTAGTCAACGGGGCGCGCAGCAGCTTCAATCAGGGCTTCAGGGCCCGCTGCGGTTTCAATGCCGCTTCCAGCCAATGCCTCCGCCAGATCGCTTGCGAGACTGGCATCACCAATCACAACGATTTCCGGCCGATATTTACGTGCCAATTCCGCAAGGTCGGCGACATTGGTGTGAGCTGTCAGGCTGACAATTTCGAACGCGCCCGGTTCAGCGCGGGAAATGAGGTCCAGGGTAGCCCCTCCCACCGATCCGGTGGCCCCCAAAATCGAAATGCGACGGCTCATAACGGACCGCCTAGAACATTCAATGACGCAATAGCCAAAGCAGCGAGACACGCAGCCATAAGCGCATCCACACGATCCAGCACGCCGCCATGTCCGGGAATGATTTCGCCCGTATCCTTGACGCCAAACAAGCGCTTGAACAATGACATACCCATATCGCCAGAAACAGCTGCAACCGACAAGATCAGGCCCGCAATGATCGTATGCACCACCGGTTCACCTTGCCATTGGGCGAAAACCCAAGCGGCAAGCACGCCGCCGGCAAGCCCGGCGATCAAGCCAGACCAGGTCTTGTTGGGGCTGGCCTTTGTCCAAAGTTTTGGCCCGCCAAGCCATGTTCCGGCAAAGTAGGCAGCACTGTCAGCGACCCAGACGATTAGCAGAATAAACGCGGCAGCATTGAATCCATTCAAAGATCGAATTGATGCCAACGCGGAAACAGCCAGTGCGATATAGAGGACGCCAAATCCTCCACGCCAGCGCCGCGAAAGCGGCATATCGCCGGTGAAAGCAATACCTATTGCCGCAGCCAACGGCCAGGCCAACATCCAGAAAAATTCGCCATCCGCCGCGAATATAACCGCACCCGACGCAGCCGCAGACGCGATGGCATAGCTGCGGGTCGGCGCATCGCGGTCGGCCATCCGCATCCATTCCCACGCCATCGCCGCGCCAAAGGCGGCGCAGTATGCGGTAAAAGCCAGCCCGCCATTCCACAACAGGATTAACGATACAGGGATGAGGATGAGCGCCGAAACAATACGCGTCACCAAAGCGGGGTCGCGTTGACCAGAAGATTTTGAGTCAGGCGGCATCTACGCCCCCGAACCGTCTTTGACGGGAGGCATATTGGTCAAGCGCCGCTTTGAAATGTTCAGCCGAAAAGTCGGGCCACAGCACGTCCAGGAAAACAAGCTCTGAATAGGCCGCCTGCCATATCAGAAAATTACTGGTTCGGTGTTCGCCGCTCGTTCGTATGACAAGGTCTGGATCGGGCATTCCTGCGGTGTCGAGATAATCGGCGAAGGCGGCCTCGTCGACATCATCGGGGTTGATCGTTCCACTTGCGATATCCTGTGCAAGTCGACGCGCCGCACGGATAACCTCATCGCGGCCACCGTAGTTAAATGCGATTGTGAGAAAGCAATTGTTATTTTCCGCGGTGCGGGCTTCCGCGCGATCAATGATTGCCAAAAGATCTGGAGACAGCCCCTCACGACGCCCGGCAATGCGGATGTTCACGCCTTCCTTGTGAAGTTTCTCAAGGTCGGCATCGACAAAGCGTTTCATGAGCTCAAAAAGCGCATCGACTTCATCACTCGGGCGACGCCAGTTTTCTGTCGAAAAACCAAATAGGGTCAGGTATTTGACGCCCATATTACCAGCTGCGCGAACAGCTTCGCGGACAGCGTCAACGCCCTTGTTGTGACCGAAAGCGCGGGGGCGGTTTCGCTGATGCGCCCATCGCCCATTGCCGTCCATGATAATAGCGACATGCCGGACATCCCGACCTCTTTCTTCGCTATTCTCCATGGACACCTCCCAAGCCGGACAGGCCTAGACCTGCATGATCTCGTCCTGCTTGGTATTCAGCTCTGAGTCTACCTTGCCGACATAATCATCGGTGAGTTTCTGAACATCGTCGGACTGGCTTTTAAGCTCGTCCTCGCTGATCTCGCTGTCTTTTTCCATCTTCTTCAGCGTGTCCATGCCGTCGCGGCGAACATTGCGAATCGCAACCTTCGCATGTTCAGCAAAATTACTGGCGGCCTTGGCCAATTCCGCGCGGCGCTCCTCATTCAAGGGAGGAATTGGAATGCGAAGCAATGTGCCTTCCACAACCGGGTTCACGCCAAGCGGGGCGTTGCGGATGGCTTTATCCACCGCAGCCACCATGGTCTTGTCCCAGACCTGAACTGAAATCATGCGTGATTCTGGTACAGAGATCGTCGCCACCTGATTGATGGGTGTTGGTGAGCCATAAGCCTCTACCTTCACAGAATCCAGAATACTGGCCGACGCGCGGCCTGTGCGAAGACTGCCAAATTCCTTGTGCAGGGAATCAATAGCGCCATCCATGCGACGGCTTAGGTCTTTCAGGTCAATTCTCGAGCCCATGGGAAACCCTTATTGTGTTGGTGCCGTGCGCGGCTCGCCAATAGTGGTGCAGGTACCCTCACCTCGCAGCACACGTGCGAACTCGCCCGGCTTGTGAATGTTGAAAACGACGATAGGCACGTCATTCTCGCGCATCAATGTGACGGCTGCGGCGTCCATCACTTTCAGATCGCGTGATAAAACTTCAAGATAATCGAGCGTTTCATATCGCTCGGCATCAGGGTTTTTGCGCGGATCATCAGAATAAACACCATCGACCTGTGTACCTTTGAACAGGGCTTCACACCCCATTTCAGCGGCGCGCAAAGCAGCAGCCGTGTCAGTCGTGAAAAATGGATTGCCGGTTCCGGCAGCAAAAATAACTACGCGGCCTTTTTCCATGTGTCTGATGGCTTTGCGACGAATATAAGGTTCCGCGATCGACATCATGGGAATGGCAGATTGTACCCGCGTCGGCACGCCTACGCGTTCCAGCGAGTTTTGCATTGCCAACGCATTCATGATCGTGGCGAGCATGCCCATATAGTCGGCCGCCGCACGGTCCATGCCTTTGGCAGCCGCCGAGAGCCCGCGGAAAATATTACCACCGCCGATTACCAGGCAAACTTCGACGCCGCTATCGACCGCATCAGACACTTCGCGTGCGACACGTTCTGCGACGTTCAAATCTATGCCGTATTGTCGATCGCCCATGAGGGCTTCGCCGGAAATCTTCAGCAACACCCTTTTGTACAGGGCGGCGGGTTGGTCGCTGGTCGTATGTCCGGCAGAATCAGTCACGAGCGGAACCCTAAAAGAAAAGCGCCGGAGCGGTAAGGCTCCGGCGCTGTTTGTTTGAGCTAGCCACCCTTTGCGGTGGCAGCAACTTCGGCAGCGAAGTCTTCTGACTTCTTCTCGACGCCCTCACCAACTTCCATTCGGATGAAGCTGAGAATTTCGACACCTGCCTCTTTGGCAGCGGCCCCAACCGTTAGATCGGGATTGACCACGAAGGACTGGTTCAGAAGTGTAACTTCGGAGAAGTACTTCTTCATCCGGCCTTCAATCATCTTCTCGATGACGTTTTCCGGCTTGCCGCTTTCACGGGCCTGTTCAGTCAGAACATTGCGTTCTTTTTCGACCAAGGCCTGATCCAGATCAGCTTCAGAAAGCGATGCCGGGTTGATGGCGGCAATATGCATGGCCACCTGACGACCGAATTCTACATTCGAACCCGTCAGAGCCACCAGAACGCCGATCCGGCCCATTCCTTCAACCGCAGCGTTGTGCACATAGGCAGAAACGCATTCGCCTTCAATCTTGGCCAGGCGACGCACCGACATGTTCTCGCCAATCTTGGCGACATTATCCGTGATCAACTCGTTCACGGACTTGCCGTTCACCATTGCCACTTTCAGAGCTTCGACATCCGAAGCATCCAGAGCTGCGCCGGTGATCTCTTTCACCATCGCTTGGAAGCCAGCATTTTTGGCGACGAAGTCGGTTTCGGAATTCACCTCAACGGCAACGCCTTTGCCACCGTCAACGGCGATGCTGACGAGACCTTCTGCGGCGACGCGGTCTGCTTTCTTTGCGGCTTGCGACAGGCCTTTGGTGCGCAGCCAATCGACTGCGGCTTCCATATTGCCGTCATTTGCCGTCAATGCCTTCTTGGCATCCATCATGCCTGCGCCTGTCATGTCGCGCAATTCTTTGACGAGGGCTGCTGTAATAGCCATCGGTAATGCTCCTGATTTTCGTTCGACGAGAAGGCCGGGATCAGCCTTCGGTCTTTTCTTCTTTCGCTTCGACAACGGGCTCAGCTGGTGTTTCCGCGGCAGCTTCGGCAGCCGGCTCAGCTGGCGTTTCTACAACCGGTGCGGCTTCGGCTGGTGCTTCTGCTCCAGGTGCAACTTCAACAGCTTCAGTCAATGTTGGCTCAACAATCGGGTTCTCGGCAGCGCCAAGATCCATGCCCAGGTCAGATTGGCCTTGAGTCATGCCGTCCAGAGCCGCGTCAGCGATCAGCTCACAATAGAGCGTGATTGCACGAGCCGCATCGTCGTTAGCAGGAACCGGGAAATCAATCGGGTCCGGATCGCAATTTGTATCCACGATACCAATAACCGGAATGCCAAGTTTTTTGGCCTCCAGAATGGCAATTGCCTCTTTGTTTGTGTCGACCACAAACATCAGATCCGGCGTACCGCCCATTTCCTTGATGCCGCCAAGGGACAATTCAAGCTTGTCGCGCTCACGTGTCAGGTTCAGCAGCTCTTTTTTGGTGAAGCCAGACGCTTCTTGGTCATCATCAAAAAGGCCTTCCAGCTCGCGAAGACGCGCGATGGACTTTGAAATCGTTGCCCAGTTGGTCAGCGTGCCGCCGAGCCAACGGTTGTTCATGTAGTATTGTGCGCAACGCTGAGCGTTCTGCGCAACAATGTCAGACGCCTGACGCTTGGTTCCCACAAACAGGATACGGCCGCCCTTGGCGGCAACATCGCGAACCTGGACCAGTGCCTGGTGGAGCAGCGGGACAGTTTGCGACAGATCGATGATGTGGATGTTAGCCCGTTCGCCAAAGATGAATGACTTCATCTTGGGGTTCCAACGGTGGGTCTGGTGTCCAAAGTGAGCGCCAGCTTCTAGCAATTGGCGCATGGAGAATTCAGGCAATGCCATTGATCAATTTCCTTTTCCGGTTGGCCTCCACGGAACGGAGTCACGATCAGCACCTTGCCAATCGCAACACCGGAGCGACGTCCCCAACTCGGTTCAGCCGAAGTCCCGTGTGCGTGATCAGGCGCGCATATAGGCGGGAATAGCTTATGGCGCAAGCCCGGAAGGGCAGATTGCGCGTGTTAGATCAGCTCGACGCTTTCAACGCCTTTCACCCCGCGCAAGGCTGCCTGGACAGGTGGAGTGGTCGGCACTCGGCCCGGCAATCTCAATTCGGCTTCACTGCCATCGGCAACCGCCAGGATGAGATGAACGATCCCCTCGCCTTTTGCACTATCGGCAGCGCGATCGAGTCGGGCTTTCACGCTTTCCAGCGCTTCCACGTTCAATCGCACTTTCAGGCCCGCCGCAGCCGGCGCATCATCGAGAGGCTCGATGCTATCGGCAAAGAAACGAAGCTGCTCTTCTTTATCGTCGATGCTGGCACTGATCATGACCGATGCGCCGACTTCAAGCACATCGCGAGAGGATTGCAGCGTTTCCGGATTGACGAGGACTTCAAACTCACCGGATGGGTCAGAAAGCGTCACCCAGGCGAAACGCTTTCCCGAGCGTTGCGAAACACGTTCCTGCCGACGTCGAATAACGCCGGCCATGCGAATGGCAGATGCCCCATCCGCTACACGGTCGGGCGCATCTGCAACAAATACGACGCCGCGTTTGGCCAACATGTCGGCAATATCATCCAGCGGGTGGCCCGAAAGATAATATCCAATGGCGGTCAATTCCTCATCCAGACGCTGAGTGGCCGTCCAGGGTGGAACATCCGGTAAATTAGGGCGGGCCAGTCCAACAGCGTCCGGCTCGGTCCCGCCGAACAGGCTGACTTGCGACGTATCCCGTTCTTCCTGAGCCTTGTTGGCCATTGCGCATAGCGTTTCTGCGGCTGCGAATGCGCGCGCGCGATCGGGCTCGATGGCATCGAAAGCCCCTGCCCGGGCGAGATTCTCCAGCGTCCGCTTGTTCAATAATTTAGGGTCAACGCGCTCGGCAAAATCGAACAAATCCACGAATGGACCCTTTTGTTTTCTTTCCTCGACCAGTGCTTCCATTGCGGAGAGGCTGACATTTCGAACCGCACCGAGCGCATACACGACCGCACCGTCTTGAACGGAAAAATCAGCTTCAGAACGGTTGACGTCCGGCGCCAGAATTGGCGTTTCCATCCGCCGGGATTCCTGAAAAAAGATGGCGAGTTTTTCGACATTACTGCGGTCAAGGCTCATTAATGCGGCAAGAAATTCAACCGGGTGATTGGCTTTCAAAAAACCCGTCCGATAGGCGATGGCGGCATAGGCGGCAGCGTGAGATTTGTTGAAGCCGTAGCCGGCAAATTCATTGACCAGTTCAAATATGTATTCTGCCTTACCCCGAACCACGCCTTTGGCTTCAGCCCCCTCAAGGAAGCGAACCTTCTGACGCGCCATTTCGTCTTTTTGCTTTTTGCCCATGGCACGGCGGAGCAGGTCAGCTTCGCCAAGCGAATAACCTGACAGGATCTGGGCAATCTGCATCACCTGTTCCTGATAGATGATTACCCCGTAGGTCTCATCGAGAACGGTTTTCAGATCCGGGTGAAGATAATCGACTTCTGCCCGGCCAAATTTTCGGTCGACATAGACGTCGATATTTTTCATCGGCCCCGGACGATAAAGCGAAATCAAAGCAATCAAATCTTCGATCTTGTCCGGCTTCATCTTGGCCAGGGTGTCGCGCATGCCGGTGGATTCCATCTGGAACACACCAATACCCGCGCCCGTTGATAATAGCTCATAAACCTTGGGGTCGTCATAAGCTGCATTTTCGATGTCAGGCACCTCGCCACCGGCCTTTTCAATATAAGCCAGTGTCCGCGCGATAACGGTGAGCGTTTTCAGTCCCAGAAAGTCGAATTTCACAAGGCCCGCTGGTTCGACCCATTTCATGTTGAATTGCGTGGCCGGGATATCGGAGCGCGGATCGCGATAGAGCGGCACTAATTCGTCCAGAGGACGGTCGCCGATGACCACACCTGCCGCGTGGGTAGAGGCGTTTCGATAGAGCCCTTCGAGCCTTAGTGCGATTTCCAGCAAGCGGTCCACGCCAGGTTCTTCCTTGGCGAACTGACGAAGTTTGGGTTCAGTCTCAATCGCTTCAGCCAATGTGACCGGGTTGGCTGGATTGGCCGGAACCAGCTTGGCCAGCTTGTCGACAAGTCCGAGCGGGAGTTGGAGCACCCGCCCCACATCGCGCACGACTGCGCGCGCCTGAAGCGTTCCGAATGTGATGATCTGGGCGACATGGTCGGAGCCATAATGTTCCTGAACATAGCGGATCACTTCGCCTCGCCGCTCTTGACAAAAATCAACGTCAAAATCCGGCATGGATACACGCTCAGGATTCAGGAAACGCTCGAAAAGCAAGCCGAAGCGCAAAGGGTCCAGGTCGGTAATTGTCAAAGCCCAGGCCACAACCGAACCTGCACCCGATCCACGTCCCGGGCCCACGGGAATATCATGGTTTTTGGCCCATTTAATGAAGTCAGAAACGATCAGGAAATAGCCCGGAAAGCCCATTGAACCAATGACTTCCAGCTCAAATTTCAGGCGCGCTTCATACTCTTCAACAGATGCGGCCGGATCAACGACCTCCAGACGCGCTTTCAAGCCGATTTCCGCCTGTGCCCGTAACTCTTCCAATTCGTCACGCCCAGCTTCGGTCGGAAAGCTAGGCAAGATGGGATCTAACGTCAGAGGGCGGTAAGAGCATCGGCGAGATATTTCGATGGTGTTCGCAATGGCTTCCGGCAAATCGGTAAACCGCGACTTCATTTCTTCGGTGGACGCAAAGAAGTGATCGGGTGTCACGCGGCGGCGATCCTCCACGGTCAGATATTGACCTTCGGAAATGCACAATAAAGCATCGTGTGCCGAGTGCATGTCCCGTTCAGGGAAGTAGCATTCGTTTGTGGCTACGAGCGGTAGATTTCGGGCATAAGCTTCGTCGATCAGCCAGTTTTCCGCGATCAACTCTTCGCGGCGACCATGACGTTGAAGCTCGACATAGAGACGGTCACCAAACCCTTCCTGAAGTCGCGACAGCCATACCCCGGCTTCGTCCTTATGATCATCAATGATCTGTCGATTGAGAACGCTGTCGGGACCACCGGTCAGGGCAATCAAACCGTCTGTATGTTGGAAGAGTTTATCAGCGGTAATATGCGCCGGTTCGGTAGGACCAACATTGAGGAAGGCCGCACTCGTTAGCTTGAGAAGGTTTCGATACCCGACTTCATTGGCAACAAGAACAGCAATCGTACCGTTTGGTTGGGCCGCGTCACCGGGGCGCGGTTCACCTAATCGGACCGAAAGTGTGCAACCGGTTATGGGTTGAATACCGCCCTTGGAAAGGGTTTCGGAAAATTCGAGCGCGCCAAAAAGATTGTTTGTATCTGTCAGGCCTATGGCGGGCATATTATCGCCAGTGGCCAAATCTACCATTCGCTTGATCGGAATGGCTCCTTCGAGAACCGAGTATGGTGAGCGGTTGCGGAGATGGACAAACCCTTGCCCGATGTCTCCTGATTCCTCGCTCATCCTCACTACTCCCGTGGCTTCGACTCATTCCTAGCAGAGCCTGCCCGAAAAGGTCAGGCGAGGAGAATGGATGTCCACATCAAAATCATCCAACCAAAGCCCAAAATAGCAGCAGCAGATGTCGCATCAGCAAGTAGTCGTCTCATAACCAGCTCCGTTGTTTTCGTTGTTCTGGTTATGTTCTTTCATGTTTTGTTCCATTTCACAACATCTTTTTAGTTAACGGACAAAAAGTGTTTTTAAGCAGAGGCTTGGAAAGAAACGAGCTTGCCGTTTTCGAGTGTCAGAACCCGGTCCATACGCTCTGACAGGGCGATATTGTGTGTGGCAACAAGAGCGGCGACGCCTTCTTCGCGTGCTGCTCGTTCGAAGCTTTCGAACACTGCATTAGAAGTTGTCGGATCCAGGTTTCCTGTGGGCTCATCTGCTAGGATCAGTTTTGGACTATTGGCGAAGGCACGAGCAATCGCCACGCGCTGTTGCTCTCCTCCGGAAAGTTCAGCCGGTCGATGGGTCAGGCGTTCACCTAAACCCAACGCCACCAACAAACGCTCAGCTTCCTGCATCGCTTTGCCGCGCGTCTCGCCGTGAATCAGGCGAGGCAGAGCGACATTTTCCAACGCATCGAACTCAGGCAATAAATGATGGAATTGATAGACGAACCCAACGTGATTTCGGCGCATTGCGGTGCGGGTATCATCAT
>Ga0316202_10002709_pt1 | contig 11283 bp, 14 predicted proteins | sample 3monrhotite_MG_FD_204934 | JGI IMG/M metagenome (GOLD analysis project Ga0316202, IMG submission 204934) | Microbial mat bacterial communities from mineral coupon in-situ incubated in ocean water Damariscotta River, Maine, United States -... | ecosystem: Environmental > Aquatic > Marine >...
CGGCTTTGCCCGTGGTAATTTTCCTGCTGCGTCTGCTTGGCCGTTCGCCGGAACCTCATTTCGTTTGCTTCCCGCTTCAGATTCTTAGCCAAGACGTCCGGCTTTTCGTATCGACCAACAAGGTCCAGATCGCCGGCTACCACCTTTGTAACTACTGCGTCGACGTCGATGCTATGGCAATCCGTCAGCATTTCGCACCAAATGTCGATGGTTGCTCTAGGATTGCTGGTTGACTCAAGCCACTGGCGGTAGCTCGGAAATGCTGTCAACACTCGCTGCAGCTGCTTTCTCGCTTCTTCTGTATTCATTGCTTCCCCTTGTGCTTTCATTGACGCACGCCATCAGAACCCCAAGTCGACAACCTTCTTGCCGTTACGCGGTCGGTCAAAATTGTTGTCACTGTCGAGTATTGACCTGGCACCCTTCTGAATCGAAAAGTCGATGTCTCGACGTGCTTTGTCGGCTCCGCGTCGGTGCAGGTCCATCAGAATCGTTTCTGCTTGAATCTGATTGACCTCTCGCCCATCCACTGAGAAACGGAATTCGCACCACCTAGACCATTCATCGGCGAACCCTTCCGCTTGCGTGGGTGTGGGTATATTCTTCTCTTCTCTTCTCTTCTCTTCTCTGGTCACGCTCGTGTCACGCTTTGGCTGTGACATTTTCGTGACACTTTTTCGCCTCTTAGCTTGCCTAGTCGCATCATTTGCGCGCTTTTTGGCACTTTGGGATAGATGACGGTCCCAATTTGGGATCCGTATTACTGGCAACTCGCCGGCGTCGTCGTACTCGAGCCAGCCGACGTCACACATCAATTCGGGAAAACCCGGTAGCGATATGCGACGTCCGAGTGACTCGAGCGTGACACCTGTCACGCTTTCGGTGTGACATTGGCGTGACACCCAAGACCATAATGCGTGGCAATAGCCGACGACCGCCTCCTCTCGGACGCCCATTGCCTCGGCCATTTGCATGACTGCCGGATCCTCCATCAGGTCGATCCGCATCTTTATCCATTCACCGGCCATGCGTTGCCTCGTTAAAATTGTCGAGTACCAAACCTATGTCCTTGAAGCAGTTTTTGAATTGATCCCGATTGCTTCCTATGTAGATAATTGCCTGTCCTTGTAATGGGGATTGCATCGGCTCGTTTTCTTTGTTCAAAAACTTGATCCTTCCATGAACCAGGCAAATGCAATCGGATGCTTTAGCGATTTGCTGAAACCACCGTGAGTCAGTTGCATTGTTTACAAGGATGCAAGCTTGCGAAAATTCAAGTTCGCAAATTTTGTTTGCAAATTTTCCGATCAAATCTTTTGAGTATGGGGGATTAAGCCATACATTGCCAAACCACCTCTTTGATAGCCCGTCTAAATCTTGCGTGTAAAACACGCCGGCTTTTACATTCGCTTGTGCGACATCACAACTGGCTGGATCTAAGTCGATTCCACCCATCGCCATTCTTGCAGCTTCTATGTATCTGGGTGGCGTGTACCATTCGTTTTCCCCGCTGTTGTTAGAAACGTGGCACTTTCCGCTGAGCTTTAGTAGTCCCGACTGCGTTATCTCTGTTTCCTTTTCGTTGCTCTCGTCGATGTATTGCTGGAACGTTTCTTCTGGCACGCCGGCTTCCTGTTGCCAACGAGATGCTTGATTGTGGCTAACGCCAAGATCAGCAAGAGTTTCTGCCGCTACCATCGTGGTAGCGGCACTTTTTTTATGCTGGTTCTTTGCCTTTTCCCTTGCTGCCAGCAACTCCCCGGCTTTACGCTCGGCCCTTAGCTTTATTTCGGTCGCTGCGTTTGCTGTCAAATGGCATTGCTTCGCAGCCTTTATGTAAACCCTGACGGCTTCCGCCTGATCGCGAATTTCCAATATATCTTTTAAGCTCGTCGCTTTTGCTAATGCTGCGTGAGCTTTGCCTATGTTCTGAAGTGTAGTTGATTGCATTAAAATGCCTCCGCCTCGGCTGTTATTCGTTTTATTACATCCTCAGTGGCGTATGAAGGAAAGGCGATTTTCGATACCGAGTGTATTGCCTTGTGATGAGCTGAGCAAAACGTCTGAAGCTCCATCAGTCTCTCGTTAAATAAACTGTATTTCCAGTGATGCGTTTCAAGCTGCTCTGCCGACTTGCAAAGAGTGCAGCGGTATCCGTCAAATGCTTTCCTTTCCTGCGACAAGTGTCTCCAGTGATCGGTTTCGTAATACAATGACTTTATTGCCGAAGTTATCCTTTTCCTTTCCTTTTCTGGTAGTGGATAAACCAGTTCGTAGATTGCACCGCCTGCACCCACTTCAAGACAAATATGCCTGTGAATTACATACCCCCTTTCGCGAAGTGCCTGTATTTCGCAAGAAAACCGATGACCTAATCCTTTTTCCGCAAGAAGATTATTTGTTGTTTTTGTTCCTTCTTTGAGCATTTGCAAAATCCTGTTTTGTCGACCAGTCCGATCCTTCCACCACCTATCCCGGGATTCCTCCAGAACACTGCTTCGGTAGTAATCATTCGCCATCACGCACCCTCTTTGCAATTTCTAAGTTATTTGTGCCATCCGGTAAGCGTAAAAGTTACGCACCCGGTCCATCTTGCTCTCAACTTTCGTCCAGGTCATCTCCTCCCAAACGTCATAATCGATCTCCTCAACGCAGCGGCGCAGTTCCTCCAACGTCTGCGCCTTTTTTAGCTGCATCATGTGCCACTTATCGTTCGTCATTTCAGAACGGGAATTCAGCAGATATGCGTCGGTTGCTGCGAACTTGGGAACTTCGTTCTGCTTGCTTCTGTGCTTGCGGTTTCGGTGCTTGTGGCTTCGGCTCTGCTCGGGCTTCCTGTCGTCCTCCTAGCAGCTGGAGACGATCCCCCACTACCTTGAGCTTCTTCCGCTCCTGTCCCGTCTGGTCGGTCCATGCGTCCAGTCTCATTCTCCCGTCGATATACACTGATGCACCTTTGCCGGCGTACTCGGCGGCGACTTCTGCGGTCCGACCCCAAAGCGTCACATCCAAAAACAAAACTTCCTCGACCCATTCCCCGTTTGCTTCTTTCCGAGACTCGTTGATTGCTACTCCTATTTCGCAAACTGCGGTCCCGCTTTGTGTTCGCTTTAGTTCCACCTGCCGGGTCACGTTCCCGATCACTTGTATCTTGTTTAAGCTAGCTGGCATCTTTCACGTCCCTCAATTCGTCTGCTGTGTATAGTCCAAGTCCAATCTCCGGCGCGGTCGTCCGTATCAAAAACGCTGCCGAACGATACCGAAGCATGAGTTCGGACATCGTTTTCCATTTGCTCCCAGCTTTAGTCGACCATCCTTCAGCCTTCGCCATTTCCAACGTCACTTTTGGTCCGCGAATTTCTCGACCTGTCACTAGTTCGGTAGTAACTGCTGTGCATTCTGCAAGGTCGTCTGAAAACTCATAGTAAATAGCCCCAAACCGCCCGCACGAGTTGAAAGCCGCAATCAGAAACTGCGACGACCAGCCCGGCTTACCGTGGATAATGTGCAGCGACTGCATCACCATCAGAGGATCCGCATTCATTCGCCTGGCCATGTTCATCGCAACGACGACGTCAGCAACGTTGCCCTGGTACTGCTTTGGAACTAGCGACGAAGCAGCAAGAAGTTTCGCTTCGCGTTGTACCAGTTCAAATTTTCGGGTATCCGCTTCGACTAAACTCAAAGCGGTTTCCGCGTCAGCTTTCGGCGTGTCGTCCGTCAGCGGTGCTTCTATCATCTCCAGAACTTCGCTCATCTTGCTTTCCTAAGTTAATTTCCGACGCTCGCCTGACTCTGCCAGTCGTGCGCATTTCATAGCTAATATCCGACCAGTCACGCGACTCGTCGTGCCGTCCTTCCTCATACGCTCGCAAGCAAACCAGCATCATTTCCCCGACCGGCATCATCATCACTTCCTTTGGGTCGTCCGGAATCTTTGCGTTGTGCTTTGTCTTTTCCCACCATTGGTCAAACGTTCTTCTTCGCTCTCCTCGCAATACGTGCATCAGTCAAAGTCCTCGTCGTTCGGTGCAAGCCAAATCACAAAAACGACCGCGATGTTCGCGATCAGACAAGCGAGTAGAAGCTGATAGAACCAGTGCATTGCTTTTCGATATCCTTTCGTTCATTGCATCTATCTCGTCGAGCTGACAGTGAAAATCGTCAATCGTTTTATGTATTCGACGAATCTTAATTGATCGTTCGGACTCTGCTGATAGAGCAAACGCCAGAACTGCGGCAAAAGCTGCGATTGCGCCCGTCGCTAGAATCGTGACTATCATGCTAATCCTCCGCGTTTCATCATTCTTGCCGTTCGGTCCATCGCGCGGTAATACGCTTCCGACATCGTGTAATGCTCCAACGCCGCTTGGCTGTCTTTTCGTCGAAGCGCTTGCGACCACTGGCATCTCGCGTCGTCGTGCATGTCAAGCAGCATCCCCGCTACCTCGTGTAGCGTTTCCGTTCTCTGGAGCTTCTTCTGTAATTCGCAGTTTTCCATTTTTGCATTCACATAATGTTTTGAGCCTGTGACATTCTTTGCACAAACACGATCGGCAAATCGTGTTTTCCGTTTTCCCGCCGCAATGATTGCATCCGCCGATTTTTCTAATCATGGCAGAACCCACGACGTGGCGAACCCAAACGTCTTGCTCTTACGCTTGGCACGTCGTGAGCATTGCCGACGCTCATTCCGGCTTTGCCCTTGAAATCTTGTACTCATCTGGTGCGTCAAGTCCGATCCTCGCCCTGCCGCCTTTTGCGACCGTGACGACGATTTCAATACGCTCGCCGTTTTTTTCAATAACTATTCTTTCGCCGGCTTTTCGTGTGAGCATTAACATTCAAACTTCCTATGTTTTGAGTTTCCAGACTTTCAGTTCACGTCCGTGATTCAATGTTTGTTTCGACGCAATCCGCAAACCCGTCCAGTAAAAGCTGCCATTCCTAAACAAACTTCCTGCCGCGGCACCTAGCTGAGGCAATGATCGATCAGACAATTCCATTGCGACATCATCTGCCGTAACCGAACCCTGTGAAACTGCAACTTCTTTAGCTATTGTCCTTGCGATTTCCAAAAGCTCAAATTTGCTGCTTGCCGCTTCGTCCATGCATTGCTGCTTTAGTCTTTGCGATTGCTCGCTATCGAACTCCACCATTTCCTGCTCCTTGCATAAAAAAACCCCGCTCACCTTTTTGCTGTCACGCATCGGGTCAACGGGGTAGGTCGAAACCTGTTCGAAAATTGATGCGTGACGTCGGCAACTTTAGGAAACCGGAACCACCACGTCAAGTCGAATCTTTCAATTTTCTTTTGATAGCGTGATGGCTTTATCGACGAGCTGTTCCGCTGTCTTTCGTTTTACTGATGCCGGAATGACTTTAAGAATTCCAATCAATTCTTTTTGCTGATCCATGAGATGCTGCACAATTTCCGGCTTTTTTTCTTCGCATCCTTGTGTTCCCCAGCCATCCATTTTTTTTGCGTAACTCTTGCATGAGCAGGAAGCGTTTTGCTTTAAGGACCATTGCGGAATTAAAGTTTGCAATGCTGAACCAGGCTTGTTTTTGACTCGGTTGAATTTTCTTCTTTCGCCGTTTTTCAACACTGGCCTAATTGCTTCGCCGGTGCGTATCTCGATGACCGTGCCATCGCCCGAGAACATCGTCGAGCATGTGCATAAGTTTCTATCGGGATGCACTCGCTCAAACTTCTTTCCGCAACTCGGGCAATTCACAGACTCGTGCCCTTTAGCGTGAACGATACGTCAAAGTCTCCGTCTGTGTAGCTCACCGGGTCGCCGCTGCAACTGACATTCGTGGAAAGTAAAACTGATCCATTCGCTTCGGTGCAATCCGAGTGCCGACGAACCCTAACGTAAATTCTTCTCTCGGCTGTTGGTGCGACTGGGTTTGCGTTAATCATTACATCAAACGTTTCGCTTCCAGCAGTTACGCGCTGTAGCAGTGAGCCAACAAAGTAAGCTGCCGAGCTTGTTGGTCCTGGCCACTTCGGCTCCGATGACGCTTCATTTTTCGAGTCATGCGTCGTATTATAGAAAACATTATTCGGACACGGTGCGCCAGCAGTATGGTCTGGCCTGACGCTGCCAGCACCTTGATAACCAGATGCAAAGACGGTAGAAGCAGCTGTCTGCGTGTCAGTCGTTGCTGGGCTGACCGAGTTATCGACGAACTCGAAATTGGCTATCGTGTTGTCGTGGTTCTTGTGGACATTTGTGTAACCGCATCCAATGTCGTTGGGTTCATGGTATCCGTGCTGAACGGTTACGCTCGATTGCCTGTTGATCGCGGGGTACGAATAAGTCCTTGTGAAACTGTCAACGCCAACGGCACAACCAGCTTCAGTGAAGGACTGACTATTAGCCGCAATGGTTTGATGATTTGTGGTGACTACGTTAGCAGATGACGGATGATCCTCGACCAGTTCTTTGATGCCCTGTAAGGATTGAATATTGACCCCGGTTTGTGCGTTGAATGGCGTTGGCCTAATGATTGTAAAAAAATTGTTTATGAAAGTTGATGCGTTGGAGCAGTGTGTAACAACCCGACAAGCAGAGCTAGAATCTGGCTGATATTCCGGAACTTTGCTCGAAGGGTAAAACTTTGGGTATTGATACGGGGGCGCAAATTCATCGTCGCCGCAACACCAATTAAACATGTGATTACATGGGTAGGCTTCATAATTATCTTCAACGTAGTCCTGCAAACCGCAACACGACGCAGCATTCGCCCAGTTACCCGTCGTGGTATGCGATGTATTAATGACTCCGATTGGCGTAGGGGCAAAGCAGTCATGGGCGTGGGGTTCTTGATATTGGTACTCCCAAAACTTGGGAATATAAAAGGAGTCCCATCCGCTGTCAGAGTTGTTGGCAGATGCAAAAGCCTGCACGTTTTGTATTTCCGCTTGCGTTGCTAGTGCGTAGGTGAAAGCATTACTGGCTGCGGGGTATCTTAAATAAGACCCACGCCCAGCACCTCGATATAGCGGCCAAACCCAAGTTCCGTTTGACGCCGAATGGTCAAGCGTGATTTCATACGTTCCGCTTTTAGGAATGTTGACTGGGTCGTTTGGGCAGACGTTAGTTCCTAAAAATTCTTGCCTAGAAGTAGTGTATTCATCCTCCGCAACAAATGTTTGGCCACCGGTCACGTAGGTTTCTACGCTGCTGTTCACGCTGGTTCGTTGCGGTCGAAAAAAGTAATCTGACGTAGTACCAGGATTATTGAGACCCGGCCATTCGTTGTAAGTTTCCCACCAATCGGTAAGCGTGGTCGATGTGTAGCGATCATAGACGGATTTTAGACCTAAACACCTCTGATAAGCGTTTCCGCTTTCTTGTAGCCTTACTCCCTGTCGCAAGGTGATGCCGCCGATCTTTACTGCCGAATTTCCTGTCCTTATTTTGATCGTTACGGACCGTCCGATGGATGGATTTGTCCACGCATCCTTAACGTCACCGTATGAATACACGAACGCTTCTAGGTCATTTCCGTTTGGATCGTAAGGGGCGTTGGGTCCGGTGTAATTCATTCGCCGAACGTCCAGCTTGTGCGCGGTCACGGCGTCGACCGTGCTTGCTGCTTGCACAAAAGACGAAAACTGCAGTCCAGCATAGGTGTTGGTCATTGCGCTTTGCGGACTGTAGAAACCGTAAGCTGTCCGCGATGACGCTGTGCCAAGCTTGACCGTGCCGCCTTCGCTCACTGGTAGCTCACAATCGTCTGGTCCGTTGAATTGCGTCGGTCCAACCTGCACGGCAAAGTCAGAGTCAGTTCCGTAGTCCAGTACCTCAACTTCAACGATATAGTCTAAGCAACAACCATCGCAGGTCAGCGTGACTTCGCTGTTTGCCGGTATCGTGTTCGGCGTTGCACCGGTCGGTGCGTTGCTCCAGTTGCTCGCCCAAGTTGTTTCGGTGAATGACCATACGCTGGAAAACGTTGCTGTCGGCATCGGTTTAAGGACTAACTCTTTGCAGCATCCAGTCCCGCAAGGGTCGCAGCAACACAAAGGGTTTCGTCGGTTCATGTGCAGGGAGCCTGTATTGCCTCGAATTCATTTCCGCATTGTAAGCACCATCCAGTGGATCCGCTCGACTGGTCGGCCATCAAGGATAACGGATCCAGCATATCGACGGTGCCATAGGTTCCGCCGCGTCTGTCTTTCAACGTCACGCTGGTCGCACTCGGTGCCGAGCTTCCGGTTGTGCATTCGTAACGCCAAAGCGGTTGCTCTTGGCCAAGCACTACGAAAGCCACGTCGGTGGCATCATCAAGAGCGAACGCAGAAAGTATCTTTGCAAATCCGCTATAGCTTGCTCGTGATTGTGTCGGCGTTGATGGATCCACAAAAACGTGAGTCTGTCCGGCTGTGATTGCACCATCCAGCAGCACGACGCAAACGCCGCTGACAACGACCATACCACGCTCACCGTCTGGTATTGGTTCCGCGCAAACTCCGATTGAGTCAATAGCCGAATGCCAAACCGGTAATTCTCCGTCCAGTTCGAGCGAGTCCATCGCGTCAAATACCGATGCTGTGGATCCGCCAAAGTTGGAAACGCTGAGCAGCTCCCCGACTTCTCGGTTTGCTCCGGTATTGTTGACGACCTGAACCATCGTTCGGTGTAGCTTTTGGCCGCCGACGCCGAATCCTGCGTCATCTTTTGGCAATCGGTCGATAACCCGATTCATAAATGCAGCGGTTATCGGATCGCCGCGCTGTACCTTGAGTTCCATCTAAACACCAATGTATAGCAGGGAATGGTCAGCAAGTCCGTAGATGCGATTCACGTAAGCTGCTCGCGGTGACGATGCCTGCAATCCTGTCGTTGCGTCTTTACCGGCTTTGAATGAAAACCAAAGGTAATCGTGACCGGCTTTGGTAATTCCTGTAATGTTTCCGATTGTCAGCCCTGTCACGTTTTTTGATGCAAGGAAAGTAAACTGCAAGCTCGGATCTTCTGCAATGATGTCGCCGCTGCATCCAGTGAACAGCAATTCACCTATCGCAAATTGGCCAAACGCAACTGCGTTGTTGACTGTTCCGGTTAGCTCGCTGATCAGTCGGGCGTATGCCATCACCCCGCCGACGGTCGCAATGTTTGCTGTCTTTATTTTTGCGTTGACAGTAATTTTCAAAGCAGGAATGACTCGTTGCACACCTTGCGGGCTGCCGTTCTGCACGTCAATAGATCCATTCATGCTTGGCGCAGTTTCGCCAGTTGCAACGTACTTTGCTTCCGCGTAAGCGTAGGTCTGCATCACCTGACCGCCGCTTGTGTCAATGCTGACAGTGTACGCGCCCGGTTCTGGTTCCCGCTGCTTATACTCTGCCGTGAAATCCCAAAGTTCGGGACCTGCTCGCTCTCTTGACAAGGTAGCAACCGCTAAATTGTCATAAACGACGCTAAGGGGTCCGCCGACGACTGTGCTATCTAAGCCAAGGTTATTAAGTGCCGTCCTTCCTGCGATCGGATCTTCTGAGCCTGCCACCCGCCAGGTAATTGTTGCGGTGCTGCCGCCGGCGGAGTCCATTCCTTCACGCGATGCGATTTCACGAACGGTCACGCCGTTGTTCGTGTAGACGGGTCCGCCAGTGTAAGACGGCAGGACGGTCGGCAAATTGAACGGGGTATATAAATCAGTGGCCATTGTTTTACTGGAATCGGTTTTGAGGTTTTATCTTCTTTTCAATTTGTTCAAGATGTTCATTTGCCTTTTTTTGCTCATTTAGCAGTGCAGGGTCGCTAACCTTTTGCAGAGCTGGAGCCATTCCCATAACTGCCGCGCCAAATGCAGAAAACGTACCTGATGCACCCGCTCGATTTGCCTCTGCTGGCGATGGCAAGCTACCACCTGTCACGTTGATATTTGTATCACCTCCATTCCCGCCATCATCATCACCTCCATTCCCGCCATCATCATCACCTCCATTGCCGCCATCATCATCGTCTGTTTTTCCTCTAGCTGCCATCGCCGCTTCAAATTCTGCGGTAAACTGTTTGCCGAGTTCGTCCCTTCGCTGCTTTCTTTCTTCAGCTCTGGCGTCTTTTTCTTTTGCTCTTTCATCGCGTCGCCCTTCTGCTTCCTCTTCCATTGCAACGCCGAAATCATTCAGGGAATCAATCCCCGCCTGTGCGCCGGCGGCTACGTTTCCAAAGTTTGCGTCAAACCCGCTCGACGTTTCGCCGATCGTTCTAACCCCCGTGAGGTCCCCGCCAAGCTCCAGCACTGAGTCATAGATACCGTCATAGATGGTTTTATAGGTTGCCATCATTCCTTCCAGAACTGTTGCCAGTCCTTGGAAAATCTTTCCGATGCCGATTGCGATGCTATCGCCTGTAGACAAGATGAATTTCATCATCGAAATCCATGCTGACCTTATTTCCTCGGTCATGTCGATCCAAACCAATTCAATGAGGTCCGACGTCAACTCCCAAGCTTTTTCCATGTCTCCGGCTTGAAGTGCTGCGACAATCGCGCCCACTGCTTTTCCAACATCTTTCACTAGCGGACCGAATCTAGCTCTAAGCGATTCTATCGCACCTCCACCAATGTTTGTGTATTTTTTTAACGCTAAACCCAATGCAGCAATCCCGCCGATTGCTAAACCAAGTGGGGAAAACAGCACGCCGAGAAGTGTTCCGAAAGCACCGACCGCCATTCCTGCACCAATCAGCAAGCCGCCAATCGTGACAAGTCCAGCACCTAGCCCGCCGATCGCAATTATGCCCGCTGCGAACAACTGAACCAAATGCTTGTTCTCTTTGACGAACGGTACAATCGTTTTTGTAGTTGCGGAAATTAGACCGGCCAGCTTTGTCATAGCTGGTGCGAGTGCTGCGCCTATCTGGTTCTTCGTTCCTATCAGCGTGCTTTTTACTCGATTCATCGCGTCAGTCAGCTCGGCAGCCGCTTTCGCGTCCTCTTCGGACATTGTGCGGCCAAGCTCGTTTGCTTCTTCACGCAGTTCTGCAATCCCTTCAGCGTTTTCGGCAAGCATTGGAAGTAGTTCTGAACCTGCCCGACCGAACAACTGCATTGCCAAAGCAGCGCGTTTGCTTGGATCTTGTACCTTTGCAATAGCATCAGCAATCGCGGTAAACTGATCCTCTGGACTCATTCCTGATAGCTCATTGGCGGAAAGCCCGATGGACGCTAACGCATCCGATGCCGCCTTTGATCCCATCTCGGCATTAAGAAGTGATCGCTGCATTCCTCGAATGCCTTTTTCGACGCTGTCGATGCTCGATC
>Ga0316202_10002711_pt1 | contig 11281 bp, 11 predicted proteins | sample 3monrhotite_MG_FD_204934 | JGI IMG/M metagenome (GOLD analysis project Ga0316202, IMG submission 204934) | Microbial mat bacterial communities from mineral coupon in-situ incubated in ocean water Damariscotta River, Maine, United States -... | ecosystem: Environmental > Aquatic > Marine >...
GCTGACAAATTTGCTGCTGACAAAATTGCTGCTGACAAAATTGCTGCTGACAAAGTTGCTGCTGACAAAATTGCTGCTGACAAAATTGCTGCTGACAAAGTTGCTGCTGACAAAATTGCTGCTGACAAAATTGCTTCTGACAAAGTTGCTGCTGACAAAGTTGCTGCTGACAAAGTTGCTGCTGACAAAGTTGCTGATGTCAAAGTTGCTGATGTCAAAGTTGCTAGCGCAGATATGGGTACTTCAGTAAGCCGGGCGACCATTGTGAGCCAAGGTTCAATGGTTGATATCTCTGCATCCTCAGGGATTGAACGTCTGCGTTATTTCACACTTGATAATCCAAAACGTCTTGTTGTTGATCTTTTTGGAGTTGAAGCGGCAACTACGCAGAAAGAATACAAGCTTACAGATGGGTTCTCAAAATTAAGAGTCGGTCCCTATGCTGATAAACTGAGATTTGTATTCGATTCTACTGGTAATGAATTACCACAATTTGCAGTGAATCGCGAAGGTGATACGGTTAAAATTGCATGGACTCCGGTGGCAGTTTCTGCGGTTCAGCAACCTCAGTTGGAAACTTCAGCTGTTGTTTCATCGATCGATTTTACAGCAAAAAATGGCATCTCTATTTATCGTATTGGAATAAAAGGGCCAGTTGAGATAGATCCTGCAGTTAAAGAGGGTGATATAATCAAGTTTGGTGTTCGTAATGCGACAATCTCTCGTTCCCTAAGGCGTGTTTATACCTCCTTGGCATTTCCGACCGCAGTTCAATCTGTAACGCCTTATCTCATTGATAATGGCCATACATCCGATATCCGGTTTGTAGTGCAACTGAAGGGTGACGCTCCGTATGAGTTGCTAACAGATGGTGGCAACGTCATCCTAAAGGTTAATGATGGCATTTTTGCCGAAGCGACACCTGTCGATGGTGAGATTTTACCTGTTCCTGTCGCATCGAATAAGGTGACCACTCCTTCGGTTACACCAGTGGTTGCAGGTACTGAGGTCGTTACAAATAAAGTCAACTCTTCAGCTGATGTTACAAATGCTGTAGACACAAATTCTTCTGATATACAGAGCTCAACTCAATTGTCTCAACCAGAGGCAATTATATCTTCAACGCCCAAAACTGCTTCTGTTTCAGCGAGTCCTGGCGGCATAGATTTAGTCTCCTTTAGTGGAGAGCCAATCTCTCTTGTTTTTGACAATATCAATGTGAGAAATGTTCTTCAATTGATTGCTGAGGTAAGTAACTTAAATATTATCGCTTCAGATCAAATCAAAGGTGAAGTGACTCTTCGTCTGATCGATGTTCCTTGGGATCAAGCTCTTGGTCTGGTTTTAGATATTACAAATTTAGGGATGATCCAGGAAGGTAATGTTGTCCGCGTCTTGCCTAAAGATGAAATCAGAAACATGAAAGAAGCGGAGCTCACTTCTCAAAGATCACAGGAAAAACTTGAGCCGACGATAACTGAGGTCATAACTGTTAGTTATGCCGATCTTGGCGCGGTGTCTACTCCAGCGAAGGACCTCTTGAGTGAACGAGGAACTATCACAGAAGATGCTCGAAATAAACTTTTGATTGTAAACGATGTTTCCTCACGTATCGAAAAAATTCGTCAACTTATCAAGATTCTCGATACGCCTGAGCGCCAGGTCATGATTGAAGCTCGTATCGTCGAGGTCAACTCAAACTATGCACGTGACCTTGGTGTTAATTGGGGTCTGGACTTCAATAACCCCGGTCATAAGTTTGGGGATGCCCAACTCGGCGTTGGTGGTAATTTTACGGTTGGCTTGCCTGCCGGTGGGGGGAGTGCTTCCACTGAGTCTGGCTTGGGCACAGGTATCACTTTTGGTCGTATTGGGATAGATCAGACAGTTCTTGATCTAAGAATTTCGGCTTTGGAATCAAACGGCAATGCCAAGGTTGTCTCTACTCCAAGGGTAACGACTCTGAATGGTGAAGAAGCAACGATCTCCCAGGGTACGACTATTCCTTATCAGACATCGGGAGCTGATGGACCCAAAACTGAATTTATCGCTGCTGAACTCAAACTTAAAGTGAAGCCTGTGATCAATCCAGACGACAGCGTTATCCTTGAGATTCTAGCAACTAATGATTCGCCCTCAATTACTGCTGGAGCATCTGCTCCTAGTATCGACACCAAAAAGGCTGAAACTAAGGTTTTGGTGCGGAATGGAGAAACAACTGTTATTGGTGGGATTTTCATAAACAATAAGTCTGAAAGTGAAACTGGGATGCCTATCTTGATGAATATCCCTTGGTTTGGTCACTTGTTCAAGTCCACGAAAGTGACAGATACAAAAGCCGAACTTATGATCTTCATTACACCGAGGATCCTCAACAACGATTGATTCTTTAACCTATATTATTTAAAGAAAGGGCGGGGTGACCTGCCCTTTTTTTTGCGTTTTACTTTCATTCAGCAGGTGATTTCATGGCAAAGATATCAGGCAAAATTCATGTCGGTTTGCAGGATCGTAGCTACCCAATTATTTTAGGTCAGAATTTACTGCAGAGCCTAGGTGATAATCTTACAGAAATTAATTTTCCATCTAAAATCGCTATGGTAACGAATGAAACAGTTTATAAGCTTTATGGTGAGACGGTTCTTTCGTCTCTTCAAAATAAAGGGTTTCAATGTTTTGTTATAAAGGTGCCGGACGGAGAAGAGTTCAAGAATTTATCGATACTTGAGTCTATCTATGACCAGTTGATTGAGGAGGGGTTTGACCGGGGTTCAGGTCTGATTGCTCTTGGTGGTGGTGTTATCGGCGACATGGCTGGCTATGCTGCCGCCACTTTTTTGCGGGGCATTCCCTTTGTCCAAATACCTACGACTATCCTTTCACAAGTCGATAGCTCTGTGGGTGGCAAGACTGCTGTCAATCACCGGTTAGGTAAAAATTTGATAGGAGCTTTCTATCAACCCAAACTCGTGTTGATCGATATAGATACGCTTAAGACGCTTGATAGTCGTGAGATCTTTGCCGGGATCGCTGAAATTGTTAAGTATGGGATTATTAGTGACAGTGATTTCTTTGTCTGGCTTGAAGATCACGTCTCTGATCTCCTCAATCTCAAAGCCAGTGCGGTTCTCCACGCGGTAAAGAGGTCTTGCCAAATTAAAGCGGATATTGTAGAAATTGACGAGCGTGAGGGTTCTGTAAGGGCGCTTTTGAATTATGGACATACATTCGGTCATGCAATTGAAAGTCTCTGTGGCTACGGAGACTGGAGACATGGGGAAGCGGTCGCCTGTGGAATGGTTGTCGCGAGTCGTATCGCCAAAAAAATGGGACTCGCGGATACAGAATCAACTGATCGAATCCTGGCACTTCTGCGTCGGTTTAATTTGCCTGTCGAACCCCCTGGTTTTGCACTTAACCAATTCGTTACAACGATGCGTCGTGATAAAAAAGTTCGAGATGGAAGCTTAACTCTTGTGTTGAATCTTGGTATTGGCAAGGCAGGCCTTTACCCCGTAGAAGATATTGAAGGTACTTTTCACGCAGTACTTCCGGACCTTGAGGTATGACAAATGGTTGAAAATCATCAAAATTCCTTACTCGGTAAAATTGCTGCCTATACTGAAATCCTTGCCGCAGATCCCCGCTCGACTATTTTTGTCTCTCTCAGTGAATCCTATCGTAAAATGGGCATGCTTGATGAGGCCCATTCTGTCGCCTTGAAGGGTTTAGCTCATTTGCCCGATTATGGTCCCGGCCATGTTGTTTTTGCACGGATACAGTGCCAGCAGGGGGATATGGCTGAATCCGCAACATCTTTCAGAAAAGCCCTCGATATCGACCCTGACAGCCTCGCTGCCCTTGTCGGATTTTCTCGACTCTGCATTCTGCTTGGGAATACAATCGAGGCACGCAATTTACTGCTGACTGCGCGTGAACTTTCACCAGCGGATGCAGTGATTAATAAACTCCTGCTCAGTTTACCTGAGATAGTCGAAGAACCAGAGCCTGAGTTATCTCATGAGTTATCAGAACCCGAAGCTTCATCGGTTGCGCAAGTTGAACCGCTTGAGACTGCAACCTTGGCCGATCTCTATCTCAAACAGGGGATGGCTGACAGGGCTCTTGATATCTATCGGAACCTGTTACTGCGTGATCCTGACAATCTGGAATTTCGCCGGCGTATTCGTGATATCGAATTGATGACGGTTGAGACTATTGAAGTGAAGGATATCGTTCCTGGCTTGTCTGACCAAGTTGAAACCGATCTCATTTCTGCGTTACCGATTGATCACTCTTCTGCAGTCTCACCGAATTTACAGCCAAGTTCCTCCGTTGAGAAGTTGTCTGTTCTTGATCAGTTGAACTGTTTGCTGACCTCAATTCAAAAAAGGAGAGGGGATGTTTAAAGCTACGCTTGAGAAGATTGTCAAAGAATCGCCTGGTGGCGTTGGTGCTGTTTTGATGGGGTATGATGGCATCGCTATCGATCAGTTTTTTATTGATTCAGAGGACATTGATTTACAACTTGTTGCCCTTGAGTACTCAAACATAGTCAAAGAGATCCGCCATACCGCCGAAATTCTGGGTACTGGGACCTTACAAGAGGTCACTATTAAGACCGGTCGCTTCTATGTGATTATCCATGCCCTGACTGATGATTACTTTGTTGCACTGACCTTAAGGCGTGATGGTAATCTGGGCAAGGGACGCTACCTGATCCTTAGGGACGCCCCTGCTCTATCTCAGGCACTTGTTTGATATGAAAATTCTTTTGCTGAACGGTCCAAATCTTAACCTGCTAGGAACCCGTGAACCTGAAATCTATGGGTCTCAAACGCTCGATGATATTGTTGCTGAGCTCTGTGAGTTTTCTACCAGGCTCCATATTGAACTCATCCATCTTCAGTCGAATCATGAAGGTGTGTTGATAGACCGCATTCAGCAAGCGAAGAGCGATAATATCCAGGGTATTATTATAAATCCTGGCGGGCTAACCCATACGAGCGTCTCATTACGAGATGCGATCAGTGCGGTTGAGTTGCCGACAGTTGAAGTACATTTGTCGAATATCCATGCCCGTGAATCTTTTCGACATACATCCTACGTTGCTTCTATTGCCCTTGGTCAGATAACTGGATTCGGACCCAAAGGGTATGAATTCGCCATTCAGGCGCTCAATAATCATTTGAGCCCGCAATGATGGAGAGTGCCTCCCTGTTTTGCGCAAAGGTACTGGCGCAGCTTTCGTTGGATGCCTTTGTTTTTTTAGATCTGAAAAATATCCGTTACTGTTGCGAATTTACCGGAACAGACGGGGCCTATATCTATACGACACAAGCCGATTACTTTCTAAGTGATTCCCGCTATCAGGAACAATCCCGTCAGCAGGTGAGCGCTTCTCACAAGGTTTGCTACCAGAATAAGTTTGATGGGATTGTCGCTGCATTAAAAGAGATTGGTGCCACGCGGGTCGGGTTTGAGGCAGAGATACTTAGCGTTTCGCAGTTAGAAGAGTTGACCAGACGCTCTCAGAATCAGTTCGCCTGGATACCGGTAACAGAGCAGGTCAGGTCACTACGTGGGATAAAATCTGTTGCAGAACTGGATCTTCTCCAACAGGCGGCCGATCTCAATGCTGCGGCATTTGCCCAGATTGAAGGGCTGATAAAACCTGGCATCAGCGAGCGGACAATCGCCTTTGAACTCGAGTACGCTCTGCGTCGTTTAGGTGGTGAGGACCGTGCGTTTGATTTTATCGTTGCTTCTGGCCCTCGTGGTGCCATGCCGCATGGTATTGCTTCTGAGCGACTGCTCCAATTGGGTGATCTGGTGACCATCGATTTTGGTACGCGTGTCTCCGGTTATCATTCCGATGAAACCCTGACCTTTGGCCTTGGTGATGTCTCCACTGATTTACGCCACATTTTTGATGTCGTACTTGACGCCCATGATTTGGCCCTGGCAGAAGCAGCCCCTGGCGTCGTTTTAGCCGATCTTGATGCTGTTGCTCGCGATCATATTGCGGCAGCGGGTTATGGTGCTCACTTTGGCCATGGACTGGGGCATGGTGTCGGCCTGGATATCCATGAGTACCCGATCGTCTCAGGCCGTTGCCTTGATCAACTAGAGGCAGGTATGGTCATTACAATAGAGCCCGGAATCTATTTACCTGACCGTGGTGGCGTAAGAATTGAAGATACCGTCGTTATCACCGAGAGTGGTTGTTGTGCCCTCACCAAGATACCAAAAAAATATCGTACCCTGGCGTAAGCCGGTACAGACTGGCATTCAGCCAGTAAGCAATTTTCAAGGAGAAAAAAATGGAAATCAAAGATCTGAAAACACTCATAAAAATGGTAACAGACACGGATATCTCAGAATTCCGGATGGAGAATAAAGAAGAAAAAATCGTGATCAAGCGTGGGCCTGAAAAAGAATATATCCAAATGACCCAACAGTCGGTCGCCGCTGCGCCAGTCGCTTTTGCTGCTTCAGCAGCTTCTGCTCCGCAATCTCAAACTGCTGCTGCCGCTGATGCTGCCCCGATCAACGAAAAATATGAGAAGATCCCCTCACCGATCGTTGGCACCATGTATCAGAAGCCCTCGCCAGATGCTGATGTTTTCGTTAAGGTCGGTGATGTTATTGAGCAGGGTCAGACACTCTGTCTCGTCGAAGCGATGAAGCTTTTCAATGAAATTGAAGCTGAATTCAAATGCCGCATCATTGAGATTCTCAAAGATGATGCGACCCCGGTTGAATATGGCGAGCCTCTATTCCTTGTTGAGCGCCTCTAGGGTTTTCCGGTATTAAACCGACCGTTGAGCTGCTCTGTAATGAGCTGCCAAACAACAGATATCGGAGTTATCAAAATGTTCCATAAAATATTGATTGCAAATCGTGGCGAGATTGCAGTGCGTATTATTCGCGCCTGCAAGGAGCTCGGAATTAAAACCGTTGCCGTCCATTCCGACGTCGATGCTGATGCTCTGCACGTCAGTCTGGCGGATGAGAGCGTCTGCATCGGACCCGCTGCGAGTGCCCACAGCTACCTCAATATGAAAGCGATTATCAGCGCTGCCGAGATGGCTGATGCTGATGCTATTCATCCAGGGTACGGATTCCTCTCCGAAAATGCTGAATTCGCAGAGATCTGTGAGCAGTGCGGCATCGTTTTTATCGGCCCGACCGCGGATAATATGCGGCGCATGGGGGATAAAATCACCGCTCGCCAGACCGTAACTGAAGCAGGCGTGCCGATCCTCCCCGGGACCAACGAGAGCGTCGAGACCACCGAAGAAGCGGTACGTATCGCCGCAGAGATCGGCTATCCGGTTATCATCAAGGCTTCTGCCGGTGGTGGTGGCCGCGGAATGAAGATTGTCCATTCGCCGGTCTCCCTGGCTAACGCTCTGGCAACCGCCCGTACTGAGGCCCAGGCCGGTTTCGGCAAGGCTGATGTCTATATCGAGAAATTCTGCGAGCACCCACGCCATGTTGAAATCCAGATTCTGGGGGATAAGCATGGCAACGTTATCCATCTCGGCGAGCGGGATTGTTCGATTCAGCGCCGTCACCAGAAGCTGGTTGAAGAGGCCCCCTGTCCGGTATTGACCCCGGAACTCCGCGAGCGCATGGGCGCCTGCGCCGTTGCTGCGGCCAAGGCGGTCGGCTATTCAAGCGCCGGAACAATCGAGTATCTGCTCGATACCGACGGCAGCTTTTATTTCATGGAGATGAATACCCGTGTTCAGGTCGAGCATCCGGTCACGGAGATGGTCACTGGCGTCGATATCATCAAGGAGCAGATCCGCTCTGCGGCCGGGATGGTGTTGCGCTACAAGCAGTCCGATATCAAGATCACCGGCCACGCCATCGAATGTCGCATCAATGCTGAAGATCCCGAGAAATTCACCCCCTGTCCAGGCAAGATCACCGGCTATCACCAGCCCGGCGGTATGGGTGTACGGGTTGAAAGCGCGATGTACGATCAGTACACGGTTCTGCCCCACTACGATTCGATGATCGGCAAGCTGATTGTGCATGCCGAAACCCGTGAAGATGCCATCAACCGCATGAAGGTTGCCCTCGATGAGTACATCATTGAAGGGATCAAGACGACGATCCCGTTCCATCAGAAACTGATGAACAACAAGCAGTTTTGTGATCTTGACTTCGATACTAACTTTCTTGAGCGCACCAAGATCTAAAGGTCTGTTGTAATGGAGCGTCCAGATTGGCGCATGATAATCACTGAACCTCTCCCCGGTGCCATGAATATGGCGCTGGATGAGGTTCTGCTGAATTCGGTACAGGCGGGGTTATCCCCGCCTGTAGTGCGTTTATACCGTTGGCAGCCGCAGTCTGTTACCCTCGGTTACAGCCAGCGCGGTGCTGGCCAGGTCAATACCGACTACTGCCAAACCGCGGGGATCGATATCGTCCGGCGTCTCACCGGCGGCAGGGCGGTGTTGCACGATCAAGAGGTGACCTACTCGGTGATCTCCCGTCAGCAAGGTCTCTTCTCCGCAGGTATTCTCGAAAGCTACCGCACGATTGCCGAAGTATTGCTCCATTGCCTCAAGACCTTCGGCCTGGACACGCAACTTGTCGGACGACATGCCGGCACCACCAGCAGCGACGGAGTCGAGCAAAGCGCTTGCTTCACCGCGCCGGCCCAGTTTGAGATCGTCTGCGCAGGCAAAAAGATCTGTGGCAGTTCGCAAAAACGGGGGCAGGACAGCTTTCTGCAGCACGGTTCCATCCCGGTTGATCTCGATCTACACAAACTTTTTCGCGCCTTGAATACTGACAACCAGGCCTCCGTCGATGCTGGCGCAGAACGACTTGGGACCAAGGTCGGCTGGATCAATCGCTTCAGCCAGAACCCCTGTAGCGTCGATGAGGTTGAGGAACAGCTGATGAGCTCGTTCGCGCTTCTCTGGCCGGTTAAATTCATAGTTTCAGGGCCGACAACCGCTGAAATGGAACAGGCCGCGCAGCTTGCCGCACAGAAATACAATTTTATCGACTGGCATAAGATGGAGCCGAAATAAGATGCAGTCAGAACAAAGCCTGCGTGTTGGATATATTCCCTACCTGAATTGCGCGCCTTTTTTCCACTATCTGGCCGACACAGGCTTTAGTGGATCGATTGTCCCCGGCGTCCCCTCGGCGCTGAACACCATGCTGCAGAGCGGCGCTATCGATGTCAGCCCCTCATCCTCGTTTGAGTACGCTCTGCACAGCCAGGACTATCTGCTGCTCCCCGATCATTCGATTTCATCCCTTGGCCCGGTGCAAAGTGTGCTGCTGTTCAGCCCCTGTCCACTGAACGAGCTGCAAGGCCAGCGAATAGCGATTACCGGTGAATCAGCAACCTCCATTAACCTGCTGCGCGTTCTGCTGCTTGAATACTTCAAGTTTCCCCAAGTTGACGACTACGTCCCCGTAGAAAGCGTTGAGTCCCTGATTGCCGATAAGCAACCCGCGCTCTTGATCGGTGATCGCGCCATGAAGCAGGCTGCAAATCTCTCCGAAGAGATGATCTGCTATGACCTAGGCGCGCTCTGGTTTGAGCAGACCGGGCTCCCCTTTGTCTTTGCGTTGTGGATACTAAGGCGGGACAGGGCGCAGCAAATGGCCGCCCAGCTATCAGAACTGCTTCAGCAGTTAGAGCTGTCGGTCCAGCGCGCCTTCAGCGACTTGGCGGCCTTGGCGCAGAACATCGGATTTACCGGGGAAGAGGTCGCGTCCCTGGTCAATTATTGGCAAACTATGGACTATACCTTAACCGATGAACACCTCGCTGGCCTTGATCTATTTGTAAAGCTCTGCTGTAAACATGAATTGTTGATAAATTTACCTAAAATCACGTTTTTTAAACCGATATATAGTTGACAGAACCGGCTGAATCACTAAGATAGATACCCCATGCCCGGGTGGCGGAACTGGTAGACGCAAGGGACTTAAAATCCCTCGATCGCAAGATTGTACGAGTTCGATTCTCGTCCCGGGTACCATTTAAAAACAGGCACTTAGCTTTTTGAGCTGAGTGCCTGTTTTTAGTTTCAGGTATAATTTGCTTTTTGGTGGTGCCCCGAGAGTGTTCTAAGGTGCTGGATATTTGATGTTTTTGCTTTCTCGGGAGGAGGGGCGGGGCGAAAGACTATCACCGCACTACCAGACTTCGTTTCATAGGCATCAACACGATTTGGAGAATCTTGTTGATGTGCTCCAGATGTCTCAATAAGAGTTAGTCCATATTCTGCATCAAGCCCTGTGATAACAGCGTCGATACATTCTTGTTGTGCGTTCCATGCACAATCGATATGAGTCATCAGTGCTATCTTGGAAAAACACTCTTTCCCTGGTTGGAAACTGGTTTTGTCTTATCGTTGTTTTCTCCCAAGATCGGACGGGCGCGCGTGTCTTATGGACGCTTTGTTCAAGATGGCATGGGGGAGGGCAGACGCGAGGAATTTCATTGTGGAACCTGCGAAGGAAGGATTCTTGGGAATGAGCCCTTCGTTGATGGTGTTCTAACCTTGGAACGGCCAGTTAGTCAAAAATTGTGGATCACGGACGATATTGTCTTGCTGGTTTGCGATCATTTCCAGATAACTCCGGAACGTTTGAAAGAACCGGGTAAAATTCGACCAATGACAGATGCCAGGGCAGTTGCTGCGGCGCTGGTACAAGCCTCAGATCATCTAAAGCTAACCGATTTAGGGGCACTTCTGAACCGTGATGTGTCAGCCTTAGGGAAGGTCGCTAAGCGAGTGACAAGTGACGACAGACTTCGCGACATTTATACCGAATTGCTGGATCAATTAAAAATCGGCGATACCATAATGTCCGAACCTCTAACCTGACCCCATTGACTGACCCATTGACCCTTCAAGCAACCTGATTTCAACTTTTACTCTTCATCGGCAATCTTGCAGCGGCGTTCATCATGCCCAGGCCGAGATTAGTCGAAAAGGTTCAGCCCGGCGGCATGCAAGGTGGCGACAAAATCGTCCGGTACTTCTCCGTCCAGGGAGATGTTTCGGGCCTCGATCGGATGCTGAAATTCCAAATGCTGGGCATGAAGAAGTAATCTTTGGCAGGAAAACTGTTGACGAAATAGGCGGTTGTGCCGACCGTCACCATAGGAGGTGTCGCCAATCAGAGGATGGAAGATATGTTTGAAGTGGCGGCGCAACTGATGCCTTCTGCCGGTGGTCGGTCTAGCTTCGACCAGAGCGTAACGGCTGGACAGATGTCGACCGTCTGA
>Ga0316202_10002714_pt1 | contig 11272 bp, 1 predicted proteins | sample 3monrhotite_MG_FD_204934 | JGI IMG/M metagenome (GOLD analysis project Ga0316202, IMG submission 204934) | Microbial mat bacterial communities from mineral coupon in-situ incubated in ocean water Damariscotta River, Maine, United States -... | ecosystem: Environmental > Aquatic > Marine >...
CCCGGCGTCACGCGCATCATGAAGGCGACCCCGACCGACGGTCAGCGCCTGCTGTTTAGCGCGACGCTCGACAACGGCGTGGACAAGCTCGTGAAGCAGTTCCTCCACAACCCCGCGACCCACTCGGTCGACGAGGCCAACTCCCCCGTCGCCGACATGACCCACCACGTGTTCGAGGTCAGCGGCGTCGAGGAGAAGAAGCGGCTCGTGTCGACCCTCGCATCGGGCTCGGGCCGCCGGATCCTCTTCATGCGCACCAAGCACCAGGCGAAGAAGCTCGCCAAGCAGCTCACGGCCGACGGCATCCCCGCCGTCGACCTGCACGGCAACCTCTCGCAGCCGGCGCGTGACCGCAACCTCGCGGCCTTCGGCGACGGCAGCGTGCGCGTGCTTGTCGCCACCGACGTCGCGGCGCGCGGTGTGCACGTCGATGACATCGAGCTCGTCATCCACGTCGACCCGCCCATGGAGCACAAGGCGTACCTGCACCGCTCCGGCCGCACCGCTCGTGCGGGCGCGGCGGGCGACGTCGTCACCCTCGTGCTGCCCGAGCAGCGCCGCGACACCGCGATGCTGCTGCGCAAGGCCGCCATCCAGGTGCAGCCGCAGCAGGTCACCGCGAGCTCGGAGGCCGTCACGCGTCTCACCGGCGAGGTCGCGGCTCCCGTCGCCTTCGCCGACCTCCCCTCCGTGCTGCGCCCGCCCGTGCAGGGTGGCGGCCGCTCGCAGGGCGCCAACGCTCAGCGCAAGCGCGCCGGTCGCGACGGTGACGGCGGCGGTGCGAGCCGCGGCGGCCAGCGCGGCAGCTCGCGTCGGGGCGGCTCCGGTCGCACCAGCGCCGGTCGTGACGGCGCGGCGCGCACCGACGGCGGACGCTCGGCGGACGCCGGGCGCACGCGCGGCGACGCCGCCCCGGCTCGCGCCGCGGCACCGCGTCACAGCGATGCGCCGGCAGTGCCTCGCGCGCGCCAGGGCTCGCGCCGGGCATCCTCACCCGGCAGCACCGGCGGCGGAATCCGCGTCGGCCAGGTCGTCCGCTCCAACAGCACCGGTGGCCAGCGCCGCGGGCGCTGACCCGGCACGCGCGATCCGGCACCTTCCTCCACGGCGGCGCCGCTCCCCCTCACGGGGAGCGGCGTCGTTCCGCTAAGAGGCGTGCGCGCGACGCCGACTGATGACGACGAGGGTCGCTCCCGCGAGCAGCAGCGCGATGACGAGCGCGATCCAGGCGGCGAGCTCGACCCCCGTGAGGGCGAGCGTCGTCAGGAAGACGTTCGAGAGCGTCGAGTCGTTGAGCCCGTCGGCGAGAGTGAGATCATCGAGCTGCATGGCACCGTCGAGCCACACGACCTGCGCGGTCGCTCCGCCGCTGTCGACCTCGGAGATCGAGCAGACGGCGTTGGCCGGGAGGCTCTCGAACATCACGGTCGTGCCGTCGCGGATCTGCGACACCATGCTCGTGGGTCGCTCAGCCTCCGGCTCGCTCTCCTCTGACTCGCCGCCCTCGTCGGTCGTGCCTCCCTCGAGCTCATCGGGCTGCCCGAGATCGTCCATCCAGTCACCCGGCAGCAGGGGCACCAGCTCGCCATCGCGATCCCAGAAGCACGAGGTCTCGATGACGAACGTGGCGCCTGTCGCCTCGCTCGCGAAGGGACCCGTGACATCCTTCGTGACCGAGAAGGCCGCGAGCAGGAAGGTGTTCTCCAGGCCCACCGTGTGATCCTCGTCCGCGACCACGACGAACTCGCTCGCCGTCGCGTCGGTGCGCGTCGCGCCGCCAGTGCGCGTCTCCGTCACCGTGCAGTCGGCTCCGGCCGGGATCTGGTCCCAACTGTTGCGGTAGCCGTTGAGCTCGGTGAGCTCGCGCGCCGCACCTCCCGGAATCTCGAGGGCGGTGACGACACCGTCGATCGGCAGCGTGCAGGCGAGGCTCGCCTCGAAGGATCCCCGCACGAACGTGCCGGTGCCGTCTCCCGCGAAGGTCTTCTCCACGACGACGCCCCCGACGTCGAAGGTGTTCGTCACCGTGAAGCCGACGGGCTCGGCCGAGACGGTGACCTCGTCGACATCGATGCTCGTGCTCGTCGCCCCCGCGGTGCGGGTCTCGACGAGCGAGCAGTCGGCGTCGAGCGGAAGGCCCTCGTAGGTCGCTCGGTAGAAGCCGTCGGAGGTGAGCTCGCGCAGCGCTCCGCCGGGGATCTCGAGCTGCTGTTCGACCCCGTTGACGTCGCGAAGGCACGTGAGCTCGACCTCGAACGGGCCGGCACCCCAGGTCGCGGCGCCATCGCCCACGCGCTCCTTCTCGACCGCGACCTCGCCGAGGGCGAAGGTGTTGGTCACCGTGACATCGAGGGGCTCGTCGCCGATCGTGACATCCGCGGTGACGCCGTCGACGATCGAGCCGTCGATCGAGGCGCCCGCGATGGTGACGGTCGTGGAGGAGGCGCCTCCCGTGGCGGTCTCCGTCACGGTGCACACGGCACCCGTCGCGAGGTTCTCGATGGTCACGGGCTCGTCGCCGCGGGCGAACGTGAACGTGTCGGTGAAGACGGTGCGCAGGCCCGTGCTGTCGTCGAGCTCGCAGGTCACGTCGATCTCGACGGGAGCATCCGCCCAGTCGTCGGCGCCCGCGCCGACCACCGACTTGGCGAGCACGATCGAGCCGACCGTGTAGTCGTTCTCGATCTCTGCGGTGGTGCTCGTGCCGAGGGTGACGACGGCGGCATCGGCGACGATCGTCGAGGAGCCTCCCCCGTCGACGACGGTCACGACGCGCGTCTGCGCCGCGTCCATCGTGTCGGTCTCGGTGATCGTGCACCGGGCGCCGTCGGGCAGGCCGCTGAGCGACCACGTCTCACCGTCGGCGAGGGTGCGCTGCATCGGGGTCTCCGCGTCGTAGCCGGTGCCGTAGACGGCGTCGTCCTCGAAGGTGCACTCGACCGCGACCGGGAAGGGGCCGTAGCCGATGGCGCTTCCTGCGTCGTCGACCGCATCGCTCGACACGGTCTTGGTGACGGCGAGGCTCGCGAGCTCGAACGTGTTCTCGACCTCGAGGGCGGGCTGCACCTGGTCGTCGACGAGCTCCGTGTCGTCGACGACGACGGTGAACGTGTGGCCGATGGTCACATCGGTGGTCAGCTCACCGCCCTCCGCATCGAGGATGCGACTCGAGGTCGCGCCGGCCGGGTCGCTCTCGGTGAGGGTGCACTCGGCGCCGGACGGCAGGAGTGTATAGCTCACGGCGCCGTCGGCGGCGAGAGTGCGCGTCGCTCCGTCGGCGATGGTCACGTCGACGCCGTCACGCACGCACGCGAGTGTCACCTCGAAGGGGCCATCACCGTATGCCGCTCCCGCGCCGAGCACGGTCTTGGAGACCTCCACCGAGCCGGTCAGGTAGTAGTTCTCGAGGGTCACAGACGCGGGGGCGCCCGACGTCACGACGATGCCCGTGCCATCGATGACCTCTCCCTCGTCGTCGACGATGCGGTGCGCGTCAGCGCCCGTCGCGAGGGGGTCGCGCTCGAACACCGTGCACGTGGAGCCGTCGGCGAGGTTCTCGATCGTGACGAAGCCGTCGGCGGGCACCGTGACGTCGCCGTTGAACGACTCGCCGACGAGCGGGGTCGTGCAGACGACGTTCGCCGTCACGGTCTCGGGGGCGAACTGCCCGGCGCCCCCTCCGATGACGTCCTTGGCGATCGTGAAGCTCGTCACGCCGTAGCGGTTGGTGAACTGCGTCGTGTTGCTGGTCACCGGGCTCGTGCCGTTAGCGGCCAGTGAGGCGATCGTGGTCGACGTGCCGTCGATCGAGGTCGAGGATGCTCCCACCGTGCGGGCGATCGACGTCGAGTCGGCCTCCTGGTCCTCGGTCTCAGTGACGGTGCACGAGGCGCCCGCGGGAAGTCCCGTGAGGGTGCGCGTCTCGTCGTGCCGCAGCTCGAACGTCATGGGCGTGGCGGCGAAGCCGTCGGCGAGCACCGGGTCGCCCTGGAAGGTGCAGGAGACCGAGAAGGCGAACGGGTCGGCCGGGTACACCGGGTCGTCGTTCTCATCGACCGCGTCGGTCAGGACCGTCTTGCCCACGGTGAGGGAGGCGAGGTCGTAGCGGTTGGTGACCGTGCGGCTCACCGTGCTGTTGCCCGAGATCGTCACGTTGCTCGGGTTCGTCACCTGGGTGGCGCCCGCGCTCTGCTGCTCGGTGATGGCGCACGTCGACCCTGCGGGAATGTTGTCGATGGTCTGACTCAGCTGAGTCGACGCGCTGAAGGTGAGCGTGCCGTACCAGACCGCGGTGGCGCTCGCCCCCGCCGGCTGCGTGGCGGGCGCGATCGTCGACGCGGTGCGCGTGCAGTTGACGAGCACCGTGAAGGTGCCGTCACCGTAGTCGTACGGATCGGTCGCGCCGGCTCCCGTGATGGCCTTGGTCACGGTGAGCGACCCCACCGGGATGCTGTTGGTGAAGGCGATCGCGTTCGTCGACTCGCCTTCGCCGTCGTTGGGCGCCAGCGTCACGACGGCCGAGGTTCCGGAGGTCGGCGCGGCGGCCGCTCCGCCCGTGGTGATCACCTTCGTGACCGCGGCACCGCGCGACTGGGTCTCGTTCACGGTGCAGACCGCGCCGGCTGGCAGGCCCGTGTAGCTGCGGGAGCCACCGTCGTTGAGCGTGAAGGTGGAGGGCGACACCGCGATGGGCTGCGCACCCGAACCGATGTCGAACGTGCACGCGATCGAGAAGCTGAAGCTGGTCTGCATGATCGGGTCTCCGGCCGCGTTGACCGCCCCATTCATGTCGACCGACTTGGAGATCGTGAGGCCCGCGAGGTCATAGGTGTTGGTGACCTCGCTCAGCTGGATCGCAGGCCGCTCGGCGAAGGCGGGGCGCGGGTTGAACACGGTCGAGGGGCTGTAGTCGAGCGCCCGCACGGTGACCGTCGACGGCAGCGTCGTGATCGAGGTGGCACCCGTCGTGCCCGCCTCGCTGATGCCGCACTCGGCATACAGCGGGATGCCGAGGATGCGTTCGGCCGCCGCGTTGCTCGTGATCGTGAAGGGCGAGCGGTCGTCACCGGCACTGTCGAGCAGTGAGATGGGCTCGCCGTCGACCGTGCACGCGACATCGATCGGCACCGAGGCGGGGCCGAACGAGGCACCCTCTCCCTCGACGATCTTCGCGAGGTCGAGAGCGCCCGTCGCGAGGGCGATGCCAACCTTGCGCGGCTCGGTCACGAAGCGGTACGGGAGGTCGTTGTCGCCGTCGCGGCCGCGAGCCGCACCGGCGATCGAGTTGTAGGCGATGGAGTCGCGGGCGAGATTGGTATCTGTCTCGCGCAGCACCGGCTCGCGCGCGGTCTCGGACCGGTACACGACGGAGATGTCCTCGCCCGGCAGGAGGCCCTGGTCCGCCTCATCCACACCGACGGTTAGGTCGACGACGAACTTGAGAGCGATGACGCTCTCGAGCAGCGCCGCCTCGGGCACCGCCGGCATGACCTGCCAGCCGTCGACCGGGTCGTCGCGGTCGGGGATGCCTCCCGTGCTCGGGCTACCGATGCACGGCCAGTACTGCTCGACCATGGGCGGGGTCGAGCTGGGCGACATGCCGAGCTCGCGCTGGATGTCGGCGCCGTTGCACGCCGGCGTCGCGAGGTCCAGGCGGTCGGTGTAGTAGACCGTGAGGGCCTCATCGGGCCAGCCCACGAGTCGCGGTCGCTCCGTCAGCGTCGGCGTCCACCGCGAGTTGCGACTGTCGTTGATGATGACGCCGCGGTCGTCCTCCCGCGGGAGCACGTCGATCGCGACGACCTCGAAGACGCGCACGTTTCCCGCGTTGAAGAAGTTGCCGACCCACTCCTCCGTGCCGCCGGGGCGCGTGATGGGCACGCAGGGGTAGCGGTAGTAGTCCTCGCCGTCCACGGCAAGAGTGGGAGCACTGCAGTCGACGCCGTTGTTGACCGTGCGGATGACGCCCAAGTCGTCGTAGGGCTCACTCGTGACCGGGTCGACGACGGGGTCGCCGTTGATGTCGAGGGGCCCCGCGCCCTCGCCCTTGACGCCCTTGACGATGTTCATGGGCGCGCTCGGCAATGCCCAGACCTTGGTCGTCGCCGTGCAGCTCGACACCTCGAGCTGCGGGTCGGGCTCGAGAGTGCCGTTCGTGGAGTACTCGCAGCGGTCGAACTCCTGGTCACTCGTGACGATCGCACTGTTGACGACGAAGTCCGACGTCTCGGAGCCCGCCTGCAGGAACTGGCGGAAGAGCAACGGCGCGTCGATCGTGAGGGTCCAGCCCTTCTCGAGGATGAACGCCGGGTCGGGCGTGATCGTGAGCGGCTGGCCACCGGATGCGCTGGCCCCGAGGTCGGCGGTGAACGACGGCGCCGTCACCGGCTGGCTGGACGCGTTGACGACGGAGAGCTCGATGAGGTCTTCGGGCTCGTACGGCGTGCCCGTCTCGGGGTCGATGCCGAGCTCGAGCATCGGCCCGGTGCCGTCGACCGGGATGAGGTCGACGATCTGCAGCTCGGCGAGGTCTTTGTCCTGGCCCGTGCCGAGGTTGCGCACCGTGATCTCGTAGGGGATCGGAGCGCCCAGGGTGAGCGGGCCGAAAGGCGTCTTGATGACGCGAACCTCGGCCGGGCGGTGCTGGAACAGGATCTGCCGGGTGTCGTCATCGGTCGCCTGCCAGAGCGGAGCATCCGCGCCGTTGTCGGCCCACGAGGTCACCTCGACGTCGTTCGTGAAGACGCCGACCTCGGTCTCCCCGGGAGCGGGCTCTGAGTAGATGTAGAGGGTCGACGGCACCGGCTCGGTGCTGGGGGCGACCAGGAGGTCACGCCGCGTTGCCGCGAAGCGCACAGTCTGCAGCGGGTTGTACGGGCGCTCCCACGCCGCGCCGTCGGCGCGCGTGTAGTGCAGACGGATTCCGCGGATGTCGGCGGTCACCGCGCCGGACGGCAGCGACGGCAGCTCAAGCGTCGAGCCGAACGACCCCTCGACCCAGCAGGCGTCGAGCACGGCGGATCCGCTGCACTCGGCCGTGATGCCACCGGAGCCATCGACGACGTAGTCGACGCCGACGAGGACGTCGACCTTCACCCGATTGAGTGGCGCCGCGAACGAGTGCGAGGAGAAGCCGCTGAAGTTGTAGGCGTTCCAGAACGACGGAGTCAGGTCTTCGATGACCATGTCGGTCGAGCGCACGTTGCCCGAGGGCTGACCGGTCAGCGTCACCGTCGCGGTGCGCGAGTTGCCCTCGAACTGCGTCGCCGGCACGCTCACGGTGGCCGTCGTGTCGGCCTGAATACCCTTGGTCGCCGTGACCGCATAGGAGAGGTCCTCGACCGTGACCTGCGCGCTCGCCTGCGCGGTGAGGACGTTGTCGGTCTCTCCCTCGGCAGGGTCGGTGAGGCCGCCCGGGTCGGTGATCGTAGCCTGGGCGGTGTTCTCCACGGTCGCGCTCGTCGTGCTGTCGACTCGCGTGCCGGGGGTGCTGCGGAGATCCTGCCGCAGCTGGGTATCGACGACGAGACGGGTCGAGGCTTCGACATCGATGCGACCCGTGTGCACGACCTCGATGCCCACGACGTCGGCCAGTTGGGCCGCGCTGAGCGCGAGGGCGGCCGAGCGGGTGTACGACTCGACGACCTCACCCTCCCGCTCGAGGATGACCTCTGTCGACGTCGCGCCCGCAGGCACGCTGAGCGAGACGATGTCGTACAGGTTCACCGACTCGAAGGGAGTGGTACCCGCGACGGGGTCGAGGATGGAGAGCTCGTCGACCTTCGACACGGACGTGTTCTGAGCGTCGATCGTCATGCGGGCGCGCGGGTAGAGTGCCTGGGGGGTGCCGCCGGGAGGAGTGCCGAGCGGGCCGTCGACCCAGCTCTTCGTGATCTCGACGGTGAGCGGCTGATCGAAGATGAGGATCGTGTCGCCATCCGTGAGCGACAGCAGCACGCTCTCGGCCTCGTCGCGCCCCTCGAAGCGCGCCGTGTTGTCGACGACACCGAAGTCCGCGGTGTTGTACAGGGCCTCGCGAGTGGCGCCGAGCACGGCGACATCGGAGTCGGAGCGGCGCACGTCGCGCACCTCGAAGACGAGGTCGACGCGGCGCTCGAGGTCCATCGAGGGAGCGACGCCGGTGCCGACGGGCGGCGCCGCAGGATTGGTGCCGATGCGCGACCCGCGCGAGGGGCTCTCCTCGACGATGAGGCGCACCCCGGTCGCCGCCGCGCTCTCGGCGTCGGTGAGCGTGTACCCGGGGAACGTTCCGTCGCAGCTCGCGGGGCACGGGTCGCCCGTCGCCCCGACCCAGCCCGATCCGGGCACGAAGAGCTCGACCGCCGCGACGCGGTCGAAGGTCAGCAGGGGGTCCATGCCACTCGAGATCGCCGGAATGCGCACGAGGTCGAAGGCCTCGAACACGGTGTCGGCGACGGGCGTCGTCGCAGGGTCGGTGGCCGTGTCGGAGAGCACGACCGAGTCGAAGAAGGTGCCAGCTGTGCCCCACGAGATGCGCGCCGTCGCCTGATCGGCACTGCGGGCGTTCACGGCCTCGAAGCCCGTGCTGGCCACAGGCTGCCACTCCTTCGCGATGGCCGCTATGCCGCCCGAGCCGCCCCCGCCGTCGGCGGTCGGCAGCAGCAGGAGGGGCGCCACGGCGTCATCCGTAGCCTCGGAAGGCGTTGCCACCGGGTTCGAGACCCGGGCCTGCACGGTGTTGTCGACGCTGATCGACTCGGTGCGCGTGGCCGACGCGGCCTCACCCGTGCCGTCGCGCAGCTCGCCGCGCAAGGCGAAACGGAGGTTGGGCTGCGCGCTGAAGCCGGGGTTGAGCAGCGTGCCGGACGTGTCGTAGTTGACGTGCTGGTAGCTGAAGCGGATGCCCTGGAGCACCTCGCGCACTCCGGCGTCGATGCTCGTCGTGAGGAAGGACGGGCCGAGCAGCCCGTCGGCGCCGGGCAGCACGCTCCACGTCGACCCGTCGAAGTACTCCACCGTGAGTGTGGTGTTGGCGGGAACGGCAGTCGCCACGATGTCGGTGAGGGTGAAGTAGTTGTAGAACTCGTCGGCGCCCGACTCGAGCGGGTCGGTGATCACGAGAGAGACTGACCCGACCGTCGACGACGACGGGTCGACCGCGGTCGCCGGCAGCGGCGTGATGCGACCGGGCAGGGAGATGAGCGTCGTCGCGCCCTGGAGGCTGTAGAGCTCGTCGGGGCTGATGATCTTCTCGACCTCGGTGTTCACGCGGGAGGTGCGACGAGTGAGGTCGTCCGAGGCCAGAGCGGAGGCCGACTGGTCGTCGAGGGCGACGACATCGACACGCACCTGGTTCGTCGTCGTCGCGTCGCTCACCACGGCATCCGTGATCACGCGGAACGGCAGCGAGGCGTACTGGCCGGGCGTCATGCCTCCCGGCTGCGTGCTGAGGAACCGGACCCGCACGCTCTGCACGAGCGCAGCATCCACGGGGGCCGGGAGCGTGTCGACCGTGGTCGTCGTGACGGGCGCACTGAAGTCGGCATCACCCTCGTACCAGTAGCTCACCTCGGCACTCGTGGCGCTCACGGGCCACTCGATATCGGCGTCGACCCAGCTGTCGAAGCTCAGGCCCTGATCGGCGAGCGAGGTAGACCCAGGCGCGGGCTCGGTGAGCGTGAGCTCCTTGAGCGCGAAGTCTCCCCCGTTCTGGCCCCCGACCGTCACGCGCTCGAGCGCACCGCCGATCACGTAGGAGCTCTCGAACTGCTTCGTCGCGAGAGGGGCGATGCTCGAGGGGTCGAGGCGGATCGTGTCGGCGGCCGGCTCGGGGCTCGTCGTCGTCGCGTCGAAGCGCACCCACGAGCTCGCCGTGTTCGTGAGAGTCAGGGTCGAGGCGACAGCGGCCGCGGTCGCCGTGAGCTCTCCGTCGATCGTGATGCCACCCGTCGCGCCCCGGTCGACGCGCCCGGTGCTCGACGAGAAGACGATGCGCAGCCCGCGGATGTTAGCCGTGTCGACGCCCGCGGGGAGAGCGGCGGTAGCCGCGGGAGTGCCGGTCGTCCAGTCGGCGCCGTCGAACCAGTCCACGCGCACACGATCGGCGCCCTCGGGGAGCTCGAGCCCGCTCAAGCCCGTGATCTCGACGTAGTCGAGGATCGTCGCGGAGGTGTCAGCAGGCTCCTGGATGACGAGCTCGTCCACCGAGCCGTTGCTCGTGTTGGTAGCCCCCAGGTCGAAGGCGACGGTGCGGCCGAGCACGGCCGGGGTGGTGGCGGGGGTCACGGACTTGGTCGTGTCGGAGCCGAGCACGCGCGGCACGGCGAGCAGCACCTCGGCGCTCGACTCGACGAGGCTCGGGCGCGGAGGGTCGAGCGCGAGGTCCTCCCGGTTGCTGACCGTCACGGTCGCCGTGTTGGGCAGCAAGGTTCCGTCGAAGTCGGCGGACAGGTCGGAGGGGACGGTCGCGGTCGCGCTGATCTGCACACCGGTGCCGGCCTGCATGCCCGTGAAGTCGCCGCCCAGATCGTCGATGACCTCGACCGTGAAGTCGTTGCCCGAGATCTGCACGTCGATGGGCGGCACCTGCGTCGCCATGGTGACCGACTGCAGCTCGAGCGGCGCCGGCACGGAGTCGGCGAGCGTGAGGTCGAGGCAGTCGGTCTCGAGGGAGGAGCAGTTGATGCTGAACAGGTAGGTCACCGTCTGGCCCGGGCCGACCGAGGTGGGCGCGGCAGGAATCGCCTCCTTCTCGAACTGAATGAGAACGGGCTCGTCGGGGTCGCCCTCGGCGGCGACCGCCGAGGGCATCGTCACGAACGGCGCAAGAAGTGCGAGGAGACCCGCGGCTGCGATCGCAGCGAGTACGCGAGTGGAGAATCGTCGAAACATGTGCTGCCCCCGGGTTGACCTGCCAGCGCGACGATCGGACGCCGCCCCCGCATTTCACCCTAGAGGTCACTGAACCAGATTCATGTCCCTAGAACGGGGGTGCTGCTGACCCCAGTCCGGGGCACGGTGAAGGGCTCTCGCCTTTAAGGCAGCACGCCCACGGAGGCCAGTGCCGAGCGCAGTAGGGCGCCGCGACCGCCCTCCATCTCGTCGGAGACCCGATCGCTCGCCGCCTCGGCCGGGCTGAGCCAGGTCAGCTCGAGCGCATCCTGCCGAGGGTCGCATGTTCCCGTGACCGGGACGACGTAGGCGAGCGAGACGGCGTGCTGCCGATCGTCGGAGAACCGTGTCGGGCTCGGGAAGGGAAAGTACTCGGCAACGGAGAACGGCACGGGCGACG
>Ga0316202_10002715_pt1 | contig 11264 bp, 16 predicted proteins | sample 3monrhotite_MG_FD_204934 | JGI IMG/M metagenome (GOLD analysis project Ga0316202, IMG submission 204934) | Microbial mat bacterial communities from mineral coupon in-situ incubated in ocean water Damariscotta River, Maine, United States -... | ecosystem: Environmental > Aquatic > Marine >...
ATCCTACTGAATCATATGATCTCAAACTAGAAAAACCAGAATTGTTTGAAGAGATGATGAATCATTATGATGAATATGCAAAAAGTGTTGGAGTTATTCCTCCAATAGGTCAAGGGTATAACTTAGGATAATTTTCATTCATGTCTACATCCAATTTAATCCCCAAAATAAGGTCTAATTCATGTTCTCACACAAATTGTTACAACGTAAAAAGATGCTAAATAATATGAATTTCCACAAAGCAATTAACATGAATCACTTTGTTGCTATTGCATTAATTCCATTAATTTTGTCTATTGGTGTTACTCCTGCAATTTCTTTTGCTGAGATTGATTCTCCAAGAACACAAATGCAAAACGGTGTTGCATCTGAAGATGTAGTTTGTAAATCAGGATTGTCTCTAATGATTCGTAGTTCTGGAAGTGCTGCTTGTGTAACTTCCACAACTGCCGATAAATTAGAATCTATTGGGTGGGGTACAATACAACCTGCATTAAGCGGAGAATGGATTCCTTCAGGTATAGAAGAAAAAAACTCAATAACTAATACTCAGACTACAGAAAAGAAACCAAACATTCTGGTAATTGTTTTAGATGATGTTGGCTTTTCTGATCTGGGTTTTACAGGAAGTGAAATTGATACACCTGTAATGAATTCACTTGCAGAAAATGAAATACTAATGACAAACTTCCATGTACTTCCTACATGTTCTCCAACAAGATCCGTTCTCCTAACAGGAGTTGATAATCATCTAACTGGATTTGGCAGTATGAGTGAATTTGCTACTGCAGAACAAAAAGGTCAACCTGGATATGAAGGATATCTAAACTATGATGTGGTAACTGTTGCATCTCTTCTAGAGGATGAAGGATATCATACTTACATGTCTGGAAAATGGCACATGTCATACGGTGCTAATGTAAAAAATATGACTGATACCGATTTAGAATATGATAACTGGGGGAAATACGATCCATACAACAGAGGATTTGAAGAATCTTTTAGTGTTTCACTTCCAGGAGGACATTTCAGTGAAATGGGTCAGACTTATGATCATACAGGATTTTACACTAGAAATGCAGAACGAGTAACATTACCTGATGATTTCTATTCAGGAGATGCTTACGTTGATACTTTGATTGAAATGATTGATGAAAATCATGGTGATGGACAACCAATGTTCATGTATCTTGCATTTTGGGAATCGCACTTTCCAATACATGCACCTCCAGAGTATATTGACAAGTATGAAGGAGTTTACGACAAAGGTTGGGATGAAATAAGAAAAGACAGATTAGAATCACAAAAAGAACTAGGACTAATTCCTGCAGATATGGAACTTCCTGCACGTAATGATCATATTCCTGCATGGGGTGAACTAACACCAGAAGAGCAAGAAAGAGAAACAAAGAAGATGCAAGTCTATGCTGGAATGACTGATTCTATTGATGTAAACATTGGACGTACTATTCAACATCTCAAAGATATTGGAGAATGGGATAACACATTGCTGTTTATCTTTTCAGACAATGGGGCAGAATCAACTAAAATTGATACTGTATGGATATCTGGTGAAGATCCTATAAAATATGATGCATGGATGAATGAACATTTTCTTCATACAGTAGATGCAATTGGAACTGAGCAATCTAATGCATCCATAGGACCTGGTTGGGCTCAAGTAGGTTCTACTCCTCTGTATAGAGAAAAAGGATACATGAGTGAAGGAGGAGTACGAGTTCCAATGATTGTCAAACTTCCAAATAATAGTGAGAATTTCAAAAACAATGCATTCTCACATGTAATTGATATTACTCCAACAGTTCTTGATTATGCTGGTGTAGAGCATCCAGGTATTTCTTATGATGGACGAGATGTTCATCCAATGGAAGGAAAATCCCTCAAGCCTTTGTTTGAAGGAGAATCTGATAAAATTTATGGAGAAGAGCCATTTGTAGTTGAACTATTTGGAAACAAAGCTGTCTACAAGGGAGATTGGAAAGCATTACAACTTGTCCCACCATTTGTAGAATCTGCAGAATGGAAGTTATTCAACATAAGTGACGACATGAGAGAATTAGATGACTTGTCAAGTGAACATCCAGAATTACTTGAAGAATTAAAACAAGATTATGATGATTATGCCAAACGTGTTGGAGTTATAGAAACCAAAGGGTTGGATATTCCTCGTTAGATTTTCTATAGTGTCTTATCATTGAACCATTGGATAGACTATCACATCATAATGGGTAAAATTTGGTCATATGAGAAAAATACAAAATCAAAATTAGAATTTTTGTTGAATGAAGAAATGATGTCGTTAGCACCCGAAGATGCTAACGGTTGGTTTTACGACTAGCAACCAAAGCCACTAGCTCGGAAAACACAACATGGCGTGCAAACCAAATAATCAAATATAATTTTTGGACAATATTGTCTCAAGTATTCTTAGATGTTATGGGACATAAAATAACAACAACTCACATCGAGTCTGAATAGTTTCTCATCTGAATCTTGATTTAAACTCTTATTGTTCTACAGGCGGTTTATCTATTTTCATTCGCTCATCAAAGAATAAACAAGCAGTAAGATCTCCTGTGACATTGACCATCGTCCTTGTCATATCTAGAATTCTATCTACGCCAAGAAGAAGAATAACTGCAACCGGAGGTATGCCTGCAGCAATGAGAATAGTTGACAGTATTATAATTCCAGTTCCAGGAGCTGAAGGTGCTCCAATGGATGCAGCAAGTGCAGTAAATGTGATTAAAAGAATTGTTGTGAATCCTAAATCAATGTTGAAAAGTTGAGCCAAGAAAAACACTGCTATTATCTGGTATATGGCTGTCCCATCCATGTTGATTGTAGCACCTAAGGGAATGATGAATTGAGATACCTTGGGTTTTACTTTCATCTTCTCTTCTGCAGTTTTGATTGATAATGGCATTACTGCAGCAGAACTAGATGTTGAGAATGCAAGCAGTTGTGCATCTTTCATCATTGTAAATGTCGATAACAAAGGTCTCTTTGTAAAAATTTTGATAATTATGATGTATATCAATACCAATGCAAATAGACCTGCCACTACAGTTAACATGTATGCTCCAAGTACTGTCATTGCAGAAAGGCCAACCTTTGATGTAATTCCAGCTATTAATCCAAATGCTGCAAATGGTGCCAAACGCATTGCCCATGACACTATTTTTAGCGTGAGTTTTTGTACAGATTCAAATAAATCTAAAATTAATTGAGAGCTTTGTTTTGGCAATGACATCATGGAAATTCCAATAATTAATGCAAAAACAATTATGCTTAACATTTCACCAGACATGAAAGATGCCAATGGATTTCCAGGTATCACACCAACTATGCTTTGAGGAATATCATGAATACTGAATTCTGCACTTTCAACAGGTTCTACATCTTCAATTCCAAAACTTTCTCGGATCAAAGAACTGTCGATAAAATTACCAGGTGCAATAACTGAAACAAGGATGATTCCTATAGTTAATGCAATTACAGTGGTTATGACAAAATAGATAGCTACACCAAAACCCAATTTTTGAAGTTGCTCTAAACTACCTGCAGATGTAATTCCTCTAATTATGGATACAAAAATTAATGGTATGATGATCATTTGAATTATCTTTAGAAATAGATTGGCTGGAATCGATAACCATTCAGTAATTACTTCAGCTGTGTCTTTTTCAACAATTCCTACTTCTGGACCTAACACTATTCCTAGAACTAGTCCTAAGAATAAAGCAAATAGAACTTGAGCCCATAGTTTTTTCTTAACTAGATAAGTAATTTGAGGAATAGGATACTTGAAGGATTTGATGACCATCTGATTTGCATTGATTTTCGTTAATAAAACATAGGGGCATGTTCTCTGATTTGAAAATCTTATTTTGGTCTTTAGTAGTGTCTTTTTCAATAATTTCTGTTGAAGCTTTTAATCTATTTGCTAGTAATCTCAGTATTTGTAATTGGTGGCAGCGGTATTGGGATTTATCTAATTGAATCTCCCCATGAAGATGCAGAAATTACGACTCTGTTAGATGCATTTTGGTGGGTTACTGCAACTGTTACTACTGTGGGATATGGAGATGTTGTTCCTGTTACTGAGATTGGGCGATTAATGGGGATAGGCTTAATGTTTGTAGGGATTACCATTATTGGTACTTTCATTTCGTCTTTTGGAGCAATGCTAATTGGTTCTAGATTAAAAAAACACGAAACATTAGAAGATTCCACAAAATCTATGATTATTAAAAAAATAAACGATATTGAGAATCTTGAAAAAAATGAAGTTGAATTACTGATATCTATGGTTAAGGACTTGCATGATGAAGTTAAAAGTAATTCATAAAAATTAAACAGAAAAAGAACATTGTCATAATTTGAAATCAACTTTGACAATCAATTAACTTGTTTTTATTAATAGTATTTTCATCATTTACATGAAACGTCTTTTTTTTGGAATCTCACTATTCTTAATTTTGATAACTGTGTATAGTTATGAGGATGCATATGCAGAACATGTTTTCAAAGACATAGAAGCACATGCACAATATCTTGACATTTCTCAATTAGAATCTGAAAAAGTTACTTTTACCTATGATGAAAAATTATATGATATTTACTATGGATATCGTGGCAGTTTAGATTCAATGGGTTCTGATGAACTCTATCCAGTTTTATCTTCAATGAAAATTAATGAAGAAAGAAAATCAATTGAAATTTTGATGGAAGATGTTCCTGAAAAAACCGATTTTTGGGTACGGACTCCGGAAGTTGTACTTTATGCAGAAGGTGAAAAATTTACAGTTTTAGTTGATGGTGTAGAGACTAGACATGATATCATGAAATTCCCAAATGACTATGTAATTGGATTCATTATATCCGAAGATGTAGAGCATATTGAAATTGTTGGAACCAGAGTCATACCTGAATTTGGGTCATTTGTAATTTTGATTTTAGTAATTTCAATATTTGGAGTAGTTTATTTCTCGCAAAAATTATCGTTTAGTAAAAATTTGATGGGAGTTAAATGATATTCATGGATTCAGAAAATAAAACAAACCAAGAAAAATGTCAAGCAATATTGGCATTACCTGAGGTAAGATTTGCAGGATTTTTAGATTATATGGGAAATCTAATTGATGGAGATTTTAAACCTGGCATATCTCCACTCAAAAATGAAAATGATCGAAAAAAAATGTTCGTTGAAGCAGTATTACGAATCAGAACTCGACAAGACTTTGATGATAATCTTGGTCCAGTAGAATATGCTGCTGCAAGAAGAAAAAATGTTGTAACAATGACTATTCCTTTTGAAAAAGATGTTCTCTTTGTGGCAGCAAATCCCGATGTTGATATTGACAAGACTGCAAGAAAAATTTTAGATGCATTATGATCCAAAATATTCTTGTTCCTCTTGATGGCTCAAAAAATTCATTTAAAGCATTAACACAGTCAATTTACCTTGCAAAAAAATGCGATGCTTCCATAACTGCTTTGTATGTCTTACGTGTTGCATATGACAATCCTAGTTTACTCTATGTACCTCAAACACAAAATGAACTAAAAAAAGTAGAAAAGTTTCTAGATATTGCAAAAAAACAAGTCTCAAAAAACTCTATTAAATTCAAAAAGAAAACTTTGTTTGGGCATGAGGCAAAACAGATAGTTGATTTTGCTCAAAAACAAAAATTTGATCTTATCGTAATGGGTGCAAGAGGACATGGTGGAATAAAGCAAATGATCCTTGGAAGTATATCAAATACAGTAGTGCACAGCTCAAAAATTCCAGTATTGATCGTAAAGTAAATCAAAAATAAACTTTTCATTATTTTCCAAAAAGGTGTACTTTTTTGATATTTTATCATCAGGTGTGACAAAATCAACGATGAAAATCATCCTAGATAATTTGAATTGGCTTTAAATCTAAAAATTATCTTATTTTACTATGGGATTTCAAATAAAGAAAATTCTTGTTCCGTTAGATGGTTCTTCAAATTCATTTAGAGGATTGGATGTGGCAATTCACATGGCACGAGAATCACATGCAACTATTACTGGTTTGTATGTGGCAGGAATTGTAAAGCCTAGAACTAATGATCCGATAACCCCCTTGGAAAAAATATTGTTAGGTCATGCTCAAAAAATTATGAAAAAAGCTAAATTAAAAGCCGCAAAAAGAGGAATTTTATTTTTTGATAGGGTATCATATGGTGATGATGGAAAAAGAATTGTTGAAGTTGCTGAGAAACAAAATTTTGATCTTATTGTAATTGGTTCAAGAGGAATGGGTGCGGCAAAAGAAATTTTCTTGGGAAGTACATCTAACTATGTTCTACACAAATCAAAGAAACCAGTACTAGTGGTGAAATAATATGGTGGAATTAGAACAAAATTCTCTAAATCATTTAAAGGAATTGCTTGAAAGAACAGAAGAATCTTTTGATGGTTTGTTTACTAGATGGGATGAGTTACAACCAAAACAAGAATTTAATGTAAAAATTTCAGAGGATTTTCATCTTGGGTTTGTTTTTGGAAAATTAGAAGATGATTTTGTGGGGCATTTTTATTCTGAATATGGAAGATCTATGACTGATCATGAATACAAGCAGTTTTGGAAAAAATGTCGTGAATTTGTACGAGACCTACACAAAAAATATGATGTGTTTTATTTTCAAGAGTAATTTGATAATTGTCTGAATTAAAACTACACAATGGATTAAGTTTTGAGGTAATGATGTGATATCTGAATTTGATGTAATTCCATCCATAGTTGGAATTTTGTTTATGGTTATTCCCTCAATGTTGTTAGGAAGACTATGTGCTCGTATTGGGATTTCTGAAATTATTGGTTTTGTACTGGGCGGTGTAATTCTTGGTCCATTTGCTTTAGGTGGTATTATTCCATTTTTTGATAAACCCGTTGTTCAGTTAGACGATTTGACTTTGGGATTGTGGCAAATGTCAGGTATTGTGATATTGTTTGCTGCAGGACTGCACTTTACATTCAAAGACCTACGTAATGCAGGATACAAGGCAGCGATAATAGGAATTTTTGGTTTAATCTCTCCGTTAGTTTTAGGATACACTATTTCATTATTTTTTGGATTTGATTGGATCATCTCTGTGTTAATTGGTGCAACTTTGAGTGCAACTAGTATTGTAATTTCAGTAACATTGTTAGAAGAACTAGGTAAGGAAAAAACCCAAGAAGGAAATATTCTAGTCAATGCTGCTGTAATGGATGATGTATTAGGATTAGCAGTACTGTCAACTGTGGTTTCAATAATTGCATTAAATTCATTCCCTAGTATAGAATCTGTATTAATTACATCTGGAACCTCTTTGATATTTTGGATATTGTTATTGTTAGGGGCTGTGTTTATTCTTCCAAAAATTATTCACGGTATTGCTCTTGCAAAACCTACATCACTTGAATTACGAGGTATCAAACAATCTGCAGCAATAGGTTCTGCATTTGGATTTGCAGCGTTGGCATCTGTTGTTGGTCTGAATCCAATTTTAGGAGCATTTGCAGCTGGTATGGGATTGGCAGGTTCAAAACTTGCAGGACAAGTGAGAGAATTTGTAGGAGAATTAAAAATTATTGTGGCCCCTTTATTTTTTGCAATAATTGGGGCACATGTAGATCTTCGACAAATATCTGAAGTAAACATAATTTTTCTTTTTGCAGTTTTATCTGTTGCAATTTTAAGTAAAGTTGTTGGGTGTGGAATTCCTGCTTCAGTATTATTGAAAAATAAAACTAAAGGATTTCGCATAGGCGTTGGTATGATTGCAAGAGGAGAAGTAGCTTTTATCACTGCAGGAATTGGAGTTGTAAGTGGTGTGTTGCCTGATTTTATTTACACTACATTGATTATGGTGATATTAGCTACAATTATAATTACTCCAATTCTTTTAAAAAAATCATACAAATCTGAACTGTCTAATGTTTCATAATTGCAATATGTGTTAATATGATAAAATTAAAGTACAAAATTCGGTCAATATCTTCTGACTAATCTTTGGTTTTTATTACCAATTTCAAAATTTTCCTTGTTGTCTGATAACAAGGAATCTAAACTTTCAATAAGTGAAATGGCATTAAGAGGAACTATAATTGCAGTCATAATCACAGTTCCGTCAATCATATCTTTTGTTATTACTTGGAAAATTTTAGATAATTTACTATATGCTGCAATATTGGGTGCAGTGGTTCATTTTATTGCAATGGGGTTTTCTTTGAAAATTTCAAAAAAGATTCTAATTAAAAAATAATTTCATAGATCATGTTTTATGTCTTAACAATTCCTTTTAGAAATAATGTCGTATTCTGGAATTGAACATGATCTGATATCTGAAATTCACTTAGATTCTATCCAGGCACAAATCTTTTTGTTAGTAACTTGCTCAGGAAAAATGTCATCTGAGTCAATTGCTGAAAAATTAAAAATCCCTATTGACGATGCAAAGAAAGCATCAAAAGATCTGATGAGCATTGGTGCCTTTATCGATATTACTCCTACGGAATTTGAGGCTATGCATCCTAGATTTACAGCAGTAAACATGTACAGAAAAATGTGTGAGCGAGAAAATATTGAATTTAAAAGAAACAAAATAGTTGATAATATTGGGGTAATTTTAGAAAAACCCTATGATGATGCAAGAACTAAATAATACCAAAACTTGGTGAACAACATTGAGCATTGATACTGAGACCTGTAAGCATCAACCAGTCTATTTTGGTGTAATAAACATCAACATTGATGAGAGAACTATTGGTTCTGTTGATGTTTGGAGATGTGGAGTTTGTAAGAAAAAATTCTGCGAAGAAAAACAACTTGGAATTGAAGAAATAGCTGAAACTGTAGGAATGCCAAAAATTGATGCTGATGCAAAATGGGGAGTAACTGTATGTAAATTACAACAAGGCAGATACAAATGGAAATTAGTAAAATTAAAAGAAAATGGAGAAATAAAACATGAATGTCTTGATGAAAAAATTATTCCACTTAAAATTAATGATTTCAAGGTAGAAGATGAAAAACATTGGAGTTTCCTAATTGATGATAATATTAACAAAGCTGTAGAAATTTAATTTTCGAAATGGATCTTAAAGTTCACATTAATAATATTCATGGAAGCCAAATGGCTGCAAAAATTACTGGTAAATTTACGATAGATGAACATGACTTTCGTTTTACAGCTATTGCATTTGGTAGAATAGGTGGACAAAATATTGGCGCTAAACTTTCTCAAATCACTGAGAAAGAATTAGAAACATTAGGCTATAATGTTGATGAAGTAATAGATTTACTTCAGAGAAACCTACTTCAAGGAGATTTGACACTTCCAGAAGGACTTACAAAAGAGTCCTTTGTTGATGATTAGAATTCTGCTTCAGATAGTGCTTTTTCACAAGAACAACTTCTTGTTTTAGGAATTTTATCAATTAACTCTGTTAGTATTTCCTTTGTTTTTTCTACATTTTTTGTTAGTGTTTCAATGACTTCTTTAGCTGTGACTGGTTTGTCAGCCCAAACATCATAATCTGTAACTGTTGAAATTGAAGCATAACACATTTGTGCTTCTCTTGCTAGTTGACATTCTGGAACAAGTGTCATTCCGATAATATCTGCACCTGTTGTTCTATAGAACTTTGATTCAGCTTTAGTTGAAAATCGTGGCCCTTCTATACAGACATACGTACAATCTTTATGGATATTCAAATTTTGGTTATCTGTTACTTGAATAATTGATGATTGTAGTTCTGGACAAAAAGGATCTGCAACTGAAATATGAATTACTCTGCCTTCTTCTGAAAATGTGCCTTCTCTAGATTTTGTAAAGTCAATGAATTGAGTTGGTAATGCAAAGTGGCCAGGAGCTAATTCTTCTTTTAGACTTCCAACTGCTGATGGTGCAATGATTCTTGTAATGCCTAATTCTTTGAATGCCCAAATATTTGCTTTAAAATTAATTTTATGTGGTGGAATTGTGTGTTTTTTTCCATGTCTTGGAAGAAATGCAATCTTTCTTCCATTAAAAGTTCCTACTGTTATTGTGTCTGAAGGTTTTCCATACGGTGTATCAATATCTACTTCTTGGGCGTTTTCAAGTAAACCTGAATCATAAATTCCGGTTCCGCCAAAAATTCCAATCTCTACATCTTTTTCCATCAATATTTCACCAGTGATTTACAATTGTATTTACTTATTCCTTTGATTCCATTCAGATCTACTAGTTCTATGATGAATGCAAATCCTACAATTTTTCCTCCTACTTTTTCAATTAATTTTGCAGATGCTTTTGCAGTTCCACCTGTTGCGAGTAAATCATCACAAATGAGTATTTTCTCTCCTTCTTTGACGATATCTTTTTGAATTTCTATTGTATCTTTTCCATACTCAATTGTGTATGCCAATTTTGTAGTTTTTCCAGGAAGTTTTCCAGCCTTCCTAATCATTATCATTCCCTTGTTGTATCTTGAGGCTAAAATTGATGCTAAAATGAACCCTCTTGATTCAATTCCGGCAAAAACATCAATATCTTTTGGATGAAATAATTTTGCAAATTCGTCTGCAACAAAAGATAATGCTGAGGGATCTTTTAAAATTGGACTAAAGTCTCTAAATAAAATTCCTTTTTTTGGAAAATTTGGATAATCTGTTATTCTGTCTTTAAGATTCATAATTTAATGAAAACAAGGTGAAATAAAATTGTTTGAACTTATCCTAATATTTCATATGTAGTTTCTGCGTAATCTGATGGATTTGTCACTGTGATTGTATATGTTCCAGGTTCTGTTTCTGCAGGAATTGGCCATAATTGATCAATGACTCCGGCACTTGTAATGATCCCTTCTAGTTCACCGATTACTTCTCCGTCTTCTGCAATTATTTCAATTTCTATATTTGATTCTGCCCCAAATACTTTGATTATCATTGTATCTCCTATCCCTGGGATATTTCCTCCATCTACAACTGATACTACCATTCCTTCTCCTGATGATGTGACCACGTCGACTTCAACATTATCGAAATTTGAGCCACTTTTTGCATTAATTATCCATGTTCCTGATTTTGCATCTGTCGGAATTCTGAATGAACCTTCAGAAATTTTTCCATCTTTATCTGAAAATGTCTCTTTAGCTTTAATCTCCTCTCCTTCTGGATTGATCATTGTAATAGTTAGAAGTACGTTAGCTCCGGTGTTTCCTAAAATTAACATTGAATCTC
>Ga0316202_10002717_pt1 | contig 11259 bp, 9 predicted proteins | sample 3monrhotite_MG_FD_204934 | JGI IMG/M metagenome (GOLD analysis project Ga0316202, IMG submission 204934) | Microbial mat bacterial communities from mineral coupon in-situ incubated in ocean water Damariscotta River, Maine, United States -... | ecosystem: Environmental > Aquatic > Marine >...
GCCTTTGATGGAGCGCTAATAATCAAGAACAAGCAGCTGATCAGGCGTCAAATTATCAAACTCGACGGCCCGATAAATATATGCGTCCATCGCGGCCCCATTTTCTATGCACGTGTCGCGCTCTAGGTTCTTTTGAGGATAGCAAATAGACTATAGACCAAATCGGCCTTTGGTCGGGGAGTGTCTGGTATTATTTAACTTTGCCGTGGCATCGTTTGTATTTATTTCCAGATCCGCAAGGGCAATCCGCATTGCGCGAGACACGACCCCATGTCGATGGATCATTGGGATCCCTGTTTGCTGCGACGCGTCGACCCGTGGCCGGCAATTGCGGCAGAGGGTCCTCGCGACCGACATGGCCTTCACCACTTGCAAAAGCCGGGTCCGTGCGGGTTTCAATCATTTCCTGTTGTTTTTGCTGGAACAATTGCTCGTCCGCATCAGACATCTGCAATTCCACGTGGGACAGGACCTGGGTGACCCGCTCGCGCAGACCGTCCAGCATTTCCTCAAACAGGTTAAAGGCTTCCCGTTTGTATTCGTTCAGGGGATCGCGCTGTGCATAGGCACGCAATCCGATGCCTTGGCGCAAATGGTCCAAAGTCAACAGGTGTTCTTTCCAAAGTTGATCAAGTAATTGAAGTAAAAGGCTTTTTTCAACACTACGCATCACTTCGGGGCCGTAATTAGCCGCTTTTTCGGCCATTTTTCGATTGGCCGCATCCAGCAGTCGCTCGCGAATTTCCTCATCCGCAATGCCTTCTTCTTTCGCCCAGTCCTGAACAGGAAGATCGAGGCCCGTAACGCGCAGGATTTCTTCGTGCAACAAATCGACGTCCCACTGCTCTGCATAGGCTTTTGGCGGAATGCAGCGCGTCACGATGCCGTCAATAATGTCATGACGCATGCCGGTGATTTCTTCGGAAACATCTTCCGTCGACATCAAACCCTTGCGTTGTTCGTAAATGACTTTGCGTTGGTCATTCATGACATCATCATACTTCAGCAAATTCTTACGAATTTCGAAGTTGCGGGCTTCCACCTTCTGCTGGGCTTTTTCCAGGGCCTTGTTTACCCACGGATGGACAATTGCCTCGCCTTCTTCAAGGCCAAGCTTTTGCAACATGCTGTCAATACGTTCCGAGCCAAAAATCCGCATCAGATCATCTTCCAGTGACAGGAAGAAACAGGACGCACCAGGGTCCCCTTGGCGGCCAGAGCGACCACGCAGCTGATTGTCGACGCGGCGGCTTTCGTGCCGCTCGGTACCAATCACATAGAGACCGCCTGCTTCCAGAACAGTCTTGCGATATCCTTCAATTTCTTGCGTAATTTTCTCAACGGCTTTGGTATACTCCGGTGTTCCGGGTTCCGCTTTTACTTCCTGCGCGATCCTCATGTCCAAATTGCCACCCATTTGAATATCGGTGCCGCGTCCGGCCATGTTGGTTGCAATGGTAACGCCGCCCGGCTGACCCGCCTGGGCAATGATAGCCGCTTCCTGTTCATGATAACGTGCATTCAATACGTTGTGTGTGACGTTGGCAGCTTTCAGTAAAGTGGACAGTTCTTCAGATTTCTCAATGCTGACCGTACCGACCAATACCGGCTGATTGCGCTTCTGGCATTCCTCCACCAGCTTGGCAATCGCTTCACCTTTTTCACGTGCAGTCCGATAGACTTCATCGTCCATATCGTCGCGTATGGTCGGCACATTGGTAGGGATGTCGATCACTTCGAGATTGTAAATTTCAGCAAATTCACCGGCTTCCGTCATGGCGGTTCCGGTCATGCCCGATAATTTCGGGTAGAGGCGGAAATAGTTCTGGAAGGTGATCGACGCCAGCGTTTGGTTTTCGTTCTGGATGTGAGCGTTTTCCTTGGCTTCCAGTGCTTGATGAAGGCCTTCTGAATAGCGGCGTCCTTCCATCATGCGTCCGGTAAATTCGTCAATGATAATGACCTGATCATCCTTGACGATGTAATCGGTGTCGCGCTGAAACATGTGATGTGCGCGCAAGGCCTGATTGGCATGGTGGACAAGCGAGACGTTTTGAACGTCATAGAGGTTGCCTTCGACGAGCAATTCAGCGTCCCGCAAGAGCGATTCAATCTTTTCAGTGCCGACTTCGGTAAAAGCGATCGAACGGGCTTTTTCGTCCTTTTCGTAGTCCTCGGGCTCAAGGTGGGGGATCAGTTTGTTGATGGCGGTATAGAGTTCGGAGTTGTCCTCAGTCGGGCCGGAAATGATTAGCGGTGTGCGCGCTTCGTCGATCAAAATACTGTCGACCTCGTCAACGATCGCGTAGTTAAATTCGCGCTGAACCATTTCCTCGAGCGCAAATTTCATATTGTCGCGCAAATAATCAAAACCCAGCTCATTGTTGGTCGCATAGGTAACGTCGCGATTGTATTGGTCCTGACGTTCCTGATCATCGACACCATGTATGATACATCCGGTGGTTAAACCAAGGAACGAGTAGACCTCACCCATCCATTTTGCATCGCGTTGTGCCAGGTAGTCGTTCACCGTAACAACGTGTACTCCTTTGCCTTCGATGGCGTTCAAATACACGGCAAGCGTTGCGACAAGGGTTTTGCCTTCGCCCGTTCGCATTTCAGCAATTTTTCCTTCGTGCAGGATCATTCCGCCCAGCAGCTGTACATCAAAATGACGCTGACCTAGGGTGCGTTTTGCGGCCTCGCGAACCGTAGCAAAAGCGTCTTCCAGAACATCATCTAGCGATTCCCCGGCCGCCAGTCGCTCGCGTAACCAAGGGGTGCGGGCCTTCAGATCGTCGTCGCTCAAAGCAACCAAGGTCGGTTCCAGAGCATTTATCGCGTCAACCCGCGATTGAAGGCGTTTGAGATAGCGGTCATTGGCTGAACCAAACAAACGTTTGGCGATGGTTTCGAGCATGGAAAAAGTCCTGCGGAAAAATAGTGAGTTACCGGTTAACTAAGCCGAGCATTAGGCGTGACATCTCAGACCTGTTCCGGCGCGTCACAGAGATAGAGTTGTAGGGGGCTTGTGTCAATGCACGTGGGCGTTATCGCGTGCAAGAGAGCAATCAATTGTTCTTGACCTTTCTGTCCAAAATCAGGCACCCTCCCGCCAGTTTTAAGCCCAACCCGAGCAGTTCTATAGAGGCCCTCATGGAGCAGGATTTCGCAGGTAAGATTGCCTTTGTAACCGGATCAAGCGGTATGGGGCTGGCAAGTGCACTCAGGATCGCCCGAGGCGGTGGAACGGTCCATGTTTGCGGGATTGATGACGACCTGAATACTGAGGCTATTAATAAGGCCGCCGGTTTGGACATTCGCGTTCATAAAACCGATGTTTCTGATGAACAACAAGTGGCACAAGTTGTTGAAAAAATAGCCAAAATATCTGATGGCATTGATATTGTGGTAAACGCGGCAGCGATCCAGACCTACGGGAACATCGAAACAACAGACAGTGCTCATTGGGATCGCGTGATGAATATAAATGTAAAATCATGTTATTTGACCTGCCATTACGCGGTTCCACACATGAAAAAACGCGGTGGCGGTGCGATTGTTCATTTGTCGTCGGTACAGGGCCATGCAAATCAATATGACGTGCTGGCCTATGCCACATCAAAAGGCGCGGTGCACGCGTTGACCCGGGCCATGGCATTGGATTGCGCGCGTGATAACATTCGGGTCAATTCGGTTAGCCCAGGCGCCATCAAAACGCCGCTCCTTGAAGTATCAGCGCAGCGCTACGTCGATCAGGGCGATCCACGTACACTTGATGAAATTATGGAAAGTTTTGGCGAAGCGCACCCCATCGGACGCATTGGCACGCCGGAAGAAGTGGCTGAACTGGTGGCTTTTTTATGTAGTGACAAAGCGGGTTTCTGTACCGCCGGTGACTACGTTGCTGACGGTGGCCTGATGGCAGTCATTGGCGCTTAGCTGGCTATTCCGGTCGAATTTCCTTTAAGATTGTTCGGCCCATGGCAATGGCGTTTTCACGACGCATTCCGGCTGTAATACGCGTGTCATAAAACATCCTGAGCATCCATTGGTCGTGTTCCGTAAGTGAAAAGTGCTGACTGACATCGTTGAAAATCGATGGATTTACGAGGGAGCTATCATTTGCCAGCCCTAAGACTTGGGTCAATTCTTCGACGACGCAGGCCCACATGTGCTCTTTCGGGCGGTGGTCTGGAAATACAGCGATCGCCCATTTTATTTCGTTCTTTTTAGTCCCGAACTTGGCAAAACAGGTAGAATTCTTGATCATAAAATTGACCTGGTTCACATCATTATCGAAATATTTGCCGACGGCCTTTGGAATCTCCTTCTCCGGCAGATAAAACAGAATAAAATTAACTTTTTTTGGATCGAAATCCTTCGCCAACTCGCCTCGTTTTTGTTTGCCGAAGGAGTAATAAAGCTCGATAGGATGGCCCGTGAGTTCCCATAAATTGCGGATGTGTTCTTTCACAAAGCGCTCAAAATAGGGGGGGTACTTGCCTTGAATACCAATGCGAATGGGCGCTTTCCATTTGCGCACCTGCTTGTATCGGCGCTGTGTGTATTCGTTGCCAAAAGCGACGATGTTAAAATTTCTAAGAATTTTGATGTTGGTGAGCGGTTCCTGCGTGAACCCAATGGATAGGCCAAACCCAAGCGTGAACCAGATTGCAAGGCTCACACAGGCGGAAAATCGAAGCAACAGGGTGTAATATTTTGTCATTCTGCAATCATAACCCATTGATCTGGGCTGGCAAATGGTTGCAAAGATCCGGTCCTCAAAGTTCCGTGATCTGGCGCATAATTGGTGCCGAACACTTGTGTGGGGGTAGACGATATGCTTTATCCTTGGCACGCTTTTTTGCCTTTAGGGGCGAAATGAATGAACTCTTTTGCTGGTTGGTGAAAATACTGGCCCCGATAGGAATTAAACATGAAAAACAGCCTTCTTTCTTTGACCGCCGCTGGAGCCCTTATTTTCACGCTTGGCGGCGCATCCTGGGCCCAGGACAACCCGGTCGTGGCCAATGTAAATGGTCTGGAGATAACGCGTAATGATGTTGCTGAAGCGCAAAAGCTGCTGCCGGAGCAATATCGCCAAATTCCCTTTGAGCAGATTTTTCCAACCTTACTCGACAGTGTCATCGACACCCACCTGACAGCGGCGGATGCACGTAGACAGGGGATGGATAAGGAGGACGCGTTCAAACAAGAGTTGGCGCGGATTGAGCGGCAATTGTTACAGCGTAACGCCATCACAAAAGCGATTAATGACGCTGTGACCGATGAATCGCTGCAGGCAGCCTATAAGAAAATGGCCTCTGATGCTTCGGGAAATTCTGAAATTCACGCACGCCACATTCTGGTTAAAACAGAAGACGAAGCGAAAGCCGTCATTGTTGAGCTCGATAGCGGTAAGGATTTTGCCGAGTTGGCAAAAGCCAAATCAACCGGTCCTTCCGGCCCCAATGGTGGTGATCTTGGGTTTTTCGGCCGAGGACAAATGGTCCCGGCTTTTGAAAAAGCGGCATTTGAGCTTGATAAGGGTGCTTATACAACAGAACCCGTACAAACCCAGTTTGGGTTTCATGTGATCATGCAAGAAGACAAGCGCGCCAAAGCGCCGCCTTCTTTTGGGCAGGCTGAACCGCAGTTGCGTGCCGAACTGTCACAAACTGCTGGCGGTGCCTACATGGGCGAGTTGCGAAAAGCCGCAAAAATCGAAAAGTTTTTGCCAGAGCCTGCCGCTGCTCCTGCCACTGACACAAAAGCAAACTAGGAAACCGCTCCTATGGCTGGTGACGTTCCCTTATCTCCCTTGGCTCCATCCGGGTTCTCAAAGCTCCCCGCGGTTGCTGGTGTTCGCATGGCGACGGCCGCGACGGGTATCAAGTATCGTGATCGGGATGATCTGTTGCTCTGTGAAGTGATTGAGGGGACATCGGTTGCAGGCACGTTTACCCAGTCGAAAACCTGCTCTGCACCGGTTGATTGGTGCAAGAAATCTCTGGCTGGAGGAGAAGCCCGCGGGTTGATTGTCAATGCGGGTAACGCCAATGCCTTTACGGGAAAAGCCGGTGATGAGGTGGTTGAAACCTGCGTTGCGGCGGTTGCTGATCAGTTGTCGTGCCGCCCAAGCCGGGTGTTTTGCGCATCCACGGGCGTTATCGGTGAGCAACTGCCAACCGAGCAGATCATTTCGCACGTCGCAAGTGGCTGGAAGGCCATGGCGGATGTAGATGATGTGGCATGGCGGGCGGCGGCGGAAGCCATTCGGACAACGGATACCTTTGCCAAAGGAGCCGGTCAAACGGTTCAAATAGGCGATGCGGAAGTTCATATTGCAGGAATAGCCAAGGGCTCGGGGATGATTGCACCGGATATGGCGACCATGCTTTCGTTTGTATTTACCGATGCCCAAATTCCGGCCGATGTGTTGCAGGACTTGTTGAGCCCCGCTGTTGATGACAGTTTTAATTCGATAACCGTCGATAGTGACACATCAACCAGCGATACGGTCCTCCTGATGGCAACGGGGGCGGTTAAAAACCAGCCCACGATCAAAACCTCCGATGATCCAGCACTTGATGAATTCAAAGCGGCTCTGGCACTCGTGCTCAAAGATCTAGCGCAGCAGATTGTTCGCGATGGGGAAGGGGCTTCGAAGTTTGTCAGTGTGCGCGTTGAAGGGGCAGAGCATGATAAAGCCGCACGGCGCATCGGATTATCTATTGCCAATTCGCCTTTGGTAAAAACCGCCATTGCTGGCGAAGATGCAAACTGGGGCCGGATCGTCATGGCCGTCGGAAAAGCCGGTGAGATGGCAGATCGTGACAAATTGTCCATTGCCATCGGCGGCCATGTCATTGCCGAAAACGGTGTTGCCGTCGATGGGTTTGATGAAGACCCTGTTGCCGCTCATATGAAAAATGACGAAATCGATATCGTTGTTGATGTGGGCATAGCAACCGGCCAGGCGACCGTCTGGACCTGTGATTTGACGCACGGATATATTTCGATCAATGCCGATTACAGATCCTGATCCTTCCGGCTGCTGGGGTGCGCCATTTAATAAAAACACAGGTGTTCCGACAATTCTTGTCGTCGCCGTTGCCCTTGTCGATACGGATAACCGGGTCCTCATTGCGCAACGTCCTGAGGGAAAGTCCATGGCCGGACTATGGGAGTTTCCAGGTGGCAAGGTGAATGTCGGCGAGTTGCCGGAAACGGCTTTGGTGCGCGAACTCAAAGAAGAGCTGAACATAGATATTACAGAAAGTTGCCTGGCACCGCTGACCTTTGCCAGTCACGTCTATGACGATTTCCATCTGCTAATGCCGCTTTACGCCTGCCGTATCTGGCGGGGCGAGTTAAAAGCTCTGGAGGGCCAAAACCTCAAATGGGTGCGGCCCGTTCGCCTTGCCGATTACCCGATGCCGCCCGCCGATATTCCGCTGGTCGCCATGCTTCGTGATTTTTTATAGCCGCCGGGTCGCGTGACGCAAGCCCTTCAATCACTCAGTTTTGAGTTCTATCTGTTCGCCGCCTTTGCCGTTTTGCTAACCGGCATTTCCAAAAGCGGTTTCTCCGGCGGGGTTGGAGCCATAACGGTCGCGATCATGGCGGTCTTTGTCTCGCCCCTTAAGGCGGCCGCGATCATGCTGCCGATCCTGTGTTTGATGGATTGGTTGGGGCTTTGGGCTTACCGAAAGGTATGGGACAAGGCTGCACTTCTAACCTTGCTACCCGCAGGCGTGATCGGGATTTTGATCGGTACGCTGACCTTTAGTTTTGTCGATGAAAATACAGTCCGATTGCTGCTTGGGGTCATTACCCTGGCTTTCTCCCTGAGTTTTTTCATAAAACAGGGCAATACCGGGAAACCAAAAAAGCCCGTTCGTTTGTTTGGAATGCTGGCGGGCGCCCTATCTGGCTTCACCAGTTTCATTGCTCATGCTGGCGGGCCACCAATAAAATTTTATTTATTGCCTCTTCAGATGGATAAGACCCTGTTTGTCGGGACCAACGTTGTTTTCTTTTTTGCGATCAATCAGATTAAGCTGGTTCCCTACGCTTGGCTGGGCCAGTTTTCTCCTGAAAACCTAATCATTTCGGCCGTTTTGTTGCCCCTGGCACCGCTTGGAATTTGGCTTGGTTTGAAGCTCCATGGTATTGTATCGCAATCCTTGTTTTACTGGATCAGCTATTCAATGATGGTGATTGCGGGCGTAAAATTAATCTATGATGGCCTGACAAAAGGCGGATACGTTTAAGCAAGACATGTGTCAGTATGGGGGGCAGATGCAATACAAGAAATTAGGGGCTATCGCCCTCTTTGGTGCATTCCTTACCACACAGGCGGCAGCCCACGGTGTCCACCCGACAACGGGTGAACTCGAACCCGCGGTCAAGGAAAGCCACTGGTGGGAGCATTTTCTGTCTGAAGCCGAAGCGGCAGCACAGATCAGCATCAGTGAAGCGGATGGATACCGTTACATCAAATCCGATAGTCTGCCGAACCATAACACGGGACAGTTCCCGGGGCGCGGCAACCCGCATTCCATAAAAACACATGCACGTTCATATCGGGTGAAGCTTCAGCCAACACCTCATTCCCAGCGCACCTCGGTCGGTCATAATCTGTTCGGCGTCGCCTTAAATGGTGTGGTTTTTGATGCGGCGACGGCAGAGTTTTGGAACAACAACCGCAGCTGGAACATTGAGGCCATCGTCGGCGGTGTTAATTTGGGCATCGATAGCTCTAATGCGCACGTTCAACCTGACGGCACCTATCATTATCACGGTATCCCGCATGGGCTACTACAAAAAGGCCCCTACAAGGAAAAACCAATTTTACTGGGTTACGCTGCGGATGGTTTTCCCATCTACGGTCCCTACGGATATAAAGACGCCAATAGCCCGGCCAGTGGACTTATTGAATTGAAACCCAGTTGGCGCAAGAAGTCCGGTTTTCGGCCAAGTAGCGGACCGGCAGGAGCCTATAGCGGTAAATACACTGCCGACTGGGAATACGCAGCGGGCACCGGCGATCTCGATGATTGTAATGGCCGCACGGGGGTGACGCCTGAATACCCAAACGGGACCTACCATTATGTGGTGACCAAAGCATTTCCAAACATTGGCCGCTGTTGGGCCGGGTTGCCGGATAATTCATTTAAAAAACAACGTGGCGGCGGCGGACAGGGCGGCGGTAACACAACCCGGCGACAGGGTGGTCAGCAACAAGGTAATCAGCAGCGCGGCGGTGGCCAGCGACAAGGCGGCCCAGGTGGCGGACCGCCGCAGGAAGCTCTGGATGCTTGTCAGGGGGCTCGCGAGGGTGATGCCTGCTCATTCAAAGGGCGACGCGGAACCGTTGAAAGCCAGTGCATGGAAATTCCAACCGGCGACATGGCTTGTGTGCCGCCTCATATGATTAGGGGTGGTGGTGGTCAAAGCAGGCAGCGACCTCCGCAACGCCAGTAGGCAGATACATAAACGACGAAAAAAGGTGCTAAGAGATATGTCGGAAGAAACTACACCCGTCACCGCAGCAATGGTGATCATCGGCAATGAAGTTCTGTCGGGACGAACAAAAGACGCCAACCTGAGTTTCTTGGGCACCGAGCTTAATGAGCTTGGTATCCGCATGATGGAGGCACGCGTTGTGCCCGATATCGAAGAGGAGATCATTGATGCGATCAACACGTTGCGTGCCAAGTACGACTACGTCTTTACCACCGGCGGCATTGGCCCAACCCACGATGACATAACATCCGCCTGCATCGCAAAAGCCTTTGGTTTGGGTCATGGTCGCCATCCGGAAGCGGAAGCGATCCTGTTGGCTCACTACAAACCCGAAGACGTGACGCCCGCGCGCATGAAAATGTCTGAAACCCCGCATGGGGCGGATTTGCTTTTGAACCCGGTCAGCAAGGCGCCGGGGTTTCGGGTCGAGAATGTTCACGTCCTGCCAGGTGTGCCGCACATCATGCGCGAGATATTCTCCGGCTTTAAACACGAGCTCAACGGCGGCGAGCCGATGTTATCAAAAAGCATCACAGCCTACGTGCCAGAAGGCCGCACCGGTGGTCCTTTGTCCGACTTGCAAGACCGGTTCCCGGATGTGGAAATTGGCAGTTATCCGTTTAATCGCGATGGCAAATACGGCGCCTCTATCGTCATGCGCCATACAACACAGGATCGACTGGAAGTGGTCGCGGAAGAAGTTCGGATCATGGTTCGCAGCCTCGACGGCGAACCAATTGATGAATAGGGCATTTTTGGCGATTTTTGTAACGTCTGAAATGCCCTAACTCATTGATTTTACCGCAAAGCCACGTTCGCGAATGAACCTATTTGCTCCGATTTTGCTCCAGCGTCGCCGCGATCTCTAACTGGTAACCAATCATCCGGTTCATTCTAACCCTCAGGCTGACCTCATTGAGCTTATGCAGCGTTGCATGTCTTGCCCGTAGCCCGCTACGCCCAGCGACAAGCAGCTAAACCAGCAACAAGCGGATAACCCACTGTGCGCTGATTAAACCAGCTACTGGCGGGTAAGTTAATCTTTAGCGTTTGAAGACAAAGTTAGACATATCGACCCGTTCCTGCCATCCGGCACGCTCAAGCTCCGGGTCCAGGTGTTCTTCCTGCGGGTATCCAACGCACAAATAAGCCACTAACGCCCAGTCTTCGGGCACATCAAGCAGCTCATTCACCGCGTCGGGATCAAGGATCGAAACCCAGCCGACGCCGACGCCGTGCGCCCGGGCTGCCAGCCAGAGGATATTGATCGCTGCGACGACGGAATAATGCAGGGTTTCCGGCATGGTTTTGCGGCCAAGGCCTTGCCCGAGATCGGTTTCTTTGTCGACAAAGACGGCCAGTTGAACGGGCGCTTGATCAAGGCCATCCAGCTTTAATTGCGCATACAATTTGGCTCGTTCACCCTCATATTCGTTCAAGGCTTCGGAGTTGGCTTGTTCGAAAATCGCACGGACTCCAGTCCTTCGCTCCATGTTCTCAACTTTCACGAACCGCCAAGGCTGGCTGTTGCCGACCGATGGTGCCAACGACGCCAGTTGCAATAAATGATCAAGAACATCATCCTCAACAGGCGTCGCACGAAACCTGCGCACATCCCGGCGCCAACGGAACAGGTCTGTCAACTGGCCGCGAAAGTCCGCACTGAAATCCGGTTTTTTAGGGTCCATCTCATCACTCATGGGAGAACCATAACCACCACGCGCT
>Ga0316202_10002718_pt1 | contig 11256 bp, 11 predicted proteins | sample 3monrhotite_MG_FD_204934 | JGI IMG/M metagenome (GOLD analysis project Ga0316202, IMG submission 204934) | Microbial mat bacterial communities from mineral coupon in-situ incubated in ocean water Damariscotta River, Maine, United States -... | ecosystem: Environmental > Aquatic > Marine >...
TTCGCGGCGCTCGATCCCCAACGGCGAGAGCAGCTCCAGGGAGACCTCCAGCAGCTCGTCGCCCAGACCGGCTGCGCAGCCATCATCGTGACGCACGATGTCTCCGAGGCCCTGGTCCTCGGAGACGAGGTGCTGGTCCTCGGCGGGCAGCCGGGCGTGGTCCGGGCCCGTGTCGCGGTCGGCGCCCCCCGTCCGCGCGGCGATACATTTCGTCTCTCCGAGGACACACTTCGGCTGCGGAAAACGGTGCGCGGGTTTCTCCAGAACTAAATTGTTGCGGCCAATGATCCGTCACCGTGAGTTGGGAGGATCTACGTGTGTGGCCATGGCTGCTCATCGGGTGCGCGGTGCGAGTGGCGCCGGTGCCCATCGATGCAGAGCATGTCGGGCCTCGGTTCGATCCTCCCCGCTTTCCGCTCGTGCCGCTGTGGGTCGACGCAGCCCCTGAGTGTGAGCATCTCGCCGAGGCCCTGCGGTTCGTCCTGAGCACTCACGCCCAGCAGATGCTCCTCCCGAGCGCCAAGACCCGCATCCGCATCGCGCGCTGCGAGACCACACTCGACGAGCGGATCACCCTCGACGCGGACCGGACCGCCGAGATGAGCGGCACCGCCGAGGCCCTCGACGCTGTCCTGACTGGGCGCGCCAGCCTGGACCTGGAGATCTGGCGGGAAGGAGAGCTGCTCGACGACTCCAGCTACGACGTCATCCACGTCGAGCGGCAGGAGTGGGTCGGCGGCGAGATCTACCCCTGGCGCGGGCCTGTCACGGGCCTCACTGAGCGGGACCTTGTCGAGAAGGTCGAGGCTTCCCTGATGACACCGCACCCCACTCTGCGGCCTGAGACCCGGATGGGCGTCTTCATCTCTGACACCGAGACCAGCACTCAGACCCGGTAGGCCCGCCGCGCGTTCGCTGCCGTTGCCTCGGCCAGAGCCTCGGTCGATTCTGGCCGCAGGCCAGAGAGCGCTGCGAGAACCCGGTGCAGATCTGCTGGGTTGGGGAGCTGGTCGGGCGCATCGGTCTCGATGACCAGGCGCTCCAGCGGGACAGACGCGGCCGACGCCCGCGCGCGCTTCGTGAGCGGCTTGAGCAGGGCGCCGCCGAAGCTGATGTGCAGCCCTCGCTTCATGTACTCGCGCGCGATCTCTGGCGCGCTGGTGAAGCCGTGCACCACCCCACCCGGCGGCGGGTGCTCGTCGAGCAGGCTCAGGGCACGCCCGTGGGCCTTGACGACGTGGAGGACCACCGGCAGCCCGTGGTCGCGTGCGAGCGCAAGCTGGGCTGCGAAGGCCACCTGCTGGTGGGCATAGGTCGCACGCGCCCGCGCGCGGTCCAGGCCGATCTCTCCGACAGCGTTGGCCATGCCAGCCGAGAGGCGCTCGCCCAGGATTGCGATGGCTTCGCTGTTGTCTCTGGTCACCGCCCAGGGGTGGAGGCCGCTGGAGCGGAGGACGGTGAGGGCGTCGGTGTGGAGGCTGTCGCTGTGTCGCCAGTCGCCGGGGTCGTACCCGCCCAGCATGAGGCCTTCCACACCGGCTTCAGCGGCGCGGCGGAGGAAGCGGCTCGGGGTGATCGCGTGGCCGGGGTGGCAGAGCGCATCGAACACCTCAGAAGCTATCCTTTCGGCCACGGACCTCGCCGAAGACCGCAGCAGGATCAGCGCCGAGCATGCCGACGGCCCGCTGGAGGGCGGGGTCATCGGCGCGGAAGAAGGGGTTGGCGGCCTTCTCCATCGCGATGGTCGAGGGCACCGTGGGCGTGCCTGCGGCCCGCAGCGCCGTGACCTCGGCGGCGCGGGCGGCCAGCGCGGCATGGTCCGGCTCGATGCTCTGGGCAAAGCGGACGTTGCTGGCGGTGTACTCGTGGGCGCAGAAGACCCGCGTGTCGTCGGGGAGCTGCCGCAGCCTGGAGATGCTCGACCACATCTGGGCCGGGGTTCCCTCGAACAGGCGCCCACAGCCGATGCTGAAGACCGTGTCTCCGCAGAACAGCGCGCGGCTATCGGGGAAGTGGTAGGCGATGTGGCCGCGGGTGTGGCCGGGGACAAAGTAGACCGTGGCCGCCGAGGCGCCGAGGGAGACGGACGCGCCGTCCTCGACGGCGACATCAATTCCGGGGATGCGCGCGGCGTCCGCGGCGGGGCCGACGATGGTGCAGCCGGTCTGGGCCTTGAGCTCCAGGTTGGCGCCGACGTGGTCAAAATGGTGGTGGGTGTTCAAGATGTGCGTCAGCGTCCAGCCCCGCGACGAGAGGGCGTTGAGCGCCGGCTGCGTGACGGCGGGGTCGATGGCGGCGGTCTGGCCCGTGGACGGATCGTGGGCGAGGTACAGGTAGTTGTCCCTCAGGACGGGGATCTGCACAATCTCCAGCATCAGCCTGCTCCCTGCGGTGGCGACAGAAGGGTATCCCAGCAACCTCTCTGCCGAGGAAGGTTGACGCTCGCTGGGTGGGTGCGCAAAAGAGAGAGCGCAGCGTGTGAGCGGAGAGGGTGCGATGTCGGGCGGTGGCGGGATTACACAGGCGATCACCTCGCTGCTCCAGGCCTTCGGCGTCGAGCTTCCTCCCTGGGCGATGCCGGTCTTCGCGCTGTGCATGATGATCTTGCTGATGCCGTGGATCCTCAAGAACATGAAGACCTCTCGGGCGCGCAAGCTGCTCAAGCAGGCCACCCTGGAGAGCGGCGCGCGGCGCGAAGAGATGGAGCAGGAGGCGCTGTCGCTGGTCTCGGCCAACCCGACCGGCCTGCTGGCGTTCGCCGACGAGTGCGTGCGGCGCGGGCGCTACGGCCTGGCCCGGAAGGCACTCTCGCGGCTGCCGGAGGGCGGCCCGAAGGTGCTCCGGGAGCGGCGCAAGCTGGAGACCCAGATGGCGCCTCGCGAGCCGGCGACCGCCGAGGCTGCGGCGGCTGCGATCGAGCGGTTCCTCTCGGAGGGCCTGGAGGACGAGGCTCGCCAGCGGCTCCTGCGCGCGCAGCGGCGCTGGCCGGGGGATCCGACCCTCGTGGGGCTGGCTGATCGGGTCTGAGCCCGCAGCGTGTACAGTCCGGGCATGGACCGCGTGCTCTCCTGGCTGCTGCCGATGCTCACCGGGCTCGTCTTCCTGCCCGCGCTGGCGGCCGGGTTCGTCTGGGATGACAACGTCCTCATCGTCGAGAACCTGCTGACCGACTCCTGGGCAAACCTGCCGGCGATGCTGCGCGGATCGCTGTGGGACAGCACGCCGGTCGGAGACGGCGGCGCGGCCTACTACCGCCCGCTGATGCTGGTGTCGCTGCTGGTGGACCGGACCCTGTTCGGGCTGTCTCCGCTGGCACACCACGCCCACAGCTTGCTGTGGCACCTCCTGGCGGTCGCGCTCGGCTGGCGGCTCCTGCGGCGGTGGCTGCCGCCGCTGTCGGCTGCTGCGGGGCTCGCGCTGTTCGCGGTCCACCCGCTCCAGGTCGAGCCGGTCACCTTCATCGCGGCCCGCAACGACCTGATGGCTGCGGCGCTGCTGCTCGCTGGCCTGCTCGCGCTGTGCCGCTCCCAGCCGCGCCTCGTCGCGGGAGGGCTGGCGATCTGCGCGGCGGCGCTGTGCAAGGAGAGCGTCGTCCTCGCGCCGGGCCTGTACGCAGCGGTCGAGCTGGCGCGCACCGGTCGGCCGGGCACCCGGCACGGACACGTTGCCATCCTCGCTGCCATCGGGGGCGTCTTCTGCCTTCGCGCGGCGCTCCAGCTCTCGCTGCCAGCCGGCGCGAGCGCGGGGAGCATGCTGGCGGCGCTCGGTCCGATGCTGGCCAGCTACAGCGCCCGCGGTCTCGTGCCGGTCGAGCTCCTGCCCGGCCTCAACCTCGGCTGGCCGCCGCCGATCCCGTGGTGGGCGCTCGGCGCCGTGGTGCTGCTGTCGGCGGGGCTCGTCTGGGCCGGGCGCCGCGCGGCTGCTGGTGGGCTCGTGTTCGCGGGCCTCAGCCTCGCGCCAGCGGTGGCGGCGGTCGCGCATGTCGGCGCGGTGCCGGATCGGTACGCGTACCTGCCGCTGCTGGGGATCGGCATGGCGGTGGGGGCCGCGGCCGGCGGGCGCCGCTGGCTCGCGGTGGTCCTCTGGGCGGGGCTGGGGCTGCTGTCCGGGCTGACCGTGCCGCACTGGAAAGACGACCTCACCCTCTGGCGCGCGGCGCACGGCCAGCACCAGACCCCGTACACGGCCGGGATCCTGGCAAAAGTGGTCGACGACATGGGCGGGCTGGACCTCGCCGCGCAGCTGTATGCCCAGGCGACCCAGGCGCCGAGGCCGTTCCACGAGTCCTGCTACAACGTCACGCGGATCCACCTCAAGCGGGGAGACATGGCCGCGGCGGTCTCCGAGGGACAGCGGGCGCTGGCGGCCGGCTGCGAGCGCTCTCCAGAGCTGCTCTCTCCGATGGCGTGGGCGCTGGCACAGACCGGGCAGTGGGACGAGGCCGAGGTTGTCGCCGCAGAGGTTGTGCAGGACCCGACCGGGCTGGCGGTCGTTGTGCGGGCGGCGGCGGGTGTGCGGCGGGGCGACCGGGGGCCGATGGAGGCCGCCATCCGAGACAACCCGGACGCCGATCCCCGCGCCCTGGAGCGCGCGGTGCAGAACCTGCTCGATGCGGCACCGCCGTAGCCGGTGCTACATTCTGTCCCACGACACAGGGGACGACGATGTTGCTGCTGATCGCGCTGGCCTGCACGCCGGAGCCCGAGGAGACCAAGCCCACCGGGGACACGAGCGTCGACACCGGACAGGCCGACACGGCGCCGCCGGTCGACACCGGGCCGACCCGGCCCGAAGATGGCTTCTACGGGGACATCGTCGATGACGAGGTGGGCCTCACGAGCACGATGGTCGTCGAGAAGGCGTTCGGCCTCGCGATCAAGGACACCCTGATCGTGTACCTCTCCAGCAGCCCCGCCGCGGACTGCAAGAGCGTCACGGAGTACCTCACGCCTGGGGTGGTTGTGGATCCCACGGCGATCCGCCCGCCCGAGCGCTGCGACATGTACCTCAAGGTGGCAAACTGGGACGGCAGCTTTGAGGCGGAGGACGACCGCCTGGCGATGGTCTACTCGGCGATGACCTGCGGCTTCGGGCCGGGCAAGTTCGTCTACGAGGAGCGCGGAAAGGGCGACTTTGACTACTACTACTCGGGCCGCTGGTGGCAGGGCATCCCCGAGGCGTTCAACCTCTCGGTCACCGAGACCAGCGACGGCTTCCACCTGGAGGGCGAGATGACCGTCTTCGACGGCACCTTTGTCTACGAGGAGCTCTCGGAGGTCAAGGCCCACGGCCTGGTGTGGGGCGAGGTCGAGATCGAGCCCTGCCCGGACTTCAAGAGCCTGTTCTGATGGCTCAGGCCGCCAGCGCGCGCGCGCGCTGGCGGAGCGCTGCGAGAGACAGCAGCACGGCGAGGCACAGGATGCCCGAGCTGACGAGGAACGGCGCCGAGGGAGCGATCCCGGCGTAGAGCAGCCCGGCGATGGTCGGCCCGACCGCGCGCGCGAGGGCCGACATCGACTGGTTGGTCCCGAGCACGAAGCCCTGGTCAGCCTCGTCGGTCCCGTTCGAGATGAGGGCGTTGAGGCTGGGGCCAGAGATGCCCTGGCCGATGGCCATCAGCACGAAGACCGTCACCATCGGCCAGAACGGCGGGGCGAACGGCAGCAGCGCGAGCCCGACCGCGAGGATGCCGATGCCGACCGGCACCAGCGGGGCCTCGCCGAAGCGCTTGACCAGCGGCCGGATCATTCCGCCCTGCACGATGATCATGACCAGGCCGGCGACGCCGAACATCCGGCCGACCCCCGCGGCGCTGAGGCCGCGGGCGTGCTCGGCGAAGAGGGTGAAGCTGCTCTCCATGATGGCGAAGCTCATCGTGAGCACGAACGTGAGGACCACGCACAGGCCGACCACCGGGTGCCGGGCGACCCGGAGGAACGCCGCCGGCGAGATGGGACGGGGGCGGGTGGTCGAGTCCGGCTTGCGGGTCTCGGGGAGCATCACCAACGCGAGCACGAAGTTCACGGCGCTCATCGCAGCGGCGACCCAGATCGGGGTGGCGTAGCCATACTGGGCCAGCTCCCCACCGAGGAACGGGCCGACGGTGAAGCCGACGCCGAACGCCGCGCCGATGAGGCCCATGCCCGCTGCGCGCTTGTCCGGCGGCGTGAGGTCCGCGACCGCGGCCTGGGCCGTCGAGACGTTCGCCGCGCATGCGCCGTGCAGCCCGCGGAACAAGAAGAGCATCCACAGCTGGTCGGCCGCCGCGAACAGCGCCAGCCACACGGCGGTGAAGCCGATGCTGGCGACGAGGACCGGGCGCCGCCCGAGCCGGTCCGACAGCCCACCCCAGACTGGCGCGAAGAAGAACTGCGCCAGCGAGTAGATCGCCATCAGCAGGGTCACGTGCACCGCGCTCGCGCCATAATCTTCTGCGTAGAACGTCAGCAGGGGGATGACGATCCCGAACCCGACCAGATCGAGGAAGACACACAGCAACACCGGGACGAGCGCGCGCGACACAGAAGCTCCTTCGCTGCCGACCCCTCTATCGCCTTGGCTGGGGGCGTGGCACGCCTACTCCGGCGCGGTCGTCTGCAGCAGCGCGAGATCCGGGGTTCCATCGCCGTCAAAGTCACCCGACGTGACCGCCCGCCCGGTGCGCAGGAACTGCTGCGCGACGGTGAGGACGACCTCGGCGTCGTCGGCCCCCCTGAGCGGGATCCAGCCCTGGTAGCCGGGCGCCCCGGCGAAGATGTAGAGCGCACCGCTGAAGAACGACGACGGCGCGTCTCCGTCCGGGTTGTGGTGTGGTGCGCCGACGATAAGTTCGTCATATCCGTCACCATCGAGGTCCAGCGTCAGCAGGGACCGGCCCAGGCCGTCTCCGCTGGCGGAGCCGGTGATCCGCAGCAGCGGGCGGTCGTCTCCGGCCTGGAAGTCCGCGCCGTCCCAGATGAACACCTCTCCGGCGCCCGCGCTCGCGCCCGGCGCGCCGGCCACCAGCTCTGCGATGCCGTCCCCGTTGAGGTCTCCGGTCGCCAGGGACCAGCCCAGCCAGCTCTCGCTGGTCAGCCCGCCGAGGGTCCGGTAGCGGGCGGCCAGCAGCGGGCCGCTCTCCAGCGGCGCGTCCGCGGTCGGCCCGGGCACCAGGTAGACCGCGCCGCTCGCCTCCAGGCCGCCCTCGTCGGCGAACGGCGCGCCGATGAGCAGGTCCGGCACGCCGTCGCCGGTCAGGTCGTCGCGGCAGCGCAGCGCCGCGCCGGCGCGGGCGCCGTTGTGCGAGCCCTGCCAGAAGCCCGCCAGCGAGCGGGCGCTGATCTCGGTCACGCCAGCAAGCTGGCTGGACAGCGCGAGGGCCGCCAGCCCCGAGAGCGGCTGGTTGGAGCTGTCCCAGGTGCCCGCCGCGGCCCAGTCTTCGGTGCCGTCCTGGTCGATGTCGCCGCAAGACACGAGCGTCTCGCCGAAGCGGCCGGCGGGCTCCTCGCCGTAGACCTTCAGGTCCGCCTCCTTCAGCAGCAGGTCGGTGGTCAGGCCGTCGCCCTGCCCGCTGAAGCGGAAGACCAGACCCTCCTGCCGAGAGGTCGACTGCTGGTCGCCCAGCGGCGCGCCCACCAGCAGGTCCGCGCCGCTCGGGCCGCTGGTGCGGGCGAGGCTGCTGCCGAGCGCCGCGGCGGCCCCCTGCCACCCGGTGATGCTGTTGGTGGCAGAGGCGGTGTCCTGGCTGTCGCGGGCACCGCTCGCGAAGGCGTAGACCGCGCCGTCACCGGGGCTGCCGACCAGCAAGCCACGCTCGACGAGCAGGGCGGTCCAGTCCGGCCCCTGGTCGGTCGTGCCGACGACCGTGAGCAGACTGTCGGTCGGTGAGCCGGGTGGCGCCGAGAGGTCACTGAGCTCCGTGAGCACCCCGACGCGAGAGGCCGAGAACGCGTCACCGCAACCCGCGCCCACGCAGGGCGACGGGCAGCCCACGAGCAGGCCGAGCCACAGCACGGCTGGCCGCTACTCCTCTTCAGCAGGCGGCGGGCTGGGCAGGGTGTACCCGACCGGCACCGCCTCACCGAGCACCGGCACGCCGTAGCCGGGCTTGGTGTAGTCGCCTTCGAAGGCCACCCGCGCGTCGGCGTTGCCAGGGACCAGCGACTCCGGGAGCTGCGTGGTCGTCGCGACACGCGTGGTCGCGGTGTAGCCCGTCGAGTTGGTCATCTTGATCACGTACTCGCCAGCGGTCACGCCGTGGATCGCGGCGGTCGTCAGCGGGCCGACGACGCCGATCTTGGTGCCGTCGACGGTGACCTCCTGCCAGCCAGTCGTCCGGTTGACGATCGGCAGCGTGGCGGTGGTCGCGTCCCGTGCCTCCCGCTTCGGCTTGAGCGTCGCGGCGAGGGCGTTGGGGTTGACGTAGACCTTGAAGAAGTTGTCGATCGGCCCCTTGGAGAGGTCGGGGTTGGCCGGGTACGTCAGCGGGCGCATCGCGCGCCCTGCGTCGTCCACGTCCTGAGCCAGCGCCGCGGCCACAATCGTCAGCACAAGCACCACGTCCTCACCTCCATCGCGGCCTGAGCATACCGGATCGCTTCAGTAGAGTCACACCGACAGCCCGGTGTAAACCCCCGCGCGGCCACGCCGCACGCTTACTCGACGATGGACAGGCCGGTGTAGCCCGACAGCTCTTTCTCCAGCAAGATGGAGTCGTCGCTCTGGTCCTTGAAGACCTCCTTGACCATCCCCAGGCCCTTGACCCAGTACTGCTCGATGTAGCCGTCGACCGTCTCCAGGCTGTCGACCATCGTGAAGTTGTTGGTCAGCTTGTAGGCATCGACCGTGGTGCCGTCGAACAGGCTCAGGGAGGTCATCCCGGCGTCCTGGTAGGTCCCGCTGACGCTGCGGCGGGTCTCAGAGGACTTCCCGGTCTCGTCGGTCGAGATGATGATCAGCTCGTACTCGTAGCTCCAGCTGCCCTCGGCGTTGATCGCGTACTCGGGCGGCAGGTAGCGCCGCGGGCTGGTGTGGATCGCCTCGACGTCGTTGGTGATCGGGATGATGTCGAAGACCAGCGCCGTGGTCACGCCGCTCCAGCCGAGCATGTACATGCCCTCCTGGCCGTCGGGGTTGCACTCGACGCGCGTGGTCACGTCGTAGCCGGCGCCGGACGTGTTGAAGATGGCGTCGCGGTACTGGTAGATGTCCCGGCTCGCGTCCTCGCCGGTCGCGCCGAAGCCCTCCTCGGTGGCGTCCGCCGAGGTGCCCTCGTAGGTCGCGGTGAAGGTCTTCTTCCAGCCGGCCTCGTGGATCGGGTGCCACAGGTTGGTGCACGCGGTGTCCGTGTCGGTGTCCGTGTCGGTGTCCGTGTCGGTGTCCGTGTCGGTGTCCGTGTCGGTGTCCGTGTCAGACTCCGTGTCCCCGGTGTCGATCTTGATGTCGCGGCCCTGGTCGAGAGAGCCGCCGTTGCAGGCAGTGAGCAGGACCGCGATGAGGCCGCAGTTGAGGGTGCGCATTGAATCCTCCATGACAGCCGGATGGTTAGCATGCGATCGACTTCCCCCGCAACGAAGAGCTTGATCCATGAACGACACACACACCACCTTTGCCGAGGTCCGCGACCGCATCCGCGCCTTCAACGCCGAGCGAGACTGGGGCCAGTACCACTCCCCCCGCAACCTCGCGATGGCCCTGTCAGTGGAAGCCGCGGAGCTACTTGAGCTTTACCTGTGGGCCTCCGATGGCGGCCCGCAGCCCCCGGTCGCCTCCCGGATTCCCCGCGTCGCCGAGGAAGCTGCTGACGTCGCCCTCTGCCTCATCAACTTCTGTGATCACGCCGGCGTCGACCTCGCCGCCGCGATCGAGGCAAAGATGGCGGCCAACGCAAAAAAATATCCCGCGGAACAGGTCCGCGGGAAGCTCCAGAAGCACTCGGAGTACAGCCCCGAAGAGGGCTAAGACCTACTCTCGGCGGCGCAGACCCAGCAAGACGACCGCACCCAGCAGGGCACCGAAGCCACCGCGGCCGCTCAGGGTGCTGCACCCCTTGTCCGCGTCACCTTCACCGTCTGCATCCGCGTCGGTGTCAGTGTCAGTGTCGGTGTCCGTGTCCGTGTCCGTGTCCGTGTCGGCATCCGTGTCAGAGTCGGTGTCGGTGTCAGAGTCGGTGTCGGTGTCGGTGTCAGACTCTCCGCCGCCACCGTTCTCCCCATCAGCGCCGTCGCAGTCCTCGTCGATGCCGTTGCCCTCGGTGTCGGTCGCGCCGGGGTGCACAGCGTCGTTGCTGTCGTCGCAGTCAGTGCCGCCGAAGCTCTCGGCGTCGTAGCCGTCGCCGTCGCGGTCGAAGTCCGAGTTGCCCGCGCAGTCCGCGTCGAGGCCGTCGTACCATGCGTCGGATTCACCGGGGTTGACGTCGTCGTCGGTGTCGTTGCAGTCAGTGCCGCCCCAGTCCTCCGAGTCGTAGCCGTCGCCGTCCTGGTCGTAGTCGGAGCCGCCCGAGCAGTCCGTGTCGATGCCGTCGTACCAGGTGTCCGATGCGTTGGGGTTGACGTCCTCGTCGGTGTCGTCACAGTCGGTCCCGCCCCATCCCTCGGCGTCCACGCCGTCGCCGTCCTGGTCGTAGTCGGAGCCGCCCGAGCAGTCCGCGTCGATGCCGTCGTACCAGGTCTCGCTGTTGATGCCGCTGACATCTTCGTCGGTGTCGTCGCAGTCGCTGCCGCCGTGGGCCGAGGCCGCGTCTCCGTCGCTGTCCTGGTCGTAGTCGTTGGCGCCGTCGCAGTCGCTGTCGATGCCGTCGTACCAGGTGTCCGTGGCGGAGGTGTTGATGGCGCTGTCGGTGTCGTCGCAGTCGTCGCCGCCGTAGCTGTCCGAGTCTTCGCCGTCACCGTCCTGGTCGTAGTCGTTGGCGCCGTCGCAGTCGCTGTCGGTGCCGTCGTACCAGGTCTCGGTGGCGCTGGTGTTCACCGTGTTGTCGGTGTCGTCGCAGTCGTCGCCGCCGTGAGCGTCGGAGTCGTCTCCGTCACCGTCGGCGTCGTAGTCCGAGGCGCCGTCGCAGTTGCTGTCGGTGCCGTCGTACCAGGTCTCAGAAGCCGTCGAGTAGACACTGTCGTCGGTGTCATCGCAGTCGTCGCCGCTGTAAGCGTCGGAGTCCTCTCCGTCGCCGTCGGCGTCGTAGTCCGAGGCGCCGTCGCAGTTGCTGTCGACGCCGTCGTACCAGGTCTCAGTGGCCGTCGAGTAGATGCTGTCGTCGGTGTCGTCACAGTCTGCGCCGCTGTA
>Ga0316202_10002720_pt1 | contig 11251 bp, 9 predicted proteins | sample 3monrhotite_MG_FD_204934 | JGI IMG/M metagenome (GOLD analysis project Ga0316202, IMG submission 204934) | Microbial mat bacterial communities from mineral coupon in-situ incubated in ocean water Damariscotta River, Maine, United States -... | ecosystem: Environmental > Aquatic > Marine >...
CTGCTCTTGAGGTTTGGCTTGATAGAATTTTTTCTGCATGGCTTCTGGGACAGTTATCTCGCTCTATTAATCGTTGAATCTGAGTTTCAACAGGTACATCAACCACTATAAGCTTATCGATAGTACTCATTAGATTAGATTCAATAAGTAATGGAATCATATTTATAATATAGGCAGACGTTACCTTTGTATTTTGATCCTGCATCCATTGTCTTATCATTGGATGCAGTAACCCATTGAGCCATAACCGTTCAGATTCATCAGAGAAGATGATTTCACCTAGCTTAGTTCTATCTAATTGGTAACCTTCAAGCAGGATGGATTGACCGTAACGTTCAATGATGGCATTTAAGCCCGGGGTGTTTTTTTGCACAACCTTTCTCGCGGCAATATCAGCATCGATAATAGCGATACCTAGATCGTTAAAGATTTTTGCTACAGTTGATTTACCCGATGCGATTCCACCAGTAAGCCCGATGATTAGCTTAGGATTAGGCACTACATGCCCATTGTTTGAAAGTAGTAGCTAAGTATTTCCGCACCATAGAACAATTGAATTAATCCTCCCATAGCAAGATATGGGCCAAATGGTATTGCGCTATTTCTATTTTTGCTGGCGAACAGCATCAGAACTATTCCAATGAGCGCACCAACAAATGAAGCCAGAATGATTATTAGTAAAAGAGATTGCCAACCAAACCATGCGCCAAGCGCTGCAAACAGTTTGAAGTCACCATAGCCCATTCCATCTTTGCCCGTTGCGAGTTTGAATATCCAGTAGAAGCCCCACAGTGATAAATACCCTGATAAAGCGCCTACAACAGCATCAGATAATGGTACAAACATTGCGTTCATGTTTACTAGGAGACCTAACCACAACAGGATATACACTAATGGATCGGGTAATAACTTAGTATCAAAATCGATAAACGTCAGGCTTACTAGAAGGCATACAAAAAGACAGGTGGCCAGTGTTGCTCCACTAAAGCCAAAAGTCGCTGCACAGGCTGCAAATAGCAATCCTGTAACTAATTCGATTAGTGGATAGCGCATTGATATGGGCGTTTTACATCCAGAACATTTTCCGCCCAAAAATAAATAACTTAGCACAGGAATATTTTCATAAGACTTTATTTGATGACCACATTTTGGACAGGCTGAGCGGGGTACAACCAGATTGTATTTTTCTTGTTCTTGCTCTGTATCTTCTAAATGAATGGTTTCATCAGAGGCATCACTATCTGCTAGAATTTCACGAGCAGCTTCTTTCCACTCTCGATTGAGCATAATAGGAAAACGGTGGATGACTACATTTAAGAAGCTTCCAATAAATAAGCCTAGGATACCTAGGCTTATAGTGAAGGCTAGCGGATTAGTAGCTAGTAAATCTATGACTGTCACGACTTAACCGACAACTTGACCCATTGTGAAAATAGGAAGATACATCGCGATAATCAAACCACCCACGAGTACACCGAGTACTGACATGATGATTGGTTCGAGTAATGAACTTAATCCATCAACGGCGTTATCTACATTTTCTTCATAGATATCGGCTACGTTTGAGAGCATGGTATCTAGTGCACCAGACTCTTCACCGATGGCTACCATTTGGACTACCATGTTTGGAAAAATTTTAACTGACTGCATGGACATATTCATCGCCATACCAGTCGATACGTCGTCCTTAACCTTCATAATAGCTGTTCGGAATACAACGTTACCTGATGCGCCAGCAGCAGACTCTAGAGCGTCAACCAGTGGGACACCTGCAGCAAATGTAGTTGATAGTGTTCGTGCGTATCGGGCCACTGCGGCTTCATAAAGTATCGGTCCAATAGCTGGTAGCTTTAACATTAACCTATCTTTAAAATCGCGTGCGGCCTCAGAGCGAATCATAAGCTCTTTTATTGAGAAGAAAACTGCAATAAACACACCTAGGCATGCCCACCAATAAGCTTGCATCCATTCTGAGATACCAATTACAAACATAGTAAAGGCAGGTAGTTCAGCGCCAAAATTACCAAAAACTTCTTTAAAAGTTGGTACGACGAATATTAATAGGATTGCGGTTACAACAACAGCGATTACAACAACTGAAATAGGGTAGGTTAATGCTTTTTTAATCTTCTTTTTAAGAGATTCGGACTTTTCTTTATAGGTTGCAATTCTATCGAGCATTTCCTCTAGAGCACCTGCCTGTTCACCCGCATCAACCAAATCACAAAATAGATCATCAAAGTGCCTGGGGTATTTTCTGAGCGACTCAGCAAAGGTAGTACCAGACTCAATACTTGATTTAATATTTAAAAGTAATTCTTGAACCGACGGTTTTTCATGCCCGCGACCAATGATTTCAAATGATTGGACTAGAGGAATACCCGCTTTCATCATGGTTGCAATCATTCGACTAAATGAGGCGATATCAGCTGCCGTGATGGGTTGTTTTTTAGGTGCAAATAAATCTTTTTGCTTCTTCTTTAATTTAAGAGGAGTGATACCTTGCTTGCGTAAGTTAGCCTTTGCAGTAGCTTGATTTGGAGCAAGTACTTCACCGGTAACTTTTTGGCCTTTTCTATCTGCCCCTTCCCAAATAAAGGTATGCGACTTATCTTTTACAGCCTTTTGTTGTGGTTTACGAACTGCTGGTTTTTTAGTTGCTTCAAGAGCCATATCACTAATCCTGTGTTACACGGTTAATTTCAGCCAAACTGGTTAAGCCTTGTCGAACCTTTACTAATCCTGATTCTCTAATATTATTGACGCCTTCACTTGCTGATTGTTCTGCAATTTCTAGAGCATTTCCGCCTTCCATGATGATTTTTCCTGTTTCCTTGGATACAGGCATTACTTCATAAATGCCCACTCGTCCTTTGTATCCGTGGGAGCATTTATCACAACCGACTGGTTGGAATACCTTCAATGACTCTAATTCATCTTCTTTAAAACCTGCCTGAAGAAGTGCTTCGTTTGGAATATCTGCTTCAGATTTACATTCACCACATAATCTTCTAGCTAGACGCTGAGCAATAATTAAATGTACCGATGTGGCAATGTTAAACGCTGGCACACCCATATTGGCGAGTCGTGTTAGCGTTTCAGGGGCGCTGTTTGTGTGTAATGTTGAAAGTACCAAGTGACCTGTTTGGGCCGCCTTGATTGCAATCTCAGCTGTTTCTAGGTCACGAATCTCACCAACGAGTACAATGTCGGGATCCTGACGTAAGAATGCGCGAAGTGCCTTAGCGAATGTCATGCCCTGTTTAGCATTTACGTTAACCTGGTTAACACCTGAAAGGTTTATTTCAACAGGATCTTCAGCAGTTGAAATATTAACGTCAGATTTATTGAGAATATTTACACCAGTATACAGCGATACCGTCTTACCTGAACCAGTTGGGCCAGTAACTAGAATCATACCTTGCGGTTTGCCTAATGCGTCTAGGTAGAGTTGTTTTTGTTCTGGTTCGTAACCTAGTATATCAATACCCATCTGGGCACTGGTAGGATCTAGGATACGCATTACTACTTTCTCACCATAAAGTGTGGGCAATGTACTGACACGAAAATCAATTGCTTTATTTTTTGAGATCTTTAATTTTATACGACCATCCTGCGGTACTCTTTTCTCAGAAATGTCGAGTCGTGACATGACCTTTAGGCGAGCTGAAATTCTACTTGATAATGCGGTGGGTGGATTAGCCACTTCTTCTAATACACCATCAATACGATATCTTACTCGATAGGCTTTTTCATAGGGCTCGAAATGTAAATCCGAAGCGCCTCGTTTGATTGCATCCAGTAGTAGTTTGTTTACAAATCTAACAATTGGAGCATCATCAGTATCAGCATCGCCACCGTCATCCTGTTCTGCATCCGGGTCTTCAATGTCAATATTTTCTAGATCGGCATCATCGAAATCTGAAGATAGTGATTCACTTTCTTTTGCTTCTAATACATGAGAAATGGTATTAACAAGCTTCTCTTCTTCAACAAGAATGCCTTCAGTTGCAATACCTGTATTGAATCTGACTTCATCTAACGCTTGTAAATTTGTTGGGTCGGATACTGCAACGTATAGTCGGTTACCACGTTTGAAGATGGGTAGTGCGTGATGTTTCTTGATTATTTTTTCGTTAACTATGTCTACTGGAATAGATTCTTTATCAATTGAATCCAAGTCAAATAAGGGGACTCCAAATTCTTGCATAGCGGCAAGTGCGATAGGTTTTGACTCTAATAGTTGATTTTCAACTAAATATGAAACGAAGTGAGTTTTCTTCTTTTTAGCATCACTTACCGCTTCAACTGCTTGTTCTTCATCCAATAGGCCGTCATTAGCTAGTTTTCTTGCTAATCCAGTTAATATGTTTTTTGCTGATGCTGATGACATAAGTTTGATAGTTATCCAAAATAGCGCTAATTATCGTTTTTAAATGCAAGAGTGTCTATAATTATGAATTAAATTATACATTTTTGTGACACAATACCTATAATTGTTTATATAGGTTGGAATTATTATACAGATTACTTTAATTTATACAATATAACATATTGTTTTTTATGAATTTTAGATGTTTGTAATCTTATGTATTTTATAATAATTTTGACTTTAAGAACTCAGATTAACAAACAAATACTACTTAATTAACATGGCATTTAGGTTATGCAGATAAGAATCTTAAATGTTGTAATATGTGCATTAAAAATTCTTTATCATAAATATGATGAATAGTATGAAAAAATACTCCCATGAACAGCAAAGCACTCCAATGATAAAAACTATATTGGCAAATCGTGAGCTTATTACTATTTTTGCTTCTAAAGAATTTATTTTAAGGTATAAAAACTCAGTATTAGGTTATTTATGGGCGGTCCTTCCTCAGTTGACAACGGTATTGTTATTTAGTCTTCTTGTTTCAAGAAGAGTGTTCAATATGGGCCACACTGATTTGCCTTATGTTTTACATGCCCTGTGGAGCCTTTCACTTTGGCAATTTTTCTCTGCAACTTTGTTAGGCTGCCAACAAAGTCTGTCATCCTCCGGGACTTTACTCACAAAGGTAAAGTTTGAGTCATCAACTCTGGTTGTTGCTAGTTTATTTTCCCCCTTTGTTGATTATTGCATTAGGCTGATAATTATTTTCATATTTTGCTTGTGGTATGAGCTCGGTTTTAGCATTACTATGCTGTTAATTCCAATCCCCATTGCATTGATAGCCTTGATGGCATTTGGAATTGGGCTGTACCTATCATGTTTAAACCTTCTATTTAAAGATTTGGCGAACGTCGTCAGTATGATATTAACTTTTGGTATCTTTTTATCTCCTATATTTTATCCGCCTCCTACTGAAGGGTGGTTCGTATTGGTTAACCTAGTAAATCCCTTTAGTCCATTACTTATAGCTACGCAGGAATTGTTAGCGGGAGAGCTTCCAACTCATTGGCTCTCACTTAGTTACTCATTAGGTTTTTGTCTGTTTTTTGTACTTACTGGATGGCGATTTTATCAGCGAGTGCTCCCTAAGGTAATTGAATACTCATGAGCATAACTCAGCAAACAAAAATTAGTGTGGTGTCAGTTAGTAAGAAGTTCTGTCGAACGACAAAGTTAGCGATTAAATATGGTCTGAGGGATATTACTAAAAGATTTTTAGGTTTAAGGGAATCCGTACAATTGAGAGAGGGTGAGTTTTGGGCCTTTTCAGATATTAGTTTTAACCTTTATGATAAAGAGTGCTTAGGAATAATAGGTGCAAATGGAGCTGGGAAAAGCACACTTCTTAAAGTAATCAGTGGAATAATTTTACCTGATACAGGAGAGGTGCTTGTGAAAGGAAAAATATGTTCACTATTAGAGGTTGGTTCAGGTATTGAGCCTCAGTTGACTGGGCGTGAGAATATTTATATTCAAGGCAGTATTCTTGGCTTAAGCAAACAAGAAATTAAGACACGGATACAGGATATTATTGATTTTTCTGAGTTGTCAGAAAGTATAGATATGCCAGTTAAAAATTACTCCAGTGGAATGCGATCGCGATTAGGTTTCGCAATTGCAACGAAAATTGAACCTGATATTTTAATCCTTGATGAAGTGCTTGCTGTAGGTGATTTAAGGTTTAGAATGAAATGTTTAAACTATATTAGTAAATTGAAGCAAGAAGCAACGATAATCTTTGTTTCTCATAATCTTCAAATCATAGAAAGGATTTGTGACCGTGCTATATGCTTAGATGAAGGTAAAATAAAATATGAAGGTGATGTTGGTGATGCAATAAATTATTATCGATCCATATTGCCTCAAGGCTCTCCTGAACCGGAACCCTTGTTGACAGGTGCAGTACAATTATTTGACCTTAAAGCGCCCAAAAAATGCAAGCAAATGGAAGATTTTATAATAAATCTAGAAATTAAGTTAAAACAGCAAACGCGATATAAAATTAATATTGCTGTATATCGAGACGATGGCATTCATTGCATTGGAGTAATGTCAGAAATCTTAGAAACCTCTTCCACTGGTTTCTCTCAAGTAGAAATGACACTCAAATCTTTACAGCTTATGCCTGGGAACTATATTGTGAATGCTTTTCTGAGAGACGACTTGGGTGTAGGGCAGATAGCAATAATAAAAAATGCGTTCGAATTTTTAGTTATTGGGAATGAAACAACTCGAGGGGTATATTTACCTGAAGTGGAATGGTGCTCACCTTCTGATTTTAATAAGTCGTTACAATGAAGTATTAGGATGAACTAGTGTCTGATTTATTTTTGGGTTTATTATGTAGATGTAAAGATGAGGCTTATATTGAGGAGTTTTGTGACTATTATTTCAAACAGGGTATAGATAAAATCATTATTGTTGATGACAATTCTAATGACAAGTCAATCTATAATAACTTACGCACTGATAATGCAATAGAAATAGTTTTTGAACATAATATTATTGCTAGGAAATTCTTATCTGAATATTATCAATCTATAAGAGAGCAGTTTGAATGGTTAATTTATATTGACGTTGATGAGTTTATTACAACTAAAAGGAATAGTAATAAAACCATAAAACAAGAATTAATTGATACTTTTAGTCAATATAGTTGCATAAAAATACCTTGGGTAATGATGAGTTGTAATAACGCAACAGTGTCACCGAAAAGCTTGCTTCAGTCGAATATTTATAGATGGAATCATGATCTACGCCACCCTAACCCAATACATAAATTTAGATGCCGATATGAGGCTATTGAAGTGAAATGTATTTTTCGCCCATCAGAATACGAACAAATACTTGATCACCATCCATTAGAATGTAATAAAGAATGCAATGTTGTCGACAGTGTTTATTTAAAAAGTTCTAAGTTAGATCCTTGGTATCAAAACTTAAGGGAAATTGACATAGAAAATGCTTATATGCTTTGTTATCACTATCGAATAATTTCAGCAGAAAATTGCATTCAAAAACTAAGAACAAATAAGTGGTACATTGATGCAGGCTATACGCTAGAGGATTTAATGAGTTCGGATCATCCGGAAATCATGGATAAGACCTTATATGAAAGATAATTATATTTTTATACATATCGGTAAATGCGCGGGTTCATTCATATCTAAGCAATTTCCTCAATTAAATCGTGTCCATATGCATAAGCCTAAATTTAGACAGGATCAGCAATACATTATATGGATTAGAAATCCAATTAAACGATTTGTTTCAGCTTTCAATCATTCAAAGAGTTTAATTGAGTATCAACTTCATACAGATTGTTTTGATGAGATATATAATGAAAAGTCATCACCCTATTACCGCTTAAAAAATAAAATTAATAGCAAGTTATTACATAATTGCCCTTTTGCAGAGTGGGAGTCAGGTTTTAACTATGAGTTTCTTATGAATAAATTTAATTCTCCGAATCAATTGGCTGAATCATTAACATCAAATTCGAAATCTGTTAAGAATCAAGCAATTGAACTGATGAGCAATACAGAAGTCGAGCATATCAATAAAGGTCTAGGTTGGTATTTGCAAAATGGTGACTTTGTTAAGCATCATCATGACAGTATTAAATTTGTGGGTAGAGTTGAATACATCTCTGAGGACCTAGGTCATTTGTCTAAACTACTTGGAACTCCAGTTGGAGCAGCAGAGAAAGAGAGAGAGGGCTATATAAAACAAATTCAATCATTAACACTATCATCTTTAGCGATTACCAATATTAAGAAGTTTTATGAAAAGACAGATTATTATACTTTAAAAAGTATGCTCAAGTATAAACTCATTGATACACAAACATATGAGGACTATCTGTCTCTGGATTAAATATGATGAAAATATTTTGCATAGGTTTAAATAAAACGGGTACTGCAACCATAGGAAAATGTGGTGAAATATTGGGTATGAAGGTGAAGGGCTATGATAGAAACCTATTAGAGGATGTTGTTCTCAGAGATGATTTTGAGCGAGTTTATCAGTTAATAGATGAATATGATTTATTTCAAGATTGGCCTTGGCCTTTAGTCTATAAAAGGTTGGATCGCTTATATCCTGATAGTAAATTCATATTAACTACTAGGGTATCAGATTCAATCTGGTTAAAATCTTTAAAATCACACTCGTTAATTACTATGCCTAAGGAACATAGCCGTAAACTTGCTTATGGTTACAATTATCCTCAAGGTCGAGAAAAAGAACATATGGATCTCTACAATGCTCATAATAAAGAGGTTAGAAATTACTTTGCAAATCGGCCTGATGATTTGTTAGAAGTGTGTTGGGAGAAAGGGGATGGTTTTAAGCAAATTTGTACTTTTCTTAACATGAAGTATCCTGATGCCGAGCTTCCTCATCTAAATAAAAGAGAAGATGTGAAATCAACCGTTTCTAGAAAGTTACACAATTTTATATTATCTATAATTGATAACTAGGTTGAATAAGAGAGGTGCTACTTATGGGCCTTTAATTGTCAAACTATTAATTAATCTAAATTTATGCTGTGGATGTGGTTTACTGGAGTGCGGCACATTCTACTTTTGTGCGCGTCCATATTCCTAGTGATTCGCTTCTTTAATTTGGCGATTTGTTTTGTAAATCCAACTCAGCTTCTTTAAGTAAACGGTCAAATTTAATCTCAATTTCACTATTGCTTTGAGCACAGAGATTGTTTCTAAATTGCATTCCTGAATCAATCCAATAGCAGCCATTAGTTTCTATATTGTTCGGAAAAAATTATCTAGTGTCTGCTTATCTTAACCCACCACGTAGTGCTCATGCTTTTGCCCAGCTCTATTGCGTTGAATCGGATCATCATTAATTTCTTTTTCAGCTAAGCCATTTCCTGCACTAATCACTAATGTAGAATGCCAGTCTTTAATGAATGAAATAGCTTATCTCGTGTGAATGTAGCGTAAGTAACGCCATTTTAATAATGCCAGATTAACTTATTTAATAGCCTACTCAGTATTTTAACGCATAATGCCTTCAAACATATAGGGCAACAGATTTCTAGCGTTATGAATTATAGCCGACATAATTAAACTATTTAGTACGGATTAATTTCAATATTTTAGCATTCTTTAAATGAGTGATACAAAGCGCATTATATTCTTTATTGGAATTACTCTAAATATGAGAGACAATTAATAATTGTATTAATTTCAACACAGGTCAATATGGAAATTCGCAAGCTAAATACCCTGAGGGGAATTGCAGCTATAATTGTTCTGGTGAGCCATTACAGTAACAGAACTAACCTTTGGGGTAATCTATTTGGTGGTGGTGGCGGCCAATTTGGTGTAATGATATTTTTTATATTGAGTGGGTTTTTGATATCATATTTATATATTAAAAATGAGTTCAATAAAAAAGAAATAATAAGGTATATCACATCTAGAATTGCTCGCGTTCTCCCATTATTTTTAATCGTTGTTTTCTTGTCGTATGCATTTTTTGCAGGCTATCAGCCACTATACTTTTATAAGATAGAAAACTCAGCTGTGCTCGCATCGCATTTGTTGTTACTAACTGGCGATAGAGTCTTATGGACAATACCTTCAGAAATACATTTTTATTTATTATTCCCTTTTATCTGGTTTTCGTACAAAGAAAAGTTTTTTCATATATTTATATTTCTCTTACTATACATAATTATATTTTTAGGAACCCCTATATTTGAGGGCACTATTTTCTCTCTTCCATTTAAAATTAAAACAGTACAGTCTTTACCATACTTTCTAATGGGTGTGGTACTAGGGGGTTATTATAATGATATAAACTCGTTGATCACTAAGAAAAGCAACTTTAGCATTTTATTGTTTTTTATAGGAATATTGTGTTTATACCCATCTATATATTCAATGATCAATGATAAATTCCATCATATGTGGCGAGATTTTGGTGTGTATTTCCAAGTATCTGGCCTGTTTGCTATTTATCTGTTTTTAACTCCAGATAATTCGAAATGGATATGTAATAACGTAGGGGATTATCTTGGTAAAATATCTTATTCGGTTTACCTGTTACATCTACCATTATTACTGTTGTTACAAAATGAATTTAGCAAATATCCAGCTTTTTACCTCCCTATTTTTATTGGACTAGTTATCTCTTTCTCTCACTACACTTTTAAATATGTAGAATTGCCAGCTCAATCATTTATTAAGTCACAAATGTTGAAGTAATCAGATATTAAAACTTGAAAACTCCAAGGAAATGCTGGATTCTGTTTGTAGCAATAATCATAAGTAATTTAATATGGCGAATATAGATTTCTTGTTTCCATTCAGTATTTACATACGCGAGTTGGTAGTTAACTACTAAAGACGTATTTAGTTAGCTGTTAAAGACTAAATAACTGATAGTAAAATTGTTAGGCGCAGTTTTAGTCTAATCGAGTTATAGTTAAGATATCAGTATTAAGTAAACGACCTAGATTCAACTTGCTAGTGCAACAGTTGGGTTAATACCAAAGAATATTTGATTTGGTGTTTTAATGCCAAGAGTTTTTCTTGGTCGATTATTGAGTTTATCCATAACAGTGTTTATCTCCTGTTTTGTGATCGTTGTAAAGTCATATTTTTTAGGGAAGTATTGCCGGATTAAACCATTGGTATTTTCATTTAATCCTCGTTCCCAAGACGCATAAGGATGAGCAAAGTAAAATTTAGCATTAAGAGCATTGGCTACATGCTCATGGGCTGCAAACTCTTTTCCATTATCTGCAGTCAGAGTATGGACTCGGTGAGCAATAGGTTTTAATAA
>Ga0316202_10002723_pt1 | contig 11247 bp, 9 predicted proteins | sample 3monrhotite_MG_FD_204934 | JGI IMG/M metagenome (GOLD analysis project Ga0316202, IMG submission 204934) | Microbial mat bacterial communities from mineral coupon in-situ incubated in ocean water Damariscotta River, Maine, United States -... | ecosystem: Environmental > Aquatic > Marine >...
CACCGGTCTAGCCGAAGACGCGGGCATGAAAGAGGGCGCACCGGAAGACGAACGCTTGGCGACCTTGGATGCGTATTTGTGCGAATTGAAGGAAATGCAGATTCGCGATGGCCTGCACATCTTCGGCGAAAGTCCCACCGATGATCTGCTGCATGCGTTGTTGGTTGCGCTGGTGCGGGTGCCGCGCGGAACGGAGGCCAAAGACGCATCGTTGATCCGCGCGCTGGCTGACGACTTGTGCCTCGACTTCGATCCGCTCGATTGCGACATGGGCGAAGCTTGGAGCGGCGCGAAGCCCGACGCGTTGCACGTTATGGACGACACGTGGCGCATCCATGGCGACACGATCGAACGCCTCGAAGTGCTGGCACTGGCGTTGGTCAATCGCACAATTCCGGTACAGGACGACTGGTCACGCACCCAGCTGGTGATGACCGAAATTGACGCGCGCATTCGCCCCGCCGTCGAAGCCTGCGGGCAAGCCGAAATTGACGGCATCCTCAAAGGTCTCGAAGGTCGATTTGTTGAGCCCGCACCGTCGGGCGCCCCCACCCGCGGGCGCCCCGAAGTGCTGCCAACCGGGCGCAACTTTTATTCCGTCGACACCCGCGCCGTACCAACCCCCGCCGCGTGGACGCTGGGCTGGAAGTCGGCAACTATTTTGTTGGATGCGCATTTACAAGCCCATGGCGAGTGGCCCAAAACCATGGCGGTGACCGCCTGGGGCACGTCGAATATGCGCACCGGCGGCGATGACATCGCGCAAGCTTTGGCGCTGATGGGTGTGCGCCCGACCTGGGATGCGGCCAGCCGCCGCGTCACCGGATTCGAGGTTTTGCCCGCCGACATCCTGGGCCGTCCACGCGTCGATGTGACGCTGCGCATTTCGGGGTTTTTCCGCGACGCCTTCCCTGGCCTGATCGATTTGTTCGACAGCGCCGCGCGCGCTGTGGCGGCGCTTGACGAAGACGAAAGCCAAAACCCGCTCGCCGCGCGCACCCGTTTGGAGACGGCGGAACTGATCGCCAGCGGTGTTGAAGCCGATGAGGCTCAACGCCGCGCCGGGTTCCGTGTGTTCGGTTCCATGCCTGGCGCATACGGTGCGGGCCTGCAGGCGCTGATGGATGAAAAAGGTTGGGAGACCGAAGCCGATCTGGCGAAAGCATACGTCGCCTGGGGTGGTTACGCATACGGTTCCGGCGCGGAAGGCGAAGCGCGTCACGGTTTGTTCGAAACGCGCCTCAAGGCCGTCGAAGCGGTGGTGCAAAATCAGGACAACCGCGAACACGATTTGCTGGACTCGGACGACTACTACCAATTCGAAGGCGGCATGACGGCGGCGGTGCGGGTGCTCTCAGGCTCTCAGCCGGCAACCTGGCACGTCGATCACTCGCGCCCCGAAACACCCAAGGCGCGCACGCTGGAAGATGAGATCGGTCGCGTGGTCCGCGCGCGCGTGGTTAACCCGAAATGGATCGAAGGCGTGATGCGCCACGGCTACAAAGGCGCGTTCGAAATGGCCGCAACGGTCGACTACTTGGTGTCCTTCGCCGCCACGGCAAGGTGTGTCAAAGACCACCACTTCGACGCCGTGTTCCAGGCCTATCTGGATGACGAGAAGGTGCGGGAATTTTTGAAAGAGAACAATCCCGATGCGCTCAAAGACATGGCCGACAGATTGATCGAAGCCCAAGACCGAGGCCTATGGAACCCACGCCTCAACTCCACGCGGGCGGTGTTGGAAGAGCTGCGCCAAGATTAAATCGAGAAGATCAGATGATTTCATCCTCATCGAACAGCGGATCGAATTCGAACTCTTTTTCCGCCTGATCGACGTATTTTTCCACCACGTCCATACGGCGCACGTGGGCGATATGAAACAGCGCATCGCCCTGATTGATACCGGGCAGGTTGGTGCGGCCGATGATGACGCCGCCGGTTTTAACGACCAATTCCGTTTCATCATCACCGATGGGATCAGACACCACGCCAAGGATATCGCCTGCGCGTACGGAATCGCCAATGGTGCGGAACGCGCGGAGCATGCCGCCGCGCGGCGCGCGCATCCAGTGACTGGTGTTGGCGAAGTGGGGTTTGGTTTTGGTGTCGGCAACGGCCTTCGTCGGCACCATGCCGAGCTTTTTCATGACCCGCAACACGCCCTTCAAGCCGATGCGTGCGGCGAATTCGTCAAAACGCAAGGCTTCGCCAGCTTCATAGACCAGAACGTCGACGCCGGCCTCATGCGCCGCCATGCGCAGCGATCCTTCGCGGTAGGACGATTCGAGAACAACCGGCGCACCGAACGATTCGGCCAGTTCGTGGGCGCGATTACCTTCCCCGGAAACACGGATCTGCGGCAGGTTGACGCGGTGTTGGGCGGCAGAGTGTAAGTCGATGCCAATATCGGAGCGGGCGACAATTTCAGTCATGAAGAGGTTGGCCAGTTGTCCGGCCAACGATCCCTTCGCTGACCCTGGAAAACTGCGGTTGAGATCGCGTCGATCGGGCAGGTAACGACTGTGGTTAATAAAACCAAATCCATTGACGATCGGTACGCACAACAGCGTACCTCTGAGACTGCGAAGGGCGGGGGCATTCAAAACCCGCCGAACAATTTCCACACCGATGACCTCATCACCATGTACGGCCGCCGACAAGAACATCACCGGTCCGGGCCTTTTGCCATGCACCACATGCACCGACAAATTTATCGGCGTGTGGTTGGACAAAACACTCACAGGGATGTCGACGGTCAGGCGCGTGCCCGGTTTGACCACCATGTCGTTGATGACGAAAGGCTCGACCATTGATCAGCCCTTTCCTTTGGTCTTGGTCTTTCCGGGCTTGGCATTCTTTTCCAAAAACTCGATGATCTTTCCAGCAACGTCGATGTTGGTGGCGGTTTCCACGCCCTCCAAGCCGGGCGATGAATTCACTTCCATCACCACCGGACCGTGGTTGGAGCGCAGCATGTCCACGCCGCAGACGTTGAGGCCCATGGATTTTGCGGCGCGTACGGCAGTTGAGCGTTCCTCGGCGGTGATTTTGATTTTATTGGCGTGTCCGCCGCGGTGCAGGTTGGATCGAAAATCGTCCCCGGCTCCGGTGCGCTGCATGGCGGCCACGACTTTGCCGCCGACCACCAGGGCGCGAATGTCCGTGTTGCCGGCTTCTTTGATGAACTCTTGCACCAAGATGTTCACCTTAGCCCCGCGAAACGCTTCGATGATGGACTTTGCCGACCGCGGTGTTTCAGCCAACACAACACCGACGCCTTGGGTACCTTCCAATAATTTAATCACAACTGGGGTGCCGCCGACGATTTCGATGACTTCTTCGGTACGGCTCGTATCATGAGCGAATGCCGTCACGGGTAGGCCAATCCCGTCGCGTGCCAGCAATTGCATGGAGCGTAGCTTGTCACGGGAACGCCCGATCCCCACAGACTCGTTCAACGGATAAACGCCCATCATTTCCAATTGGCGCACCACGGCGGTGCCGTAAAATGTGATCGAGGCACCGATACGCGGGATCACAGCATCATAGCCGGTCAGATTTTGGTCGCCAAAACGCAAAGAGGGGCGATGCGAGGTGATATTCATAAAACATCGCAGCGTGTCAAACACATCTATCTCATGACCGCGCTCTTCTGCCGCTTCGACCAGGCGCTTGTGGGAGTACAAGTCGGCGTTGCGGGCCAGCATTATAATTTTCATTTTTGTGCCTCCAGGGCTCAGGGGTGTCAGTCGACGATTAACTTGGTAGCCAGAAACGAGCGTCCACAATTGATCAAGAAGCGATTTTTTACGGCAGAGCGCCCTAATAGCAGTCGGAAGCCCATTTTGTCTCGGTTTGTGAGTGTCACTTCAATAGGCCAACTGACATTGCCGAGTGTTACGCCCGTTTCAATCACGTATCGCATCTCTTGTTTGCCGCCGGTGTTGCGAATAGCACGCTGGTCTGTGACTCGGGCTTCGCACGGGACGACGGCTTTGTTGTTGCGTTGCAGAGGGTGCAATTGAAAGCGCACCCAGCTTTCGCCATCACGCTCAAACGGCTCTATATGCCAGGCATGTAAGGCAGATGTCCGTGCGCCAGTATCAACCTTGGCTTTAATTTGATCAATGTTCAGATGCGGCAATGCGACCCACTCACGCCAACCAATCATCGGTTTTAGGGCGCGGGGAGATTTTTTCTTAGGCGTGTGAAGCATGAATAAGAAAACCCATCATAGGAAAATGCATTCATGATCCTAGCAAATACGGGATGGGGAATGTAGCCAGAAACGGCAAATGAGGCTTAAGCGCGCGCTACTTTGCGGGGAACTTCAGCCTCAATCTCGGTTTCATCCGGCGCTTTCAGCGGCAGGGTGAAGCTGAAGGTCGAGCCTTTGCCGAGCTCGCTTTCGATGTGGAGTTTGCCGCCGTTGCGTTCCACCAAATCCTCGCACAGCAATAGCCCCAAGCCGGTGCCTTTTTCGCCCTCGGTTCCGGCGGTGGTGACGTTTTCGGCGAGGTGAAACAGCTTGCTCAGTTTGTCGGCATCCATGCCGACGCCGGTGTCTTTGACGCTGACCCGCGCCATGCCTTCGGGGGTGATATCGTAGGCGATGGTCACGGCCCCGCCGTCGGGGGTGAACTTGATGGCGTTGTTGACCAGATTGCGGATTACCGCATCGATCATGTAGGGATCGGCGAACGCTTGGGGAGCTTGAATGCCTTCGGTTAGCGTGATGTTTTTGTCCGCCGCCACCGGGCTCATGACTTCAATGGTTTTGCCCGCGATATCTGCGAGTTGGACGTCGCGGGGTTCGAATTCGATGCGATCCATCTGCAGGCGCGACCATTCAAGCAGGTTTTCTAAAAGCTTGAACACCCGGGTGGCGCTATCGTTGATGGTTTCGGCATATTCTTTGACTTTGTCGGGGCTGAGCTTATCCGCGCGTTGCTCGAGCAACGCGGTGAAACCGAGCAACGAGGTGAACGGGCTGCGCAAATCGTGCGCGATGATGGAGAAGAACTTGTTTTTTTCCTGGTTGAGCTTTTCCAGTTCTTCCTTGGCGATAGCGTAATTTTCGGCGAGCTCCACATACTGGGCGTTCATGCCCTCGGCACGTTCGCGTTCGTCCTGGATGGTGATCATTTCCTGAACCAAGCGGTCGTTGGATGTGCGCAGGTTTTCCTCGGTCGAACGCAGCATCACGGTCATGCGCACCAGATTGCGCAGCATTGCGCCCTGGCTACCGTCCCACGGCATCGCCGCCATGGCGCCGGCGTTGAGAAATTCGTTTTCCGATTGGCGACTGACAAGGTCCATCAAAACCACCATGGGAATACGCACACCAGATTCTTTCGCCCCTTCGCAAATCTCGAGGGCGAATTCCGGTGCGTCGGATTGGCCGCGCACCACACACAACTGAAACGGCTGACTGACCAGTTCTGTGAGTGTTTCATCGGTCGAGGAGGTGTGCACGAGTTCGATGGTGAAGCCATCGTCATCGAAAGCTTCGCGAAGCGCAGCATTCGCTTCCGCGCCGCCACCGGCTAACAGGATCCGTGCCGAATCCATTTAATCCCTCGTAAGTCTGGTTCGGGCCCTTTTTTGAGCCTCTTTCAACAGCTTTCACTTGAATAGTATAAGATTGCATCAAAATAGGGCGTATCCCTAAAGAATTAACCGACAAATCCCCCAAATCCGGAGAAAATTCAATGTCAGGTAGTGACGATGTCGAACGCCACAAATCCAAGATGGAAAAAAAGAAGGCCGCGCGCGATAAAATCATGGCCTCAAAAACCGAAGCCCGTGGCCTGGTGATCGTTCACACCGGCAAGGGCAAAGGCAAATCCACCGCCGCGTGGGGTATGGCCATGCGCACCCTGGGTTACGGGCGGCGCGTCGGCATCGTGCAGTTCGTCAAGGGCAAGTGGGACACCGGCGAACGCGGGGTGTTCGAAAAATTCGGCGATCAATGCGTGATCGAAGCGCATGGCGAGGGCTTCAGCTGGGAAAGCCAGGACTTAGAACGCGACAAGGCCGCCGCCGCGCGCGCCTGGGACGCGGCAAAGCGCCTGATGGCGGATGAGAGCATTTCGTTGCTGATCTTGGACGAGATCAACATCGCGCTGCGCTATGGCCAGATCGACGCAGCGACTGTGGTCGAAGGTTTGAAAACCAAACGCCCCGAATTGCATGTGGTGCTGACCGGACGCAACGCGCTCGATGAAGTGATTGATATTGCCGATCTGGTGACGGAGATGACGTTGGTCAAGCATCCGTTCCGCGCCGGCATCAAGGCGCAAGAGGGCATCGAATTTTAACCGTCTCTATGCTACCCATACTCATCTGATTCGCGGTCAATTTCCTAAGGCCCAAAAGGGGAGACGTTAAGATGATCTCACGTGTGCTGGCTGTTTTACTCCTGGCCCTATCGCTGCCCTTGGCCGCGTGCGCGACGAAGCCAATGACCGACGCCCAGCGCGCCGATCAACTGGTGGGCGCGGCGGAAGTCACCTACCTGAAATTTAAAGCTTCCCAAGACCAACCGATGGACCGTTTTCGTCAGCTTTTGCCCCATGCCCAAGGCATCTTGATCCTGCCCGGCGTGGTCAAGGGCGGCTTCGTGATCGCGGCGGAAGGCGGCAGTGGCGTGTTGCTGGCTAAGGATGCATCCGGTCAGTGGGGATCGCCGGCGTTTTATTTCCTCGCCGCGGGCAGCGTTGGCTTGCAAGCGGGCGCGCAATTGGGTGATGCGATTTTGTTGGTGTTCAGTCAGGACGCGGTCAAATCGATCATCGATCACCAAGGCAAGCTGGGCGCGGATTTGGGCCTCATCATCGGTACCGTCGGCGCGGGCGTGGAGGCATCGACCACCACCAACGTTGGTGCGGACGTGATTGTCTTCACCCAAGGCATCGGTGCGTTCGCCGGTGGGTCGTTGGAAGCCGCCGCGCTGATCAAACGCAACGACTTGAACCAAGCGTTCTACGGCCAAGCACTCAGCCCCACCGATATCGTGCTCGGCGGCCATGGCCAAAACCCAACGGCGGACAAACTGCGTGCCGCCCTTGATGGACAATAATCACATGCCCGCCCGCGCGCTGATGGTGCAGGGCACGGGCTCGGACGCCGGCAAGTCTTTGATCGTCGCGGGACTGTGTCGCGCGTTCACCAAACGCGGCCTTACGGTGCGCCCGTTCAAACCGCAAAACATGTCCAACAACGCCGCCGTCACGTCCGATGGCGGGGAGATCGGTCGCGCCCAGGCGCTGCAGGCGCGCGCCTGCGGGGTCGAACCGCACACCGATATGAATCCAGTGCTGCTCAAACCCGAAGGGGAAACCGGCGCGCAACTGGTGGTCGGCGGCAAGATGCGCGGTCAGGTCACGGCGAAGGATTTTCGCGGCTTCAAGAAAACCTTATTGCCCGAAGTGCTCGCCGCGTTTGAACGTTTGAAAGCAAGCTGCGATTTGGTAATCGTCGAAGGCGCGGGCAGTCCATCGGAAATCAACTTGCGCGCCGGTGACATCGCCAACATGGGCTTCGCCCAGGCCGCCAACGTGCCGGTGGTGTTGGCGGGCGACATCGAAAAAGGCGGCGTGATCGCCCAGGTGGTCGGCACCCATGCGGTGCTGATGCCTTCTGAGCGCGATCTCATCAAAGGCTTCATGATCAACAAATTTCGCGGCGATGTCAGCTTGTTCGCACCCGCCGTCACCGATATGGAAGCGCGCACCGGCTGGACCGGTCTGGGCGTGATTCCGTGGTTCACTGACGCCGGTAAACTGCCCAAGGAAGACAGCGCCTCACTCGGCCATTGGTTGGCAAGGGGGGCCGAAACCGGACGCGGCGACGGCCAAAGCCCGATCCGCATCGCCGTGCCGCGCCTGCCACGCATCGCCAACTTCGACGACCTCGACCCGCTGATGGTGGAAGACGATGTCGACGTGGTGATGGTCGAGGCGGGCGAGGCGATTCCCGGTGACGCCGACGTGGTGATCCTGCCCGGCTCCAAGTCGGTGATTTCGGATCTGCGCGCGCTTAAGTCTGAAGACTGGGACGTCGACATCGCCGCGCACATCCATCGCGGTGGCTTGGTGGTGGGCCTGTGCGGCGGCTATCAAATGCTCGGCCAGCGCATCTCTGACCCAGACGGTATAGAAGGCGACGCGGGCGAAGAGTTGGGGCTTGGGTTGCTGGACGTGGAAACGTCGCTCACCGGCGACAAAACGTTGGAACAGGTCAAAGGCATCGAGCCCGCCACCGCCACCCCCGTGCAAGGCTACGAAATGCACATCGGTCTGACCGAAGGCCCCGACCGCCACACCCCGTGGTTTCATCTCGACGATGGCCGCGAAGAAGGCGCGCGCTCGCCCTCGGGCCAAGTTCTCGGTACGTATCTCCACGGCGTATTCGCCTCCGATCAGTTTCGCCACGACTTCCTGTCGAGCTTAAGAGAACACCGCCAAGGCGGCGCGGCGTATGAGGCGGGCGTGGAGCAGGCGTTGGACGCGCTGGCGACGCATTTGGACGGGTGTCTCGATCTGGATGCTCTTTTCGAATTGTTTTCTTAAGGTGTGATGGCCGTCATACTTGGTGGGCGTCGTGTGGGTTAGTTTCTACTCAACAACGCGGGACATTTTCCCCAAGCATGAGAGAGACCTTTGACATGAGCAACGCATTCAAATTTTCGAACCTCGCCGCCCTGTTGGGCACGTCGTCGATTGCGGTTGTCGGCATGGTGCGCCTGTTCGCCGCAGGCATGTCCTAAGTTCGCTGCCGGTATGTCCTAAGGCTCTTGTGTGGGACGCAATGTGCGCCCTTTCTTTACCCCGAAGCATCAGGCCCTCGAACGCGAAAACCGCAAGCCAAGTCCTTTTGGGAGCTGCGTTTTCTTCGTTTTTGAGGAACTTAACGTTCTCATCGTGCGCATGAGCGGTTATCATATGAAGATGACCCCTTAGGCGAACGGTTCTTTCAATGTATGGGCAATGGCGCGACGCTTTTTTCGTGTGCTTGATAGTCGGGGTGTTCGTTTTCCCCGGCTTCGCCAACGCGGCCCCCTCCTTTCAGGAAGCTTTCGAAAAACACAACTCGGTCATGCTTTTGATCGACCCTAAAACGGGTGAGATCGTCGATGCCAATCCGGCGGCGGGTCTTTTTTACGGCTATGCGCCAAGCCGCTTGCGGCAAATGAAAATTCAACACATCAATCAACTCACGCCCGCGCAAGTGGCGGAGGAGCGCAAGCTCGCCCAAACCGAAGGCCGCAACTTCTTCATTTTTCGCCATGTCATCGCTGACGGAAGCATCAAGACCGTTGAGGTCCATTCGGTGCCCTTGACGTTCGACGACCGGGTGCTGCTGTATTCCATCATCCGCGACATTTCAAAGGAACGCGGCCTGCAGGATGATCTGTGGCACTATCAAAAACGGCTTGAGAAGATGGTCGATCTGCAGACCAAGGAAATTCTCACGGTTAGCAAACAAACGATCTTGCTACTGAGCCTTGGCGCGGCGGGTTTGGTGATCTTGGTGGTTGTGCTGGTCATGGCACTGAAACGACACAAAGCTGACAAACTTAAATTGCGCGATAACCGTGAGCACTATCGCCGCATGGTCAATGGCCTGAAGCAGCACTTCCTGTATTCCCATAACACCGATGGTATTTTCACGTATGTGAGTCCGTCGATCGCCTTGATTTTGGGCTACACGCCCGAAGAATTTCTCACCGACTTCGACAGATACCTGACGGATGCGCCGGGGAATGACGATGTCGCGCAGCACACCGCTCAGAGCATCCTGGGTGAACAACAGCCCGCCTACTGCTTGGAGATTTTTCACAAAGATGGCAGTCGGCGAGTGTTGGAAGTTCTCGAAAGCCCGGTGTTTGATGAGCAGGGCCAAGTCGAGGCCGTCGAAGGCATCGCCGAGGACATCACCGAACGCCAGCAACTGGTAACCGCAACGCAGACCGCGCGCGACAGCGCTGAGCATGCCAGTCAGGCGAAGTCCGAATTCCTCGCCAATATGAGCCATGAGTTGCGCACCCCGCTCAATTCGATCATCGGCTTTGCACAACTGATGGAATATGAAATCAAAGGGCCGCTTCCAAAAACATACCAAGAATACACAGGCCTGATCACCAACAGCGGACGGTTATTGTTGGAAACAGTCAACAGCATCTTGGATTTGGCGAAGATCGAGGCGGGCAAATTCGACCTTGAATTGGAACCCGTGCTCATCGCGGACATCATCGATGAGGTTATTTCCCTGCTCAACATTCAAGCCCAGAGCAAGGGCATCGCCTTGCGCAATGAAACCGAAGACATGGGCTGGATGGAGGTTGATGCGACGCGGGCCAAGCAGGTGTTCTTGAACGTCATTGGCAACGCCATTAAGTTCACAGACCGCGGCAGCATCACGGTTTCCAACCGTTGCGACGACCTGGGGCATTGCATCACGATCACCGATACCGGCATCGGCATGACTCCGGAACAGATCGAGATTGCTCTCAAGCCGTTTCAGCAAGTTCATGGAACTTCACTGGCTCGACGCTACCAAGGCACCGGTCTTGGCCTGTCGTTGAGCCGCCAGATCATGGAGCTGCACGGGGGGGACTTGCGGGTTTTCAGCACGCCGGACAGGGGGACTGAGGTCATGCTGCGCTTTCCCGGTGACTGTAAACAGCGCGCCACGCCTTCCAAACAGAAGGCTTAAGCTCCCACCCCAAATCGAAACATCGCGATCACCGCGACGATCAGGCCGTTGATCAGGCATGCCGCGCCGTAGAGATACAGCGCGCGGTTGATGTCGTTCGCGGTGGCTTTTGCGGTGCCGTCGCCGATCCAGGGCGCATCCGCCGTGTGGTGGGGATATTTGCGCGGGCCCGCCAAGGCGAGGCCGAGCGCGCCCGCCGTGGCGGCTTCGGGCCACCCGGCGTTGGGTGAATTGTGTTTGGACGCATCGCGCCACATCACCTTGAATGCACGCACGGGGTTGGCCCTGGGCGTGATGATGGCGGCCAGCGTCAGGATCAGTCCCGACAGCCGCGCGGGGACCAAATTCAACACATCGTCCAGGCGCGCGGCGGTGAAGCCGAACGCGCGATACTGTTCGTTCTTGTAGCCGATCATGGAATCCAGCGTGTTGACGCTCTTGTAGATCAGCAAGCCCGGGAAACCGAACAGCACATACCAAAACACCGGTGCGATGATGCCGTCTGAAAAGTTCTCCGCAAGACTTTCG
>Ga0316202_10002726_pt1 | contig 11244 bp, 7 predicted proteins | sample 3monrhotite_MG_FD_204934 | JGI IMG/M metagenome (GOLD analysis project Ga0316202, IMG submission 204934) | Microbial mat bacterial communities from mineral coupon in-situ incubated in ocean water Damariscotta River, Maine, United States -... | ecosystem: Environmental > Aquatic > Marine >...
AGCGGAGCCACGCTGCAACAGCAGCAATGCGGCGATAAAGACGCCCATGTGCCGGTATAGCTCAGTTGGTAGAGCAGTTGATTTGTAATCATCAGGCCCCGAGTTCGAATCTTGGTGCCGGCACCACTTTTCCCCTTATATTTCAATGATTTAGAAAAGTTTCAGCCGCCTGCGCTTTTGCTGGAGAAATTTCTGGAAACAATCTGGAAACATTTGGCGCGCTTACCAACAAAGTTAATAAATTTGCCGCTTCTAGCTTACAAGGTCGTAGCTGCTTGCATTTTTATCGCAAACACTAAAGCGGCTGCAGCCGTAGATAATACGAAAATTTGAACGGCATTGCCGGGTTTTCGTCCATGCAACGCTTGCACTTGATGCGGGATAATATACACCGATAGAAACATCTGGGCTGAGCAACAGCATTGGGGGCAAAGTGCAACCTTTTGAACTGAATTTAACCGGGCTGAGTGAAGAAGAAGCCAAGGCTACCATGCAGGCTGTTCCCAGGAACACGCGGGCATTGCAGGTTATCGGCTATAAAACACTTGGAGAGAACGCTGCTAACCATCTGGCTGCGCATTTTCATGCCTTAGATAGCCTGAACCTTCGGAGCAACAATATTGGCGATGACGGCGCCAAGGCGATTGCCAAGTCGCTCACCGAGCTAACGAGCCTGGACCTTTGGGACAACAATATTGGCGTTGACGGCGCCAAGGCGATTGCCAAGTCGCTCACCGAGCTAACGAGCCTGAACCTTGGGGGCAACACTATCGGCGATGACGGCGCCAAGGCGATTGCCAAGTCGCTCACCGGGCTAACGAGCCTGGACCTTTGGGACAACAATATTGGCGATGACGGCGCCAAGGCGATTGCCAAGTCGCTCACCGAGCTAACGAGCCTGAACCTTGGGGGCAACAATATTGGCGTTGACGGCGCCAAGGCGATTGCCAAGTCGCTCACCGGGCTAACGAGCCTGGACCTTAGCTACAACAAGATTGGCGATGACGGCGCCAAGGCGATTGCCAAGGCGCTCACCCGGCTAACGAGGCTGGTGCTTCGAGATAACAATCTTACAAATGTCCCAGAAGAAGCCCTCTCCGACATTAATGCTCTTCGTGAGTGGGCAAAGCTATCGAATACCGAGCCACTGGTTGCCAACACGCTAGCGCGGGCCATGCTGATCGGCGATCCAAGGGCTGGTAAGTCAGCAGTTGCCGGCTTTCTAACCGGGAGGACAATTGTATCTGGTGACGATAGCCTAACCTTGGGTATTGAACGCCATAAGCTGCCCTTAGGGAGCCTTCAGCCCATTTGGCCGGAAGATGCTGAGCAAGTACCAGGTTACGGCGATGCGCTCGACTTTACGCTCGACCTTTGGGATATCGGCGGGCAGAAGCTGCAGCATATGTGCCATAGCTGGTTTTTACGGGCGGAAAGCCTTTATCTGTTTGTTATCAACGGCACTGATGTTGAACCAGTAGATTACTGGATAAAGCTGCTGCAGCATCATTTGCGGGGGTGGCAAGTCCCTGAAGGCGGCATAAGCATACTGCCCATTATCAATGAAGACGCTGTACACCCCGCAAGAAAGAGCAAAGCGTATTACAATAAGCTGTTCGGGGATTACAGCAAGGATGACGGCTTTAATATACGGGAGCCCTTCATGCTCAAGGTATCCCTGTGCGACCAAGGTCGCACATTAGAGTGTGAGAACAGCCAGCAATTGCTGGACAGGATCAAGGAGCTTGTCGAGGAGCGCGAGGTTAAAACCTATTTCGAGGTGATTGACAAGCTGCGGCCTGTTCTCAGGGAACGAGATGAACCGACAATCAGCTTTAATGACTTTACAACCTTTATCGGCCAGCAAGACGCCTTCAATAGCTCGCTTAAGCGGCTTAAGGATGAAGGCAAAGCCAGCACACTGCATGACCTTTCCAAGGTTATCCGCCAGTTACTGGGGCACTTCGGCGATGTTGCAAGCTTTGGCAAAGCAAAAACCCTTGTCCTGAACCCTGAATGGATCAACAAGGGTGTTTACAGCTTGTTTCCGCCGCTCGGGAATAACCTGGGCTTTGACCATGAGCATAATTTTCTTCAAAAATTACGCAGCAAAGACGCACCTGGCAGATTTACCCGCCGCGAGGTCTACCAATATTGGGATGATATCTGGCCCACCGCACCCCAGGGGCAAGAGCAGCCGCTGATCTCGCCCTTGCATCATCCCGATTTATTGCAGGTGCTGTGCGAGCGCAGCAATCATCTGATCATTGAGATACCCAAATCCCACCCACAGGCTGAACAACATTATTTTATCCCGGCGTACCTTGAGGAAACACAAGAAGACACACACGGCGCGCTGGTGGCACACATGCAGGAGGCAATAAGCAATGCCAAGGCCTGCCAGATTATAGAAGCCACCGACGGCTATTGGCCGCCGTATTTTATCTATCAGCATATGGTGGCTATGTGGCAACCTGATGAAGATGAGGCTGACAACCTGCAAAATTACAGGCACCGTGACGACCACGGCGGTGTTAGACTGAAGCTGGATATTGAAAACACCAGACGCGACAGATACCGTCTTGTGGATACGGGCAACCCAAACCTGTATATGGAAGTCATATTCTTCGATAACAAACTATATTGTTTGGGTCATTCCCCTGAGCGTTCGACCGGAAAGCTGTTCGATGCATTTGAAGCACTTTGGAACAGTATTGATTTTCTTTATAGACACGGCGTAGCGAGTGGCTTGAAGCGACTACTCCCTTGCCCGCTTTGTCTGGCAAACATTGCTGAAATTGATAAAAGGCGGGGTTGGGCGCGCATAGTTGAAAATACGCTTGCTGATGCAACCAAAGACAGCATCGACTATGATACAATAATCCCCCACAGCGAAAACCCTTACACTGATGGTTTCTGGTGCTCGAATTGCGGCGATAAGTTGAATGCCGCCCAGGTTTTGCGACCGTATGATATTGCGGGAACCGCAGGACATGAAGTTGAGAAAGAATATCTGTGGGATAACCCGGTCGCTGTTAGAAGAGCAGCAATTCAACTGTCGATCTACCTTGTTTTATTTTACAATATCCCAATCTCATCTAGCAACGAAGAAAATGGTCAGCCAGGCGTGGCATATGATTCATCCAAAAGGGAAGTATCACCGCAAGGGAGGCCAGAAGAGTCTACATGGGGAAAGTGGATATCGGGAGATACAGCAAAGCCTCAACAGGCTTCAATTAGGCGCTGGCTTCCGTTCCTTATTGACAAATTTTCTGACCCAATCAGAAATTGGGCAATGATGACACAAGGGCCTTTGGACGCTCAGCAACACACAAAACTACATGATGAAATTATCGTAAAAGCGGCTCAATCTCTGATGAAAGACCCGATTGCTTTTCTCAACAAAGATACCGACCTCACAAAAATCGACGTTAGCAAACGCATTGCCGTATTCGACGCTATACTTAACGATGAAAGTTACGATTTACATAATTTTCGATCCGCATACGAACATGCCACATCATTCAATATGGAAAACAAGCTGAAAGAGGCGCGGGAAAAATAAGGTGCAGCAAAAAAATAAGTGCCTCGTGACACTGTGACAAGTGCGACAACCACCGCTAAATCAGGTCACTTGTCGCACTTGTCACATGTCACAGCGGTGTTAGAGGGCAGGACTGACGAGAAACCGGCCTTGGTTTTTTCCCATACCTTCGCCACGCTGAACTGGGGCAGCTTGAAGCCAGTATAGACCCACCAGATCAAAACACGCGGCTTTGATCTCTTTTGCCGTCAGGTTTCGCATTGGGCCACTTCTCTGTAACTCCCGTGCACTGACTTCCGTAAAACCGCATTCCTGAATATAGTGCGCAAGAGTGAGTGTGTTGGCATTGTACCCGGCTGCGCTTGCTACTCCGTGCGCCCGCTCTGCCATTGGGCCTGCATAGTTTTCCATAAACTGAATGGCGTTTTGTATCGTTTGGACACCTATCTCAGTTGGTTCCGTGCCGTCTGCGGTCACTGCCCACTCAAGATATTCAAGCACCAGCGCTATGCGCAGGCAAAGCCCTTGTGCTTTGCCCCACCAACCACTCATCCGGCCACTTTCGGGAGCTACAGCAAGCAATTGTTGCCACCAAAGCTCAAACAGGTCGGCAGCACCGGGTGATAACGGCAAAATACGCGAGCAAGGCGTTTGGTTTTCATCCACATCAGGCGCTAAAGCGTCAAGTTTGTTAGTAATTTGTTTGATTATTCTATCGTTAGCCAAGTGCTTTGGGCGCTGTCTCGGCGCTGGGTTTGGGTAGATATAAAGAAAACGAGCACTCAGGCCATCGTCATCGCCTTTCAACAGGCAGGATTGCAGCCGGTCAGGCTGTATGCCGCCCAGCACTGATATGGCAAGGCTAGGAATATAGAAGGGTTCACCGCCATTCTTAACCCGGTCGAGCGTATAGGGGCGGCCACCATAGGCTTCCAGCCATAAAGCTCTATCCCCGCCTTTACTTCCTGAGTAGCGGTCCATACTGGCAAACCAGCCTGCAAGCTCGTCCCGTACCGTTAAAAAGCCCTTTGCTTGCCCTTTAAGCGCTGCCAAAAGCGCTTCTGAAGTAGCATCCTTGATAAGTAACCGTTTGCGCATCGGCATTTCCGGAAGCATAGCGCTGGCTGGCATAACCGGGGTGGCAAAGTGCTGCTCACCAGCGCTTTTAGCGTTTTGCACCCAGCGTTCCTTGGCAAGCTCTGCTTCCAGTTTGTCGGTTTCATAGATGCGCAGGGCTTCAACGTGGTCTTCAAGGCTGTCCCCTTCCAGCTTGGCGAGCACTGAAAGCACAGGGTCCATAGCCGGGCTTTTACCCGCAGACGGGCTACCAACAAGGGTTGTCCAAAGAATAGCGGGTTCTGACCAGCCCGACCAAGGCGCTACCCTCCGTGCCGTGCCGATTAGAGAAGCTGCACCTGTAAGCAGGGTAGCAACCAAATAATCAACGGGGGCTGACTTAGATATGGCCGTTTGTGTAAGCCATTCTGCCAGTTGGGGCGGGAATATATCTAGCGGGAAGGCTGGGGGTGCTGTTTCCTCAATCAGGAAGCCTTTTTCAGGGGCAGGCCAATTATCATTGGCTCCTTGAGCGCTAATAGCACTGGTGGGGTGGGCATTAAAAGTGCTCGGAGCGCTATGAGCACTCGGAGTGCTAAAGCGCTCGGATTGATCGATTAAGGCCTGTATTTGGTTCGATTGCCACCCTTCTTCAATTGCATCTGCCACATCCCAGCCACGGGGAAGGTTTTCTATCTGGGTCGTTGGTTCCGGAAAGGTTTCCTCCTTAAGGGCTTCGGGCGGTTTCTGATTAAGGAATAGCGCCTTAAGGCCAGCCTTTTTAAGTACGCCCTCCTGAGAAGCGACGTCAGCAAGGGGGATTTTTAAAACGGCCTTAAGCACATCTGCCTTTAAGGAAACAATATGAACACTTGCTGCACCGCTCCTTAAGGAGATGTCTGCAACAGTGCTGGCGTATTTACTGCCGGGTTCGTCATTGTCTGGCCAGATAATAACCCTGCGCCCCTTAAGGGGAGACCAATCAGTTTTATTGGCACCACCCGAGCCCCCCATAGACGTTGTGCTTAAGAAGCCCAGCTTAGAGAGCGCATCGGCACACTTCTCACCCTCAACCACAATCACGCTTTTTAAGGAATTCTCCTTAAGGGCAGTATCTGGATTTTCCTTAAGGGGAATAGCGTTCGTTTTCCTTAAGGAACTTTCCTTAAGGTTAAATTCTGATTTTTCCTTAAGGAGATTTGTATCCATTTTCCTTAAGGAAATAACCTTAAGGAACTCAAGCCCATACAGCAGCCGATTTTCCGGGCAAGCCCACCTTCCGGTTTTGCAATCAAACGGGCGAATTTCTTTGCCGCTCGACGTATCAAACCGATAAACCGCCGCCAGCACATCGCCGTTTTCATCCCGGTAGGGATAAACCTTTAAAGGCTGGCCGAACTGTGGGTGAGAGTGTGGCAGATCAATTGTCATTAACAGCTACCCCCGCCAAGCTTGCGATATAGTCCGCGGCCTCGCTTTGCCGCATACCGTACAGATACGCGGCGAGGCTGATAATATCCCCACCGCTATCACCTGTGGCGTAGTCCGCCCAGTGGCCATTGCTGAGATTGATTTTAAAGGAGCCGGGAGTCCTGTCAGCCCTTGTGGGGTTAAGAGCTACCCAATAAGGGCCGCGTCGGCACCCCTGCGGCAATACCGCAGGGATAAGGCTTGGTATCATCGGCCTTATGGCCGCTTTAATCCGGTCAAACTTATTTATAGTTGTCATTAACCACCTCCGACGTTGAGGATACCAATTTACTTTCTATCCATTCATTCAGGTCGCTAAAGCGATACCGGATAGACCGACTGGATATTTTGACAAACTTTGGTCCCCCACCACGAACGCGCCAGTTCTGCAGCGAGCGCACACTGTGGCCGATATAGTCAGCAGCTTCATGTTCACCAATCAATTTAGGGGGGATAATATCTTTCTGTAACTGCATGTCAGACTCCATAGGGGGTTCAAGCTGCGCTTCATTGCGCTGTAAGCCCCCTAATTATCCGATGTAGTAAAGGTCTCGTCACTCAGCCCCAGCGTGCAAATAGGTCAATATTGCCAATTCAAAGCCAGACGGAAAAATAAAAACCTTTTACTACAAAAACTTAATGCTTTTCAAAAACCTACTTAAGTAGATAGTTGAAAAACAGGCCTAAAAACGGCCTTTTCGGCCTATTTTTCCTCGTCATTACAACTAATAGGTGTGTGCTTTTTGGACTAAATCGCCTGCATCAAATTAAGACAAGAACGCACACCCCAAAATGCGAACCGCTAGATGGTCGCGATTTAACCCCAACTTCTACATAAAGCGGTCAATATCCGAGAATGGACGTAGTGACGGCTATTCGCCTATTCCGTTGAAAAACTCTGCTGAGGTAGCCTTTTGGCCGCTGCTTTAGGGTCGTTCATGCTTGGTCCGAGCTTTCTTTTCCGCCTTCACCGCTGATTTTGCGGTTTTGGGCGGGTATTTGAGTGGTTTTGGTGTCAGGCAGGCACACTTATGCTGTCGTCTTTCGGTGGCTTCCAGATCAAGGTCGCCATCTTCCTGAGGTTCATGGCCGTGGCGGCGAGCAGCAGTTCGTCATTGGCTCCTGTCATGCCACGTAGCCTCAGTCGGTCAAGTTTGAGAATGCGTTTGAGGTGGGCGAAGGACATCTCCACCTTCTTGCGGTCCTTACGAGACTGCAGGTAAGCCGGTGTATCCCGGAGCGAGCGGGCATAATCACGTGCTTCTTCATGGACTGATCTGGCAATCTTGCGCCCCGGTGTATTAGGGCAGCAGGTTGCTTTCAGCGCACAGCCTGCACAGTCCGGCGTGCGGGAACGATAGAGGATGGTATTGTCGGATGTGATCCGTCCGGTAGTGTGGAGCTGCTTGCCGCCAAGGCAGACATAAACGTTGTTTTCCTTATCGAAGGTGAAGGCTGACCTTGGGAACAGGCCTGCTTTGCCAGCAGATTTATCCCACACAGGAATATGCGGCTCAATCGCTTTCTCCTCTACCAGCCACGCCAGCGTTGGCGCAGAACCATAAGCGGTGTCGGCGGCCAGCCGCCCAGGCTTCAGGCCAAAGCGTTCTTCAGTACGCTCGATCATGGTTCTGGTGGTCTCAACCTCTTCCGTTCGGCGCGCTGTTGTGGTCTCGCTGTCGAGGATGATGCCCACATCTAGGTCGATCAGGTAATTGGCCGAGTAGGCATAGAAAGCAGGCCCTCCTGAGACAGACGTCCAGCGCGAAACGGGATCGGTGAGCGAGATGTTCTTCGGCCTCTTGCCGCTTGGTACCGCTGCCTCAAGCGCCGCTAAATATTCCCGTACCGGTCGGGTGGCAATCTGTGGGTCGGTCCAATCAATTGTGTCACTTCCGTTTACACCGCGCTGGCGGTTGGCATCAGCTTTGATGAGGCTGGCATCAATGGCAAAACCTTCGCCGCCCACCAAGCCCTCTTTCATGCAGCGCGCCAGCACAGTCTCGAACACATGATGGAACAGTCCGCTGTCGCGGAAGCGACCATGGCGGTTCTTGGTGAAGGTCGAATGATCCGGTACCCCGTCCTCCAGCCCCAACCGGCAGAACCAGCGGTACGCCAGATTGAGCCGCACCTCTTCGCACAGCCGCCGTTCTGAGCGGATGCCAAAAGCATAGCCCAGGATCAGCATGCGCATCATCAAAACAGGATCGACCGATGGGCGGCCCGTGTGGCTGTAAAAAGGTGACAGGTGTGAGCGTAGATCGTTCAGATCGAGCACCGCATCGATCCGGCGCAACAAGTGATCCGCCGGCACGACCGTTTCCAGATCAAATGCATAAAACAGCTGTCTCTGATCGCTTGCTTGCCTGCCCATCATCGCCAAACCCTCCCGTTTCTTCACAAAACAAGTGAATCACAGCAGAGCAACATTTACGAGGAGTTTTTCAACGGAATACGCCAAAAGCGGACCTTGGGTGCTCGAACGCACTTCGTGCTTTGCACAAATTTACCTCGTAGGCAAACCCAGCCCAGGCCACAAGACTCGATCCTCCTCGATTTCGCGGAAAAACCAATCATGATGCCCTTTGGCTAGGATCCACTCTATCCGGTCGCCACGCCAGAATATTTGATTTCGTTCCACATCTTGGTTGGCTATATCTCGAAACCATTCGCGAGTGCGAGTCATATCTGCTTGAATTACATCTAGTTTTTTAAGACGCTTTATCCACGCGCATACTTTAGGAAATGCAGTCCTGTTGGGCCCCACTCCAAGTGCAAACGTCGATGCCAGATGCGGAATTAAAGCATACTCTGCTATTGAAACTTCGCTGAAAAGAAAGCCATCTTCACTTAAATTCTGTTCCAATTCAGCATAGACTTGACCCATGTCTCTCTTTGCCGCATCCTTCAGGCCGGTCGGCATTGAATCCGGTCGTTCGGCCCACAACCAGTACGAGATATTGACGAGTATCGGATCGATCGTATGGTCCGCGGTACGTTCCCACGCACGTGCTTTGGCCCTTATTTCCGGATCGAAAGGCAGCACGGGATGATCGGGAAATTTATAATCGAGATATGCAATAATATCCGCTGAGTTGATAATTGTCAGATCGCCATCCACAATCGCCGGAACTTCGGCTCGTTGATTGATCTCCTTCAAACGCTCATGATTCTCTCGCCTCAACCCATCAACATATTTCGCTTTCAATCCTTTGTGGTCTATTACCATTCGCACTTTTCGTGCAAACGGACTGAACGCACTATCATAAAGTGTGATCATTTGATCTCCTCACATCGGTTAAGCTAATTTCCAACGCTATTGCCAAATCACCATGTCTACAGTTAGCGGCGTAATATCGTATGTCTTCAGCTGATGCGCTCCTACGCGAAGTGCTCGCTTCCATTTGAAGTAATTGTTTTTGCTACCGACACAAGTCTTTTTTGCCCTTGTCTTCCTCCCGGATCAGTACAATTGGCTTGCGCCGATTGATCTGATCATTGCCGACATAACCGCCCAACCAGATTGATTTAGTCAGCTTTTTCAAGCTCGCCGCCGCTGAAGTTCCATGACCGTAGTTTATCAATACAGTGAACATCTTGGGATGGATTTTGGGTCCCCTTTGGGTCCAGGCTGTGTAAAAACACCGAGGCTCCCAATGACTATAGTATAAAATGCCAATAAAGGCTGTTTTGAAGGATGTTCGAAACGTTGACGCGAAAATCAATGTTAGCTGTTGGGAAGATATTCTAACCAACTTTTCGGCGTCAGCGTTTTTACACAGCCTGGGTCAACAGCGGCCCTTAAATCAGACATCGGGCATAGAAAACGCCCTATTTTTACCTGCTACATGGATAGGAAATTTATTTCTTAAACAATCCGCCAATGGCACTCGACATGCTATCTGCCACCTCATGCATTGTGGCATCTGCGAGGTGAGCGTATCTGGCTGTCGTTTGAGGCTGTGAATGTCCCAAAAGTTTGCCGATCATGGGCAAGCTATGGCCTGCCGTCACCATGAAAGAAGCAAAGGTGTGTCGCAGGTCATGAATGCGTACATCCTCCAGCCCTGCTCGCTTGCGAATACGCCGCCACGGCTTTTGCATATCATTCATATATTCACCTTTCACGGGACCCACAATAACATATGGATTATTTGGCACACGGGTCAGCCCGCCTAGCAGGCCCTGAACCTCCGGGCCAAAATAGACTTTCTTTGCACCTGTTTTGCTGTCAGGCAGCATCAAGCAGCCTTCTTTGACATAATCCCATTTCAAGGACTGAATTTCGCCAAGCCTTGCCCCGGTTAGAAGAAGTAATTTAAAGAAGGTGACTACATACGGCGTCTCAATACCATCGCGCTCACATTCACTCAAAACATTGCCCAGCCGTTCCATTTCCTCACTTGAAAGATAGCGCTCGCGTTTATTCTCTTTATATTTTTTCACATGACGGCACGGATTACTGCCATCAGGACGCAGCCCCCACTGTTCGCACAGGTTCATCATTTTAGAGAGGGCTGCAAACGTGCGGTTCGCCTGAATAGGTGTTTCGCGCAGGCCATGCATAAATTTGGTGACATCCGCTCGCGTTAGTGCCTCAACTTTGTACATGCCCAGTTTTGGCTCGATTTCCTTTTTCACAGAAATTTTATAGGTGCGCTGTGTTGACGGTTTCAAATGCACCTTTACATGCTCTTCTATAAACCGCTCACACACATCGCTAACCAGCGGCGCATCCCTGAACATGCGTTTTTCTTCGCTGGGATTAGCACCAAAAGTTACATCGGACAGAAGCCTCTTTGCTTCTTTACGGGCTTCGTCAACGGTGATGGTTCCATGCACGCCAATCTTGAATTTACGTGTCCGATCATCCGACCGATATTGCACCTGATAAGTTTTTCGGCCTGAGGGCATAACCCGCACACCGAAGCCCTTTAGTTCGCTATCACGAATTCCATATTCTTTAGCCTCTGGTGTGAGCGCATCGACTGATCGTTTTGTAAGTTTCATGATCAATACCGCTCCATGCCACAGTGAACGCAGTGCTTTCTATACGGGAACAATCGATTGCCTTTCCGCATAAGTTCGCTACGCTTTTTTTTCCTTTCTTCACCTTCAAATTTACCTAATTCTATAACCGCGCCTCCAGTGGACACACCACATTCTTCACA
>Ga0316202_10002728_pt1 | contig 11243 bp, 7 predicted proteins | sample 3monrhotite_MG_FD_204934 | JGI IMG/M metagenome (GOLD analysis project Ga0316202, IMG submission 204934) | Microbial mat bacterial communities from mineral coupon in-situ incubated in ocean water Damariscotta River, Maine, United States -... | ecosystem: Environmental > Aquatic > Marine >...
CGCTGATCTCTGGCCTCTTTGGCATGAATGTCCCCATCCCGCATGCCAGTGAACCGATCGCCTTTTGGCTCATTGCAGCGAGCATGCTGGCTATTGTGGGAATCATGATCGCCTTCTTTCAGTGGAAGCGCTGGCTATGATCAATCTCATGTGAGTACGAAAGTAATGCAATAATCACTTTGACAAAAAGGCAAGATCTAATCTAGAATATTATATAAGGTCAATATCTTTATATTATGTAAAGTTCGCGGAGTCATCGGCTCACGCCAACTTTCGACTGACCTTATCGTTCCTTGATTTCGCGCTTTTTAGATCACACACACCCAGTCCTCAAAAGAGGCGGGGAGACTCCCGCTGACTTATGCTTAAAAAAAAGTCGGTGGCAGTCTCTCTGCCTCACCTCAGAGAGATGAAAGGAAGGTGAAAAACCCAGCAATACAAATAAATCCAGCCAGTGCAATGCTGGTTGGACGGCATATTATCAAATCCACCTCTCCCGTGGATTGAATATGTCAAACTTCTGCTCTCGCAGTACCCCTCTTGCGAGAACAGAAATGAATAAAGGGGTCGTGGTAACATAACCCGTGCTGCGATCCCCTTTATTCTTGATTAAAAATACAAATGAGTTTCCTCCCCTTATCGCAAGTCCGCTAGGCTGAAGGAAGTTCATGTTCCCCGCCTTTTTTTCTTTTTCTATTATTTTTTATATAAATGAGATCGCCTGAGCTTTGCCCTATCTCCCTGGCAGGAGCTCAGAAGGAGGGTATTCCCAACCCTCAAACTCGAGGTGGACGGTCATTCATTCGTAGTGACCGTCCCCTCATTTTTTTCTCTAAAAAGCGCGAAATATTCTTTTTTGTTTTTTGATATGCATACACCTGCCAAATGGGAAACTTTTCGCTAAAATCATCGCGTGTTTGATAAAAAGAAAATTCGCAAGATCGCGAGCGGGCGTAAGCTAGCCGCAAAAGTAGCATCGAAACCGAGCCACTGGCCAAAGCTCATCCTGGGCGGACTCGGCGTGCTCGCACTCGGCATAGTGCTGCGTCAGTGGATTGTGCTGATTATATTGAATATATTAGCATTTACTTTTTCACCGCTGCTGCCGCCGCTGGAGGATCATACCGCGCTCTTTGCAAATCAAAGTACGATCATTTATGACCGCGAAGGCACCGAGCTCTATACCATTCATGGCGATGAAAACCGCTTTGAGATACCGCTGGCAAAGATGCCCGAAAGTATAAAGCTGGCAACCATTGCTGCGGAAGATGATCGCTTTTACGAGCATCACGGCTTTGATGTCGATGGCATTATCCGTGCGACACTCGGTGAGCTGGGGATCGGTCGCAAAAGTGGCGGCTCGACTATTACCCAGCAATTCGTAAAGAATGCCTATCTCTCGCCCGAGCAGACCTACACCCGCAAGATAAAAGAGCTGATGATGGCGGTGAAACTGGAAAATACATTTAGCAAAGATGAAATACTCGAAATGTATCTCAATCGTATTCCGTACGGATCCAATGCCTACGGCGTGCAAGCAGCCGCGCAGACCTTCTTTGCGAAGAATGCCGAGGATCTCACACTCGCCGAGAGCGTGCTGCTCGCCAGCCTACCCCAAGCACCGAGCAGATACAGCCCTTACGGATCAAATAAAAACCTGCTCACAGGCAGCTGCGACACGGGTGATGAAGTCGTACTGCCAGATGAGCTCACACTGACCATCACATTCAAGAGTCGCACCTGGCTGCGCGTATCCACCGATGAAAAAGTATCAAAAGAATGGACAGGCAATGCAGGTGAGACAGCGACCTTCCCTTTTGGCGATTCATTTGCTGTATTGCATGGCAATCATAATATCAGCCTCAGCGTCGCTGGCACCGACCTCGCGCTCGCTGGCACAGCGGCATCTGCCGCCACGACCAGCTACACCCGCGCAGATATGCAAGAGCTCCTGCAGGCGAGTAACGCCCTCGCACCGAGCTGCATGAGCACAGACGACATTCGTTATGTTGCTGGGCGCAAAGATTATGTGCTCGGCCGCATGCGCGCACTCGACTTTATTACAAAAGAGGAATCAGATACAGCATGGCACGAAACCCAAAAGATACTATTCAAGCCCTATCGCGAGCCCATCGAGCATCCTCACTTTGTCTTTTATGTCCGTGAAAAACTCGAAGAGCGCTACGGCAAAGATCTCGTCGAGCGCGGCGGACTGCGCGTCTTTACCACACTCGACCCAAAGCTGCAGACACGCGCCGAACAGCTCGTCCAAGATAGCTTTCCACATACGAAACACGACGACGGCAGCATCGACTGGCGATACAATGCCGCAGGCGCGACCAATGCCGCACTGCTCGCTACCGACACAGCCACAGGCCAAATACTCGCCATGGTCGGCGCACGCGATTATTTTGAGACGCCAGACAAAGACGGCAATGGCAATGACGGCGCCGTCAATCTCACCATTCGCCCACGCCAACCAGGCAGCAGCTTCAAGCCCTTTGCCTACGCGACTGGCCTGCTCGCTGGCTACACGCCCGCCAGCATACTCTGGGATGTCGAGACAGCATTCGGCGCTGAAAAATACACCCCAAATAATTACGATGGCAGCTTCATGGGTCCCCTGCGACTGCGCACCGCACTGCAATACAGTCGCAATGTGCCAGCCGTAAAGATGGCAATACTTGCAGGCGAAAAGGCTATCGTCGCACAGGCTGCCAAGATGGGCATCACATCCCTCAATACCGATGGGCGCTACGGCCCAACTATCGGTCTCGGCGCAGGAGAAATACCCATGATCGAGCTACTCACCGGCTATAGCACCTTTGCCAATCTCGGCCGCCGCGTCGAGCCGACAGCCATTTTGAAAGTAACCGACTCAAAAGGAAATATCATCGATGAATACGCCGAAGACAAGCGCGCCGAGCAAGCACTCGACCCCGCCACCGCCTATCTCATTACCAATATTCTCTCCGATACCAGCGCCCGCCCAGCAGGATGGAATGGCTACCTCAGCCTGGCTAATCGCCCAAACACCGCCAAGACAGGCACAGCCAATAAAAAAGACCCCAAAGACCCCACAGGCAAAAGCATCATCCCCGGCGACGTCTGGACAGTCGGCTACACCCCGCAGATCACCGCTGCCGTCTGGGTCGGCAATAACGACGGCACCCCCCTCTCTGCCAATGCCACTGGTCTCACCACCGCTGGCCCGATCTGGCACAGCTTTATGGCAGCAGCACACGCCGACCTGCCCGTCCAAGAATTTGAAATACCAGCCCAAATAGTCCAGCGCAGCATCAGCCGCGTCACTGGCAAGATACCGACCGACAGCACCCCCATCGAGGATATCGTCGTCGAGACCTTCGCCAGCTACAATGTGCCCCTCAAAGTAGACGACGGCTACACCACCCTCATCGTCGACGCCGCCAGCGGCCTATTGCCAACCGCATTCACCCCCGCATCCGCCCGCGTGACCAAGACCTTTCGCAATCTGCACTCCGAGCGCCCATGGAACACCGACTGGGAAGAGCCCGTGCAAGCATGGCTCACCGCACACAATGACAATACAAACGCCATCTTCGAAGCGCCGCCAACCGAAACAGACAATCTGCACACCGCCACCACTGCCGAGCAGGCACCGCACATCAGCATTCGCTCCCCCATCTCCGGCAGCACCACCCAGGCAGGCGGTATCGGCATCTGGGTCGATATCACCGCCCCCCACGGCACCGAAAAGGTCGAGTATTATCTCGACAATCAGCTCAAGGCCATCGCCACCGCCGCCCCGTGGAAAGGTGCCCTCGCCATACCCACGCGCACCGCCGATGGCACCCAGCTCACCATCACAGCCAAGATCTTTGACAAGCTCTACTACGCCGACACCAGCTCGGTCACCATCATCGTCGGCGAAGACACCCAAGCCCCCACCGTGCACATCACCTCCCCGCTCGATGCTAGCGAGATCGCCCGCGGCACCACCGTGATCGCCCGCGTCGACGCCTACGACGCAGGCAGCGACATTGCGCGGCTCCGTTTCGAGCTCGATGGCCAGCTACTCACCGAGCTCAGCCGCCCCCCATTTCAGGTGCCCCTACTCATCCGCAGTGACACCCGCCTCGGCACCCATCGCCTACGCGTACTCGCCACCGATTTGCACGGCTTTATAGCCAGCGATCAGATCACCTTTACCGTCATAGCAGGCAGCGGCAGTCTCACCGAGCTATCGCTGCTCAGCCCGACGGACGACACCACCATCCCCACGGGCACCGCCAGCATCACACTCACCGGTCAGTATGACTCGGGGAAAATAACCGCCGACAGCATCAGCTTCATCGCAAAAAACAACGAGACAGGCGAACGCACGACCATCGCCACCATCAGCGATCTCAGCAGCCAGACCTTCTCCGCCGTCTGGACAGACTTCACGCCAGGCAGCTACCAGCTCTACCTCCAGACAGCAGGCACGACGACAGCCACTTCAAAGCACATTCAGGTCAGCGTAGAATAAGCCCAAACGCTATATATAAGCATCAAAGGAATATACCCACATGACAACTAACTTAGTTAAATAACTATTTAGTCATATTAGTTGTCATCGAAAAGCATGTCTTTAGACATGCCCACCCGTGCTGCCAAAGCCGCCGCGCGTCTCGCGCGGGATCTCATCCACCTCTACAAAGTCCAGTCGATCACAACGGACAAAGAGCCCCTGCGCGACCTTGTCGCCGCGCGCAATCGTGACAGGCTCATCCCGAAAGTTTTTGACCTGCATCTGTACTTCGTCATCTGGCCCACAGTAGTCTTGGTCGATAACCCCCACCCCGTGCGGCATGGTGAGCCCCTTTTTCTTTGGCGTGCTGCTGCGACTCGCCACGAGGAAAGCATAGCCAGCTGGCGTCTCCACGATCACATTGCCTGGGATCAGCGCTATCTCGCCTGGCTGGATGATGGTCTCCTCCCGCGCGAGCAGATCAAAGCCGACGGCGCCAGCCGTTTCGTAGGTCGGCAGGGGCAGCCCCGTATCGATCCGTTTGATTTTGACCTGCATGGCGGAGTATAAAATAAATGAAGCTGCCAGAGTTTAGCTGAGAATGATCCAGCAAAAAAGCCCTGCTAGCTCAGCTAGGGCTTTTATACATTTTGATACAAATTAGAGATCGCGGGCGTCTACTTTGATACCAGGACCCATGCTGCTGGCGAGGCTCACACTCGCGAGATACGTGCCCTTCACTGCCTTTGGCTTCATCTCATTCACCGCAGTCAGATAGACACGGATGTTTTCCTCCAGCTTGGCAGCGTCAAAGCTGACTTTGCCGATCAGATTATGCAGGATGCCTGCCTTATCATTACGAAATTCGACCTTGCCCTTTTGGATCTCGGCGATCGCGCCCGCGATATCTTCGGTCACCGTGCCTGCCTTTGGGTTGGGCATCAGACCCTTTTGCCCGAGTGTCTTGGCTATCTTACCAATCTTCTTCATCATATCTGGAGTGGCAACCGCCACGTCAAAGTCCAGCCAGCCCTTGCCGATCTTCTCGATCAGCTCCTCTTCGCCAGCTTCGATGGCTCCTGCCTTCTTGGCGTCGGCAGCCTGCTCGGCAGCTACGAATGCGACTACTTTGAGCGTCTTGCCCGTGCCGGCTGGCAGGGCGACTGTGCTGCGGATCTGCTGGTCGGTCTTCTTGGGATCTATACCGAGCCGCACATGAATCTCGACAGAGCTATCAAACTTCGTCGTGCTGGTCTCCTGTACCAGCTTCACTGCCTCGGCGAGCGGATAGAGCTTTAGCTTTTCTATCTTTTCAGCTGCAGCACGGTGCTTCTTGCCGTGCATCTTGAGTGGATTGCGTGTTTGCACGGTCGCATCCTTTGCCTTGCCGTGATGCGCGCTGTGCACGCGCTCTTCTTTGGCGGCCTTTTTCTCAGCCTTTTCCTCGGCCTTGGCAGCCTTGGATTCTTCCTTTTTCTGCTTCAAAAGCTCCTCATCGGATACTTCGACTGGAGTGTTTTCTGCTTTGGCAGCAGCAGCCTGTGTGTCATCAGACATGATAATAGTGGTTAGAGGTGCGAGCGCTGGCTTGCCAGCTCCCTCGGAAATATGTGGAGAGATACTAGCAAGACTTGCCAGAATCTGCAAATGAGATTAAGATCCCCTCTTATACCCACAGCCAAAGGCAGCCAAGACCTTCACACGCAGCATGCGCCTGTACTTCGCGGTGAGTAATATATCGGCCCCTCTGGCAGCCCTATCTCGCTATGCTGCGGGCGAGATCCACAGCCCCTTTGGCAGCTATGCCGAGCTATATGCTCGGGCAGCACGATAGCCCCGAGGGGGGTCGCGCTACCGTGCCAACACCGTTACCCCCTCTCCACCTCATATAACCACCCCCGCCCTATCGGGCACCCTGCCCCAGGGCACCCCCTCTCCGCTGTGGCGGATTCACCTTGCCTACAAGCTGGAGGGGGAAGGACTCCCGCGTAAGCGGGAGGACAGGGGGTGGCTGTGTTACGCGCTCCTATATTTAGGAGGCAAACTACACCACAGGGGCATCTGCTGCTGGTGCGACAGTCGGGCGCTGGCGCAGGCCGTAGTCGTACAGCTTGTCCAGCTGGCCGACCAGTACCCGGCGGAGGGTGCGCTCGAGGCAGTCGAGGTACAGATCCACCTCGACCCATGCGCTACGCAGATCTGCATCGGCGGCGTCCTCTGCAGCGGCTGCCTCGGGCAGTGCTGCACGTGCTGCCTGATAGGCAGACAGGGTCTGCTGCAGGCGAGCGATCTCTGCGACGACCTCGGTACTACTGGTGAGGGCAGCGGCATGTTGCTCGGTAAAGCTGAGCATGGTCTGCGTGCGCTCATCTGCACGACTGGCGTAGGGCAAGGCATCGAAGGTATCGAAGAGGCCAGCCTGATGCCGCTCGAGATACCATTCCAGTAGGTTCTTGGTCTGGCGGTATGCTGCCAGCAGTGTCTGATAGGCCGTGCTAATGGTGCGACCAGCGTCTGCCCGAGCTATGTCGGTGGTCTCCTCTGCGGTGGCAGCAGCGGCAAAGACTTGCGCATGCTGGTCGAGTCGGGTGAGTGGATCGGTCAGACCGATCTGCTCGGTGAGTATGGCGAGATCCTCGGGATACTTTGCCAGGGTGGTGCGGAGGGTATTTATCCGCTGAGGAATGTACTGAGACATCATGAGGAGGGGGGTTAGATGAAATCCCCCCTATGGGTGGACATATTAGCATGCCCTCTGGCAGATGCACAATCGAGCATACAGGAGCCATATAACAATTTTTGTATACAAGGATTTCCTTCGACAAAGAGATGGAAGCTGGTATCCTATGCGCACTCATTATGGCTACCAAGAAACCTACCAAAACCGCATCTAAAAAGGCAAAAGCCCCTACGAAGGCTACGCCAAAGAAGACGACACCAAGGAAGTCTGCTGCTGCAACTGGCGAACTCGCGAAGGCGTATGCCCCGCAAGACGTCGAAGCTGCCATGAGCGCCCTGTGGGATGAGAAAAAGATCGGCGCAGCAAAGGGCACGAGTACGAAGAACGCCTGGACGATCATGATGCCACCGCCAAATGTAACGGGCCAGCTGCATCTCGGGCATGCGGTCACGCTGACGATCGAGGATATCATGACGCGCTATCAGCGCATGCAGGGCAAGGATGCTCTCTGGCTACCGGGCACCGATCATGCGGGTATCGCTACGCAAGCGGTCGTCGAGCGTCATCTCGCTGAACAGGGTATCAAGCGCGACGTGCTGGGGCGCGAGGCATTCATCGAGAAGGTCTGGGAGTGGAAAGACGTCTATCACGACCGCATCATAAAGCAGACGAAGAAGATGGGCGCCAGCTGCGACTGGGATCGTGAACGCTTTACACTGGATGATGATGCCTCGGCATCGGTGCAGAAGGCATTTTTGAAGCTGTATAAAAAGGGACTGATCTACCGCGACAAGCGCCTGGTAAACTGGGATCCGGGTAGCGAGAGTGTGATCAGTGATATCGAGGTCGATTATAAGGAGGTCGAGGGTAATCTGTATTATGTTCGTTATTTTGTAAATGCGACAGACAAGTCGGTCTGTGTGGCGACCACCCGCCCCGAGACGATGCTGGGCGACATGGCTGTGGCAGTGCATCCCGATGACCCACGCTATCTCGAATACATCGGCAAAGAGGTCATACTGCCTATTACGAATAAGCTCATTCCTATCATCGCTGATAAGCGTGTCGATCCAAAGTTTGGCACGGGCGCGGTGAAGATCACGCCAGCGCACGACCCGCTGGATGCTGCTATTGGCCGCGATCACAAGCTGTCGAGTATCGTTGTCATTGGTCCGCATGGTCGCATGACGAAGCATGCCGGCAGGTTCAAGGGTATGCCCATCACAGAGGCACGAAATAGTATCATCCGCTATCTCGATGATATTGGTAATCTGGAAAAGATAGTCAAACACACGCACCAGGTCGGCTTTAGCAGTCGATCGGGCGCGGTGATCGAGCCGCTGGAGAGCTTGCAGTGGTTTGTAAATATGAAGCCGCTCGCCGAAAAGGCGATCAAAGCCGTGCAAAAGAAAGAGATGCGCTTTGTGCCTGATCGGTTTGAGGGTGAATTTCTTCGCTGGATGGAGAACATGCAGGACTGGTGCATCAGCCGCCAGCTCTGGTGGGGGCATCAGCTGCCTGTTTGGTATTGTAAGAAGGTAGCCGACTGGGGTCCCAAGAGCCGCAAGAAGACAAAAGAAGGCTGCATGAAGACTATCGTCGCCGACACGCAGCCAGATGCCTGCCCGCACTGCGGCAACCTAAATCTGATGCGCGACCCCGATGTGCTGGACACCTGGTTTAGCTCGGGGCTGTGGCCATTTTCCACGCTGGGCTGGCCAAAGAAGACGAAGGATATGGATACCTTTTATCCGAATCAAGTCTTGGAAACTGGCCGTGATATTCTGTTCTTTTGGGTCGCCCGCATGATAACGCTCGGCATCGAGCTGACTGGGCAAGTGCCATTCAAAGATATCTATTTGCACGGGCTGGTATGCGATGCACATGGCAAGAAGATGAGTAAATCCACTGGTAACGGCATTGACCCGATCGATATGATCGAGAAATTTGGCACCGATGCCCTGCGTCTCAGCCTGACCACGGGTGCGACGCCTGGGCAAGATATTAAATTTAGTGAAGAAAAGATCAGCGCGCAGCGCAACTTTGTAAATAAACTGTGGAATGCGAGTCGCTATACCTTTGGCGTGCTGGGCACAAAGCTGGATATCCCCACAAATCCCCTGCCGACGAGTTTGGCGGACAAATGGATCTTGTCTCGGCTAAACACGGTGATCCAGGAAATGACGGTCTCGCTCGACAAATACGCTTTTGCGGAGGCAATCGCTCGACTGGAAGACTTTGTCTGGCACGAGTTTTGTGATTGGTATCTGGAGCTGAGCAAAGACAAGCCAAATCCAAAGGTGCTAGCGCATGTGCTGGCGCAGATCCTGCGGCTCGCGCACCCATTCATGCCGTTTGTCACCGAGAAACTCTGGGGGCAATATTTCCTGAAAGCGAAGAAGATGCCTGTGCTCGCGCTGGAAAAATGGCCCAAAGCTATTGCTGCCCGCGTGCAACCAAAAGTAGAAAAGGAAATGAAACTGACGCTGGCCGCCATCACGGCCATTCGCTCGGTGCGCAGCGAACTGAATGTCGAGCCAGCACGCAAAATCGCAGCGGTGATCTATGCAGGCTCAGCTGAGTCGCTGGTGAAAAAGAATGCAAATGAAATCAAAAAGCTCGCACGGCTCGCCAGCCTAAAAGTGGCAAAGAGCGGCAAAGAGATCGACCATGCCGTCGCAAAATTTGAAGAAGGGCTGGAGATCTATCTGCCGCTGGAAAAACTGATCGACCCAAAAGAAGAGAAAAAGCGTTTGATCGCCGATCTAGCTACAGCAAAACAGTTTCAAGAAATTGTCGCGGGCAAACTGGCAAACGCAAACTTTGTCGACCGCGCGCCAAAAGAGGTCGTCGACGGTGAAAAAAAGAAGCTCACCGATGCCGAGGAAAAGATCGCGAAGATCGAAGATCGCCTCAGCACGCTCAAATAAAGTATTTAACTGGCAAGGAAATTTTGCAAGATTCGCAGCCCCTGCGGCGTGCCGATGCTTTCGGGATGAAACTGAATGCCAAAGAGCGGTCGCTCGACATGCTGCACAGCCATGACCAGCCCATCCTGTTCGTCGGTCGCCGTTATTTGTAATTCAGCTGGCATGCTAGCGCGATCGGCAATGAGTGAATGATAGCGCATCGCCGATAGCGGTGAGCGCAGCCCACGGAAAATACCCTGCCGATCATGACTCACGCAGCTCGTCTTGCCGTGCATCGCAGCTGGCGCACGGATAATTCGCCCGCCAAAGGCATGATAGATACCCTGCATACCGAGACAAACGCCGAGCACGGGCACCGTTTTTGATAATTCCCGAATAACTACCGAGCAGATACCAAAATAATCTGGATCGTCTGGCCTGCCCGGACCTGGCGAGATAATAATATGCGTCGGCGCGATCTTTTGAATATCTTTGATTGTGATTTCGTCATTTCGCTTCACGATCGGACCTCCGCCCAGCTCGCCAATATATTGGGCAAGATTGAAAGTAAATGAATCGTAATTATCGATGATGAGCGTCTGGAGCTGTGGCACGCACGCAGTTTAGCGGAAGAGCCCGATATGCCTAATCAAACAGATAAATAGGTATTTCGTACTGTATTTCATATTCTTGCAAGAGAAAATGGGCAAAATGGGCAAAAAACCTACTATATCTAGTGTCCCAGCTTGCACAGAAGCACAAGCAGGCATACACTGATCGCAACGTATCTATCCCCCATTTCATGGCTTTCCACACTATCTCTGAGGAGCTGCGCCTCGGTACCGATCAGCAGACGCTGCTGCGTAGCTACAGCTACGCTATCGACGCGACAGATGCCGCGCCCCGCGAAGAAATATTTGCACTGATCGAGCTGGCAGATATGCCAGCAAATGGCGAGGCTATCATAAAAGCTGTCTGCAGCTCACTCAAAGAGCTCTGTTTTCTCGACCAACAGGCTGATCCTTACGATCGCTTCGAGACGGCACTCAAAGAGATTAATGCAGTCATTAGCGAGGCTCGCGACAGTCTGCCAAATAAGACACTCGGCCGTATCAATGCAATTGTCGGCATTATTTCGGGTAAAGACCTCCATCTCACCCAG
>Ga0316202_10002729_pt1 | contig 11242 bp, 4 predicted proteins | sample 3monrhotite_MG_FD_204934 | JGI IMG/M metagenome (GOLD analysis project Ga0316202, IMG submission 204934) | Microbial mat bacterial communities from mineral coupon in-situ incubated in ocean water Damariscotta River, Maine, United States -... | ecosystem: Environmental > Aquatic > Marine >...
CATTCTTCCAGCATCCAAGAACACAGTGTCAATTTGATCATAATTATCTATACGCTCACTACTCACCCAAACTTTGTCAAATGTTGGGTTTGCCGCATCCCTCGCGTTACCACCCCAACTGAAGTAAGGACTCTGCATAACAACTGCTTCATAATTAAACGGAAGCAACCGTCCTCTTCTTCTGCCATCTACGTTCCAAAAGCCACTTGGCAATAACCTGTGCCAACCGCCATTAGCTTCATCCTGAACAGAGTCTCTGTATATTATATCCGAGTCATTATCTTTATATTGATTCACTGACGTTGCGACGGCTGACGTGGGCGATCTAGATGGGTTCAAAGGAGGAACTTGAGGGTCAGCATTTGTAAATACGCAATCGTCTTTATATTCAACGTAGCTCGGAACAGCGATATCGACTGAGCTTAAGGGATGCATTACTTCGCAATCTAGTTTGCTATCCCCATCAGTATCGACCTCACTCCACTTCCCTGCACCCAGATTAACTCTGGTTCCCGCGTTGAAGTGATGAACAGCAAAAAATCTAGAATCATAAATTAAATTATCACGCTCGTGAGCTTGGTATATACGAACAGAAAGATCTGTGGTTCCAAACTTATCGTATCTGTTGTAACTGCTTCCTCCCCACACAGGTAACCAGTTTGAGTTTAGGAATATAGACTGCATCCCAATAGCTTGTTGTGTGGTAAATCCCACGGCTTGAGTGGCACCAACGGTGCATACCGATCCGATAACACCCACGCCCAGCAATCCACCGTCTTGCTCTTTCCGGAACTTGAACAAATCGTTTCTGTTGTGAAGACCAAACCTTGTTGTATTATGGAATTTTGAGTAGTATACCGAACTAAAGTCTGTTCCGTGAATAAGTTGTCCATAGGTGTCCTTTAGATGAAAATTAGTCTTTCCGTATTCTGAGAAGATACCATTGTCAGCTTTAACAGTCCCATCCGGCGAATGTATATTTTTCTGAACCTCTATGCTATTGAAGCTAAGCGCCGTTTTATTATCATCCATCTTGTTGCTAAGATAGTTGATGATCATCGAGCGATTGGGGTTGTCACCAAGCGAGGGGGAGTTGGGGACAGTGTTATCTGGCACAAACTGGCCATCAGTGTTTTGATGGTTTGAAAAAAGTTCCATTTGGCAGGGGCGGAACTGTACGTGGTTTGGTCTTATTGGTCTAAAGTCAAAAGCACTTTGGGTATAGTGAGCCAAGTATTTTTGGTTAGCAGTATCGTCACCTTCCTTTGCCCACCCATCCGTGGGCTGTCTGTATAACCAGTGAAACATAGAACCACCAAACTCGTCTCCGTCAGCCTTTTTATTCTTATCTGTGACTATGTCGTTGTCAATAGTCCAGTCGGCACCAAAAGCCACCGAAACTCGATTTCGAAGGAGTGATCCCTGCGAGTGCCCAAGGAAGTTCAAGTAGTTCAAATCCATAATCGGCCTACCATAAATACCGCTAGGAGAGCAGTGGGTAGCATAATCAGCCGGTAAGTGAGAGTAAGTGCTATTGCCAGCTTCTAGTTGTTCACCAAATATACATACTTTATAGCTGGCGTTGTCTGGATCTCCCCAGCTTCTACCGTCTTGCGTGTACGCTGTTCGATTATGATCTTCTTCTTTTGTTGTTGGGAACACAGTTTCATCACCATCAAACTCAGTAAAAAATCTAGTTCTGGATTCGAACCCAAACATTGCGTCTTGGCTAAATTTTCTAACATTGAAAGTTCTGGTTTGGCCTTGATAAAGCTGAGGTCCAATTTCGTCATTTTCTCCTTGATTTAAGGCAGTGTATCCATCGGGGAAAACAGCTCCAAAATATACTGTGTTGTCAGGCGATGCGGCACCACCCTCAGTATTTATTTCTGAGGCATCTCCATATTGTCCGTATACGGTTTTATTGATAGATCTTTTATCACCTCTGGTTCCCCCAAGCTTGTTTTCCAGATAGTCAAACCCAGTAACCTGTCTTAGGTTTGAAATGTCAATATCATTTCCAACTACGAGTGATCCTGCATATTTTACAGGGTCGGTGTCAGCACCATTGTTGTAGGGATCGTCGAGGTAATATGATCTGTGGAAATGTTTCTCGTACTGTTCCGGGCTAAACATATCAATCGCAGTGCTTGGGTTTCCGTAGGGAGCACCTTCGATTCCAAATGAGTGATTGGCAGTTTTTCTAAGTCCAAAAAAGTTTCCGGCGTTTGTTAAAAACTGCTGAAACTCCCACCTTCCTTTAAATACGGGTTCTGGCACAAACTCTTCTGATTCTCCAGATCCAAACTCCACTGGAAACCACTTGCCGTCTATTTCATGTAGGAGTACAGTTTTACCAACGCTGAAGGATTTGTCAGGGTCTGCGTTGAATACAATAACTGTTTGCTTTGTTGTGTCTTCACCTCTACAGTCGGCGGGTCTGGCATAGTTGGGGGTCCACTGAAAAGGGTTGCCATTTTGCATAGTGATGGGCATAGCTTCACCCGTACCCATTTGCAGGTAATTTTCATCCGCTTCCGCGAGAGTGGTGGCGACTGTCGACGCCATTAACGCTTCCATATCATGGCCATCTGGTCCCGCTGAAGGCACCGTTTTTGTTATTTTTGCGAGAATTGTTTTATTGCCGCTTTGGTAGCTACCTGTATACTCATTATAGTAAAGATCAACGTCTGCGGCTACGTGTGTGCCCTCGTCAGACTCATTTGGGGATGCGACATCTCCATCAACCTTGCCTCCATGCGGCCTGCCTGTAGAATCCCTTTTTATTCCCACCTTCTTTAAGGACGGAAGTGCAAAGCTAGCTTGTTGCTTGTCTGGGTCGTCTAGAGCGTCCTTCAAATGAAGAGTGATGGTAAAATCTTCTCTGATACTGCATGGACCACTGTTTGGATCATCAATCTTCTCGGGTATGCTGGCGTCGTGACCCGGATCGCCCGGAGGAATGTAATCGGGGTTGTCAATCTGAACTAGATCTTTACGAGCGGGTTTAATGTCGCAAAATATAGACACAGGAATTGACAAGCAGCCGCTTCTTGAAGTCTTAATATCTTCAATAAACTCTCTTGCAGCTAAATCCTTGTCGTCCCACTCGCTTAGTTTGTTATCTTTTAATTCTTTTATTCTAACATAGTCGTTCATGGCGGGAATAGACGACAATATACCCAAGTCTATCTTAGTATCATCACCATTAAAGTCCTGCGCCTTCATCTCGTGAAATTCGGGCGTTCCGTCCTCTGGTTTGGCCTCAACCCGTTGTCCCTCGAATCGGGTTATATCCAAATCTGACCAACTAAACCCTCCCCACTCAATCTCGGCTCTAGGATCTTCCCAAGTCCAAGCTGTGTTGGTGCCAACTATCTCTTTAATAAGCTCAAAAGTACCCTTGTTGTCATCTTGAAACCTCCAAGCCTCCATTTGGGCTACCGCTCTGAAATCATCCTTAGCCTTGGAAGGTGGTGGAAAGTTTCCAAAGGCATCAGGTGTAACACTTCTTTGCAAAAATGGGTTAAAATTATTACCTTCGTTATCTGGCCAGTCTATGCGTGCTTCATTTTCATCAAGAAATAGACTCCTGAGCATGTAACCGGTTGTTCTTGCATTTTGCGTAAACCAGAATTCTGCCCACGTACCAGTAGTAAATGTATCTAAATTTAGCTGTTTCAAGAATTCACTATCGTGGGTGAATACATGATAGTCATTAGCTAAAGTCTTTTTGGGTGTTGCATCTGCCATAATTTATTCTCCTTCTCCCGGTCCTCGCCTGCTGTCCACACTTTTCTTCTGTTGTGGAGTCTTAGCGGCGTTATTGTCAGTTGTGTTCTCAGGTACAAGACTAAGAAAGTCTGTTATGTCTTTTGATAAAATGTTGTTCGCGTTACGTTTGAAGTCAGCTAGATCGTCCGAGAGTCCCATGATTTCAGCTACAGCTTCTACAGACCCAATCACAGCACTTTTCCCTGCTTTGATCATATCTCCAGCAGCGTCGTATACCGCCCCCTGAAAGTCTACGGGCGATCCATTATTCCACTCATTCTTGCTCACAATGAACTCGCTACTAAGATTTTGCTTGCCCTGCTCAAACTCGCTAAAGAATAGCTCGTTCTGCTTGTTTAGATTCATCAGCTCTTGACCTCCCCCTTTAAGAGCGGCCTCATAGAAGTTCTTGCTGGACAAAGCCTTCCCCATGCCGCGTCTAATTTCATTATTCCTCATATCTTTAATCTTTTGTCTTTCCCTTGTCATCTGTGCTATATTTCCTTCTTTTTGCTTCTGCAATTTGCCGAAACTAGAAGTATACAGGTCCATTTTTATTGTTGTACTTATTTTGGTGTCGCTAACTCCAACGTCGATTGATGTAACAAGCGGGCCTCCAAGCTTCAGGGTTTTTGCTAAACCAACTCCCGTAGGAGCTTTAGGAATAACAAAACCTCCTCGCTCAGAAAATAGCAGTAAGCTATTGGAAAACTGCGCCTTTAAATAGCCAGCCTCGTTCATTAATTGGTATCCACCAAAATTCCAAGGAGCTAGGTTTTCATCCTGCTCAAATTCTATTTTGCCTCCAATATTTGACACTCCCGGAGACTGCGTATAAGGATCTAACGACGCGTTTGACAGCCAAGGTCCATAAGACCTTTCTAACGACATTAAAGGTATAGCCACCATGTCGGGATAAACAGGGGATGGAGATTGCAATAACATCCCATTTTGTAAAGATGCCTCAGCAGCAGATTTTACCGCTTGCTTTTGTGCCGCCACAGCATCGTTTATTTCTCCAATGGAAAACTGCTTTAAATTATCACAGTCTGGGTCTATGTCTCCATTTGTGATAGCTGCTGGTTTATTAAATTCTTGAAGTCCTTTTACTACGTCCCTTGTCTGGAGATTGTACATTGTTGAAGTTGCTACAGATTTTCTTGAATCACAAAACCTTATATCTACAGTGGAGGTAATCATTCCGGGAAGTGTAATCAGTGCGTAAACGTGATCAGCAGCCTGCTGGGTTTTTAGAGAATTAACCAATTGAACATTTTCTCTATCTATTTTTGCAATGTCTCCGGCGAACTTACCGTAAGTTGTATCAAGATTCGTCGTGCTCTCGTAAATAGCTTTTCCATCAACGGCGTTCCTTCTGTTGTAATCTATAGTGTTGACCGTAGTGGTATCAGTCGGCGGTGTATGAGGGCTGAAAACAGGGATTACTTTTCTAACAACACCGCTTGGGACGGGACATTTAGATTCATCCGCTTGTGTGTTTGGGTCGTCTTGCGGTGTAACGTTTATTATTTCCATTCTGGGGATGGGAACTGTAACCTTAAAGTCTCTAGCAAAAACCTTTGTCGGCACTATCGTCATCGGTGGAGGCATGTAAAATTGTTCATCAACACTACACTTAACAAAAGCTAAAGAAGGATCTTGTCTATCCAACAGCTTGTCGTCAGCAAGTCTATTTTGAACCTGATCCATTGACTGCTTCTTGTCCGGATTCACGTTATCAAGCTCTTCCATGATATCTGGAACTATAAACCCGAAGCTATTGATACTTTGTTGGCATAAGCTATCTTTAGGGATTGTAGAAAAATCATAAATATGGCTGTTATCAAACCTAACATAGCAAGACATCCTGTTATTGTCGCTCATTAAATTCTTTGCATCCAAAGGAGTTAATGCGTTTTTGAGGTCGGCAGACATATTAGATTTTCTAAACTGCCGAAAGTCTCCATCTTTATAGAATGTTGGGTGTTGTTGGAAGCCACGTAATTCGTGGTTAACGTATCCACCCTGCGGCTCTGGCTTATAATTATACTCCCACTTATCAGCAAATGGGTTGTAATTGCATTTCAACGCACCGTTATTGTACCCACGTTTGAACGAAGCTAAACTGTTGATACGCTTTGTAAAATCCAAGTAATCTTCAAAAGGATCGTCAAAATGAACCTTCCCCTTTAACGTATCAAAAGTGACGGCCCAATTAGTGCTAGTGTGATAATAAGTTGAGGTGGCAGTTACTGGTAAAGGCTTGAAGCCAAACGGGCCGGTCTTTATGCTTTGTGCGGCAGGAGAATCGTTCCAAAAAGTTACTTGGTCACTGAAATGCATATTGGTTTTTTTAGGGATTTTAACAAGAAATTTCTTGCCCAAATTTTGATCAGCCACCTGCTTAACGAATTCATATACTTTCTTCGCGTTTTTCTCGCTGTCTTTAGCCATTCTTCCTACATTTTTTATAAGCCTTTTATTCCTCTTTATGGTGTCTTGAATCACAGCAATTTTAACTTTATCATCCTTCTGTGCGGTTTTAAACTGCTCTTCAATTTTTTCAGCGAATCTTTTAGCCTCCACTAGAGCAAGCTGTAGGTGTAGCAAAGCTTCTTGCAAGGCTGCTGTTGCCTCATCACTAGAGTTGTTTGAAAACCCTTGCAGCACTTGAATTCTCTTCGCAAACATGTCTCGCTCTATCTTTTGTATCGCCTCTAGTGCATCTTCTTTAAGGATACTGAAATAAGGGCCGTCTTTGTCTGACTTATTTGTAAGCCTCTCTAGATCGCTAATGAGGGTCGTATGCGCATTTAGTACGCTTACTATGCCACCTTCAGGCACCCCGATCTTCTCCGCTCTTTTGTAATACAGTGGGTATCCGTAAGGTGGAGAACATGGGCTTGCCGGATATCCGTCATCACCCATATAGTTTTTATCTGAACGCCACACACATCTTGGTACAGAAACTCCGTACTCCCCATCGAAACACACTTTTAATAGGTCTTCTATTTCGGAATCAACGCCCAGATTTGACAAGTTGTCCTGAACATCAGCAGGAACATGAGCATCAAAAAGCTTCTGTGGTCCACGAAGCCTTCTCATCCACTGTTCGTCGTATTCCAGCAAAAAGTTTTTCCATTGTTGATAGGAGACTAAAGCTGCTCTGAGTTCTATTTCCGTTGCTATGTAATAGTTTCCAACGCCAAAGGCGTTAAGGGAGCTGGAATCAAGACAGATTTGTTGGTAAGAACCAAAACCTTTTGGTATTGTTACAGCCTTGTCGTTACCTATGAAGCCATAAAACGGAAGAACTTGCTGCTTTAGCATGGTCTCAAGCGACCACTTTTCTCTCTCTAGAAGGTGAATACTACTACTCTTCCCATCTCGATGTTTTCTTAGCTCCACGTCATTTCTGTCTTTATTAGTGGAGAAATAGTACATGTCCACCTGTTGAGCGCCAGTAACAAACTTGTCTGTAGTTACATTGGAAAGCTCGTACCCCAAATCTTGATTTTCCACTTCTACATCGCTGTCTTTAAGAAAGTCTAAGAACGACTTGATAGCCCCAACGGTGGGAGGCTTGCGTTTGTCTATGGCGTCAACCCGTATAATCCCAGTAATAATCTGAGACCTCTTATTCGGAAAATTTTGTATAATGTCCTGATTAAAATCGTAGATCATCTCACAGGAGGGATGGTCTATAACAGGTAATAATGTCACAAACAGATCATGACTTATGATATCGCAAAGTTCTTGAGCTAGTGATAGTAGATCTATCTGGTCAAAGTCGAGAAAATATGTTGGCGGAATAAGCTCTACCGGTATCCCTCCGAAGTCCACCACGTACTTGTAGCCCCTAAAGTCAATTGGGCCTCCATAACCGGCATCCTTGTATTCCGTAGGTAAGAATCCGTTAAAGTTCATCAGGGTTCCTAAGCCATCTCTAACTCTATACCACGGCATACCTCGTTCGCTACGTCTAGCAAAGCCTTGACCTGTAATAGGAAATCTTTTGCCTAGCTCGTCCGGAAACATTTGGTTGGGAGGGCTTGTAAAAAAAGTACCATTGTAAGAACCTTTGAAAGGCTGAGCAGGGCTAAAGAAATGATAGTTGTCATCACCCGTAAATGCAAAGCCCCCAGTACTGTGGTTGATTATTTTTTGTACTGGATTTACTGACAAAGCATTAGACTTTAATGCCTCCAAAAGAGGTTCACTCGGGTCGTGCTCTAAAAAGCCAAATACGTTAAGTAAATTCTTATTATTATAAGTGGTTCCAGCATAGTTATTAAGTATTACAGTTGCGTTGGACAGAATTTCTCTAGGGTCTGTTACTTGAACGGAATACAGTGGATTTCCACCCTGCGCGCTTCTGTTTTGCGTGTAACTCTGCAAAATACCACCAAAGGCCAAGTGATCTTTTCCTCTCCACTTGGTGTCATAATTCCAGAGAGGACTTTTATCAACCCACGTATTAATTTGGTTTGGCTCGCCTTTATTTGCTATATTCCTTAGATAGTGGTAGCGTCCCGGAATTCTCTCTATCTCGCCGTTGGTTATAACCTCATTAAAGTCTGCCGGTGCGCCTAGAGTATCTCCGTACTCAGGATAAGTATCATCAAAAGTTTTTCTGTAAGCCTGCTCTATTGTGGCTGGGTTTGTTCCGAATTTAAAAAATACCGGAGTTCCCACGACGGGGGGAGAAAATTGATCGGCACTGAAGCCATTATGATAAGGGTCTTCTCCGCTTCCAAGCTCTGTCAGATCTGAGAGATTGTACTCGTCATTTACGAGATCAACAGAGAGCGTAGATATACTATCGCCAAACCCAGCATTAAGGTTGAAGCTTCTAATTGATGCGCCTAAAAAAGTCTGCTGAGGGATGCCCTCGTTTCCCTCTGTCCATCCAGCGTCTGATAGAGAACCGTTTTTGCCCTGAGATAGTACGTGTTTAGACGGCCAGCCCAATCCGATGTGTCCGGTTGGCGGTATAATTCCTAATTCATCTGACATTGCAATTCCTTAGTATGGATACGGACTAAAAGGTACAGACACTGTGTAGTCTGAAATATACGGTATAGTCGTGTATTTTTCATCGTTGTTGTCATGACCGTGATGTATATATGGTTGAAATATATTAAAGTCCGCAGCAACCGGCTTGGTTCCAGTTACGGAGAATTGACTAACAGTAGGTTCTGTTTCTGACATTTATCGCCCTTATACGCCGCTAGCTTGTTGAAAGTGAAATATGCCGCTTTGATCTTTATTAACAAGCTCTATCACGACATCTGACCCATATGTATTATAAACTCCCGAAGTTACCCACCATTCCTGTGTGTATTTTCCCCCAGAAGGACTGGGAAAAGGAAGATTTATTCCGCTGCCATTGTTAAACTCGGGGTTTTGTGAGTAGTCGTAAAAATGTGACCAGCTTGTTACATCTCCGACACCACTAATATTCATGCCAACAATCAGCCCTAGATTTCCAGAATCTGGAATAGGGAAGACGGCGGATGGGGGATATACGTAATTACCTGACATTACTGGTCTAGCTCATATGTAAATGAGATGTTAAAACTGTAAGTGCCCGCTTTTGGGTTCCAACTTTCTGACGGAGGTGATATAAAACATTTCCTAACCCCCGGCTCTTTCTGGGGACTGACTTCCTTTAATAAATTTGCTATCTGTGTTGCTGTAGGCTCCAGTATGCTTGGTTTATGTAGTATCAATTCTTTTCTGCCAGATCCATAGGGTACACGCGTGTAGTCCATGACCAAGCTCAAGGATACGTCTCTACGATGCTCAGTCCTACCACCTAAATATTGTAAAACTGGTCCTGTTTTTCTTCCTATTACAGGAATAACAGCGAACACATCTCCGGGGTATGTGTCGTTAATTTCTAAATTCTCTGAGACTACCCCTGATATTATATTAGTCGGTCTATTATCAAATGACAACTGATAAGTTAAAGTTCCTGCGAATTTATTAGTACCAATTGTTACTGAGTTTGGTTGGCTATTGAGTGGAGCCGCAACCATGTTGTTAGCACGCTTGTATACCTGACTACCAACCCCAAAAAATCCAGAAAGGGCAACTTCGTTATATTTTGTTAGGGCGTTATCATAGGCTGAAGCAGCCTTGTTGTTGTCTCCTAAAATTGAGCGAGTGTCGCTACCTCCATTTATGGTTCCGCTAGGACTAAACGACGACAGTCCTGTTATATTACCGTCAATTGAAACCGTAATAAACGGACTGCTGTTTGAAGAGTTTACATTTATCGTATAGTTTTCATAAGCTACCCCACTAGACAAGAACCAGTTCTCAGTGACGGAATAGCTACCATCAGCCTCGCTTAGGTTTTCTGTTCTGACTAAGTTATATCCACCGTATTTATTTATTAGGTCTAGAGTGCCGCTCCCTATTATTTCGACACCTCCCGCTGTTGGGAACTTGTTGGGGTACGCGTCGGTCGCATCTCTATTTAGACGGTTGGTTACAAACTTTCTTGCGGAATCCCACGCGGGTATCTTTTCAGGTTTTTGCCCCTCTTTATGCATGAAGTGGGTCTTGCCGGTAGCGCTTAGTGAGTGAGAAATTCTATAAGATCTGGGGGCGAGAATCTCGTTTTCAACGTCTATAACCTCGCCTCTCTGATCATCCACTTCGATGCTCCAGCTTTCGCTATAGTTTTGGACGAACGCTCCGCTAAGAGCGACGACTAAGTCTTCTTCGGTTCCCGCTATTACGCCTCTATCGGCACGAGTAGCAAACGCTCCCTGCCCATCGCCACTACCTATGGGTATTAGAGTGCCGTCTAGGTCGGGGAATGTACCGGCTGCTTCCGGATGCAACAAGATATCCGCTTCTAGAGTTATTGTGAAGTCGGATCTAAGTACATATGGACCTTCTGAGAAATTGATACTAGTAACTCTTGGGTAGCAAATTATAGCTGGCAAATCTTCACGAATGTCAGTAATTTCTACTCTTTGTCCGTCTTCTGCAAATAACGCCTTTAATGCTCTTTGCTTACTAAGCAGTGCTGTTGCAGAGTCCTCCATTGGCACAATCTGTTGAGGGGGTCTGTTTATGCCTGTGTGAGACCTGTTGCTGTCGAAGGCGATATAAGGACCAACGTGCGTTGGGGCAGGGTTGGTCCCTCCAAAGCTTCCAGCGTCACGAAAGGGGTATGGGGCATCAAACGCCCCACCTTGCGTAGAGGTGCTGTCTAGTGCGTAGGGAGAGCCTTCGTCTGGAAGTAGGGTTCCAGTTAAATTAATTGTATAAGTAACACCAAAAGTTTCACCGGCACCGTTTTTTAGTATGTTTGTATTTATACTTATAAGAGGTGTTGGTCTAATCGTACACTCTTGCGATGGATCGTTTTTATATCTAACTCTAATTGGCATTATTTACCCCTAACTCTTAAATTGAGATTTTCCGTGGTCTGAGTGCTAGAAACATTCAA
>Ga0316202_10002730_pt1 | contig 11241 bp, 8 predicted proteins | sample 3monrhotite_MG_FD_204934 | JGI IMG/M metagenome (GOLD analysis project Ga0316202, IMG submission 204934) | Microbial mat bacterial communities from mineral coupon in-situ incubated in ocean water Damariscotta River, Maine, United States -... | ecosystem: Environmental > Aquatic > Marine >...
AAGCAGTCAAGCTGGCTAAGCCATCCACTAAAAATGTAGCACTGGCGGTTTCAGGTAATGCGGTGATTATTAAAACTATCAATGTGGCTGCCACTACTGAATTTGATCTTGAAGCACAGATTGAGTTTGAGGCCGATCAACATGTGCCTTATGATGTGGATGATGTGTTTCTAGATTTTTTTATTCAGGGTATTTCTGCGGATGATCCGGAAATGATGGATGTGGTTCTGGTCGCTTGTAAGCGTGAAGTCATTGAAGATTACCAGCTTGTTCTTAATGAAGCCGATTTAAATGCGAAGATTGTAGACTGCGGTGTGTTTGCTTTGGAAAATGCTGCTGAAATCACCGATGAACATACTGCAATCGATGAGTCCTCCGAGCATATGTTGCCGGATGAGGATGCTGAAGTGAATGCACTGATTAATATCGGTGCCAATATGATGAATATCAATGTGCTGATAAATGGGCGAATGGCTTTTGTGCGGGATCAGTTTTACGGTGGTCAAAATTTAACTGAAGAAATTCAGAAAGCGCATAATATGAGTTACCACAATGCCGAGCAGTTAAAAATAAACAATTTTTCCGACATTCATGCCGATGCGCTTGAACATTTTTATGTTGGCCTAACGTCTGAGCTGGTGCGGTCATTGGACTTCTATTCAGCAAGTCGAGCGGAGTTTCCAGTGCGTAAGCTATTTCTCTGTGGTGGTAGTGCGTTATTGCCGAATATTACCACTGAGTTGGAACAACGTTTGGGTATAGATACTGCCATACTTAACCCATTACAAAACATTAAGATATCCTCTCGCAAATTCAATGTGCAAAAAGAGCGTGATTTGGGTCCGATGATGATGGTGCCGATCGGCTTGGCATTACGGAATTTTGACAAATGATTCGTATCAACCTTATTCCCTACCGGACGGCTCGTCGTCAGTCTCAGATTGTCCACCATGTTAGTGCTTTTATTGCAGTGGTCGTTCTGGCTGCATTGTTGAGCCTGGGCTTACATACTATGGCATCCTTGCAATTGGCAGATCTGAAAGAGCAGACCATTGTATTGCAACAACAGAATACAGATTTGAAAAAGAAAATTGGTAAAATTAAAGACCTGGATAGCTTGCGTAGTAATGTTGAGCGAAAATTGGATATTGTTGATGACTTGCAAGAGGGTCGTTTTCATTCACTTCATACGTTGAATACAATAGCTACAATGATACCGCAAAATGTCTGGCTCGATTCAATTTCTGACAGGGGACAGGATATTAAGTTATCTGGTTTGGCGGAAAGCAATAAAGCAGTCGCGAATTTTATGCGCAAACTGGATAAATCTCCTGTTTTCTCGAATGTGCGTTTGGGTGAAATTACACGGGTTGTAATGGATGGTTTGCCCTTGCGTCGTTTTAGCCTCACTTTGGGGCGTGATCAAGTGAAGAAGTCCAAAGCATCAAACTCCAGTAACGGGAAGGGATCCTGATGTTCGACTCACTGAAGCTTTCAATGTTTGAGTCACTGCGACCAATGCTACCTTTGCCTTTGTGGCACAAGCTGTTGTTTCTGTTGGCGGCCTTTATAGTGATCATAGCAGCCTATTTTTATATGGGCTGGATACCAATGCAGGAATCGATCACCAAGCAACAAGCAGCGATGCAACTGCAGAAGACCATGTTGCAGAGAAATCAACGCCTGGCACATGACCTTCCGCGTAAACAAAAGGAATATGCCAAGCTTGAAACGCAGTTAAAGGTTGCGCTGAATATGTTACCCAGAAAATCCCAAATCCCGGACTTGTTGGAAAATGTGTCCTGGGCAGGCAAGGACTCCGGCCTTGAGTTTAAAGCATTTAAACCGGGCAAAGAAGTGAGCCGGTTGATTTATGCTGAAGTGCCTGTGAAGTTTAAGATTTCAGGCAGTTTCCGTCAGTTGTTAACATTCTTAAAACGGGTTGGTGAGATGCCACGTATTGTGGATGTGAAACACATGAAATTATCACCCGGTAAAGAGGGTGGGGAATTGTCAGTGACAGGATTGGCAGTGACGTATCGATTTGTCGAAGCGCAAGCAAAAAAAGGACGTAAGGGGCAGCGTCAATGAGTATGGTTTTTTCAGCATTGAGATGCGTCCGGGGGACATGGATGAGACGAATCATGAAGAATATAGAAGCATGGCAACAATCGCTCTGGCGTTATCTGTTGAGTATGGCTGTAGTGTTATGTTTATGTTTCGGACAGGGCATGCTGGCGCAGGCTGCAACCATCGGTGGTTTGCAGTTATTGTCTGACGAAACCGGTGATAACCTGCATATTACAATGGATGAAGCGGCTGAATATCAGGTGTTTAATCTTGAAGGGCCGAGCAGATTGGTGGTGAGTTTTCCCAATGCCACACTGTCCGATGGTGTGAACCCTATGCCCGGTGGTGGCAGTATCGAAAATATCGTACCCATTCAGGATAGCAGTGGCGTGCGTGTTGAGGTGGGTTTAGCTAGCGGTACGCAATATGAAATCAGTGAAAAAGGTAACGATCTGCTGGTGAAGTTTACCGGCCTGGCGCCTGCATCAAAAAGTGATGGTGGCACTGTACTGCAGGATATTGAAGTGCGTGATCAGGGCGATGTCACTGAATTGATTTTACGTGGTCAACATATGGATGCTAATCACAATGCACTATTGAGCGGTGATGGTTCTACCATGGTGATAGATTTTTGGGGTGGCAAATCCAGTCTGCCTAAAGAGTACTACACCTATACTGCGCAACGTTTGAATCATGTTGCGATTGGTTCTGCAGAAGGGCGCATGCGTCTGGTGGTTGCGTTACTTTCTGATGCAGGATCCAATCATCAGATTGATGCCAATGCTAATGAAATGGTAGTAAGATTTGGCAAGATTAAACCTGTTGCCCGCGCTGGTGTCATGCTGGTCGAAGCGGTTGATTTTCAGCCGGAAGATCGTATTGCCCATCTGGTTATCCGTACTGATGATACCAACCCAATAGTAAACTTGCAGGAAAACGATGGAAAAATCATCATTGATTTGAAACAGGCTCAATTGGCTCCGGGTCAGGAGCGCACTCAGGATGTGCGCGCATTCCCCGGCCCTGTAAAGCAGGTCGACAGTTATGTTGTGGATAAGGATGTACGTATTGTTGCGCGTCTGCGTCAGAAGTCAGTCGTGACCTCGTATCAGACCGGCAATGTGTTAACTGTGACACTAAAACCTGCTGATATGATTGCTGTTGCAGAGGCTGATGAAGAAGTAGTCAGGGATGAAAAGATATATACCGGTCAAAAGGTGACGTTTAACTATAAAGATATTGATATTCGCAATGCTTTAAAATTAATCGCAGAAATGTCTGAACTGAATATTATCATGTCTGATGATGTGGTTGGTGTGTTAACCATGCGTCTGGTGGATGTACCGTGGGATCAGGCACTGGATATTATTCTAACGGCTAAAGGTCTGGGTAAAGAGAAGAACGGTAATGTTATAAGAATTGCACCACTAGGCGTTTTGAAAACAGATGCTGATGCACGTAAAGATGCTAAAAAGAGTGCCGAGCAGGTTGCAACGCTGGATACTGAATTCATTCAGCTCGGTTATGCTTCTGTCAATGATGTAAGCACTATCCTTAAGGGTGGTACAGTTTCTCAGGCATCTTCAGCTGGTTCGGGAGAGACAGGCATTGGAAGTGAAGGTGGACTCAAACTGCTCTCCGAGCGCGGTAGTATTTTGCTGGATGAACGCAGTAATACCATGATTATCACTGATACCCGTGAGCGTCTAAACAATATTAAGCTACTGATTTCGGTGGTTGATAAGCCGATGCAGCAGGTGTTGATTGAGGCACGTATTGTAGAAGCATCGGATACGTTTTCCCGTGATCTGGGTGTGAAGTGGGGCGGATCCTATGGATCGGGCAAAGATAGGGCTGGAAATACGGTTAATCAATTTGCCCACGGTGTAACAGGCGGTGTAGGTGGTAATGTGGTTGATTTGGGTGCAGCGGTCGCGGCCGGTTCTGGTGGTGCAATCGGGTATACCCTGGGCACATTCAGCAATGCTCTGAATTTGAATCTGGAGCTTTCTGCGGCGGAAGCTGCAGGAGATATTAAAGTGGTTTCCAGTCCGCGTGTCTTTACCAGTAATCTGCAGGAAGCACTGATTGAGCAGGATGAACAGATCCCGTTTGATCAGGTGACCACAACCGGTGGTGCTACAACGATTACGCCGGTGTTTAAGAGTGCCAAGCTGTCACTGCGTGTTACCCCCCAGATCACGGCTGATCAGCGCATTATTATGCAACTCAAAATCAACAAGGATACACCTGTAACCAACGTTGCAGGCACAGCCACTGCGATTAATACGAAAACACTAGAGACAAGGTTATTGGTGAAAAATGGTGAAACGGTGGTACTTGGTGGTATTTATACCCAGACAGAGATTGATCAGGTTTCAGGCGTACCGGGCTTGATGGATATTCCTTTTCTTGGTGAGCTGTTTAAACGCAAATTGAAAACGAAGAACCGTAGTGAATTACTTATCTTTATTACACCCAGAGTTATCAATAATGATGCTCAAAAGTAACAGGATAAGTTTCATTTAAATGCGAAAGTTTATACCGTTCCCTGGGTGGAATTGATTTAATGATATGGTGGAGAAGATGATGCGATTCCTCAATATAGTACTGACGCTGCTGTTTAGTGTAATGATATTGTCAGGCTGTGGTTCTCCTCCAGCCGGTACTCCTGCTGCTGCAGGAGCGGCAGGAGGTGCAGCAGCAGTTGCTGTGACAGGAACAGTAACGCTGGCAATTACTGATCAAGCATCAGGGCTAGCCGTAAGTAATCTGGTTATTGGAAACCCTGCAACTGTAACAGCCACTGTACTAGATGCTGCCGGGGCAGTTGTTGTTGGTGCTGTGGTTACGTTTACGAGCAATGCCGCAATTGGAACGCTGACGCCAGTTAGTGCTACCGCACTGACCAATGCAGCAGGCCTTGCAACGATTACGTTGGATGGTGTAGCTGCAGGTGCGGATAATATTACGGCCACCGTTCAGGTTGCTGGAGCCGCTGTTACAGGTACTACGACATACTCCGTAGGGGCAGCTGTTGTTACCATGTCAGCATTAACTTTTGGTGTTAATCCATTATCTGCAAATGGTTCTACTTCGGTAAGTGTTAATGTGTTATCAGGAGGAGTGCTCGTCACTACGCCGGTCGCGGTCACCTTCTCAAGTACCTGCTCCGTTGCCGCTTCAGCGACTATTTCATCGCCAGTAACTACAGTAAACGGAACGGCAACAGCAACCTATTCAGATAAGGGATGTGGTGCAGTGGATTCAATTACGGCGGCAGTATCCGGTGTTACATCCACTGGAAATCTGACCATTACGCCTCCAAATGCAGGTTCGATTCAATTTGTTTCCGCACTTCCTACCCAGATATCATTAAAAGGAACAGGAGGGCTCGGTTCTCAGGAGACATCCATTGTTACCTTTAAAGTACTGGATTCCGCAGGTAATGCTCTGGCCGGAAAGTTGGTGAATTTTGCGCTTAGTACTGCTGTGGGAGGAACCGCTTTATCACAGCCAACAGGTAATACGGATGCGCTTGGGCAAGTTTCGGTCTCTGTCGCTTCGGGTACTGTAAGTACACCTGTTCGCGTGATTGCCACAACACTGGGCGGACCAGTTGGTGCAACGACGCTGCAAACGCAGTCGGATGTACTTACCATTACTACCGGGATTCCAGATCAGGATAGTGCGTCGCTCTCTGCTACCAAGCTGAATATTGAAGGCTTAACTTTTGATGGTGATACGACAGTGCTGACTATACGTTTGAGTGATCATTTCAATAATCCAGTACCAGATGGAACAGCCGTTAACCTGATATCAGAAGGAGCTCAGATCGTGGGTTCATGTGTTACCGCTGCAGGTGCTTGTGCTGCCACCCTGACAGGTTCAAATCCTAGGCCTTTAAATGGTCGGGTAACTGTGCTGGCGTATGCAGTAGGTGAGGAGTCGTTCACTGATCTGAATGGTAATGGGCTTGTGGATAATATCGGTGAAATGATAGATATAAATGCCGTAAATAGTGATATGCCTGAAGCATTTTTAGATTATAATGAAAACAACCTTCGTGATGCTGCGACCGAGCCATTTATAGATTTTAATAATGACGGGTTGTTTACACTTGTTGATAACAAGTACAGTGGTGTTTTATGTAACCCGGCAGCAGGTATCTTTTGTGCACCATCCAAACATATTCATGTTAGAGCAAGTATTGTGATCGTGTTGTCTGGTTCTAATGCTGTCATGGCGGTAACACCAGCGGTAATTAACCTCGGAGGAAATAATCCGGCGGTAGCTTGTAATGCCCCAACAAATGTTACATTCAGAATCACTGATGTGAATGGTAATGCCATGCCTGCAGGTACGACCATTGCGATCACTACGACCAACGGTACGCTGGTAGGAGGTACCTCCTTTATAGTGGCGAATACCAATGCGAATGTAGCAACGGCTCCGACGGCATTTAATTATACGGTAAGTTTAAAATCAGATGCGACGTATACGCCTGCAGTGGTTGGGCCACCTGCTGTTCCAGCCAGTTGTAGTGATACCACACCAACAGGTAGCTTGTCTGTAAAAGTAACAACGCCTGTTGCCGCAGTCATTACTCAGGGCTCTGTCACCGTTTCAAACTAAATTAGTTAATAAGCCTTCTTGTTTACAACACACTGGCAGCAATCTCATCTGCCAGGGCGAGCCCATTGTCCGTTAGGTGGATTGCATCATCATGGATGGCCAGCTGATGGTGATCGATCCATGGTTGAAGCTCTGTAGAGAAGGCTTGGCAGGCGTCGATATCGAAGCGTTCTTTGAATGCGGTGCGATTGATGCCACCGGTGCGCCGCAGGCCTATCCAGAAGGCTTCTGCTGCGGCCTGTTGGCAGTTTAAGGGGTCTTCTGACTTGACCGCTTTACCATGCTGCTGAGCCTTATTTATATAAGACTCAGGTGTGCGAATATTACTGTAGCGGGTGATGCCCATATCCTGCTGGTCCCACTTGCCGGACGCGCCTGCACCAATACCAATATAATCATTGTATAACCAGTACCCGTCATTGTGTCGGCATTGAAGCCCCGGTTTAGAAAAGTTGGAAATCTCATATGCCTGATAACCGGCATCCGAAAGCAGTTGGCGTGTCTGATAAAACATATTCAGTGCATCTTCATCACCGGGTAGTGCAACAGGGGCTTTGTTATGCGTTGCAGCCAGTTTTGTGTGCGGTTCAACCGTGAGTTGATAGCAGGAGAGATGTTCCGGTTGCAATGCAATGGCTCTCTTTAATGAGGTCAACCATCCATCCAGGCTTTGACCGGGTAGTCCATACATCAGATCCAGGTTGATATTTTTAAAACCAGCCTGTCGAGCGATGTTGTAGGCTACAATGGCTTCATCAGCGCTATGGATGCGTTCAAGCCAGCGTAATTCTTCCGTATCGAAGCTTTGAATGCCGATGGAGAGACGGTTAATGCCGGCTTCTCTATAGCCGCGAAAATTATCCGCATCAGCAGTGCCCGGATTGGCTTCCATGCTGATCTCCGCATTTTCCTCTATGCCGCAATAGTTTAATGCAGCATCAATAACCGCTTTGATCAATGCAGGCGGTGCCAGTGAAGGCGTGCCGCCGCCAATGAAAATAGTGTGCAGTTTTCGTCCTTTAAACATGGGGCTATTAGACCATTGTTGAAGTTCAGTAATCAGTGCCTGCTGGTAATCATCCCAGGCAGGAGCACAGCGCTCATGTGAATTAAAGTCGCAGTAATGGCACTTGTGCACACAAAAAGGGATGTGCACATAAAGTTGAAGCGGAGAAGGAGGGCTCACGTTTATATGATGGTCCGTTATTTCAGGACTATTTCATAGTGATCAGAGGCAAAATTATCATCACTATCCAGTGATATCTCCTTATTCAAAAAGGCTTCTAATTGCAGGACACCTTCATTCTCTTCACCAAGCATCAGGTCAATAATATCCGGATGGGCGATAACCGTAAGTTTTTCACAGGGATAAGCGCGCGCCTCAGCCACCACTTCGCGAAACAGTTGATAACAGATGGTCTTCAAGCTTTTCGCCAGTCCTATGCCATGACAACTTTTGCATTCTGTTAGCAGTGTGCGCCCAAGTGATTCGCGGGTACGTTTGCGCGTCATTTCAACCAAACCCAGCTCCGAAAGCTGCACAATATGGTTTTTAGATTTATCGCGTTTAAGGGCATTGGCGAGCACTTCCATCAGCTGCTTTTTATTATCTTCTTCCTGCATATCGATGAAGTCGATGACAATAATGCCACCTAAATTGCGCAGGCGTAGCTGGTGTACAACCTCATGCACGGCCTCAAGATTGGTTTTAAAACCTGTTTCTTCCATGTTCTTGGAGCCGACAAATGAGCCTGAATTGACATCGATAGCAATTAACGCTTCGGTTTGATCGATCACAATATGGCCACCGGATTTCAACGGCACATGGCGTTGCAGAGCAAGCTCAATGGTTGATTCAACACCATAGACATCAAAAATAGGACGGTCACCGGGGTAGTAATAGAGTTTTTTGGCGACTTCAGGCATGAAGCGGCGTGCGAACTTTTTCATCGCATCATAAGCGCCACGTGAATCGATATGAATTTTTTCAATATCGCTGTCGACATAATCACGCATGACACGCAGATAGAGATTAAGCTCGCTGTGAATCAATGAACCGCGTGCAGAGTTTTTGGATCGTTTTTCAATATCCGCCCATAAGCGCAGCAGATAATCGAGATCCTGACGCAGTTCAGGCTCCTGCTTACCCTCAGCAACCGTACGAATAATGATGCCACCCTGCTTTAATTCCATCGATGTACAGATGTTTAAGAGGCGCTCCCGTTCTTCCGGATCTTCAAGGCGTTTGGCAATGCCAATATGATCCAGATGCGGTAGATAGACCAGATAACGACCGGGCAGACCTATCTGGCTGGTCATACGCGGACCTTTGGAGGCAATGGGTTCACGCGAGACCTGAACCATCAGTTCCTGATTATCTTTGAGCAGATTACCAATAGGGGGAGCATTGCGTCGAGGGGCAGGAGCCGTGGTATCATCTGAGTTGCTATCGCTCTCATCACTCGGTTCTAAATCATCTGTGAAGCTGGCATCAGGCTGTTTGGCTGTTGCGATATCACCCGCATAAAGAAAACCTGCCTTTTCCATGCCGATATCAATAAATGCAGCCTGAATACCGGGCAGTACACGCTGTACCCGACCTTTATATATATTTCCTTTCAGGCCACGTTCGCGTTCAATATAAATTTCTTCCGCCTGCCCGTTTTCCACCCGGGCAACGCGGGTCTCAAATGGTGCGACATTCACTAACAGTTCCACGCTCATCTCGATAATCCTTTGTCTGTATTATTCAATGCTGCTGAGAGCTGGCGTGTCAGGCTCCCTGTAACGATAAATTATGCAGGTATATTTTTTATTTCTGAGATCATATGCAAGGTCGTGCGTACGGGCAAACCAATTACATTATCCAGTGGCCCATCAATCGATTCGATGAAGCTGGCAGCACCGGCCTGAATGGCATAAGCACCTGCTTTGTCGAGTACATCATTGTGACTGAGATAAGTATCAATTTCAGACTCATCGAGCGTCCGAAAGCGTACGCCTGTTCGCACTATTTGAAAAATTATGCGCTCATTAAGTCGAATGCAAACACCGGTGAATACCTCATGTTCCTGACCAGATAACTGTTGTAACATGGTTTTTGCATGTTGAAGGTCGATGGGTTGACCGAGTGCCTGACCATGAATGCAAACCAGCGTATCTGCTGCAATGACCGGTATATCAACTGGAGCATCGCAAGCCATAGCCTTGGCCTGACACAATCGTTCCACCATCTGTTGCACTGACTCATCTGGCAGTGGTGATTCATCAATATGTGATGGGCAGACCTCAACAGCCAGTCCTGCACTTTGAAGTAGTAGCCTGCGGCGAGGCGAGCGTGAAGCAAGTATAATTTCCATATCGGAATCATAGCTTCAGTTTGGCTTGACGGCACGGATTGCGCGTTTACGATGCACGAACTGTGAACAAATCAATTTCTTCCCCACTAGAGCGAGCTATCCAACTGTGCAAGGCCGATATGGCACTTGTAGATACTTGTATCCATCACAATCTACAGTCTGATATTATGATGATTCCGGCTATTGGTCATTATATCGTGAATAGCGGAGGCAAGCGTTTCAGGCCCTTGCTCTGTCTGCTGACAGCGCGTCTGTTCGGTTATCATGGTGAACGGCATATTCCACTCTCTGTGGTGGTTGAGTTTATTCATACTGCATCTTTATTGCATGATGATGTGGTCGATTCATCCGATCAGCGCAGAGGTTCTCCTTCCGCTAATGGTGTGTGGGGTAATCAGGCCTCTGTATTGGTTGGTGATTACCTGTTCTCGCGGGCATTCCAGATGATGGTGTCTGATGGTGATATGGCGATGCTGAAGCTTATGTCCGACGTTACCAACGCCCTGGCTGAAGGTGAAGTGTTGCAACTCTCACGCACCTTCCATCTGGAAATGACGGAAGCAGAATGCCTGGAAGTGATTGAACGCAAAACCGCCGTACTGTTCAAAGCCGCCAGTGAAGTAGGGGCGCATGCCGCAGGTCAATCCGATGAAGTAGTAGCTACGATGGCTGAATATGGCATGTGTTTAGGTGTGGCATTTCAGCTGATGGATGATGCGTTGGACTATCTGGCTGAAACAGAAGAAGCCGGTAAACCGGTTGGTCATGATCTGGAAGAGGGTAAGATCACCTTGCCTTTAATCCATGCCATGCAGCGTGATGCAGAATTAGCTACCAGAGTTGAAGAGATATCCGAGCGTGGTTGTTATGAGGATGGTGATCGCCAGTGGGTACGAGAGCGGGTTGTGGCACAAGACGGTACAGGTTTTGCAATGGATCGCGCCAAAGAGTATGCACAACGTGCCAAAAGCCTGTTGCCGGAGACTGCTGAAGTGGAAGTCCGAAACCTATTGGCAGAGCTGGCAGAGTTCTCGGCCCATAGACCTTATTAAACGTTCTTTCAGCTGATTGAAAAAAATATGCCCCTATACGTGAAATGATTGCGTATTGTGTCCGCTGTTACATTTTCTTAAATTGGTCGTCGTAAGATTGGCAAATATACGTATCAGGAGTGTGA
>Ga0316202_10002732_pt1 | contig 11235 bp, 11 predicted proteins | sample 3monrhotite_MG_FD_204934 | JGI IMG/M metagenome (GOLD analysis project Ga0316202, IMG submission 204934) | Microbial mat bacterial communities from mineral coupon in-situ incubated in ocean water Damariscotta River, Maine, United States -... | ecosystem: Environmental > Aquatic > Marine >...
CTGTAGTGATCGCCAGATTCCGCCAACTCCCAACGGCTCAGGATTAATCACGTCGGTCACGTTGTGAGATAGAAATTCTCCAAACTCGTGAATAGCGTGCATCCGTTCACCGGCAATCATTCGCACTGGTATTCGACGCGCTACTTCAACGAGAGCACTCACATCGGTTGAAAGAACCGGCGTCTCGAACCACGTAACTTCGTAGTCCTTCAGCCAGTTACCGATTTCGATAGCTGCGAACGTGCTGAACCTATCGTGTGCTTCGATCAGGATATCCACGTCGTCGCCAACCGCATCACGGACTGCCCCGATTAGAGCTTTGGCTTCTTGTGTCTCTTTACGAGACATCTGCATGTGCGCATCGCCGAACGGATCGAACTTGAGAGCGGTGTAGCCCTTCGCAACGACTTCAGTCGCCTTCTCAGCAAAGCCTTCTGGAGTGCGTTCGCCCGAGTACCACCCGTTTGCGTAGACACGAACGTTGTCGCGAACTTTTCCACCGAGCAGTGTGTGAACAGGGACACCTAGCGACTTGCCGAGAATGTCCCAACACGCCATTTCGATCCCAGCCATCGCCTGAGTTACTTTGATGAATGCAGTGAGGTACAGCTTGTGGAAGATTTCGTGAACGTTGCGAGGGTCCATGCCGATCACGAGGTGTTTGATCTCTTCGACGGCGGCAACACGAGGTTGAGTTTCTGATCCACCAGTTGCTTCGCCTACGCCAATTAGTCCTTCATCTGTTTCAACGACAACAAAGATCCAGTTCTTCCATGGATTTCCAACTACGACAGTTCTAACGTCGGCGATCTTCATTCTTCGTTGCTCCAGCAATCGGTGTTCGGGATACGAGACTCGGGATAGGTCCGGTCGGCGAAATTTTACTTCTTGCGAATAGCCTTCGGTGGTTATTAACTGCCGACAAACAGGACTACAATCTCGATTCACGTTGATCGTACGTTTACGATCCGCAAAAATTTCACACAGGCGAAAATCTTGGCGACTCCAGTTCAACCCGATTATCACTATCACCTAAAGACAGCCTCTAATCCCGCTATCAGCCCCAACGACAAAGCAGTTGCATTCACTGTTCACAGGTTCGAGTCGGATTCTCATGAAGCTAAGACCGATGTGTTCGTGAAGAGTCTTGGAAATTCCTCGATCCTTACCCAGATCACAACGAGCGGAACTGCCACGAATCCGATCTGGTCACCTGATAGCAAGAAGATTGCTTATCTTGATCTAGACGAAGCTGGTGTGAAGCAGATCCACATTCGATTGGCAGCAGGTGGAGACGCTAAAGTCCTAACCGAACGCGTAGCTGATATTGATGCATTAGCTTGGTCGCCCGACGGTGCAAAAATAGCGTTCAGATCGCTGGCTCCCGGTGCCGATGAACTTGCTCTCATTAATGGCGATCAGAGTTTGCCTAAGATTCGAACTGCACGACGAATCCGATATCAACAGGACGGGGTGGGTTGGCGCGGTGATTCGTTCTATCACCTGTTCACTCTCAAGATTGAAACTGGCAAAGTTGCGCAAATTACTCATGGCGAGGGCGATGATGGCCCCCCGGTGTGGTCGCCGGATAGCGTCAGACTCGCGTTCATATCCGACCGCAATAGCGAGCGTGACACCACTTCGAAAACCGAGTTATACGTTTGCAACGCAGACGGCAGTTACCTTGAGCAGTGGTCAGACGACATGTTCATGGTCGAATCGATTGCGTGGTCGCCTTATTCGAAACGAATCGCTGTGACCGGTGGAAAAGATAAATCGGAAGTTGGCGGATATGGACTTACAACACAGTCCAGCGTCTACATCCTGACTCCGGGTTCTGATCCAACGAAACTCACCGACGACTCAATTCGACCTCACGCGAATGGCTCTGGATTTTCTGTGACGGCCGACAGCCCCCGTATGGCATGGCACCCCAACGGAGTCGGCATCGTATTCGGGGCGGATTCGCGCGGTCAGTCTCACATAGCAATAGCTGATCCTGAATCGACGGAAGCCGTTCGATTAGTCACTGATGGTTGGCAGATCACTGATCACGTCACCAGCTCCGAGGGCGGATTCGCCATTGCATGCACCAGTTCGCCAACTTCGCATGGTGAGTTAGTTTTGATTGATTTGAACTCAGGAGACGTTCACACAGTCACATCGATGAACAACGAATTTTTCGATAATCACTCGCTACCAACCCTCGAAAAATTCACCGTGCAAAATGGGAAGTTTGAGATCGAATCACGAGTCTGGCTACCGGCGGATTTCGACCCATCAAAAAAATACCCGCTCCTACTCGACGTTCACGGCGGTCCCCACAGCGCGTTTTACGATTCGTTCTATCCAATACATCAGGTAGCTGCCGGTGCGGGATACGTGGTTGTTGCCCCCAACCCTCGGGGATCATCGACATATGGTCTGGAGTTTGCGACTGCGGTTCACTCCGATTGGGGCATAGGTGATTACGAGGACGTTATGGCGGCGATGGAACAGGTTGCGACCAGGGATTACATCGATGAAACATGCGTAGTAATTCACGGCTCAAGCTACGGTGGCTTCATGTCGAGCTGGGCAGTTGGGCACACTGATCGGTTCAATGCGGCTGTTATCGCCGCGCCTGTAACGAATCTGCTGAGCTTCTACGGAACTTCCGACATTGGGGTTAATTTCTCTGAAACTCAACTCGGTGGTGAACGCTTTGAACGAATTGGGCACTACAACTCACACTCTCCGCTCACTTACGCTCGAAACGTCAACACTCCCGTTCTGTTACTGCACGGAGAAGATGACATTCGAGTTCCAATAGAGCAGTCAGAACAATTCTTCGTAGCGTTAAAACGGCACGGAAAAGAAGTCGAGTTCGTCAGGCTGCCTGGTACTAGCCATGGAATATTCAGAGCGAAACATCCGATGATTCGTAGCGAGTACTTCCGGCGGATGCTTGAGTGGTTCGAACGCCACAACAAGTAATGCGAACGTACACCTGAACGTTAAAAGAAAAGGGTCGGTGCAAAACACCGACCCTTTGAATCTCTAAGGAATCTGATCTAGGCGACCATCTGGAGGGGCGACATCATGTCGGCAGATTGCTCAACATCGCCCTCATGCATTGGTAGTTGGCCAGTCGACTCTAGGTAGGTGAGGATGGCGAATACTCGTCCATGCCTCTCACCATTCGAGTTGAATCCTAGCTTCGCCAATACGCTGCTGATGTGGTGCTCAACAGTTCGTGGCTGGATGAACAACGCTTCGGCGATAGCACGGTTTGAGTGTGCCTTCGCCATTAGCCCGAGAACCTGAAGTTCACGTGGGCTCAAATTCTTCAACGCACCGCTTAAGCGCACACCTTCGTCGGAAGTGAGCTTCGACACCATTGCCGGGTCTAGCACTGTGCGTCCGGCAGTAACATCTTCGATCGATCGAACGATGTCACGGGTGTTGCGTAGAGTTGATTTCAGCAAGAAAGCTTTGCCAGCAGAATCATCACGCATGAACTCTTTTAGGTACTCCCCACGATCGTGAGTCGACAACATGACAAGACCCGTGCGTGGGCTGTCTACACGTAGCTGTCGAGCTACCTGTATGCCGTTGATCATTGGAAGACTGACATCAAGAATCGCTACAGATGGTTGAAGCGATTTTGCCATCGAGATGGCACTTCGGCCGTCGGCTGCAACGCCGACTACTTCTATGCCCGACTCTCGGTCGAGAAGAAGCGCGAGACTTTCACGAGTCAGTTCGTGATCGTCCGCGATTAGTACTGAGATTGTTTGCATTCGTATTTCCCCTGTATGTGAAAAGTAATCTGACGGGATTACCAATTCACTTGCCCCCGTTCCGAAAGGGTGTTGGCTGAAGGCGCAATACTGATGCCGGGTATCGCTAGCCGTTTCCTACCGAACGTATTCCCTAATACTGTCCGTCGATGGTTCATAGGTCGTTAGAGCAACCCACGCGTCATGCTAGGTGGCAATACCTGAGTGCGCTCCCGCACCCATTTCGTATCCGGCACCCTGGAGCTCATGTGGGTAGACACGCCGCTGGTCTTGGTGCGATCCCAATACCCGATCCATCAGGCTCTGAATATCGTTGTTGGAGTAGATAAATTTGGACCGGTCAGGTCGGGCACGCGCTCTCGTGCGCACGCTCCTTCTTGATCCCCTTCCATCACACGTGTGGGGATTAGGGAAAGACCAAGCCATGAGGAGCATCCAAGATATGATCACAAAAAAGCTGGAAAATAACGAAATCCGGCACCAGCACGGTATTACGGGACTTGAGACTGCAATTATTCTGATTGCGTTCGTAGTAGTCGCATCCGTATTCGCATTTACTGTTCTTTCAACCGGTATGTTTGCCTCAGAGCGATCTAAGGAAACTGTGTACTCGGGTCTAGAGGAAGCTAAAAGTTCTCTCGAACCACGCGGAAGCGTAATCGCTTTTAAAGGGCGCGCAGGTACAACGATTGCTGATGACACGATTTACAAGATCAAGTTCGTGCTGAGTAACGCGATTGCAGGGGAACCTATCGATCTAACCCCGCCATACACATTGGATGATTCAGGTACCGACCCAGATATTTCTTCTGGTGCGGAGTACAAGACTGTTATCTCGTTCCAAGACAAGAATCAGTATCTCTCCGATGTGCCCTGGACTATAGAACTTCTTGGCCAGTCGTCGAACGACTTCCTCTTAGAACAAGGGGAGAAAGCCGAAATTACAGTCTGGTTGCTTCAACGCTTGAACGGTGTGTCTGACCCAACGTCCAACAATGGAGTTGCCGCATATTCAGCGGTAGACGCCAACGGTAGCAGTGGAATTCTAGGCTCTGGAACGCTTCTCAACGTCAACGACCAGTTCACACTTGAAGTAAAACCTGAGGCGGGATCTACCCTGGCGATTCAACGCACGTCGCCCGCTCGGCTCGACAATGTGATGGACCTCAAGTAGTTCCTGATCTAAATAGAACCTTTGAAACAGCCACCGGCAACCCGGTGGCTGTTTCTATTAACGTCACATGTGGGCTACCCATCATTGCAGCCTTGGGGTCAACTCAATTTCCCAATCAGATATTCAGCACTAATTTATATAGACAGCTGCGAGAACTATGACCAAGTGCATAGCCAGAACGAAGTCACCGTGCAGCGCTGAGGAAGACCATCTGGCTGCCGTCGGAAGACGGATCTAGGAGATAAATAATGTTTACGCACAACTTCGGTTCGCCGAAGAACGAAAAGGGAATTACCGGTCTTGAGACCGCAATCATTCTCATTGCATTCGTAGTCGTAGCTTCGGTGTTTGCTTTCACAGTTCTCTCAACAGGTATCTTTGCCTCAGAGCGATCTAAAGAAACTGTATTCGCCGGACTCGAAGAAGCGAAGAGCTCGATCGAACCACGTGGTTCTGTAATTGCCTACAAAGGTAACGAAGGTTCAGCTGACACGATCTACAAAGTATCGTTCGTTGTATCAAACGCTGTTGCCGGTGAGCCAGTCGACCTGACTCCTCCATACACAGCAAACGACGCTGCGACTGACCCAGACATTTCGTCTAACGCCGAGTACAAGACTGTAATTTCGTACGTTGACCAGAACCAGTTCTTGTCTGACGTTCCTTGGAGCGTTGACTGGGTAGGTAACAACAATGCAGACAACCTTCTTGAAGAGGGTGAAAAGGCCGAAGTTACTGTCTGGTTGCTCCAGCGGGACAACACAGTAACTAACCCGACTGACACCAGTGGAGTAATTTACTACTCAGCTGCTGACGCAAACGGTTCACGTGGAATGCTGTCTTCAGACACTGTAATCACCACGAACGACCAGTTCACCATCGAGATGAAGCCAGAAAGCGGAGCTGTTCTTACAGTTCAGCGAACTGCACCTTCCAGGCTCGACACAATCATGGACCTCAAGTAGTTCCTGATTCGAATAGAACTTTTGAAACAGCCACCGGGATACCGGTGGCTGTTTCTATTAACGCCGCGTGTGGGCTGCCCGCCCCCAAACGTTGGAGTGTTCTCAATACCCCAGAAGCATCACGCCGCCTAATTTTAAATACAGAGCTATACCGAACTACGTGAAGCATCTGGTCATAGCGACACAAATAGGTACTAGCAATGAGGAAGACCATTCTGACCCCGCCCTAACAGGCGGAACTTAGGAGATACGTAAATGTTTACGCACGCCTTCGGTACGCCGAAGAACGAAAAGGGAATTACCGGTCTTGAGACCGCGATCATTCTCATTGCTTTCGTAGTCGTAGCTTCGGTGTTTGCTTTCACAGTTCTCTCGACGGGTATCTTTGCCTCAGAGCGATCGAAAGAAACAGTATTCGCCGGACTTCAAGAAGCGAAAAGCTCAATTGAACCACGTGGTTCAGTTATTGCCTACAAAGGCAAGGTTGGATCTACAGAGACGATCTACAAGGTTGTATTCGTAGTTTCTAACGCTGTTGCAGGTGAGCCTGTTGACCTTACTCCGCCTTACACGGCAGACAGCTCTGGTACAGACCCTGACATTTCAGGTAGTGCTGAATACAAGACTGTTGTTTCGTACACCGACAGCAACCAGTACGCAGCTGACGTTCCTTGGAGCGTTGACTGGGTAGGTGACGCTAACTCTGACAGCTTGCTGGAAGAGGGTGAGAAGGCTGAAATTACTGTTTGGCTTCTCGAACGAATTACAGGCACTGCAATTACTGCGGACGATGGTGTAGGTACATACGCTTCAGCCGACGTAAACGGAGCATCTGGAATTACAGATAGTGGAACACTGATCGGCACTAACGATCAGTTCACAATCGAAGTAAAACCTGAGAGTGGTGCAGTGCTGACTGTTCAGCGCACAGCCCCTTCAAGGCTCGACACAGTTATGGATCTCAAGTAGTTCCAAACTTAATAGAACTTACGAAACAGCCACCGCTAACCCGGTGGCTGTTTTCGTGTAGGTCATATGTGGGTTACCACACCCCAAGGGTTGGAGTGCCCCCAATGTTGCAAACCAGTGTTTCCCAATAATTTAGAAGCATCGCTGAATTAACTGGACGAGTAACTCGGTTAGCAACTCGACACCAGGACAGCAATTGAGGATGACCTGCTGACCTCGCCTTTCCGGCGGTGACTAGGAGACAGTTACAAATGTTTACGCACAATTACGACACATCAAAGAGTGAAAAGGGTATTACTGGTCTTGAGACCGCAATCATCCTGATCGCGTTCGTTGTCGTAGCTTCAGTATTTGCCTTTACGGTTCTCTCGACAGGTATCTTTGCCTCAGAGCGATCCAAAGAGACAGTATTCGCTGGACTCGAAGAGGCAAAGAGCTCGATCGAGCCACGTGGTTCAGTTATTGCCTACAAGGGCAAGGTTGGATCGACCGATACCATCTACAAAGTGGTATTCGTAGTTTCTAACGCAGTTGCCGGTGAACCGGTTGACCTCACCGCCCCATACACGGCAGGCGGATCGGGTACCGACCCAGACATCGTTTCTAACGCTGAGTACAAGACTGTTATTTCGTACACAGACAGCAACCAATATGCCGCTGACGTCCCTTGGTCTCTCGACTGGGTTGGTGACGACAACGGTGACAGCTTGCTGGAATCTGGCGAAAAAGCCGAAATTACAGTTTGGTTGCTCGAACGCAACACCGGTACAGCTATCACTGCTGACGATGGTGTTGGTGAGTACGCCGCTGTCGACGCCAATGGAGCCGCAGGAATTCTTGAAGGCGGAACTTTGATTGGCACGAACGATCAGTTCACTCTAGAAGTCAAGCCAGAGAGCGGTGCAGTTCTAACTGTTCAGCGCACAGCTCCATCTAGGCTCGACACAGTGATGGACCTCAAGTAGAAGATCATCCTCGTCAATAATCTTCGCTCCTGATCGCCTCGGTGGTCAGGAGCGAAAAGTTGACGAGATCAAGCCTCTGGGTTCGCTCAGAGCACAGTTTTTCGATTTTAGTTACGAATTACCCAAGGGACGCAAAATACCATGGCCGAAGTAATCGACTTGGATCAGCGTCTTAAGGAATTGGAAGAAGAAATCCGACTTCTAAAAGAGTCGGTATTCCCGTTGATCGCGGATATCCGTGCAAGGGTTCTCTCTCCAGGGGATGAGTTTTAGCTTTGGCTGCTGAAGACGCTCGAATGAAAGCCGGTCTGAAGACCGCAGAGGACGAGCTAAACCTCATCAAGAATCAGGTCCAGCAAACGCTGCTCGATATTCGAGAGCACATTCTGGATGCTACGAACCCGTTTAGCGCAATCGACGACGCTCTCACAGATGAGGACGAAATCGAATTCGGCGACGACCTCATGAGCGGTGGCGGAGCTGGAGCTGCAGGTGCCGATGGTGCCGACGGTGATGGCGAAGGCGGAGACGACGGCGATGACTCAGACAGCATCGACGGCTCAGTCGAGGGCGAAGATGGCGAAGACGACGAGTTCATGGATGACGAAGGCGAAGAGCCTGAAGATGAATTCGTAGAAGAACTTCCAGATGACGGCTACATGGGTGATGAAATCATCGATGATGGCGGTGGAAGCGGAGGTATGTCTTCAGGCATGGACGACGCCGAAGAAGTATTTGAAGAAGAAGAAATCGTTCCTGATGAGGACGAAGGTTTCGAACTCGACGAAGAGCTAGAAGACGATGAGGCAGTTGCTTCTGTAGAAGACGGAGCGGAACCTGTCGAAATCGGCCCTGATGGGGTTCCACTACCTCCTACAGCCGACTTCGATGTTCTGACAATGGCAGGCCTAGTTCGATGGGTAGCCGTTACAACCGAACGTCTCGGTCCAAACCGAACTGAGATTCTGCTGGATGCCTTCGAGGCCGCCGGACGAATCGCACCGTCTACACGATCTGTACTACATCACTTGATGGCTCTCTCAGAAGAGGATCCTAGTGAAAACGTACCGGTGCGTGAGATCGTCTCAGCCATGGTTCGAATGGAAGGTGTGCTGGATACTGATTCAGGCTCCGATACTAGCCGACTGCTGAGCATGCTCATGGATGTGGACGACGATCCTATGGACAGGTTCGTAGCGTAGTTAGATCAATATCTAAATCAACGAAGGGAGCTACCAAAATAGGCAGCTCCCTTTTTGATTAATGCCTGTCAAAAGTCAGATCCAAGCGGTCTTTTCAACTTCTTGGACAGCCCGCCCCCACCTAACGCACAACTTAATCGTGCGTAGATATTCGAGTGGCAATCCATCATTGATTGCACGTTGAGTTACGAAGGGTTTTTCCCAACCAATTCAACTTTTTGTTACGAGGGCTAACGCCCACCCAATTACAGCTCAGGAGAGTTCGTCATCGATAAAGCAATCACGACCATGCTTCTCACCATTGCAGGTGTCATAGCGGCCGTCGCAGTGATGAACGCCGTTTACCCGGCTGTAACGCGTAGCTCGAGCGCAGTCGCATCTGCATCAAGCACCGTCGATGAGCGAATCCGAACGAACATTTCAGTTGTTCAGTCTGTTGGAGAGCTCGACTCTTCTAGCAGCTGGGTTGATACAAACTCAAACTCTCTATTCGACTTCTATGTGTGGAGCAAGAATGTTGGAGACATCCGAATACCAGCTGTAGACGAAGTAGACATCTTCTTCGGACAGCCTGGTGGAGTTGTTCGTGTACCGCACGAGGACGATGCCGGCGGAACTTACCCACAGTGGTCTTACACCCTCGAGGGCGGTGCTACCGAATGGGGCATCGCATCCACAGTGAAGTTCGACATCAAGTTCGATGATGGCTGCCCGGGTTCATGTATCCAATCGACCGGCACGTACTTCATACGAGTAATCACACCGAATGGTGTAGCAGCGGAGAGTTACTTCTCTATGTAGTTGGAAGTTCCAACACCCGAGCAAACAGTCATGGCAAAAGCAGCAGTTTCTATAGTCACGCTAGTTATGGTGGCCATCATCATGGTTTCCATAATCACGTCTATTCCAAGTTCACTTGGGAACGGTGCTCAGATACAACCTGTTTACTCTCCTGGAGCGACCTACTCTCCTACCGACTACGCCAGCGCAATTCTCTCCAAGCGATAGCCCATGTTCAAAGAAGCAGCACGCATACGCACCGCGAACGTCGGAACATCAGGTGAGTCATGTCGAGCCTGATAGTCGCACTATTCGCTGTGATGATCATCCTCGCCGCAATGGCCGGGTACGCAACTAGCTCTGTTCAGTCGCAGGATCAGATCAACTACAGCGTGAAAGTAACCAGAGATACAGCGGGTGATATTTCACGTACCGGAGTCGCATCTCTTGGAGCCACAGTTACAACGAACTCTAGGCTCGATTTCACAGTTCAAAACAGCGGTCAATCCACTTTCAGAAAAGTGAGCGAATGGGACGTTGTGGTCTGGTATCACGGCGCTACAGGAAGCGGATTAGAAATCGAAAGGCTCACCTACACAACGTCCGCTACTCCATCGGCAGGGGAGTGGACACTCACAGGGATATATGAGGACGCCGGTACATCAAACCCCGAGGTTTACCAACCCGGAATAGTCAATCCCAGTGAAGAATTCGTAATAAGGGCTGAACTTGGACCTGCTGTGGCAACCAGTTCGACCAATACGGTGACCCTAGCTGTCGAACAAGGCATAGCTATCACTGAAGTATTTACAAACTAGTGGTGAGGACTAAAACACTCACCAATAAGTAAGACCAGCCAAAACCATGGCAAACGAAGAAGGCATCGCAAGCGTATCCACGGGTCAGCCCGATTTGGATAAGAAAATGGGTGGAGGAATTCCACTCGGTTCTCTCACGCTGCTCGAAGGTCAGTCCGACTCCGGAAAATCTGTGGTTTCTCAGCAGCTCATTTGGGGCTCGCTGCAATCTGGGCTTACGGTAACTCTGTTCACTACGGAGAACACCACTAAGAGCTTCCTGCGGCAGATGAGCAGCTTGAACCTCGAAGTGATGGAGTTCCTTCTCCTTGGGCGCCTGAAGATCTTCCCGATCTCGGCTGGTAAGCGAAAGCTCACAGCGAAGCAGGTGTTCGACACCATGCTCCGTAATATCACCAACGGACCTCGTGTCGACCTTATTGTTGTCGACTCGCTAACAACGTTCGTGACACGTGGTTCTTGGGAAGACACCGCATCGTTCTTCGAAGAGTGCCAAGTGCTGGTTGGTGAAGCGCGGACGATCATCAATGTGGCATCCACCTACGCCTTTGATGACACAACTTTGGCACGACTCCGATCG
>Ga0316202_10002733_pt1 | contig 11234 bp, 12 predicted proteins | sample 3monrhotite_MG_FD_204934 | JGI IMG/M metagenome (GOLD analysis project Ga0316202, IMG submission 204934) | Microbial mat bacterial communities from mineral coupon in-situ incubated in ocean water Damariscotta River, Maine, United States -... | ecosystem: Environmental > Aquatic > Marine >...
CACGGATTGGCCCTTGCCATTCGCTAGTAGTTAGCATCTAATAACAATATATATATTATTAAGGATGGTGACCTTCCTACAGAGGACTTTCACCTCATTAGTTCATACCCATGCTGGGCGTACACAAGCGCCTAGAGTCCGACTGGTTTTGTCGCTGGCGCTCCAAAACCATCGGCTCAGGCTAAACGTTAGGAGTATCAAGGGTGATCGATAAAATTATGAATATTCCACTATCTGACTGGAAGAATATTGCCATTATCATGGGTATTTTCGTTTCAGTTCTTACTTATGTAACGAGTACCTATTTTTTGCTGCGAGATAAGAAAATTGAAAATCTCAAAAGGTATTTTGATGCTCATGACAAGCTGTTTGAAAATGATGGGTTTATTCTTTCAAACATAAAGGAGCTAGAAGTCGATACTTACAAAAGAGATCTAAATGACAAAGAAATGGAAGTGAAATTTAATAGATTTCTTGAAGACGTAGAGAAAATAGCGTATCTAACATCACACAAAGCTGTTCCGGTTACTGTTCAAGTCTATATGTTTGGCTGGTTTGCCCAGCGAATACAGCCTCATCTTACGAATGGAGAAAGAAATAATAAATATTGGGAACTAGCCATTCACTATATAGAAGAGTTGAAAAAAGCAGCTGATGATTATTCTAAGCTTGATACAAAGAAACGTGAAAAATATCTTAGAAAAAATTCACTTGTGTACAAAAAATACTCCTAAAGGGCCGAGGGTCAAAGGGCCGAGGATCAGGTCTTGTTTTTTGCTTTTCCAATATTTCATATAATCCAAGTAAACGGAATGCACAAAACAAGACTTGACCCCATGCCCTTGATTGTTAGTGCCTCCGTAAAGCCGTGTTGTAAAGGGTATAGGAACCACTTACTTTACGACTTTTGCGGAGGTACTTTCTATATGATTATCAGGTATTGAATTAGCAGTTGAAAATCATCATCTGTCTCCAGGTCAGTTTGTAGCAACTGCCTTAGCTGTGATATCTGATGACTAATTCCACTGATATGACTGACATGAAACGCGTCAGCGATCTGCGATAGCGACATACCACCCACTGTTTGACATAGTCGCATCGCCATCCATCGAGCAACTTGCCGCTTCCCTCTCTCTCCGCAGTTATTCTAATCCTAAACATATGCCATTTCAACACCTGACCCTTTTTTCTTTTCTGGTGGAAAATTCTTTAAGCTATCTAAATGGAAAGCAGGACCTTTAGAGTTTGATGTTAAGTATTTGCTTAATTATATGAAGAATAAATATAGTAGAATAAAGGGCAAGGACAGCAAGCTCTAACAAAAGCATTAACCCTCAAGGAGAGTTATGATATATTTTCTAATAATTACAGCAACTTTAATCTTAAGTGTAAAAGCTAGTGCATGCTCTTTCGCTCCGGGGTACTTTGAGTTTGAGGCGTCCCCCAATGATTTTGAAATAAAGATGGATAAAGGCATTATCGCTTTATTGCCTGCCCCTAAAGTAACAATTGATAAAGTGGTTCGTGGCTCTGCTTCGCCAGGTTCATCTTGCGATGATGCAGGAATGATCCACTTATCAATCGAGTGGCCAAAAGAGAGCGTATACCCGATTGAAGAAATTGGCTTTTACTTTCAATCCGAAAATGGGGTAGATCCCGATCTTATTTTTCCACTAGATCCGGTTAAGGGTGAAATTAAAGATAATACGGCAAAATTTTTCTTTGTTTGGCTAGACGGCCATCCAAAACATCAGAAGAAACTTGATTTTAAAGTGAATATATTTGCCGTAAATAGAGGGTTACAAATAGGTCAGCCTACAACTATTACTATCAAAGCAGGCAAGGGTTAACAAAGTAATCAACCGGACTCCACAAAGCGTGGTTTGTTCCGCTCGGTTATTACGGCGTTAAGAACCACAAGGAGTAGATATTGAGCATCAAAGAATTTTCTGATTCAGCTGAAGGGTTTACTAAGAGCCCATTGGGAATCATTGCTCTATTTATTGTACTAGTGTATGGCTTTGCATCGCTAGTGGTTGGTCTTGGCCAAAATATCAATGACCATATTGCTCCACTTGTATACTTCATGGTCATCTTCCCTGTTGTTGTGTTTTTTGGTTTCCTGTGGCTCGTAGCCAAACACCACAAAAAACTGTATGGGCCATCTGATTTCAAGGATGAAGAAAATTTCTTAAAAACGCAGCTCTCTTCAGCAGCCTCTCTGGCTGCCGCAATCTCTAAGCAGCCAGATGGTGGTGGCGACCTGAATCAATCTCAGCTCGATGAGATTGTCGAACTTGTCTCAAACACCAAGCAAAAGCATTCAACTGAAAAATGGAAAAACCGAATACTGTGGGTAGATGATCGCCCCAATAACAATATCCACGAGCGCCAAGCCTTAGAAGCTCAAGGTCTACATTTTCAGCTAGCATTATCTACGGATGAGGCTCTATCAATATTGGAACGTGAAAAGTTCGCAGTCATTATCTCAGACATGGGCAGGAATGAAGGGCCACAAGAAGGCTACGTGTTACTAGATAAATTACGCGAATCAAATAACAAAACACCATTTGTAATTTATGCTGGTTCAAATATTCCTGAGTATAAGAAGATAGCACGAGAACGAGGAGCCTTGGGGAGCACTAATCGAGTACAAGAGTTATTCCAATTAGTAATGGGGGCTGTCAATAATGGCTCTTAACAAAGCATTCCAGCGGACAAGCCGCTGAATGCGGCGTTATGCATAAAAATAATAGCGATTTTTAGTTAATAGAGAATGGATATTTTATGAAGACACTTATGTGCCTATTTTCCTTTTTGTGTTTAATATTTCAAGCATCATCATGCTTTTCCAAAGATTCGATTAATATTAGCCTTATTCCGGATTTTTTTAACTGTCATCATCACTTCGGGCTAGAGTTCTCCATACACGAAAATAGTACTTTAGGAATAATAGGGACTAATAAATGTACATCAGACCGCCCTACCTATGGGGATTCAAATAGTAAAGTTAATAATACGTTTAGTAGAATATTTATTCCGTGGAGATATTCTATGAAGGGTGCATTTAAAGATGGTTATTTTATTCAGACAATGATTGGAATTGAAAATTCAAAGTTTAAATCGGAGACAGGATCGAGCGCAGATGTAACCTTTATTGACTTAACGCTTCATGGCGGGTATCAATGGTTTTGGGGTAATGGTTTTAATGTATCTGCTTTGGCTGGCGTAGCATTTTTAAAAAAAACAAACTTAACAAAAAATATTGTTTCAAACGAAAGCGATGATGTTGTCGATTTTCTTGACAAAAATACAAAATCCAATGCACATATAGGAGTTGGTGTTATATTCGGATGGGCTTTCTAAAAAGTTAATAAAATAATTCTTCAGAAGATTTTCATGCGGGTGAAAAATTCGAGAAATTTATAAGTATGCATAACCAGTGGGTAGAAAGGGCCGAGGGTTTAGGTCTTGTTTTTTGATTTTCCAATATTTCATATAATCCAAGTAAACGGAATGCACAAAACAAGACTTGACCCCATGTCCTTCTGGCGTGTAAATCGATACCGCAATAATAGGGATGCATGTTATTGTAGAAGTTCATTGAGCTTTCTCCTGTTGTGGGTTTGGTCGCCTTCCAGTTTACCCAAACAGGGTGAAACTGGGGAGAAGGCCAATGAGTATCAAAGCGTTGCACCGGACAAGCCGGTGAACGCGGCGTTAGGCTCGTAAAAACATCTAATACACATGGATAATAAATGGAATATATAGCTCAAAGTCATGGTGGATATAAATTTATCTTTCCAAGAATAACAGTAATTCTCGGGGCAAATGGTTGTGGGAAATCGACTTTATTAAGAGATATAAAGCAGCACTGTGCCTCAAACCAAAATATTGGAAATGCGGTCTATGTCGAAGGTGGAAGGACAATAAAAATTGAAGACACTGTTCAGCTAAACAGAAATAATTTTAATCAATATCAACATTATCAAACTGCTCTCACTAGTTATAAAGGAAAAAGATCAAACAACCTCGTAGATAGAGTATTTGATGCTGTAATGGTATTGATTCGGCAAGAGCAAGAATTAAAAGATAAACACTCAGATGCAGTTAATGCATGGGATATTGCAGGTAGAAAAGGTGAGCTACCGAAACGAGAACAACCACCACTCGATCATCTATTTGAACAATACAACGAGATATTTCCTAGCATAATATTGTCATATGACAAGACTAGTGGAAGACTCTATGTAAATAATACAAATGCAGAACAGCCATACGGGCCCTCAACACTTTCTGATGGTGAAAAACAGGTGTTTTCACTTCTAGCTGATTTAATGCAGCTTGAGGATGAATTCACATACGTGATCGTTGATGAGCCTGAGCTAAACCTACATCCAGAATTAGCTGAACGTGTGTGGAATTTAGTAGAGTCTGAATATCCAGAAAAGAACTTCTTATACGCAACTCACAGCATACAATTTGCTCTTAGATCTAGCGTAGATACACTTTATGTAATCAGCTCAGATCCGAGCAAAATTTCAAGAATATCAAGTTTAAGTGACATTCCCAGAATTGATCTAGAGCGTTTCTTAGGAGGTGTACCCGGTATATTAAATGCTGGAAAGGTTGTAGTCACTGAAGGACACGAAAAGTCGTTTGACTCAATATTTTATCGATGGGTTCTCAATGATGCTCAGATAGAAATATTTCCATGCGGTAATTGCCACGATGTGAAGCAAATCATTCGCAAAGAATCCTTATGGGAGCAAATTTCTTCAGATATTGCACTTGTTGGTGTAGTTGACTCTGACTTTCGATCTGACGATTCATTACAGAGCCAATCAAATGATGGGTTAGTGAATTTAGTGTTACATGAAGCTGAATCTTTTATTTGCATACCAGAAATTATTTGTGCGGCGGCAGAGTCGATAGGCTCACAAGAAAACACGCTAACCCCACCACAGGTAGAAGAAGAAATATTATCTTCACTTGAAGCTCAAAAGTTGTCAATTGCACTACGCCGTTCTTTCAGCGATTCTACCTTGACGGTAAGACTCTCTATTGAAAAATCTACATTATCTACTGTGACTTCAAAAGATGACGCTATGACTATAATAAGAGATAAATCTAGTGAAGAAGTCAATAAGGCGATGAAAGCAATGAGTGAAGATACTTTTGAATCAAAGTTAGATGAAGAACTTGGAAATATAAATACGACTATATCTAACAGGGATATTATAAAAGCATTGCATTATTTGCCAGGAAAAGAACTTTTGAATCGCTTAGCACCTAAAGCAGGCTGCAAAAATGGAACTGATCTAGTTAGATCTATAAAGCGAAACTTGGACGTTGATAGTTACGAAGAAATAATTAAGTTAAGAGAGCGTCTAGTAGAAAATCTAGCCTAACGAATTAGGCTCTCCATTACCCACAACTCATAATTCAACTTTGACAAGTTCAAGAGCATCCACATAATTTTGAAGAAAGGGTCATGAAGAAAGGGTCAGGCCTGCGTAGTTGTATTAATATTTCCTATCAGATTAGAATTGCCCCCTTGGCTAGAAAGCCAAGACTTCACGTAACGGGTGGGCTCTATCATGTGTTGCTGCGTGGAAATGCTATAGCGCAGGCCTGACCCGAAAAACTGAAGTCTTGTGCCTTCTCGCCTCCAGCCTACGCCTCATATGATATTTTTGTTTATTAGTTCGCAGTTTTGCATCCGGCTTCCTTTAGACCGTCCCTCGCGGGTTGGCCCTTGCCATTCGCTAGTAGTTAGCATCTAATAACAACATATGTTGTTACGGATGGTGACCTTCCTACAGAGGACGTTCATCTCATTAGTTCATGCCTATGCTGGGCGTACACAAATAGCTCCAGCGGACAATTTAAAGCGGCACTTGTTTCGCTTACGCAAAACGTGCCACTTTAAATTGCCGCTGAGCAAAGCGTTATGTGCAAAAAAATTAAACTAGGAGAAATAATATGAGCATGTATATTCCAGCTATAGTTTGGCTAGTAAGTGCAGGTATTTGTTACTACATCGCAAAAGGAAAAATATAAAACCAACAGTATTATGGAATTTAGCTTTTGTTTTATTAGGGCCCATAGCTATACCGATTATATTGACTACAAAAAGTAAAAAATTAGACGTAAATAGTGGTGTTAATAAAAATACCGTAATATAAAAACATCTAATCAGTTTAAAAACAAATTAAAAAAAAGTGTTTAAAAATGGCATCGCCGCTAAACTCAAATTTATGTGTAAAAAAGGAAGGTAATGATGTTTCCATTTGAGAAAATTGTAGAGCCTGAATCAGTAGGGATGGATGCCAATAAAGTTGATGCTGTAATTGATCTATTTAAGAAACAACATGCTAATGGTGCTTTTCCTGGTGGGCAGCTCGTTTTGCGCCGAAAAGGAAAAATTGTTATTAATGAAGCAATTGGTGTTGCTAGTGGTTTCAGGTCTAACGAGACTACTCCTGCTGTAGAAACCAAAACTGAAACTGTATTTCCATTTTATTCCTCAGGAAAACCACTTGCTGCAATTGCCATAGCTATGCTGGAAGATAAAGGTCTTCTTGATATCAATGCTCCGATTGCTGATGTTTTTCCAGAGTTTGCGAAAAATGGAAAAGGTGAAATAACCACGTATGATGTTCTCACGCACCGGTCAGGTGTTTTATTACCACTCTTGCGTGTCAAATTTGAAGTATGGGATGACAAAAAAGAAATGTTGAGGCAATTGGTGGATGCAAAACCAATATATAAACGCGGCACACTCGCATATCATCCAAATGAATTTGCATGGATACTGTCGGAAATAGTTTCTCGTACTGATGGCAGAGAACTTGCCGATTACATTGAGCAAGAAATATCAATTCCCTTGAACCTACCTGACCTCAAATTTGGCATACCTGACAATGCACCTATGGCACGTTCTTATTGGCTTGGAAAAGATAAAGTCATGATTGGAGGGATCAATATTGCAAAAGATTATGAAAACGATTTTAATAATTCTAAGTTTTTTAATAATCGAAGTCCTTCATTTGCCTTGGTTACAAATGCGGCCTCGCTTGCGGCGTTTTATGAGTGTCTTGTGAATGGTGGAATAACTTCTTCTGGATCAAGGTTGCTTTCCGAAGGCACTCTTAAAAAATATACCGCACGTCAGGTGTTCGGTTGGGATAGAACAATAAAAAGCTTTAATTCATATGGCATGGGTTTTATGATGGGTTTGAAGACACCATCCTCGTACGGTTGGTGGAATACCAATCAATGTTTCGGACATGCGGGAATGCTTTCATGCCTAGCATTTGGAGATTACGATACGGGTGTCTCTATTGCTATTGCAACGAATGGAAATCGAGGTTTAGGAGACTATATGAAACGATTTATACCCCTATCTCATGCATGTAGAAAGGCATGTCGATAGGAAATTTAACACATAACAAATAGCTCCAGCGGAAATTTAAAGCGGCACTTGTTTTGCTTTCGAAAAAACGCGCCACTTTGAATTGCCGCTGAGCAAGGCGTTATATTTTAAAAACTCTAAATTTAGCTTATCAGTAAGGCTTACTAATTTATGGCAAAAGAAAATGAAAATGAGTTTTCAGGGCTATCAGACCATAAGCTAGTCGATGCATTTGGACACACTGGTGATCCATGGGTATTTGAAACAATAAAAGTAGAAGAAAGACGTCGAACTGCTGAAAGAGCATTAACACAAGCAACAATCTCAAACAAAATCGCAATAGCCTCATTATTAATTGCATTTTGTAGCTTAGTTATCGCAATTATTACCATAATAATGAATGGTTAACTAGTATGATAATATGCACTATAAACATTAAATCAACCTCTGAGACAATCATAATATGAAAAACTACAACAATATAGATACTGTATATACCAAACGACTAAAGACCGTTCAACTAAAGCTTGGACAAGATTATATAGCTGATCCTTTGGAAGATGAGAACCCAAAAGCAGAAAGTCCAGATGATGTTCATGAAATACTGAAATCTCTTTATCGTCAACTTGATGACGACCAGGAGCACATGATCATGCTTGTTTTGAATGTCTCAAATGAAGTGGCTGGATTTAAGGTGATTTCATCGGGAACACAAACATCAAGCGAGGTTGATGCAAAAATAATATTTAAAAATGCATTAATGCTTGGAGCCACCAAAATAATACTCGCTCACAACCACCCAAGTGGGAATTTACAACCATCAGAAGCAGACATTAGATTTACTAAGAAGGTAATAGCGGCAGGTAAAGTAATAGATGTTCCAGTTGTAGACCATCTTATAGTTTCACACAAAGGTTACACCTCAATGAGAAAAGAGGATCTTTGTAAATTTGAATCGTACGTATGAAAATTAACATAACAATCAAATTAACGCTGACCATTTTTACTTACGGCTTAAAAAGCAGAACGCAAGTAAAAACGTCAGGTTATTAGGGCGTTATATTTTTAGGAAAATTTATGAGTATCTTTGATAAAGCCAAGGAAATAACAGATAAAGTTACTGAAAAAGCAGTTCAGTTCAGTAGTGATGAATTAATCGCTGACACAATAATTAAAGCGGTGGAAAAGCAAGAAAAAGTCAATGCCATCTTAAAAGAAAAAGGCTCAGTCTATAGGGTGAATGACCTTGACCTACAAATGGGAATACCTCCTACAGTCACATTTGGTATCCGAAAAGTTCATGATGAGACGTTGGATCAGTCTGAATCTGAATGATAAATTAGTCCATTCCATGAAATCAAAAAGCGAATTTGAAGCGATCCCTGGTGTTGGAGATAAAATTAGCAAAGAGTTGATTGATCTAGGTTACAAAAATGTGGGTGAGTTAAAAGGGGAGAATCCTGAGGTAATGTACCAAAATCTCATTGAGTTACGTGGGAGACATATTGATCGATGTGTATTGTATGTATTTCGGTGCGCTGTTTATTTCACTAGCAATTCTGTTCATGATCCCGAGTTGTTAAAGTGGTGGAATTGGAAGGATAAAAAAGGGCCAAGGGTCAAACCGGGGTAGGTTTAACTTGACCCCATGCCCTTTTGACCCAGTAACGGGTGATCTCTATGCAGCAGATGTCGGCCAAAGTGCCCGAGAGGAAGTCGACATTATCAAAAAGGGATTAAACTACGGCTGGAAAGAAGTTGGAGGGGATATCTGTTATGTCTCAGGCTGTGACCTCAGCGCCTATGAGCCTCCCATTATTACCCGCAGGGAACCAAGGCTGGTTTTCCATCACTGGCGGCTGGTCTACCGTGGCTCAGACATCCCAGACCTGTGCGGCGTCTATTTTATACGATGACTATGTTGCCGACTCTGTCAGCGGCCTGCGTTACGACGGTGTTAGTGGTTACTCGGAAGCAAGAGCATTTAGCCCCACCGTCAACAACTTGAGTTCTTTTGGTTATGACGAAAGTTACGAAGCCTATGCACTGGACAGAAGCAACGGGCGTTTGTATAAAATAGTCGCACCATAATTGTCTCTGCCAAGTGGGACTGGGAGCCATTGCTTGACGATGACGCATCATGCTTACAATTTCATCAGGAATGTATAGTAGAATCGCGAACAGCCCGACAGAAGTTGACACCCATCAATATAAAGGACATCGACATCGACATGGCCGAAATACTCATCAGCAACCGAGCCTGGAACAAACCTCAATTCAAACAAATGTGTGGTGAATCCCTGGACGAAATGCAATGCAGCGGATCAGGCGGGGTCATGTGGCCCTATGAGCCTTACACTGTTGGTCAAACTTCATACAATGAAGAGTTGATTCTCCGTGCCCTGCGTAATAACCACTGCCCACAAAATATTCATGCACTTTCTTCCGCACTGGGAGAAGACAACATCGTCGGTGTCAGTGACGCCACGGTAAAGCTGCACGACACCACCTCTGCCCTGGCAGGCTCGGCCAGCACCATTCACGCCGCCCGTAGCGACAAGTTTGTGCTCGCAGTACAGCGTTATCAGGACACCCTGCTGGCCTATCGGGACGTAACACACGGCAAGGGAACCGCTGGTGCCACAAAAGCCTCTGCAGGCATAGCGGTCAGCACCGCTTTTGAACACATGCAAAAACACTTCCAACGTGAATTAAACATGACTGCCGGATTGCAAAGAGCCTCACGCAAAGGCACGCCCCTGCGCAATCGTACCCGCGCCCTGAATATCGCCCGCAGCAGTCGCAGCATTAAAAAACTGGAACTGGTTTCCACACTCCAGGCGGGAAAACTGGCCCGGTTCAGTAAATACGGCAAGGCATTGGGCACAGGTGTGGTGGCCATCGATTTCGCCAGCCGTATCGGTAATGTGCAGACCACATACAAAGCTGATGGCAACTGGGAACGGGAATTGTTTGTTGAGTCGAGTAGTTTTACGTTAAGTGCATTGGCGGGCACTGCAACCGCGAAAGCGGGGGTTGCTTTTTTCGTGGTTGCCACACCTGTTGGCTGGGTGGGGCTTATTGTTGCGGCGGCGGCTGTTTCAATAGTGGCAAATACTATAGTGAAAGAAAGAAGTGAAGGTTGGTACGATGACGTAATGGACTGGGTAAGTTCCCTATGAGTTTTTCTACCCTCTTGGCAATTCCTGCAGCAGTGGGATTTTTCGCCTGTATTTTATTTGTTATTTTCGGCCAGGTCACCGTGCGCAAGCTCAGAAAAAACCCGGAAACCAAACAAGCGCTAGGTATAGAATTTACCAGCGGTTGGGATATCCTTAATGTTGCCCAAGCGTTGTCATTGCCAGCAGTGTTAGAAAAGAGACTGAAAAACAGGGCATTTCATGCAAATGCTGATTTATTGCATAAACACACGACGGTATTTGATCGAGTGCTGGCACAAATGTTTTTTTGGTCATGGATATTTGCCGGAACTGGATTGATTATATTAACAATGTTAGATTTTTTCTTGAGTTTTGACTGAAACTAGTCATACAGATAATACAGATGTTCTTGGTTAGCACCATCCAAATACGAAAAGAGAGATCATAGCACCATAAAACATTATTTTCCGCTAATGTCTGGTTTGCCGAATACTTTTGGGTGTTAGTTCAACTAAAACTTTAAATTGAAAATTAATCAAGCTATTGTTGTTTTTTAGCGCATCGCCCGTATATTTTTCCATTACCAACATCAACTTTACATAGTCTGTCTTATTATCTTCCATCCAATATGAATCAACAATCTCTCCTTTGTACTT
>Ga0316202_10002735_pt1 | contig 11233 bp, 8 predicted proteins | sample 3monrhotite_MG_FD_204934 | JGI IMG/M metagenome (GOLD analysis project Ga0316202, IMG submission 204934) | Microbial mat bacterial communities from mineral coupon in-situ incubated in ocean water Damariscotta River, Maine, United States -... | ecosystem: Environmental > Aquatic > Marine >...
ATCATCGGTTTCCAGAAAGAAGCCCACACGGCCTCCTGTCTGATTGCCGATGGCTAATGCTTGATGCTCTGAAACAGCTTTTGCGAGGAGCAGCCTTCCGCCGTCACCAGGGGCGACAATCACCCAGCGCTTATCGCCACCGAGATCAGCGTCTTCAACTAGCGTAAAGCCAAGCGCATCGCGGTAGAATGCAATTCCCGCATCGTAGTCGGGAACAAGCAATGTCGTCATATCAAAGCGCAGATTGGTCACTGCCGAAGCAAGTCCCGTCCCACGATCATGCGCATGACCTGATTGGTGCCTTCGAGGATCGAGTGGACGCGCAAATCGCGCCAGAAGCGTTCGATCGGATATTCGCGCAAATAGCCGTATCCGCCGAACAATTGCAGGGCATTGTTCACGACATTGCTGCCGCTATCGGTCGCGAGCCGTTTGGCCATAGCGGAAAAGCGCGATTTATCGGGTGATCCGTCAGTCACTTTGGCCGCTGCAAGATAGAGCAATGCGCGCGCTGCCTCGAGCTCGGTGGCCATATCTGCGAGCATGAATTGGGTGTTCTGGAAGTCCGCAATTGGCGTGTCGAACTGCTTGCGTTCCTTGGTGTAGGCAATCGCCTCATCGAGGCAGCGCTGCGCTCCGCCAAGCGAGCATGCACCGATATTGAGCCGTCCGCCATCGAGCCCCATCATCGCGAAGCGGAACCCTTCGCCCTCATCGCCAACGCGGTTTTCGACCGGTACGCGGGCATCTTCGAATATCAGCTGCGCCGTTGGCGAGGCATTCCAGCCGAGCTTCTTCTCCGGCTTACCGAAGCTTAAGCCCGGCGTGTCCTTATCAACCACAAGGCAAGTGATGCCTTTGGATTTGTGGTCGCTGGTGCGGACCATCACAACATAGACATCGTTGAACCCACTGCCCGATATGAATTGTTTGGTGCCGTTGAGCACATAGTGGTCACCGTCGAGCTTTGCTGTCGTTTTGAGGCCAGCGGCATCGGATCCGCTGCCCGGCTCGGTCAGCGCGTAGCTGGCGATTTTATCCAGCGTGACGAGATCAGGGAGATACTTCTCCTTTACCTCCGAAGAACCGAATGAATCGATCATCCAGGCGGCCATATTGTGGATCGAGATATAGGCGCTGGTTGCAGGGCAGCCATAGGCCATTGCCTCCATGATCAGCGCCGCCTCTAGGCGTCCCAGCGCGATCCCGCCGCTTTCCTCGGACACATAGATTGCCCCAAAACCAAGTTCGCCGGTTTGCTGGACGACGTCGCGCGGAAAATACGCTTTCTCGTCCCATTCTGCGGCGAATGGCGTGATATTGTCGGCGGTAAAGCGCTGCGCCATTTCCTGGATCGCAAGCTGGTCATCATTGAGTTGAAACTGGTTCATTGGGATGCCTCTACTACAGCTTCTGCTTCGATTTCCACCAACCATTCTGGCCGGCAAAGTGTGGCGACACCAACCATTGTCGCGGCTGGGCGTGCCTCGCCAAAATATTTCGCATGCACTTGGCCAACGGCAGACTGTTGATCGATATCGGTCAGGAACATGCGCGTGCGGACGACGTCTTTGGCATTCCCGCCCAAATCTTCGATGGCTTTCACGATCAGCGCACAGCAGCGATCCGCCTGCTCGGTTGCACCGCCAGCAGTGGTCGTGCCATCAACCTCGATTGGCCCGGTTCCGGCGACGACAATGCGGTTGCCCTCGCGAATTGCACGGGAGAAACCGAATTGCTCCTCGAAAGGCGAGCCTGAGGTGGTGCGCCGGCGCATCTAGTTCACCCCATCGTCGGAATGACAAAGGCGTTCGATCCATCGCCGCCGCCGTCAGGCCAGCGCTGGGTGACCTTTTTGACCTTGGTCCAGAACTTTAGACCTTCAGTTCCATATTGATCGGTGTCGCCGAAACCGCTGCGCTTCCAGCCGCCGAAGCTGTGATAGGCGACCGGGACGGGGATTGGCACGTTGATGCCAACCATTCCTACATTGACCCGATTGGCAAACTCGCGTGCGGCATGGCCGTTGCGGGTGAAAATTGCGACGCCATTGCCATATTGATGATCGCTCGGCAGGCGGACAGCCTCTTCGAAGTCAGCTGCGCGTACGATCTGCAGCACAGGGCCGAAAATCTCTTCCTGATAGCTCTTCATCTGCGGCGTGACCTGATCGAGCAGCGTCGGGCCGACAAAGAAGCCTTTCTCATGGCCTTGCAGCTCGAAACCGCGTCCGTCGACCACAACCTCTGCGCCCTCTTCTTCGGCAATATCTATCCAGCGTTCGATACTGGCCTTGTGCTCGGGCGTGACAACCGGGCCGTAATGCGCATCGGGATCGTTGGAGACACCCACGCGCAGCGCGTTGATCGCGGGGATCAGCTTTTCGCGCAGCTTGTCGGCAGTATCTTCACCGACCGGGACGACGACCGGCAGCGCCATACAGCGCTCGCCAGCAGATCCGAATGCGGCACCAGCGAGATCGTTTACCACTTGATCGAGATCGGCGTCGGGCATCACAATGCCATGGTTTTTCGCGCCGCCCATTGCTTGAACACGCTTGCCGTTTTCGACACCGCGTTTGTAAACATAATGCGCAATGTCGGAAGAACCGACGAAGCTGACCGCAGCGATATCCGGGTGATCGAGGATCGCGTCGACCATTACCTTGTCGCCGTGGATCACTTGCAGCAGCCCTTCGGGAGCGCCAGCTTCCTGGAACAGTTCAGCGAGACGGACCGGAACGCTTGGATCGCGTTCCGATGGCTTGAGGATAAAGGCGTTGCCTGCTGCGATGGCCATGCCGAACATCCACATCGGGATCATCGCAGGGAAATTGAACGGGGTGATACCTGCGCCAATACCGAGCGGCTGGCGGCTCGAGTAAACGTCGATCCCGGGTCCTGCGCCAAGCGTGTACTCGCCCTTCAGAACCTGCGGAATGCCGCAAGCATATTCGATCACTTCCAACCCACGTTGGACATCGCCTTTGGCATCATCAACGACCTTGCCGTGCTCGGAGGAAAGCAGCTCGGCCAATTCTTGCATATTGGCTTCGATCAGCTCTTTGAAACGGAACATCACGCGCGCGCGTTTTTGCGGGTTGGTCGCGGCCCATTCGGGTTGCACTTTCTTTGCCGTTTCGACCGCCTTTGCGAGCAAATCTGCATCGCCCAGAGCGACTTCGGCCTGAACCTCTCCGATAGACGGATTCCAAATCTGATGCTTGCGGCCGGTAGAGCCACCAGCTCCACCCGGCAAAAAGTGATCGACCTGGCGCATATAGTTTCTCCTGTAACTTGTTGGGCCCTCTAGCCTAGCAGGGCAGAGTCGCAACAGCCTTTGCGTCCTTTATGGCCTATTATCGCGCTAGTTCCCATTGCAATTGGCGATCGTCGCCGTTTCGGCGTAGCAAAGCCGCATTGGAGAGTTGGATATGCGGACCAAAGCAATGTGGCGACGGGTAAAAGGCGGGCTAGTCTGTGCGGGCATGGCTGTCTTACTGGCGGCATGCGTTACCCCATTAGAAACGGGTGAACCGTCCGCCGGCGCGATCCACCGGGACAGCCTGGTTATGGATACCCATGCCGATGTCGTGCTGTCCGAAACAAATGCGATCTATCTTGCGTCCGACGGCCTATCCAAAGTCGATCCGGGCAAACTTAGAGCTGGAGGCATGGGAGCAGTGGTCATGTCGCTCGCGGTTCCGCCGGGACCACGAACGCCGGCAGGTGATGCGGCCGGCCGTGACGAGGTGAACCGGAAACTGGCTGCAGTGCAGGCCATTGCGGCACAAAATAGTGATATCGAGATCGCGACGACCGCACATCAGATCGAGCAGCTGCGCGCTGACGACAAAATCGCACTAATTCTGGGGTTGCAGAACGCGCGCTCGCTTGAGGGCAAGCTGAACAGTCTCGACGAAATGTACAGCTTGGGCGTCCGGATATTCGGGTTCAGCCACATCGGCCACAATGATTTTGCGGACAGTTCGCGCCCGGTGTTTGATGGCTACAAAAAGATCTTCGAGGCGGTTGAGGAACATGGCGGACTTTCGTCGCTCGGCAAGCAGGCTGTTGCGCGTATCAACGATCTGGGCGCGTTGATTGATATCTCGCAAATGTCTAAAAACGCGAGCCTGCAAGCCATCAAACTGTCGCGTAACCCGGTTATCGCGAGCCATTCCAACGCGCGGTCTGAGTCGGATGTTTCGCGCAATCTTTCCGATGAGGAAATCGATCTGATTGGCGAAACCGGTGGAGTGATAAGCCTTGCGCCTTTCGGTGCCTATTTGCTCGATTATTCCAAGCCAGGCCTGCTCGATGCGATAATTGAAGTGCGTGCGAGGGCCGGACTGCCGGCGAAATTCTCCTACCCCTATGAGCTGTATTGGGAGATTGAGGATACGGCTGAGAAGCTGGCATTCCTTAGCGCGATGCGGACGTTGATCGGGCCAAGCTCGCTCTCCAGAATGATCGATCACATCGACTATGTTACGGACCGTATCGGTGTCGAGCATGTCGCTATCGGAAGCGATTTCAATCACGGCGGCGGGGTGCCGGGCTTTGCCGATGCGAGCGAGGCGAGGAACGTCACAGCCGCATTGATCGAACGCGGATATTCGGCCGAGCAGATCAAGAAGATCTGGGGTGAGAATTTCCTGCGTGTGCTGGCGCAAGCCGAGGCAAACGCAAAAGCGGCAGCGGTTCGCTAGCCAACCAAGCTCATCAAATAGGCGGTGAGGATCGCACCATAGGTTCCCACGGCATAGCCGAGCACGGCTAGCAGCACCCCTACGGGCGCGAGTGCCGGGTGGAATGCAGCCGCCAGAACCGGGGCAGAGGCGGCGCCGCCAACATTGGCCTTGCTGCCAATCGCAACGAAAAAGAACGGCGCCCGAATGATCCGCGCTACGACCAGCAAGAAGATCGTGTGGATCAGCATCCAGATTATACCGATGGCCATAAAGGCTGGCGCGTCAGCGATCTTCAGGATGTTCATCTTGGTTCCGATCACCGCGACCAACAAGAAGATGAACACTGTGCCGAATTTAGAGGCACCGACGCCTTCCAAATTGCGTGCTCTGGTAAAGCTCGCGATCAGGCCAAAAGTTGTCGAGATCACCACAACCCAGAAGAAGCTACTCGCCAGCGTCGCTTCCTCGCCTTGCAGTTCGGCGAAGAACCCACCGAGAAACGTTCCGCCCAAGTGACATATTCCGACCACGGCAAAGGTCGCGCCGAAAAGCAGGACATAATCATTGGCACTGGCGACGCGTTCGACCGAAGCGGTGTAATCGGCCATCTTGTCACGCAAACGGTCAATCGCGCTGCTATCGGCTTTGAGCCAACCGTCGACACGCTTGCTGTCGCCCGCTCCATACAGCAGAAAGGCCATCCAGATATTGGCAACGATGATGTCCACCGCGATCAGCGCTGAATAATTCTCGATATTATAGCCATAGACCTCGAGCATCGCAGTCTGGTTGGCGCCGCCGCCAATCCAGCTGCCGGCCAGGGTGGCGAGTCCGCGCCACGCAGCGTCGGCACCGCTGCCGATTATTGCCGGGTCGAATTGAGCGACGATCCACAAGGCGATCGGTCCGCCGATGATGATCCCGATTGTTGCGGTGAAAAACATGATCAAAGCCTTCGAACCGAGCCCGAGAATGCCTTTCATGTCGATCGAGAGGGTCATCAGGAAAAGCGCCGCCGGAAGGAAATAGTCCTTCGCGATCGGCCACAGATTGCTCTCGCCAACATCTATCAGCCCAAACGTGACCATCAGCGATGGAAGCAAATAGCAGACCAAAATAATCGGAATGAACGTGTAGAATTTGCGCCAAGCTGGCCTGTCGCGGGTGTAGAAAACAAAAGCGAGCACCGCCGCCAACAAACCAAGGATAATCCGATCATCGGTAATCATTGCACATTGTCTCCCCACATTCTGATTCAGCAGGGCCTAGGGATATGTTTCGGCTTAGCCAATGCGCTTCACTCATTATGTCCCTGTCCGTTTTGACCAATCCTGTCCGGGCCAGCATAGTCAAACAGTCAGAACGCATTGGGCTTCCGCGCGCATTCTGTTAGCGAGAAATTGGATTGAGAGGGGAACATGCGGATCACAGTTGCGCTTTGGGCCGGAATGCTGACACTGCTCTCAGTAGTGTGGCCGGTGCCTGCCGCTGCTCAAATGGATGGCGAAGAAATTTACGCCGAGCCATCTGTGGCTGTGCAGGGCGTAGAAGAAAATTCGCCCGTTTCATTCGATCGACCGGACCCGCCGCGTACCCCGCTCAATCTGCGTCTTTCGTCCGACCTGACGGCGGAAGAGCTGTCGCGCGCCAGTGAAATATTGGCGCGGCATCCAAACTGGTCTGTTGGCGAACCGGCGACGCATGAATTGGCCCCCAATCCGGAGTTTCCAGAGCATCTCTTGTTCGTCAGCGTGAAACGCTTTTCTGGCGATGCTGATCAGGCGCCCATTAATTATTTGCACCGCCGCGAGCCGATGAATCTCGAGCAAATAATGGAATTCTACGAGCTGGCTTCGAACGAAAAAGAGGCTTGGGCATCAAATGTCCCGCTCCCGGTCCACCTAGGCAATGCGGAAGGACCAGAATTCTCAGCGAAGTTGGACGGGCTATTGCACCGGGAAGCTAGGAAAAGGTCATTGCTCGACAATGTTTCACCTCAATCTCAACAATTTGCGCAGCGCTGTATCGGGAAGGAAGTCTCTCCATTCGAAACGTGTCGTTTCCATTCATCCAAAGATGGCGAAGTTTTTACGAATGCTCAGCAAATCCATTTTTCCGCGAAGATCGATGGCTATGGCGCAACGCAATATGTGAATGTGGTTGCAGTTGAACCCGACGGTGGCGTTAGACTGCTGCTTGCGAAACCGGCTGACCAAGTCGTAGAAATTGTCGGCGGTGAAGAACGGTTGGTTTCATTCCATGTCAACAATTACGAGCAGCCGTTCCTCCTCTCCCAAGAAGGCAAGTACCATATTCTCACAATCGCAAGCTCCAATCCAATCGATCCCAGGGTTTGGATGCTTGGACCAGGTGAAGAAGAAGCGTCTCCGTTTTGCGCTGAATACAACACCAAATTTCTTTGCCTAGCAATGGCCGGTCGGGTGGAACACGATTCCCACAGCACCGGATGGAACATCTCTTTGGATGAAATTTATGTAAAGGAAGACGAGCCGAGCACTGGTTATGTGGCACTGGGTTTCACAGCCATTCCGGCGCTTACAAAATGGCAAGCACAGTTGTTCTTGAACCGTCCAGGCGGACCGTTTGAGCGAACAACTTCCAGCCCGCGAATGAACTTTGAAAAGGCGCATAAATGCGGCGGTTCTTATATCGGGGATGGCTATATCCTAACCGCCGCCCACTGCATCCGCGACGACATCACGACGATGCGCGTTCGACTGGGCACCAGCGACATTACCAGCGGCGGTTCGACATTCAAAGTGCACTCGGTCGCGATGCATAAGCGCCATGATGCATTTAGCGATCGCGGCGACATTGCCTTGATCCGGCTCAGTGATCCGCGCGGCTATCTTTCGCGCCTCATTCGAAGGGGAAGACTCCGATCAATCACACCCGCGAGCAGTGCGCGCGCGCAGCCGCGCATGGGCAGCACGCTTTCGGTGACCGGCTGGGGCTATATGGGCGCGATGGCTGCGGGCACCCTGTCGCCAATCGACTCGATTGGCCGCGTTCAGCGCAATCCGCGGCATTTGCAGCAAGCCGAATTGTCGGTCGCGCGTGACGCTGAATGTTTGAACATAGGTCAGCTCGGCGTCTTCTCAGCCAGCGGAATTATCTGCGCGCGCGGTATCGTTGCCGGCAGCGATGCGTGTTCTGGCGATAGCGGCGGTCCTTTGACGCAGCAGGTCGGAAATCAGCGGGTTCTGGTTGGTGTGGTCTCTGCTGGGAAGGGCTGCGCGCAAGCCCGTTTGCCGGCAGTCTACATGAGTGTTGGCAGCTACGCAGACTGGATCGAACGGATGAAGGAGCTTCTTGCTTCGGCAAGCGAGGGCAAAGTCTTTGTCAGGCAATAGACCAAAGGAACCGCGAATGTTGAAGCTGAGTAAGTACTGCCTGAAAACGGTCTTGGCGCTGTCCATGCTGCTTGGCGGCCACAGCGCTTGGGCGCAAGAGGATCAGGATACTCAAACGGCCGAAGCGGTCGTTCGTGATCAAGTGCCCGTCAAATTGCGGTTGTCACCGAAATTTCTCCAAGACGAGATCCTCGAACTAACGCGCCTAATCGATGCAAATCCTGCATTGGAGATCGGCGACCCGGCTACTCACGAAATTGCGCCGCACCCCGACTTTTTTGAACGTGTAATCATAACTCCGATCAAGCGCAAATCTCCGCCGGGCGAGCCAGTGTTTGATCGAGACTTCCATTTTGAAGAGGCGATGACAACCGATGAGATCGTCGAGCAATTCCACCGCGAACATCTTTACACCAAACCTTGGCTAACCAATGTCGAACAGCCAAGAGTCATCGGAGCGATTGACAGCAGCGAATTCTCAGAACGCTTGAACGCGGTCACCCAGCCGATCATTCGCCGTGCGGCCCTTTTGAGCGGCCAAACTCTAGAACCTTATCGGACCACTCTGTTATGCATAAGCGGCAGCCGCTTTGACCGTGCGGATTGCCCGGTTGGGAACCCGCGTTTCGCACATTTTGTACGAGCAGAAAAACCGCAATACATTTCGGTGAAAGTTCCCGGCGACAAAGACGCCTATGTGAGCGTTATTGCGATCGCGCCGGGCGGAAGTGTACATCCTCTGTTGTCGGGTAAAGCTACTCCCAATGGTGACGTGCGAGAGGTCAACAATTTTGACGATCCCGTCGGGCTCGAAACTTGGGGCCGCTACAAATATCTGACTATCATTACCGCGGAGCCGATTGATCGGAAAATCTGGCTGTTGAAGTTCGGTGATCAGATGCCAGCAGAATCGTGCTCGGGCGAGATCGCGAGCAGGTTTTGCGGGGTTATGACGGGCAAACCAGATGCAGTGGACAAACCGCTCGACGCAGCCATCTATGTCGACACCAAATTCATCTCCTACAAATACGCCTTAATCGAACGCATGGTAGGCGGGTTGCCCGCGGGGCCGGGACAGTCAGAGTGGCAGGCGCAGCTGTTTCTGTACCGCGAAGGCGGACCGTTTTTTCGGTCAACTGAAAGCCCGAGAATGAATTTTGAGAAGGCACATAAGTGCGGGGGATCCTATCTTGGATCAGGTTACATACTGACCGCGGCGCATTGCATAAGGGATGACATCACGACGATGCGATTGCGTCTTGGAACGCTGGATATAACCAAAGGTGGCTCCACATTTCGTGTGCATTCGGTCGTGATTCACAAGCGGCATAAGGAATTTGAAAGCCGAGCGGATGTCGCGTTGATCAAACTCGATGACCGAAGGGGATTGCTCGATGGGCTTGAGCAATCTGGAAAGCTGGAAGCGATAGAATTGGCCGGACAGGAGCTCCCGCCGGCTGTCAAAGAGGATGATCTGATCGTTACAGGATGGGGTTATCTGGGGGCTATGCGGCCCGGCACCAAAACACCGGTTGACCAGATCGGACGGGCCCAGCGAAATCCAAAGGAACTGCAATTCCTGTCCCTCGAGGTCACCAAGCCTAGCGATTGCACTTCGATTCCGGAATTGGGCGTGTTTGCCGATCAGGACATCGTTTGCGCTAAGGGCAAATATGCAGGCAGCGATTCATGTGCAGGCGATAGCGGCGGGCCAGTGACGCAAAGAATTGGCGATCGCCGAGTTCTGGTGGGTGTCGTTTCAGCGGGCAAAGGCTGCGCGCAGGCAAGGCTGCCGGCAGTCTATATGAAGGCATCGCGTTACGCCGATTGGATAAAGCGCTCCAAGGCCTTGCTGGAAACGGCCGCCAAGAACTCTGTTCTCGTTCGCGATTAAGCCATAGTTGTAAAAAAGGCCCCGGAGTTACCGGGGCCTTTTGAAATCGCTTACTCTTCGTCTTCGGTTGTTCGTTCGTCCGGACCTGTGCGCTCATCAGGACCAGTTCGTTCGTCGGGGCCAGTTCTTTCATCTGGTCCGGTGCGCTCATCGGGACCCGTACGCTCATCGGGGCCTGTGCGCTCGTCAACCACGGTGCGCTCATCCGGCCCGGTACGCTCGTCCATTCCTTCCTCTGCAGGCTCTGCAGTGCATGCGGCAAGAAGCAAGCTTGCCGGCATTGCGGCGGCGAGTAGTAATTTGGTCCTCATACGTCGTCTCCCTCTGATTTCACCAATGACTACACGAAACCTAACTGTTCGATAAGCCTCTTATATTCTGGTCTGTCTCGGATGGGTTCGAGCAGCGGATCTTGGAACAGTTGCACCAGCCCGCTGTCGCGCGTCTCCCATGCTGCTGCCAGCGCTTCAATTGCGCGGTCATGCTCGCCCCATTGGGCGTATATTTGTAGATATTGGTAATTACTCTTGTCACCATTGCGCGCGATCAACTCGTCCAAATGTGCCTGGGCCTGCGCTCCATTGCCAAGATGATGTTCGGCAATCGCGCCACCGGTCTTTTGCCAAACAAACCGTCTTTCTGTTTCAAATGCTTGCTTGGCCGATCTGTAGTCACCTTGCTGCAGGCGCACCAATCCAATCGAATAATGGTAGCTTGAGAGCGTATCCTGGATGCTCTTGGCCTTGTCGAACGCGGCCAATGCTTCGCCCGGTTGCCCGGCTGCATATGCAATATCACCGCTAAATCGAAAGGCCCGAGAATTGAGCGGGTCCAAAGCGAGCGCACTTTTGATGGCCGATGTCGCCGAAGAAAAGTCGCCGATCCGAGAGCGGAAGATCGCATAGCGACTGAGAATTTCGGCTTCGCCTTTCCCCAATCGGAGTGCTTCCTCATATGGTGCGCGCGCGTCCTGCATGCTCAGGCTCATCGCGAGCACGAAACCGAGGACCGCGTGGCCGTCAGCAAACTCGGGTGCGATTTCGACTGCACGCTTTGCCGCCTCGATGGCCGTGCCGAACACCTGGTCGCGCTGAGCGGGGCCGGCATAGAGATTGCCAATGATCGCTAAGGTTCTGCTTCGGCCAGCATGGGCCGCGGCATAATTCGGATCGATCCGGATCGCTTCTTCAAATTTTGCCAGCGCTTGCCGATCGCTATTCTCGTCTATTCCGGCGTCGTAAAGTTCTCTGCCGCGCAAGAATGCATCATATG
>Ga0316202_10002736_pt1 | contig 11230 bp, 14 predicted proteins | sample 3monrhotite_MG_FD_204934 | JGI IMG/M metagenome (GOLD analysis project Ga0316202, IMG submission 204934) | Microbial mat bacterial communities from mineral coupon in-situ incubated in ocean water Damariscotta River, Maine, United States -... | ecosystem: Environmental > Aquatic > Marine >...
GACCCAATAATCTCCGTAAAACGGCCCGAAAAAGCTGACTTTCAATTTCGCGCCATCGGATCCGTCGACCAGCTTGGCTTTCCCCGTCGATTGTTTGAATTCTCCTTCGAGCGAGCCTTTGTAGCATGAATTGATCACTCGGATTTTGGCATCGCTATTGGTTTTGCGCAGCGAGTATTGCGCCATCACACCCTCGCAGTCTTTCTGGAAAGATGCTTCGTACCGTCCATATTCGTACCATGTGCCAAGATAGGCATCGAGCGAGACCGGTTTGGCTGGCTCAGGAACGGCGCTGTTGCCAATCGGGCCGGGTGCACCAACGCATCCTGCCAATGTCAGGGTGACGAGGGCAACCGCGCAGGCGAAGTGTTTTCTGCTGATCATTGAGTGATAACGATTCTTTCGATGATAAGGTCCAATCGCGTTACGAATTTTTCCGCGTCCAAGGCGTATCGGTTCGCTCAATTTGGATCGCGTCTTGATAGGGAACACAAAGCGCGAATGCGTCTTCTGCTGGCATAGATGCCCAGTGTTGCCACGCAGTTTGCGGCAGGATTACCGGCATGCGCGAATGGACGTCGGCAACGGCGGGGCCGGCCTCTGTCATTATCATCGAGAACACCGGTCCCCATTCGGCACTATCGCGCCACAGGCCTGCGCATGCGAACATCTCTTGCTCGGGCAAGCTCATCCAAGTGCGGGTCTTTCCGCCTTTGGGACCCTGCGCTTCGGCGTAGGCGCATACCGGAATTAGACAGCGCCGCTCCCGGAAGCTGGCCCGCCAGAAGGGGCTGCTAAGCTTGTCTGTTCGCGCGTTGTTGACCGGCTTGGGCTTTAACGGCTCTCCTGTTCGTTTACTCCTCAGGACCAACGGGAAGCCCCAACTCATCGTCTGTACGCTGTCGGTTATCACGAGGCCAGGATAGCCAGGATAAATCTCGCCGCCCGCATTTGTTTCCGACTGGACCGGGCGACCAAACCAGTCGGCGACCTCGGAAGCCATATTCTTGATGCGGTAGAGGTTGCACATGCATACAGTGTGCGAAGATTTCTTGCGCTAGGCAAGTGCGCCGCCTTGGGGTTTCTAATGCCGTGCGCGGATTGCCGAATTGCTATAACAGCCGAATAGTGGACACATCCGAAACTGGAGATTCCAATGTTTTTCCGAACAGCGGCGCTTGCCGCGACATTTCTATCGCTTTCGCCGTTGCTAGCCGGATGTACCGGGCGCGCAGACGACAATCGCGTCACTGCAGATGAGGCGCAGCCTTACGACGGGATTGCTGCTAACGAAAATTTCTATTTTGGCGGGACCGAGCCGTTTTGGGGCGGCGAGATCAAGGGCGAGATCCTAACATATTCTACGCCGGACAATGTTGACGGCACGCAGATCATTGCGAAGCGTTTTTCCGGAATGAATGGACTAGGCTTTAGCGGCAAGCTGGATGGCCAGAGTTTTGATATGGCTGTGACCGAAGGAGAGTGCAGCGACGGAATGTCCGATCGGACCTACCCCTTCACGGTTACGCTCAAGCTGGGTGAAGATATCCTCAATGGATGCGGCCACAGCGATTCAAACCCATTCGGCGGGCCGGAAAATCCCTAAGCCATCGACACGATTACTGTTCCAGAATGGACCAAAAAATGCTTGGAATCACAATCGTTAGGTGAATCGTCGCCTCCGTGCTAAAGACTGTTCAGCTGACGTCGAAATTTGCGACGGACTTCGGTACTATGACTATGGCAGGCGACGGTTTTGGCCCGGTCCCGCCCCAGAATGGCGACGACTTCCTTTCAATTCACGATGCTATGCAAACCCGCGCGACAACCTGTGGTGCGGGTAAATAACGTTCTCGAAAGGAACGACTTGATGACTACTGGTACCGTAAAATTCTTCAATGCTGACAAGGGCTATGGTTTCATCCAGCCTGAAGACGGCGGCGATGATGCATTCGTTCACATCACTGCTGTCCATGCCGCTGGCATGCAGACACTCGATAAAGAACAGCGCGTCAATTACGAGCTGGAAGAGGGCCGCAACGGCAAAATGTCCGCTGTAAACCTCACGGCTGCATAACCACACATCGGCTCGGTATTCCGGACAGGATGCCGGGCCAATTTGTGTCACTTGCAGGAGATTTAAATTGAGCCAGAACTACGAATTCTACAACACCCGCGCCAAGGAAGCCGCCGCTGAAGCGGCAGCCGCCACTCTAGACAATGTGCGCGAGCGCGCGCTCCGGTCTGAAACCGCATGGCGCGAAATGGCCGACAGGGCCAAGCAGATGGAACAAGAACGCGAAGTAGCGCGGGTAGAACGCGAGAAGCGTCAAGCTGAAGCCAAAGCCATCGAAGCCGAGCAGCGCGAAGCTGCTGCCGTTGAAAGCTAGCAGATAGAATCTGTCTGGGTTTAGGTCGACATTCTCGCACCAAGCCTAGATCCGGGGCAGCACTTTAGCCGTCAAAAGTCAGGCCCTCAGCCTCGGCCTCCGCGATGATTTCAGCGCCCGTTTTCATAGGCGTCTTTTGCGCAAAATCATAGAATGCAGGCTTCTCATCGACGAAGATCTGCTGCTCGATTTCGGCCTCGCTTCCCATATCGAACAATCCGGCGGCAAAGCTGTAATGGTCGGTTGGCGTGAAGCGATACCAAAGGTTGCTGCCGCATTTGCTGCAGAAGGCGCGCTCTGCCCAGTCGGAAGACGCAAATACAGTGACGTACTCGGTGCCCGTGACTTCGAACTCGCCGCCTTCGGCCGAGACGCTGACGCCCATAAACGGTCCGCCGGTCCAGCGCCGACACATTGCGCAATGGCAAATATCGACAAGCGGCTCGAGCGTCTTGGCCGCTATCGTCACCGACCCGCATATGCACTTGCCCGTTGCGCTGGCGATTACCGTGTCTGTCATGACTGAACCTCCCTTTATCGGTTGATGCTTGGTAATTTGCCGTATTTGCCGGTTCAATGCACGCGTGTTCTGCGCGCAGTTCAATCGTGCAAAAATCGCGAGCAAATTTCGCTTCCACCACTGGACGCTCGCGCAGCGATACGGCAGTGGGGCGCCGAAGAATCAATCGAAGGACTGCCCGAAATGAGAATGATCATACTGCCCGCATTGGCCGCAACGCTTGCACTGGCTGCTTGTGATGATCCAGCCGAAACGCCCGAACCAGCCGCTGCACCAGTGGAGGATCAGGACAGTACCGTGCTTGATGTGGCGCAAGACAATGGCGACTTCACCAAACTGGTCGAAGCGGTTGAGGCCGTTGGCCTGACCCAGACGGTTTCGGGTGCAGGACCGTTCACACTTTTTGCGCCGACCGATGCAGCCTTTTCCGCCATTCCGGCCGAGCGGCTGGCTTCAATGATGCTGGAAGAAAACCGCGCGTCGCTGGTCAATCTGGTGACCTATCACCTCGTTGCCGGGTCAATGACATTTGAGGATATGGAAAAGCAGGCTGCCGATAATGGCGGCGCGTTCCAGATGAACACTGTACGCGGACTGCCGCTGATCGTGCGCGTTGAGCAAGGAACGCTGACGCTGGAGGATATGGAAGGCAACAAGGCGTCTGTAACCGCAGTCGGGGTCGAGGCATCGAACGGCCTCGTCCATGTGATCGACACGGTGCTGTTCTCCAAGGAATAGTCTGCACACCAATTGCAAAGGGCGCTGATTGCGATTGCGACCGGCGCCATTTTGCCCTTTTTGCGCTCTGACTATTTTGAGGTGGTAACCCCCGCTTTTTCAAGCTCGGGCGTAAGGCGCACTGTCAGCCATAGCCACCACATTTTGAAGTCTGCAGCCAGGCTCCACAGCGGATAGGTGAAAGTCGCAGGCCGGTTCTTCTCGACGCCGAAATGCGCGACCCAGGCGAAAAAATATCCGGCAATAGGCCCCAAGACAGGAAACGCAGCAAGCCACCACCAATTTCCCGTGGAAAGGCCGGTCCACATTGCAAACCCCGCAACCGCTACCACCAATGTCGTTCCAATATAATGCAAAGCCCGCGTCCGCGGCTTTGAATGCTCTCGCAGGTAAAAGGGCCAAAAGGTTTCGAAGGAGGTGTAGGTTTTATCGGTCATGGGTAGCCTCAATACAGCCCCGGAATCTCGCGCTGGACCGGCGTCGGATTGTCCGGTTGCAACAACACGCGTTCGGCTTGGCGGCTGCCCACGCTTTGCGTGCCTTGGACGCCGCCGCCCGCGATCGGGGTGCATGTTGCTGCTCCGGTGCGCAGGAATTCCAACGCTTTCGCTACGGAAGCTTCATTCGGATCTCCAAGCTGGTTGAAAATATCGTCATTCGCTTGGCAGGTGTTGGGGAAGACGCTTGCCAATCCGTCAAAATATTCGCCATTGCCGTCCGCATTTTCGGTTTTGAAGGTCACCGCGCGGATGCGGTCGTCGCATGCTTCAAGATCGAAGCCGAATTGGCCGACAGGTTTGCCCGAAGTGTTGGAGCCGACCAGTGCCATGTTGTTGCCGACATAGGGGATCATCGCATTGGCGACGAGCTCGCTGGCAGAAGCGGTGCCGGCGCGCCCGATGATTGCGATCTTGGTTGGCTCGATCGATCCGCTTTCGGTTTGGAACACGCGTGACCGGTTTTCGCTAGCCTTACTTGGCCTGAGCACAGTGCGGCTGAAGAGGTCGCCAACATCACCGCGCCCCATCAGGTCTCCCATCAATTCGGCGATGCTGACCAAGCCGCCGCCATTGTAGCGGAAGTCGAGGATGATCTCGGTCACGCCTTGATTACGGAAGTCCTGGAAAGCGGCTCGCAAATCAGTGGCGGCATCGGCCACGATAAAAGTGCGCAGATTGACATAGCCAACCAGCTTGCCGCCATCGTTGATCACTAGCGCGCCGTAGCGATCGGACACTGCATCGAGAGAGAAGTCCGCCTTGGCCACGGTGACCTGCGTTTCGGTTCCGTTGACTTGGCGGATGACGAAAGTGCGCTGAAGGCCAGCTGTGGACGCGCCAAGCCGGTCGATCACCGCCTGAGGGCCTCCGCTGGCCATGATGGTCGAAATCGATTCCAGACTAGCCGCATTCGTGCCGACAGAGATAATCTCCACCCCGCGGTCGAAGCCCTGGGGGAAGGCAGGCGCATTCTCAAAAGCCTCGAGAATGAATACGCGGTTGTTCACCGTGTCATAGCCAAGCCTGATACCGAATCCGGCGCTCGAGCCATTGTTGATCAGATCGTTTTCAGCCTGGATCGAAGTGATAAAGGTGAAGCCCTTGTCGAAATTCTGCGCGCGGGCCGGAGCGACCAGTGCATCTAAGTAGGATTGAACCGAGTTGTGGTTGGCTTTGTTGACAGAGCGGTCGAGCAAGTCGGGGAACAGATACCATTCGTCGAGCACAGCGAATGCAAAATCCTGCCGCGCCGACAGCGAACAAGCAGAAGTCGTGGTGGTGGGCGTGGGATTTGGCCCGGCCACAGGCGGGGCGGCATCACCGCCGCCGCAAGCCACGAGAGAAAACGCCAGCGTTGCGCTGATGATATTGCGACCGATACTCATGAAAACACTCCGAATTCCGCCCGGCTGGTAGCCGGATAGTCCAAAACTCAGACTCAACGATGCCGCCTGAACAGAAGCTGGGCAAGCGCCAAACCGCGTATTTTTTCGCTTCTCATCCGTAAATTGGTGCATTTTGTGCTCTTACTGGCCTCTATACGGTGGAAAACCCGCAATATGCGCAATATTTCCCCGGTCGAACCCTCGCAGCCTTTATCCAAGGGGCGTAGTATCGCAGGACAAGGAGAGAGAAGCGAATGTCGTCAAATGTGCCTGCCTGGCTTGGTCCTGCATTGACTAACCCGCATTCAGGGCATGCCAAGCTGACCGTTGCAAAGCTGGCTGACGAGAAGACATTTGCAAGGGCCGGCTTTAAGCTTTCCAGCCCCGCATTCGCGAATGGTGAAGAGCTTGATCCGTGCTTCACCGCTGATGAAGAAGATGCCGTTGCACCGCCGCTCGAATGGAGCGCACCCCCTCCCGGAGCACAGGAGGTTGTCGTTCTGGTCGAGGATGCGGACACCAATGGCGATGCATTGACGTGCCATTGGGCTGTTTGGGGTCTACCCGGGCAGAAAGGAATGCTGCTGGAGGGCGAAGTGCCTCCGCGAGTGGGCAAGAATTCGAAGCGCAATTCGGAATGGCTGCTTCCTGCGCCGCCACAAGACGATGATGCGCATCAGTACATATTTCAGATCTTCGCGCTTGACCTTCCTTTGACCTTGATGCCCGGCGTGGATAGCGCCGAGCTTATCAAGTCGATGGAAGGCCATGTCGTTGCCGCAGCGGTGCTAACAGGCACCTATAAGCGCGAGGAAGGTGACGGCGATTGGGAAGAGGATGAATCCCTCGATTAAGATTCTAAAGCCAATCTAGGAAAGGAAAATACCATGGCTGGCAAAAATAATGCACTTCAGAAACCCGTAACTCTTTCGGGTGATCTTGAGAACGTAATTGGCAAAGGTCCGATGACCCGCGCTCAGGTTACTTCGAAAGTTTGGGAATATATTAAGGCGAACAACTTGCAAGACAGCAAGGACAAGCGTCAGATCAATCCCGACGGAAAGCTGGGCGCGGTTATCGGCAGCGCACAGATTTCAATGTTCCAGATGACAGCTGCTGTTTCAAAGCACCTGAGCTAAGTCTGACTAAACTTTGGGGCGGAACGGCCAATTGGTCGTTCCGCTTACCCACAGCGCCAGCCAGATTATGATCGGCTGCGCGATCATCCGCGGCACATGATAGGCTAGGCCAAATCCGCCATCCGCCCGCGCCATATCCAAGGCAAAATGATTGATGTTGGCTGGCCATACGCACAATGCGTAGAGCGCCAAGCCGATGCCTGCTGCTTTGCGAAGCCTCTCTGACCATGGCTGCACCAATCCCGCAGCGCCCAGCAGCTCTGCAATGCCCGTCCACCGCACCACCTGTTCGGGGAATGGTACCCAATCGGGCATGATCGACAAGAAGCCGGACGGCGACACCAAGTGGAAATAGCCCGCGATTGCATAGAAAATTGCCAGCACCCAAAGCAGAGTTGCGCGAAACATTAGTTATCTCCTCCGGGCGCCCAGTCGGGAGACGCCATCTTGAATCCGGAAAACTCGAAACCGGGGGCCACAATACAAGAAACCAAAGTATAGCCGCTTTCTCCGATAGGTGGCCCAGCCGCTTGCCAATAACCCGCTTTGATAACTTGCTGGACAACTTCGCCATTCAATACATCGCCCCCAAGCGTAACGGTTTGAGGGATTTCAGCGTCATTTTTGGAAATCGCCAGCGGCAACCGGTCGCCAGCATGCCACGTCCAGAATTCCGCCGCATCGACAGTGTGCCAATGCGAAGTTTGACCCGCCTCGAGCAAAAAATGGATTGCGGTAGCGCTCGGCCGCTCGCCTTCCGGAGAGGCGGCACGCCATGTTTCACGGTACCATCCACCTTCGGGGTGCGGTTCAAGCCCAAGCTTGGCGATGATTGCACGGGCCTTGCTCATAATGCTCTTCCCCCTTTTAACCGCCCGTCATTGCGGTAAGAACGTTGCATGCAGTCTTAGTGACCGCTGACGGAGAACGTAAATGAAAAAGCTCTCACTTTTTGCGCTGATAATGTTGTTGTCAGCGCCTGCGGTTGCCCAGACGCCAGAGGAGACCGCCGCGGCTGCCCTGGAGGCATCGCCGATTTGGGATGGACATAATGATGTCCCAATCCAGCTGCGCGGCCGGTATCGCAACGTCATCGGGGATTTTGATTTCGAGGATACAAGTGCCACCGGCGATGATCATCCTTCGGGCCGGACAATGCACACCGATTTGATCCGTTTACGCGAAGGCAAAGTCGGCGCGCAATTCTGGTCGGTATATGTGCCTGCTTCATTGCCTGAGCCTGAAGCGGTGCAAGCTGTGATTGAACAAATCGACGTGACCAAGCGATTGATTGATCGCTATCCTGGCGATCTCGTACTCGCCTTGTCGGCGGACGAAGTGCAGGCCGCCGTTGTTGGCGGAAAGATTGCATCATTGATGGGTATGGAGGGTGGCCATTCGATAGGCTCGAGCCTTGCAGTTCTCCGCCAAACCTATGAGTTGGGCGCGCGTTATATGACGCTGACGCATTCCAAGAATACGCCGTGGGCTGATAGCGCGACCGATGAGCCGACACATGGCGGGCTGACAGATTTTGGCAAAATTCTTGTGCGCGAAATGAACCGCATGGGCATGCTGGTCGATTTAAGTCATGTCAGCGAGGAGGCGATGCATGACGCACTGGATGTAGCGAAAGCGCCGGTGATCTTCAGCCATTCTTCTGCACGTGCGATCAATGGCCATGCCCGCAACGTACCCGATGGTGTGCTACAAAGACTACCTGACAATGGCGGTATTATCATGGTTACATTCGTGCCGGGCTTCCTGAGCGAAGCGGCGCGCGAGTGGAACGCCAACCGTTCGGCTGAACGGGCGCGTTTGGCAGCGTTGTGGCAAGGACAGCCCGAAGAAGTCAGCATGCGTCTCGATGCCTGGGACGTGGCTAATCCGTTGCCCAAGGCTGGAATTGGCGACACTGCCGATCATATCGATCATGTTCGCGATATTGCAGGAGTGGCCAGCATCGGTATCGGCGGAGACTATGACGGGATTCCATTCGCGCCAGACGGATTGGAAGATGTCTCTACCTATCCCGCTTTGTTCACCGAACTGGCACGACGAGGATACACGCAGTCCGAGCTGGAGCAGATATCCTTTGGCAACATGATGCGCGTTATACGCGCTGCGGAAGCTTACAAGGCAAGCGTTGCAGCTTTGAAGGCGATTGAAACGCCAGTTCCCGACTGATTTGGGCTAGCACCGGATCATTCAAGACCCGGCGTCGAGGAGATTTTTCCGCCAGAAACGCTATTAGGCGCGCAGTAGTTCGTTGATTCCAGTCTTCGAACGCGTTTGAGCATCGACTGTTTTAACGATTACTGCGCATGCGAGCGACGGGCCGGGCGATCCGTCGGGAAGCGCTTTGCCAGGTAAAGCGCCGGGTACGACCACGCTGTAAGGTGGGATGTGACCAGTGATGATCTCTCCGGTCTCGCGATTTACGATCTTGGTCGATTGGGTGATAAAGACTCCCATAGCGACCACACAGCCTTCACCAACAATAACACCCTCAACGATTTCTGATCGGGCACCGATGAAACAATTGTCGCCGATGATCGTCGGGTTCGCCTGCATTGGTTCGAGGACCCCGCCGATGCCCGTGCCTGCAGAGATATGACAGCCCTTTCCTATCTGCGCACAGCTGCCGATTGAGGCCCAAGTATCCACCATCGTTCCGTCACCGACATAAGCGCCAATGTTGACGAAACTGGGCATCAGAACGACGTCCTGTCCGATATGCGCGCCTTGCCGCGCGACAGCACCAGGAACCACTCGAAAACCAGCCCGCTTAAAATCCTTCTCGGACCAACCGGCGAATTTGGAAGGCACCTTGTCGAACGCAGGCGTGCCTGCGGAACCACCATCAATGACCGCATTCTCGTTCAACCGAAATGAAAGCAGAACCGCCTTTTTGAGCCATTGGTTCACCGTCCAGCCGCCTTTGCCATCAGGTTCAGCGACACGGCCTTCTCCGCTGTCGAGCATCGATAACGCTGTATCTACATGCGCGCGTACATCGCTGCTTGCGGGGCTAACATTCGCGCGGTCTTCCCAAGCTGTTTCGATGGCGGTTTCAAGAGTGATGGACATGCAATTGGCTCCTTTGTTTCGCGCTGCTAGCGAGGGTGTAAGAAGGGGGCAAGTGAATGTCGTACGCATCGCTTGGTAAACGCGGCGCCAACGCTTTGCGTTCACTCGTAATTCAAGCTATTCTGCCTACCGCCCGCGGGTAAGCTAATAAGGCCAATAATGATGACAATCGCCCGTACCTCAACTTGTATCAAGATATGCGCTGCTCTGGCGGGATTAGCGGTTCTGTCGGCCTGCGGCGGTGGGGCGACGTCGAACGGTGGGGGACCAGTTAGTGTTCCTCCTCCGCCACCACCACCACCTCCGCCTCCTCCACCTCCGCCTCCACCACCTCCGCCACCTCCACCTCCGTCGAGTTTCGACACAGCTGAGTTTCGGCGTTCGGATGGTCCCGGCGTGCACAATGCGATTACCGCTTGGGAAGGTGGAAACACGGGGGCTGGTGAAATAATAGCCATCATTGATACCGGTATTGATCAAGATAGCCCGGAGTTTGCTGGTCGCCTGCACCCGGACTCTCAGGATGTGGCCGGCAACGCTTCGGTTGAGGCGATCGATGACCACGGGACCAATGTTGCACTTGTAGCTGCCGCCGCGCGGGACGACACCGGCGTTGTCGGGATCGCATTCGATGCGCAAATTTTGGCGTTGCGCGGAGATGCGCCAGGCACTTGTACAGTCGATGAGGATGACGCGGATCTCGAGGGCTGTGCCTTTTTCGATCGCGATATTGCCGATGGCGTAGATCAAGCCGTTGCATCCGGTGCGACAGTGATCAACATTAGCCTGGGCGGAGGCGCGCCAACCGCCCGGTTGAGGACGTCTATTACCACCGCCGCGAACGCGGGTATTGTTATAGTGGTTTCCGCCGGGAACGACGGCGATTCCACCGATCCCAACGTCGACCCCAACCAACCCGACCCATTTGCGGAGGGCTTGCTGGCGGCAGGTGGAGGCAATGTCATAATTGTCGGGTCAGTCGATCCGAATGGTGAATTTTCGGACTTCAGCAATCGCGCCGGTAATTTGGCAGCATCCTATCTGACCGCACAGGGTGAACGCATTTGCTGCGTTTATAATGAAGGTGTATTGGAAGTTACGACCGACGCCAACGGCAACCAGTTCGTCACTCTTTTTTCGGGCACGAGCTTTTCGGCACCGCAAGTTGCCGGCGCGGTTGCATTGTTGGCCCAGGCATTTCCCAACCTGACAGGAGCGGAAATTGTCGAGATTCTGCTCGATACCGCGGCAGACGCAGGCGATGCCGGAACTGACGCCGTCTTTGGCAGGGGCACCTTGGACATTGCGGCTGCTGTCAGCCCGCAAGGCACCATGAGCATCGCCGGAACAACTATGGCGCTTGCTATAGGTGACAATTCAGGGGTTGCCTCTACCGCGATGGGTGATGCGCTTACTGATGCTCCGTTGCAAACCGTCCTGACCGACAAATATGACCGTGCTTACAACT
>Ga0316202_10002737_pt1 | contig 11229 bp, 6 predicted proteins | sample 3monrhotite_MG_FD_204934 | JGI IMG/M metagenome (GOLD analysis project Ga0316202, IMG submission 204934) | Microbial mat bacterial communities from mineral coupon in-situ incubated in ocean water Damariscotta River, Maine, United States -... | ecosystem: Environmental > Aquatic > Marine >...
GTGCTGACCGGTGTGAGCGCGGGCTTGAACTGGGGCGGGACACCGCACATGCCGTCGGGGCACTTCGGCCCCTCGGGGGGCGGGCAGCCGCAGGCGTTGTTCGTGCCACCCCGGACGAGGCTGGCCTTGCGGGCGGCCTTCTCGGCGGCGAGGCGCTCGGGGCTGACACCGCTGAAGCGCGTGGCCTCGAGGAGGCCGATCTCCTGGAAACGATCCGAGGCGCTGCCCGAGCCCCGCACGGCACAGCCGGGCGCGGCCTGGCGGCCCAGGAACGTCCCGGAGGCCGGGTCCTGCTCGCAGTTCACGAAGTTCGAGTTGTAGATCTCGGTGTAGCCGATCAATTCGTCGGCCTTCTGCTTCCGGCGGCAGGACTCGATGTCCAGCGTCGTGAAGCCCTCGGTGTCGCCCGCCATGATCGTGGGGGTGACGAAGAGGAACAGGCTTGTCTCGCGATCGCTCTTCGAGGTGCTCTTGAAGGCCTCGCCCAGGATCGGGATGTCGGCCAGGTAGGGCGTGCGATCGACCGTGCTGCGCTGGTTGCGGCCCATGAGGCCACCCAGGACGACCGTGTGGCGGTCGGGGCAGGTCACGGCGGTGATCAGGGTGCGGCGGATGCGGTCGGCGGGAATCACGTCGCCGTTGGCCAGCGTGCGGGCCTCGCCGACGAAGGCCGAGACCGTCAGGTTGATGTTGAGCAGCAGGAACGACGCATCCGAGATGTGGGGCGAGATGCTGAGCGTGGTGCCCGCCTCCTCGAAGCCGCCGAGGCCGCCGGAGGTGACACCGCCGGTGGTGGTCGAGCTCGTCGTGAAGGCCTGCTCGTCGGTCACCTCGATGACGGCCTCTTCGTTGTCGGCCGTGACGAGGCTGGGGAGCTGCAGGATGCGGCTCTGGGTGACGGTGTTGAGCACGTTGAAGATGAGGGGCACCTGGCCGAAGGCGAAGATGCCGCCCACGAGGCCTGTCGGGGCATCACCACCGGTGTTGGTGAACGGCGGGATGCGGTCGGTGAAGAACGTGTCGCCATCCTTGTCGGCGAAGGTCGTCTGGCCGAAGGAGGTGAAGCCGAAGCCGGAGGCGGCGTCGTTGTTCGTCAGGCCCGTGTCGTCCGCCACGCCCAGCTCGATGGCCAGGCGGTAGGAATCGTCCAGCGTGAGCTCGATGAGGGCGGCCTCGATCAACACCTGGTCCTTCTTGATGTCGATGGACTCGATGACGCGGCTGAGTTCCTCGAACTGGCGCTTGGTCGCCGCGATGATGAGGCTGTTGCTGCTGACGTCGGCCACGACCGCGGGCTTCTCTTCCTCGCGGACATTGGAGTTGGAGTTCGGGTTCGCGCGGCCCGGTCGGTTGCCGGTGTTGGCGCCCGTGCCCTGGGAGGTGCCGAAGACCGCGGCGGCCTCGATCAGGCTCGAGAGCACCTCGGCGGTGGGCTCGGCCTCGAGGTTCTTGAGGCGCACCACGTGGACACGGTCGTTGGGCAGGTAGACGGGGACGTCCAGGTTGCCGATGACCTCCCGGATCTCGTCCACGTCCTGGCGGATGCCGTAGATGATGATCTTGTTGGTCCGCGGGTCGCTGATGATGCGGGGCTCCGGGTCCTCGTTCTGGCTCGCGGAGGACGCGGCGGTGCCCGGGCGGCGGCCCGTGTTGTTCTGCGAGGTGACGCGCTCACGGCCGGTGAAGAGGTCCGTGATGATCGGCTCGATCTCCTCGGCGACGGCGTGCTCGAGATCGACGTAGGCGGAGACGATCTCGCGCCCCTCGGGCTTGACGTCCATCTCCTTGAGGAGGCGGTAGATCGCCACCACGTTGGGGGCGAAGTCCGTCACGACGAAGGCCTTGGCGGCCGGGACCTCGGTGACGTTGCCGATGTTGGAGCCGGTGACGATGCGCGTCAGGGCGTTACGCGCGTTGCGCAGGTCCGTCATGTTCTCGACGCGGATCGTGGTGGTGATGAACTTGCCGTCCGCGCTCTCGTAGAGGCCCAGCGTCTCGGGCGTGAGCTTCACGTACTCGGGCTTGAGCTTGAGGATGGAGGAGGTCTGGCGGGCATCCATGACCAGCTGGACCTTGTAGTCCCCCGGGCCGACCGGAATCATCACGAGCTCGTAGAAGGTGAGGAGCGCGCGGGCCAGGTTGAAGAGCTCGCCCTTGGGGGCGCGCAGGTTCACGTTGCCGATGACCTTCTTGCCGCGGATGTTCTTGTCCTGCGGGTTCCAGACCAGCGGGGTGTCCGTGGCGCGGGCCACCGCGCGGAGGAAGTCCTCGATCTCGACCTCTTCGTCGCCGATGGCGATCGTGACGGTCTCCCCGTCGTCGGCCCAGGCGATCCCGTCCGAGCTCGAGGGGGTGGGGGAGGCGCTCTCACCGGGTACGGCGAGGAGCGCGAAGAGGAAGGCGCCTAGGGCGCCGAGGGCAAGGAGTGCCTTGACGCCTCGTGCTGTGGCCTGCGTTCGCATGGATGTCCGCCCTTCGTTCCTACCGTCCGCGGAGGATTGTCACTGCCCCTCAAGCCACCGGCAAGCGCGCCGGAGCCTGTCGGGTCCCCTGTGCAGCGCGCCGTGGGGTCCCTCAAAGGGGTGTCAGGGCTTGGACGCCCCGCGCAAACGGCCTCTTTCCCCTCCCTCGGCCACAAATAGGCGTTCATGCAGTTCGAGACGTGATTCCGCCTCCGTTCTTCACCAGTCTGTCACGAGGGCCCTTGGGGGCGAGGGGCGGCCCCCATGTCGCCAATCCTTGCGGGTTCGGGGGCGGGCCCTGCTTGACCCGGGAGCGCCGCTCCGTACCCTGCACCGCTTGTGGATCGGTTTCCCGGTCCAACGACGAAACACACCCGGGCGTGGCCGCGCAGCAGCGCGGTCCCTCACGCTCGGGCGGAGAACAGGTTCATGGCAGTACGGGTCCAGTCGAAGGCGAACGAGCCCCTCGAGAAGACGCTGCGTCGTCTGCGCAAGCTCTGCAACAACGAGGGCATCACTCGTGAGCTGAAGCGCCACGCGTACTACGAGAAGCCGAGCGAGCGCAAGCGCCGCAAGAGCCGTGAGCGCCTGAAGACGATCCGTCTGGCCCAGAAGGCCATGGAACTGATGGGCAAGTAGGCGTTGATGGGGACGTCGCAGGCTTGCCTGCGCCTTGCCTGTCCGCCTGGGGTGTGGGCGCCCGTGGCGTGTGCGCCTGGGGCCCACGCTGACGTCGAAGTCAACGATGACCCCGCACGCTGGGGGATAGCCAGATGAGCCCGGTCCGCGAGCCGCACAGCATCGCGAGCCGGGCTCTTCTTGCATCCGCGTTCTTCCTCAGCGGCGCGGCAGCCCTCGCCTACGAGGTCGCCTGGAGCCGCGCGCTACTCCTGGTGCTCGGCTCGACCGCCGCCAGCTCGGCGGTCGTGCTCGGCACCTTCGTCGGTGCCCTCGGCCTGGGAGCACGCTGGGGTGGTCGTCGCGCGGAGCGCCACGATCGGCCGTTGCTGCTCTACGGCGTGCTCGAGATCGGTGCCGGTCTCTGGGCCCTGCTCGCCGTGCCCGTGGCCACGCTGCTCGAAGGGCCCTATGTTGCCCTGGCGGGCGGTGCGCCGGGCTTCGTGCAGGTGTTCCTGCGTGTCTTCGTCGCGGTGATCGTCATCGCGCCCGCGGCGTTCCTGCTGGGTGCCACGCTGCCCGCCATGGTGCGCCACTGGGTACGTCGCGATGGCGACACCGGTCGCCAGACAGCCTGGCTCTACGGCGCCAACACGCTGGGCGCCGTGGCGGGCTGCTTCTACACCGGGTTCTTCGCCGTGGCGGCGTGGGGTGTGACGGGGACCGTCTGGCGGGCCGCGCTCACGGCGATCCTCGTGGGCGTCGTGACCGCGGTCGTCGGTGCGCGCAGCCGCCGGACGACGACCGACGAGACACGCGCGGCGATGAAGCCGGTCGGCGGACCCGAGCGCGGTCGCACCGCCGCGCTGGCGGCGCTCTTCTGCGGATTCGCGGGCCTGGGCATCGAGGTCGTCGGCTTCCGCATCCTCGTGTTCTTCCTCGAGGGCTTCACGGTCACCTTCGCGGCCATGCTCGGGGTGTTCATCCTGGGGCTCGGCCTGGGCAGCCTCGTCCTGGGGCCCGTCCTCGTGCGCACCGAGCGCCCGGCGCGCACCATCGGCAGCCTGCTGCTGCTCGTGGCCGCGACGCTGCTCTTCGATCTCTATGTGGTCGTCCCGTCGCTGGAGCACTGGATGCACTCCATCCGGGACTTCGCCTACGCCCGCGCGGCGAACCCCGAGGACATTGCCGCGGGGCTGCGTGTGGCCTCGGTGTTGGGCGCGTCCCTGCTCTTCCTGGTGCCGGCGATCCTGCTTGGCCCGACGTTCGCCCTGTGCGTGCGCTGGGCGGAACTCGCGGGCGCCGCCCCGGGCCACGCCGTGGGACGGATCTACCTGTGGAACAGCGCCGGCAGTCTGGCCGCACCCCTGCTTTGCGGCTTCCTGCTGATGCCCCTCTTCCATGTGGCGGGCTCCTGGTTCCTCCTGGCCGTGCTCCTCGTCCCGACGGGCCTCGTGCTCGTGCGCTGGCGCGATGGGCTCGAGGGCCATGCCGGCCGCCGCAGCTTCCTCCCCTTGCTCTTGCGACTCTCGCCCCTGCTGGCCCTGGGCGTGGGGGCCCTCTTGCTCTCCCTGGGCATCCCGGGCACCGACGCCGAGAGCCTCGTGCGCTCGAGCGTGATCCTGCACGACAAGCCCGAGCGACGGTTCGTGCATGCCGTGACGGACAGCGTGACGACCGCGAGCGTCATCGAGGGCCACATCGGCGAGCGCTACCTCTACACCGATGACTTCGCGGCGGCGGCCACCGGCCGTCACTACCGCTACATGCGGATGCTCGGGCACCTGCCGGCCGTGCTCGCCCACAAGCCGGAGAACGCGATGGTGATCGCGTTCGGGACGGGCACCACGGCGGGGGCCGTGGCGCGCCACCCGGAGGTCAAGCGCCTCGAGGTGGTCGAGGTCAGCACGGCCGTGCTGGACCTGGCCGGCTTCTTCGTGGAGGCGAACCGCGACGTGCTCGACGACGAGCGCGTCGAGGTCGTGCCGGACGATGGGCGCAACGCCCTGTTGCTGCACGAGCCGGATCTCGACCTCATCACGCTCGAGCCCCTCATGCCGTACGCCCCGGCGGGCTATCCCTTCTACACGCGGGAGTTCTACGAACTGGCCAAGGCGCGCCTGCGCGAAGGCGGCGTCCTCTGCCAGTGGATTCCCGTCCATGCGATGCCGCCCGGGCTGTACGCGGCGTTCCTGCGTGCGTTCTACGAGGTGTTTCCCGATGGCTCGCTCTGGTTCTTCGAGCAGTCCACCGCGTTGATCGGACGCAAGGGCACGACGGAGCCGAGTCCGGAACTCGTGCGCTTGCGATTGGAGGGCGTCGCCGATGATCTGCGCGACGCGGGCTTCGAGACGCCCACGGCGGTGCTCTCGGGCTACCTGGCCGAGGGCCGGGGCATCCTCGCAGCACCGACGCCTCCGAGCTTCGCGCCGTACGTGGATCGTCCGCTCGTCGACATGGACCCCTTCCCGGAGTTCGCGCCGACGCCGCGCGCATCCCTGAACACGCCGTACCTGCATCAGACCCTGGCGTACCTGCTGACCCTTGTCGATGCGGACGCCCTGCCCGATGGCCATGCGTGGTGGCTGGTCGAGGACGGCCCCCGGACCCGACGGGGTACGCTGAAGGCCCTGGCGGCGCGCTACAAGCAGGCGCAGGCGAACTTCCTCGGCGTGGCGATGCGCGGCCTACGGCCGGGAGGCGAGCGCCATGCCGTCGCCCGCGATCAGCTGCTGGATCTCCAGGCGGATGCGGCCATCGCCTACGAGCAGGCCGGACGCTTGCTGCCGCACGACAGCGTGCTGCGCTGGCGCCTCCTCCAGACGCTGAGGATGCGGGTCGCCGTGCAGGCCCAGCGGCTGCTGGCCGCGGTCGACGCGTTGGGCCCGGAGGACGCCGAGCGGCGGGACGAGGCCCTGCGGCAGGTCGTGACCCTGATGCAATCCGTGCTGCCCCCGCGCGTGGCAGACCCCGATCCCGTCGCGACGGGCCGGGTCGAGGCCGCGTTGCTGCACGCCGCCGCCTTGCTGCGGCTCGGGCGCTGCACGGCCGCCGAGGCGACGCTGCGTGCCGCGCGCGCGGCCCTGGCCGACGAGCTGCGCGAGGAGCCGCTCAACGATGTCCTCGATGCCCTCTTGCGTCTGAAGGACACCGGCACCATGCCGTCCGTGCCGGACGCCCTCGCGTGGGTCGTGCGTGACGCCGCGCCCTGCCGCGCCGAGGGGACGGCCCCCGTGGCGGGCGAACTCGAGGGCTGGAAGCGTGCCGTCGCCGGGGAGGGCGTGCGCGCCCTACGCACCGCGGCCCGGCGGCTGGCCTCGGCCGCCCGCCGCGAGGGCTGCGAGGACGCCGTGGCCGCCGCCGTGCGTGCGGGTATGCCCGCCGGGGATCCGGCCAAGCTCGCCGTCGCCGCCGCCCTGCTGCGGCGGCTCGATCCCGTCGCCACCGAGCTGGCCGCCCTGCTGCTGGATCCGAGCAAGCCGCTCTTTGCGCCGGCCCTGGTCGAGGCGGGGCGCTGGAAGTTCGCGAAGGACCAGGGCGAGGCGCTCGAGGCGGCCGCGCGCGGGAATGCCGCCGCCCGTCGGGCCCTGGCCGGCGCGGCCGCGGAGAGCGGCCACGTGTTCGTCCTGCGCCGCGCCGTCGACCTGCTGATGGACGACAGCCTCGAAGTACGCAGTGATGCGTGGAGCGCCTTCCTCAAGCACCGCGCGGATCAGGTCCAGGGCTACGACCCGAAGGCCGGTGCCCCGGCGCGCAAGCCGATCGTGGATGCCCTGCGTGAGGCCTTGGGCGGCTAGCGCGGAGCCTCGTCTTCCCGCGGGAGCAGCAGGCGGCCGCCGGCCGCAGCCCATCCGCGTTCTTCCCGCGCCGAAACCAACACGGTGTTCTCGACGGCCCGGTTCTCCGCGCGCCCGCTCGCCGGCGCGACAAACTCGAAGTCCCGGTGCACCCGCGCTCCGGGGCGGAAGTGCGCAAGCGCCGGGAGGGGGGTGGTGTCCCCGATGCGCTCCACGCCGCCCAACCCCGAACTGCCGAGCTTGACGTTCGTCAGGGCGAGGTCGCCGCGATTCTCCACATGCAGGCGCACCGTGAACGGCTCTCCGGGGATCAGCTTGGTTCGCAGCTCGGCCCGGACCGACAGGGCGAGGCGCAGGGCGTCGGTGTCGTCTTGCGGGGCTGCGCCGGTGCCCGCGCGGATGCGGGCAAACGAGCCGGCGGCCGCCCAGCCGCGCTGGTCGCGTGCGCTGGTCGGCACGGTGGCCTTGCCCGCTTGGCGGGCCACGTAGGTCACCCGGCGGGTGACGCTCGCCCCGGGCAGCATGCGCTCGATCGTGGACCGTGCGGCTGCGTCCGGGGTGCTCTCGATGCCGCCCGTCCCGCGGGTCGCAAAGGCGACGTCCGTGAGCGTGAGCGTCCCGACGTTCGACAGGACATGCGTCATCTCGAAGGTCTCACCGACCACGACGTAGGACGGGCCCGTGGACTCGAGGGTCAGGGCGTAGGCCTGGCCGACCCCCGGCTCCGGCTGCTCGGGAGGATGGCCTCCCGCGGGCTCGGGTGCGGCCTCGTCGCGCGCGGTGCGCGGCGCCGGCTCGCCGTCGGGCGGCGGCGCGCCGAAGCGGCGTCCGCCGCCAGGGATCGCGACCAGCTCCTCGGCTTGCTCGTCTGCGGACGGCGTGGGTGCGGGAGGGGCCACCTCGTCCGGTCCGGGGATCAGCCACAGGGCGCAGACCGCCACGCAGGCGCCCAGCGCGGCCCAGAGCAGCCGATCGGTCCAGGTCACCCTAGGACTCCTTCACGGCCTCGATGATCTCGACGAACGCATCCTTGCCGTCGTTGAAGAACATCAACGTGTTGTCCATGGCGAACAGCGGGTTGGGGATCCCGGCGAAGCCGGGGCTCAGCGAGCGCTTGATGACCACGACCGTGCGAGCACGATCGACGTCGATGATGGGCATGCCCGCGATCGCGCTGTTCGGGTCGGTGCGCGCCACCGGATTGACGACGTCGTTCGCGCCGACGACCAGTGCCATGTCGGCCTGCTCGATGGTGCTGTTGGTCTCGTCCATCTCCTTGAGTTGGTCGTAGGGCACATTGGCCTCGGCCAGGAGCACGTTCATGTGGCCCGGCATGCGCCCCGCCACCGGATGCACCGCGTACTCGACCTGGCAGCCGTACTTCTCGTGGATCAGGTTTGCGAAGTCGCGCACCGCGTGCTGCGCCTGGGCTACGGCCATGCCGTAGCCGGGCACGATCACCACGCGCTCGCACGTCTCGAGCATCATGGCGATCTCGTCGGCGCTCGTAGACTTGACGTTCTTGTAGACCTCGTCGGCATCGGGCGTGTCCGCGCTGGGCCCCAGGCGCGCGAAGATCACGTTGAGCAGGCTGCGGTTCATCGCCTTGCACATGATGTTGGTCAGGATGATCCCCGACGCACCCACGAGCGCGCCGGAGATGATCAGCGCGTTGTTGTTGATGACGAAGCCCGTCGCGGCCGCCGCGATACCCGAGTAGCTGTTGAGCAGGGCGATCACGACCGGCATGTCCGCGCCGCCGATCGAGAACGTGAGGCATACGCCCAGCAGGCCGGCAACGGCGACCAGCGCCCAGAAGGGGCCCTGATCCTGCAGCAGGACGGCGCCCCCGGTCGTCGTGAAGAGGTTCGGGTCGATCGCCCGGGCCTGATTCACCACTACGATGCCCAGGGCGATGGCGCCGAGCAGGCTTGCGAGCTTCAGGGCGTTCAGCCAGGGGAGCGTGTCGGACTTGGCCAGCAGGACCACGCTCATGAGGACGGCGGAGGCGACCACGAGAATCGCGTAGACGTCGAGCTGGTCGGCGGAGGCGCGCTGGAGCGCGTACCACCCCGCCGTGCCCAGGATCAGCAGGATGAAGCCGTACTTGATGGCCTTCTGCCAGGGGTGGAGCTTCCACTTCACCGCGAGAAACTCGGCGAGCTTGCCGAAGGCCACGTAGCTGCCGAACAGGGTCACCGAGCCGATCAGCGCGGAGAGGACCGTGGCGACGAGCATCTGGGTGATGCGGGCGTCATCCGGCTGCAGCGTCGAGAAGTCGGTTGCCATGGCGGCCACGATCGCCGCAGCAGCCACGAGCACCGAAGCCATGCCGCCGAAGCCGTTGAACAGTCCGACGAGCTCGGGCATCGAGGTCATCTTGATCTTGAGTGCGGCGAAGGCGCCGATGAGCGAGCCGATCGCGAGCCCGATCAGGATCATGTCCCAGCCGATGCCCTCGCCGCCGTAGCTGCTCCACTCGGGCCCCATCAACGTGGCGAGGACGGCGATGAGCATGCCGATGGCGCCGGCGCGGTTGCCGCGCACGGCGGTGCGCGGGTGGGACATCCACTTGAGGTCGAGGATGAATAGGACGGCGGCGACCAGGTAGGCCAGGTTGACGGCAGCTTGCGGCAGCATGGCGGACCCCCTAGCGCTTCCGGAACATGCGCAGCATGCGATCCGTGACGAGGAAGCCGCCGACCACGTTGATGGTGGCGAAGACGAGTGCGACGGTGCCGAGCACCTTGGCGGCCATGGGGTAGTCCTGGCCCAGCATGCCGGCGGCCAGCAGCGCGCCGATGATCGTGATGCCGCTGATGGCGTTGCTGCCCGACATCAGCGGCGTGTGCAGGGTGGGGGGGACCTTCGTGATGACCTCGAACCCGACGTAGATCGCCAGGACGAAGACCGTCAGGAGCATGATCAGGAGTTCCATCAGGCCTGCCCTTCCGTGGTGGCGCCGAGTTTCTCGAGCACGGCTTCGTGGACGACTTCGCCGCCCTTGGTCATCCAGGTGCCGGCCATGATGTCGTCTTCCTGTTCGAGGTCGAACACCGCGACGTGATCCCGATCGCGCGGGTTCTCCGGCTTCGAGAGCATGTTCAGGAGGAAGTTGACCGCGTTGCGCGAGACCATCTGCGACGCGTGATAGGGGAGCGACGAGGGCACGTTGCTCGGACCGAGGATCGTGACGCCGCCCGACTCGACGACTTCATCGACCCGCGTCAGCTCGCAGTTCCCGCCGCGCTCCGCAGCGAGGTCGACGATCACGGAGCCCGGAGCCATGCCCGCGACCATCTCGGCCGTCACGAGAATCGGAGCCTTGCGCCCGGGGATCGCGGCGGTCGTGATCACGACATCGCTCTCGGCGACCACCTTGAGCATCATCTCGCGCTGGCGCTCGTAGAAGGCCTCGTCCATCGCCTTGGCGTAGCCGCCTTCGCCCTCGGCGGTCTCGAGTTCCATCTCGACGAACTTGCCGCCGAGGCTCTCGACCTCCTCCTTCACGGCCGGGCGGACGTCGTAGGCGCTGACCACCGCGCCCAGGCGCTTGGCCGTGGCGATCGCCTGCAGCCCCGCCACGCCGGCGCCCACGATGAAGACCTTCGCCGGGGCCACGGTGCCCGCGGCCGTCATGAACATCGGGAAGAACTTGGGCAAGCGGTCCGCCGCCCAGAGCACCGCGCGGTAGCCGGCGACCGTCGCCATCGACGAGAGGATGTCCATCGCCTGGGCGCGCGTGGTGCGGGGGATCAACTCCAGGCCGAAGGCATGCACCCCGCGCTCCGCCAGGGCGCGGATGGCTTCGGGATGCGAGAGGGGGTCGGCCGCGCCGATCACCACCTGCCCCTCGCGGTAGCGAGGCAGGTCGTCCGCCCCGCGCTCGGGGTTGGCGCCGCCCATGCGTACGTGGACGAGGATCTCCGCCTTGGCGAAGACGTCGTCCCGGCCCGCGAGGACCTGGGCCCCCTTGGCCTCGTATGCGGCGTCCAGGAAGCCCGCCTCCGTGCCCGCGCCCGCTTGGATCACGACTTCGTAGCCTCGCTTGGCGAGCATGGGCACGAGGTCCGGGACGAGGGCCACGCGCCGCTCCCCGGGGAAGCTCTCCTTCACCACGCCGACGATCATCCAGGCCTCCCCTCGAGATTCAGACCTGATCGTTCTACGTCAAAGCGCGGCTGCGGTCAGCGATCCAGATGGAATGCGGCTACGTGTGTGCGGACAACCACGCAGCGACGCGCGGCTGGACGGCGGCCAGGAGGTCGTGGCCGATGTCCAGGGCCTCGGCGTCGAGCGCGACGCCGGCGGCGGTCAGGCGCTCCACGACGCGCGCGTTGTAGTCCGCCGCG
>Ga0316202_10002739_pt1 | contig 11225 bp, 9 predicted proteins | sample 3monrhotite_MG_FD_204934 | JGI IMG/M metagenome (GOLD analysis project Ga0316202, IMG submission 204934) | Microbial mat bacterial communities from mineral coupon in-situ incubated in ocean water Damariscotta River, Maine, United States -... | ecosystem: Environmental > Aquatic > Marine >...
GAGCAGCACCAGCAGGCCGGCGGCGGGCGCGAAGGCGAGCCCGCGGGCGTCCACGCCCCAGGCGATGCCGCCGAAGATCCCCGCAGCGAGGGCGAGCGGCACCGCGGGCCAGCGCGCCGCGGCGACGGCGAAGGCCAGCGACAGGCTGCTGGTCCCCGCCAGCAGTGGGTACAGGTTCGACCACCGCGGCGCGGTCAGCGTGATGCGCGCCATCGGCACGAGCGCGGCGGCGGCGCCGCCGGCAGCAGGCCCGCCCAGCGCGCGCCCCGCCAGCGCGGCCGCCGCGACAAGCAGCGTGATCCCGACCGACGACCAGAAGACCCCCGCGTCAGCGTAGCTGCCCCACAGCTCTCCGAGGTGTCCGAGCAGCGCGCCGTGCAGGGGCTGGCGGAAGGAGGGGTAGCCCACGTCGGTCTGGTGAACGACCATCCAGGCCGCGCCCAGGTAGTCGTCCCAGTGATACCCCTCGACGGAGCCATCGAACACAAAGGCCCAGCCCCACCGCCAGGCAACGGCCATGCCCACGACGGCCCCGACAAACAGCGGAAGCTCGCGGAGGCCGTGCCGGAGCAGGGGTCTCACGACGGCGCCCCCTTGCGGGGGCCACGTCGGCAGAGAAGAATCGTGTGCACCATGTCGCCGCCGGCCACCGGCCTGATCTGGCCGATGGCAGTGCATCTTGCCACAACACGGCGAGGGACCGCGGCGGTGTCAGGCCGCCGCGGCGCGGTACGTGTTCCGCACGGCCGCCTCTGCGCGGCAGGCGTGCTCCAGCATGCAGGCGACCTCCTCCTCGTTGAGCGTCCGGGGCTTGCTGTCCACGAGGCAGAGGGTCCCCACCGGCAGCCCGGCCTCGTCTCGAAGCGGGACCCCGGCGTACGCCACCCCGCCGGCGAGCGCGACCGGCGGGCTGGTCGCGAAGCGTGGGTCCAGGCGCATGTCCGGCACCATCAGCGGCCCCTGGTTGAGCAGCGTGTGAGAGCAGACGGCCGCGTCCCGTGGCGCCCCGCCTTCGACGTCTGCGCCGCTGCACGACGGATAGGTCTGCTCTTTGTCGTCGATGAGGGTGACGAACACCACCGAGACCCCCAGGGCCTCCCGCAGCCCATCCGTGATCGCGTCGAAGGTCGAAGCAGGCGGCCTCTCCAGCAGACCGCTCTCCTGAAGAGAGGCAACCCGCGCCTCTTCCTGGGGGTGCAGCGCAGCAGGGATCCAGCCCGGCTGCTTCTGTGCGGCGAGCCGCTCGACCACGGGCAGGGTGTAGCGCGACGAGGCGAGCCGCCCGGTCACCTCTGTGAGCGTGCCGTTTCGACAGGTCTTGAACAGCCAGACCCCCAGCACCTTGTTGTCTTCTCGGCAGAGGCGAGCAGGACCACTGCGAAAGCGCTTCCGATGCTCGCGGACGTCCTGAGCCGACAGTGTCATCGAGAACAGCGCTCCATACTGGAGCAGCGGCGGCACCTCGACACCATGCAGTTGTAAGCGAGTGTCTTCACCGATGAGCAATGTCTGCATTGGGCACTCCATGGTCAAACCCATGTTGGGTGTCGGATGCTTCAGCCTGCCGTTGAAAACAAATCGTCCCCCGAAAGGCACGTTCATAGTCTCTTTCTGCCGGAAACAAGTGCCCACGTAGAGTCAAGCATGCGCACCCCTCCCGCAGCCGATCAGGCGCTCACGGCGACGGTGACCCGTGGGAGGACCTCGCGCACAAGCACCCGCCGGGGTGCATCGTGCGGGGTCAGGTCGTCTCTCAGGCGGACGACGGCGCGTTCGTGGGGCTGGAGGATGGCACCGAGGCGCTGCTGCACGCCAGCAAGCGAATTTGTCTGTCCCTCAGGGACTGGCGCACTGTTTCCTGGGGGGGAAACAGCCCACTTTGCTGCAACGCAGAATATTACGCAGCGCAGCACCCGGCGGCAGCGGCAAAGGTTCTTCAGCCCGGCGGCAGAAAACCGACAACCTCAGGGGAGGACCAGAAAAAATGCCGTGGACCCGTGCCGACATCAGCCAGCCTGACACTGCCCTGCTGCGCTGCCCGCGCTGCCGGGGGAAGCTGGACGCCTTTGTGGGCGCCCTCACCTGCCAGACCTGCACCCAGCGGTGGCCCGTCGACGATGACCTGCCGCAGCTCTACCAGGAAGAACATGTCCAGGGCACCGACCGCCTGATGCGCCGCATCTACAACGCGCTGCCCGAGCTGCACGACCCCATCACCGATCACATCCTCCCCTGGCTCCAGTTTGATCAGGTCTCCACGAGAGAGATGCGCCAGCGCTACATCAACCGCATGAAGCTGCACTCGCTCAACAACGACAACGGGACGGTGCGCATCTTGGAGGTCGGCGTCGGTGGTGGGGCGAACCTGCCGATGCTCGACGCCGCGCTGCCGCCAGGGCTCGACGTGGAGCTGTGGGGACTCGACCTCAGCGCCGGCATGCTCCGCCAGTGTGCGCAGCGGCTCCGGCCCGGCGGGCGCCCGACGCGCCTGCTCGTCGGCGATGTGCACGCGCTGCCGTTCGCCGATGCCACGTTCGATCGCGTCTTCCACGTCGGCGCGACTGGCAGCTTCCGGGATCCCGGCGGCGCGCTCGCTGAGATGGCCCGCGTCGCGCGGCCCGGCACGCCGATCGTTGTGGTCGACGAGCAGCTCGACGCGCAGCGCAAGAACCGCCTCCATCACAAGGCCCTCTTTAAGCTGCTGACCTTCTACGATGCCGATCCGCACAGCCCCTCAGAGCTGCTGCCCCACAACGCGGAGGTCCTCTCTGAGGAGCAGATCAGCCGCTTCTACTACAGCCTTGCGTTCGCCGTCGCCGCCTGAAGCGGTGCCATGGCCGTGGCCGGGGCCACGGCTGCGCGGGGGCGCGCCCACATGGTGACGTGCTGGCGAGGCCGCAGCGACAGCAGCGGCAGCGGCTCGACCGGCAGGCCGGGGACCAGCTCCATCCGCAGCCGCCTCGCCAGCGTCGAGAGCACGATGCGGCCCTCCATCATGGCGAAGTGCTGGCCGATGCAGGTCCGCTTGCCGCCGCCGAACGGCAGGTAGGCCGACTGGGGCCGCGCGGCGGTGGCGTCCTCCGAGAAGCGCTCGGGGTCGAAGCCGGCCGGATTTTCCCACACGTCGGGCAGGTGGTGGGTCACGTATGGGCTCACGATCACCGTGCTCCCTGCCGGGATGTCGGCGCCGGCGATGCGGGTGTCGCGGGTGACCAGCCGCGGCAGCATCCAGATCGGCGGGTACAGGCGCATCGCCTCCTGGAAGATCTGGCCGCTGTAGCGCAGGCGCCCGACGTCTCGGATGCCCGGCGCGCGGGGAAGCGGTGTGGCGTCGGCCTCGGCGGCGAGGCGGCGCTGGGCGTCCGGGGCCTGGCCGAGCCGGTACCACGCCCAGGTCAGCGCGTTGGCGGTCGTCTCGTGGCCCGCGAGCAGCATCGTCATCGCCTCGTCGCGAAGCTCTCGGTCCGAGAGGCCCTCGCCGTCCTCGTCGCGGGCGTCGATGAGCATGCTCAGGAGGTCGTCCCGCGGCGGCGCGCCCCGGCGGCGGGCGATGAGCGACAGGACCACCGCGTCAAGCTCGGCGATCGCGGCTGTGAAGCGGCGACGGCGCGCGGTCGGGAGCTGGCCGACCAGCCGGTCGAGCGGGTTCCAGATCTGGCGCGCGAGGTGCCGGTTGGCGACATGGAACGCGCGCCCGATCTGGTCGATGTGGGGCGCGATGTCCTCGCCGAACAGCGTCTCGACCGCGATCCGCAGGCTCAGGGCCATCATCTCGGCAGAGACATCCACCGGCTCACCGCGCGCGGCGGTCTCGGCCCATCGGTCGGCGGCCTCTTCCGACAGGCGGACCATCGTGCCGAGCAGGCCCGCGATCCGCCCCGGCCGGAGCGCGGGGTTGACCAGCCGGCGGTGGCGCTGCCAGGTCACGCCGCTGGCGGTCAGCAGGCCGTCGCCGAGCAGCGGGCGCATCACCGCCCAGCGCCCGCCCTTCACGAAGGTCTCGTCGTCGAGCAGCACCGCGCGGACGTGCCGCGGCCGGCTGAGCAGGAACATGGTCTGCGGGCCAAGACGGAACTGGACGATGTCGCCGTACTCTCGGCGGAGGTGCAGCAAGAAGCCCAGGGCGTCGCGGGTCAGCTCCGGGAGGTTGCCACGGATCCGGCCGCTGGGCGGGCCGGGCGCGTGGCGGCGGGCCCTCAGGTGCACAGCCGCTCCCGGTGCCGCTCCGGGTTGAGCACCACGTCGATGAGCTGGAGGTTCATGCCGCCGGTGAAGTCGATGGTCGCGCCCGAGAACCAGCTCGCCTCGTCGCGCAGCAGCAGCCGGACCATGCCGGCGACCTCGTCGACGGTGCACATCGCGCCGGTGGTGTTGAGCTGGCAGTGGCGCGCCTCCAGCACGGCGAGGGCGTCCGGCGTGTAGACATGGTCGAGCGCAGAGGTGCGCACGGTGCCAAACTTGAGCAGGTTGACCCGGTAGCCCTCGGGACCCATCTCGATGGCGAGGTGGCGGACGTACATCTCTAAGGCGGCCTTCGAGGCAGAGATCGCGCCGGTGTTGTGGAGGTGGGTCTGGTGCAGCGGGTTGGTCAGCCCCAACAGCCGCGCGCCGGGCGCGAGCAGGCCGCGCTGGTACAGCCCGCGGGCCCACCACACAAACGAGTGGGCCATCGCGTCGAAGGTCTTGGTGACCTGCCGGGGGTGCAGGGTCTCGCCGACCGCGAGCTGCCCCACCGAGGCGCAGGCGATCGAGTGAACGAACAGCTTGACGCTCCCCGGCGCGGCGACCGCCGCGAGCCGGTCGAGGCCCGCCTCGGCGCCCTCGTGGCTGCCGGCGTCGGCCGTGACGATGGCCGCCCTGGCCCCCGCGGCCTCGATCGCCGCGGTGACGTCGCGGGCACCCTCGGCGTAGCGGCCCCGGTGGGCGCCGAACACGTTGAGCCCCGGATCTTCCGCGACGGCCCGCGCGATCGCCGCGCCGGTGCCGGAGGAGACCCCGAGGATGACGGCCCAGTCTCTGTCTTCGGTGCTCATGCTGCGCGCCTCGCCTGGTCGAGGAGTGACTGGACCGCGCCAGCCACCCGGTTGTGGAGCCGCTCGACGCCCTCGGCGTCGTCTACCGAGACGTCGGTCTCGATGGGCGCCCCGATGAGCTGGCGAATCTTGACGGGGAACGGCGGGCTCATCGGCCACACCCCGAGCGGCCCGACGCCGAGCCACGCCGGCAGGCGGAGCGGCACACCCAGCCGCTTGCCCCAGGCGTAGCCGTCGTTGAGCCCGATGAAGCAGTCGTCTGTCCCCGAGGCCGCGACCGGCACGATCGGCATCCCGTGCCGGATCGCAAGCCGCAGGTACCCGCGCCGCCGGCCCCAACTGACGGTGTAGCGGTGCCGGAAGCTGCGGCAGCCCTCGCGGGTGCCGCCGGGCTGCACCAGCAGGTGCTCTCTGGCAGCGATCGCTGCCGTGACGTCGGGGCCGTCCCCGCAGACAAAGCCTAGCTCGTCGACGACCCGACGCAGCCCCGGAGACTGCATCGAGCCATGAATGACCCCGTGCGGCAGGTAGCCGAGCCGATCGTGGATCGCGACCGTGAGCATGCACTGGTCGTGGGCGAGCGGCCGGCCGTGGTACCCCACGATGAGGGCCGCGCGATCACGGGGCAGGTTGTCGAAGCCTTCGATCTCGTAGCGGTGGTAGCGGCCCATCGTCCGCCACCCATGCAGCCACGCGGCCCGGAACGGCCTCACTGCGGCACCTCGTACAGCAGCGCGCCGTACGAGATCCCCGTCCCCACACCCAGGATCAGGATGCGGTGGCCGGGCTTCACGTCGCGGGTCCGCCGGAGCCGATCGAGGCTGAATGGTATCGCCACGTTGCCGACGCTGCCGATCTCATCGACCACGCGCACCGCCTGATCGGGGCGCACGCCGAGCAGGTCCAGCGCGCGGTCGAGCATGCGCCCGTTGGGCTGGTGCGGCAGGACCCAGTCGATGTCGTCGATGCGGAGGCCGGCGTCGTCGAGCACGCGGTCGGCGCTGGTCTGGAGCGCCTCCACGGCCATGCCGGTCATGTGCTTGCTGCTCACCGAGAACTTCATCCGCGCCGAGCCGCGCTGCGCCCCGTGGTCCAGGAAGGCGCCGCTGGGAAGCGTGCCGTCGTTGCGCTGGAACTGGGTCACCTTCCCCTCGCCTGCCGTGACGACCGCCGCCGCCGCCGCGTCGCCGAAGACAAAGTAGGAGCGGTGGTAGTCCGGCCCGATCCACTTCGAGGTGTGCTCGATGGACACGATGCCGACCGGCCCCAGGCCCGTGGCGACCGAGCGCGTGGCGATGTCCATCGCAGAGAGGAAGCCCATGCAGGCGTTGTTGATGTCGAAGGCATCGCAGGTGCCAGAGACGCCCAGCTCCGCGAGCAGCGCGTTGACGGTCGCGGGGATCAGGCGGTCCCCGCCCAGCGAGGTCGCCAGGATGACCCGCCGGAGGTCGCTCGGCGCGATCCCGGCGTCCGCGCACGCCGCCGCGAGGACCTTCGCCCCGTGCGCGGCGTAGGACGTGCCCGGCTCGACCCAGTGGCGGGTCTTGATGCCGACCTTCTGCTCGTAGACGGAGGGGTCTTGGTCCGGGAAGACCTCCTCGACCAGGTCGCGGGTCGAGACCGGCCTCCCCAACAGCAGCGAGGCGGTCCCGGCGATTTCAATGGAGAACATCAGCAGCCCCTGCGAGATGCCCTCCTCTCGGCCCGGCTGCGCAGCGGGTTTAGCCGAAGTGCCGCCTGCGCCCTGGCCGAACCACGAGGCGCTCTGTTGGGAGGCGCTCGTGAGCGCGCGCGATGATCTCGGGTGCCTTGTGGAAGTCGGTCATCCACACCGTCGCGTCCCCGAGCTGGAAGGCCAGGTCTGCGTGCGCGGTCTGGGACTCGCCGAAGCGGAACCCCATCCGGTACACCGACGAGAGGACCTGCCGCCAGCGGGTGTCCAGGCGCGGCAGCGCCGGCGGGATCACGTTGCAGGCGATCACAATGTCCGCGCCCGCCGCGCGGGCCGCAGCGACTGGCACCATGCTGGAGACCGCCCCGTCGACGAGCACCTGGCCGTCCTGGCGGAGCGCCGGCCACAGCGGCGGCAGCCGAGACGCCAGCGAGATGGCCTCGGACACCGGTCCCGTCTGCGGGACGTGCTCCTCCCCGGTCCGCAGGTCCACCGAGACAGGCAGGAACGGGATCTCCAGCTCCTCCAGCCGGCGATTGCCGGTCAGGCGCGCGAGCAGGCGCTCCAGGGGCCGTGGCCCCGCGAGCAGCCGCGGCAAGAGCTGCCGCCGCCGCGCGACGAGCGCGTCCAGCGCGCTCATCCCGCCGGCCGCGTACACCCCGCCGATCGCGGCGCCCATCGAGCAACCAGAGATCAGATCGATGGGGATCCCCTCCCGCTCCAGGCGCTGCAGCAGCGCGACGTGAGCGAACCCCCACGCGCCACCACCGCCGAGCGCGACACCAACCCGCGGACGGCCTCCGCCGCCCCGGACAATAAGCTCGAGAGCCATCCCACTCCCCCGCCGCAAGCCGGCGCGAAGACACACCCCAGGACAGCGGATTCACCGACGCAGCAGCGGACGGCTCGGAAAGGCGCCTGTCAGTCCATCCCGTCCTCGGTGTCGCCCAGCGACGCGTCCACGTCTGCGAGCAGGAAGCTGTCGTAGAGCGTCTCCATCGTGCCCGTGCTGGTCGTCTGCGAGACACAGGTCACCAGCACCGCCTCGGTGTCCGCCCGCAGCGTCAGCGCGCCGCCGATGACATTCCAGCCGGTGGCCGGCCAGGCCCAGAACACGCTGCTCGTGCTCGCCCCGAGCCCACCCGTGCAGTCTGACCAGTCATCGTATTCGAAGACGAAGCAGCCCACCGAGCCGTGGCCGCTGCGCACCTTGGTGTTGAAGTAGACATCGTGCTCCCGACCGCCGTCGACCGCCGTGCAGCCAGAGGTGACGTTGTTGGCGCGCAGCGAGCCGCTGCGGGACCAGCCAGCCGCGTCCTCGGTGTCGAACGCACCGGTCGTGACGCTCCAGTCCGCTGTGTCCGCGCTGCTGTTGATGTGTGCGCCGGCCAGGAGGGTCTGCGCGCAGTCCGGTGTTCCGTCTGCGTTCAGATCGACCGTGTCGTCCCAGCCGGGGCACTGGTCGAGGGCGTACGGGACACCGTCCCCGTCAGGATCGTATACGAGCGTGCCGCCCTTCTGGGCAAAGGCGAGAGAAGAGAGGAAGACAAAGAACATGAGAGCCTCCAGCGCTGGTGTTCTCTGACCTCCCCAAAGGGTGCGCCCGCGGCACAGTTGCAGCGGCCCGGAAGATTACCGAAGGCGGCGCTCCTGTGGGGCGCCGATGACCGGACCGATCCACGCCGGCCGCTCCGGGGCACCGCCCTGGTGCAGCAGGCCCGACCACTTCTCGTCGGTCAGGCGGTCGGACGCCGGCCAGGTAAATTCGTAGTACGAGTAGGTCGGCCCGACGAAGACGCGGGTGTCTCCCTCGTTGTCGACAGCCATGACGATGAAGTCGACGTCCCCGGTGCCGACCTCCAGAACCGAGCCCGAGGCCGGGTCGGTGTGTACGTCCGCGACCTCTGGGGACCACTTCGTCGCTGCAGAGCCGCCGCCACCGTAAAACAGGCCGGGGTACCAGCCGTCGTAGGTCGGCGGGCCAGAGCCGCCGCCGCGGATGTCGATGGTCTTCTTGAGGAACGCGGTCTCGGAGACGGTGAAGCGATCACCCGCCAGCTCCTTGCGCGCGAGCTTCTCCAGGGTGTCCATCGTCTCGGCCATGGCCCGGAGGAAGGTGCGCTGGCCGCTGAGCAGATCCCGCAGCGCGCCCGGATCGGGGCTGTGCGGGAAGCGCACCGCACCCAGCGCTGCCTCGGTCGCCTCGCTGAAGCGGCGCACGCCGGCGTACACCTCGGGGTACGGCTCGACGTAGCCGGCCGGGTACTCGCAGGAGGGGTACGCCGTGTACGACTGCTTGGCGTACAAGATCGTGTCGTGGCGGAGCTCTGCCCAGGAGGCGAGCTGCGTCTGGAGCATCTTGCGCTGCCAGGCCGCTGTCTGCATCGCCTGGGGCATGTTCTCGGTGCCGGTCACGTCGTCGTCGAGCACGCGGAGCGTGTCCAGCCAGGTGTTGTAGACCGACTGGCTCCAGGTCGCCTCAGGCAGGGCCGAGACCCACCGGCTGGCCGCCCACAGGTTCTGCGCGTACGGGTGCTGCTCCAGCTCCGGCGCCAGCAGCCGGCCCGCCTCCGAATTGCCGAGGGCCGCGGCGACGTCCAGGCCGCTGGGCATCATGCGCTCGACCTTCTGGCCGTCGGTGATGATGCTGTCGAAGACGACCTTCGACAGCACGAACGAGTCGAGCACGAAGCGCTGCCCGAAGAGCTGGAACAGCTCCGGCGGCTTGACCTGCACGAGGTCGTTTCGGTTCGAGACGACCACCTGCGAGCGGATCCGCTGCGCGCCCTCCAGGTGCTGCTGGAGCGTGCGCTGGACCTCCGGGTCCGCCAGCTCGGCGGCCGAGATCCCCAGCTCGTCCATGGTGTCGAGCACCGCGCGCGGGCCGAGGTTGTCGCTCTCGCCGACCAGCCAGGCGATGAGGGTGTCCATCTCGGCGAGGTCGACCTCGGTGCCCGAGCGCTCCAGCACCGCACTGAGCAGCGCCGCGCCCGCGACCTGCCGGGGGTGCTCCAGCTCGAAGCCGGTGTCGGCCCGCCCCAGCCACATCATCGTGCGAAAATAGCGCTTCAGCGCGGTGCCCTTGTTGTAGTGCCCGCGGGGCCGGAACTGGGTGTAGTCGATCATCCGCTCCGCGCCGAACAGCGTGCTCACCTCGGTGCCCGGCGTCTGCATCTCCAGGGCCTGGATCTGGCGGAGCACCACCAGCACGTCCTCGTCCTGGCCGAAGGCGCTCTGGGCGAGCAGCGCACCGTCCCAGGACTCCTCGCCGTAGCCGGCCGGACCCGCCGGCGCCCCCGCGCCCGCCGCGAGGTTGCGCGCCACGGTCAGGTACAGGTCGACGTCCCGGACGTGGGCCGGCACCTTGTCCATCGGGCCCGCCTCAGCGACCAGCGTCTCGTGCGACAGGGCGAGGACCTGCTCCATCGTCGGCAGCAGCGCCGCGCCCTCCAGGCGCATCAGGATGTCGTCGAAGCTCCGGTGCATCGCGTGCAGGATCGAGTCCGTGGTCACGAGCACCGGGAGGTCCTGGGCGTAGATGCCATAGTAGGCCGACCCGAAGGTGTAGCGCTGCTCGTGGTCGACGAGCACAAAGCCGTTGCTCGACAGCAGCGCCCGCTCCTCCCGGGTCAGCTTGAGCGCGTCCGCGACCAGCTTGTAGTCTTTGGCCTTCTCGACCGGGAAGTCCACACCGTCGCGATAGTCCGGCGCCGGGAGCTGGCGGAGGTAGTCGCGGGTGCTCAGGTCAGGCTGCTCGGCGAGGAGGGCGTCATAGTCCGGATCCGCGTGGACAGGCAGCGACAACAGCAGGCTCAGGGCAGTGATCGGGCTCATGGGCTCTCCGGCAGGCGGTCACGGGGATGGAACGAACCAGGGAAGCAGACGCTAACAGTCAAGCTCACAATTCCGGCACATCTAGAGCCCCGCGATCTCTGCGTCGATGCTGTCGCGGAGCGCCGAGAAGTCCTCGGCGAGCCCCCGATCCGCGTCGAGCTGCGCGGCCCGCTCCGGGGTGGGCTTCCAGCGCTGGAGCACCGACCGCTGCTTGCAGGCCGCCTCCAGGCGCGTCACCGCCGCGGCCACCGAGGCGCGCAGCACGGACAGCTCGGCCTCCTCGGCAGAGACAGCCAGCCCGTCTCGGCGGCGGATGCGGTCCTGTAGCCCGACGAGCATCGTCGCTGCGGTCTCCAGCTCGCGGGCGTCCGGGAGCGGCTGCTCGGCCGCCTGGGCCTCGGTGGCGGTGTCGTCCTCGCGCTGGTCCGAGAGGTCCTTGCGCTCCTCCTCGGTCGCGCGAGAGAGCAGTCGCGAGACGCGGCGCCCCATGCCGACGATGCTGTCCCACAGGCCCGCGCAGCTCTCGGAGAAGGTGCTGCCGGCCTCGCTGTCCTGGCCGTCAGCCGTCAGCAGGTGCTCCCGCAGCAGCCTCAGCGACGCCTTCGTGTCGAGCACCTCGCCCTCGTTGAGGCCCCGGCTCACACAGAATTTCATGGCCGCGGCGTCTCCATCGCGGGCGCGGGTGA
>Ga0316202_10002740_pt1 | contig 11224 bp, 9 predicted proteins | sample 3monrhotite_MG_FD_204934 | JGI IMG/M metagenome (GOLD analysis project Ga0316202, IMG submission 204934) | Microbial mat bacterial communities from mineral coupon in-situ incubated in ocean water Damariscotta River, Maine, United States -... | ecosystem: Environmental > Aquatic > Marine >...
TGGGCCGACACGGTGGAGCCGCACTTTGCGGGCCTGGAACGCGCGCGCGTAAAAGATACCCTGCATCGCCTCAACCTGGAAAGCACCGCATTGGGCTGGCAGGTCGCCAACCTATCGACCGGGGAACGCCAACGCCTGGCGCTGGCGCGGGCCTTGGCGCATGCTCCCAAAATCTTACTTTTAGACGAGCCCACATCGGGCCTGGATAGCGACAACGCGGCGCGCGCCGAAAAGCTCATCACCGATATCGCCCAAAACGGTGTGGGGGTGATGTTCGTCACCCACGATGCGGCGCAGGCCCAACGTCTGGGCACGCGACGCCTTTATTTTTACGATGGCAGGCTTCAAGAGGCGGCGCCATGACCGCTGTTTACGTACAACTTAGTTATATCGATCTGGCCATCGCTTCGGTGTTGCTGCTGTTGGCCGGGGGGCTTTCGATCGCGCTCAACCTTGGCCTGGAGAAATCTCTAGGCATCGCGGCGCTGCGCACCACCGTGCAACTGAGCCTCATCGGGTTGGTGCTGAAAATTCTGTTCGAACTGGTATCGCCGTGGTGGACCGGTTTGGCGGCCTTGACCATGATCTTATTGGCGGGGCGCGAGGTTACAGCCAGACAAAACTTAAGGCTGCGGGGGGGGTGGAGCTATTCCATCGCCACCACATCGTTGATCACGGCTGGCGGCATCGTCACCATCTTGGCGCTGACCACCGCAATCCGGCCGGAGCCATGGTATGATCCCCGCTTCGCCTTGCCGCTTTTGGGCATGATGCTGGGCAATACGCTGACCGGCATTGCTGTGGGGATGGAACGCCTCAGCACGACGCTAAAACGCGAAAAAGACGCCATTGAGGCGCGTCTGGTCCTCGGCCACACCCGCCGCGATGCGGTGCGTCCTTATGTGCGCGAAGCCATGCGTGCGGGCCTAATGCCGATTATCAACGCCATGTCTGCTGCGGGCCTGATTTCGCTGCCGGGCATGATGACGGGACAAATTCTTGCTGGGGTCGATCCCACTGAAGCGGTCAAATACCAAATCCTCATCATGTTCTTGTTGGCCGGCACCACATCCATCGGCGCGCTGATGGCGGTGCTGGCGACATCGTGGCGGCTTGGCGATGAGCGCGACCGCTTGCGACTGGACCGTCTACGTGCACATTGACTTGTGCGCCAGCCCCGCTACCTTGTCCGCGAACATTTTTACGGGAACGATCATATGTCCTTCTTTCGTCCATCTTGGCTGCTGGCTGCGGCCTTTGTCATGGCCCTATTCAGCGGCGCCAACGCCTATGCCCAGGCCGCCCATGACACCAGTCTGCTGACGGATGTGGAACGCAAGCACTACCGTGCGCTTCTCGCCAAGTCGAACGATTCCGCCCAACGCGCGAAAGTTAAATCGGAAATGAACCGCTTGATCCAAACTCGACGGCTGGAACGGCGCAAGGCGAAAACAAAACAAGAAGCACCCGCCCAATAATGCCAAGAAATCCCACGGGATCGCTTTAGTCACTGGTCAATTCGCAGTACAATTGTAAGGCCTTCAACATGCATGACCCCTTCGTCATGAGCCGAAAGTCGCCCTTATGAAAATCGAACTTCTCGAAACATTTCTCACAGGGCATCCGAAAATTGATGCGGAGCACCTCAAGATCGTCGGCGCCATCAACAATGTTTCCGAGGCTATTTTGGCGGGCGAGTATGATCGTTGCTCAAAGCTATTGGATGATTTTCTGGAAATATGCATCAATCATTTCAAATCAGAAGAGCAATTGCTGGCTGAACTCGGCTATCCCGGACTTGCCGATCATAGCGTTTTTCACAGCGAACTGATCCTCAAGGCCAAGTCGGTTAAAGTCCTGTGTATGGACAGAAGCCGTCCCGACAGCATCAGCAGATGTTTTGACGAGATGGCGACGCTGCTGATCGAAGATGTGGTCAAGGGCGACTTACAGTTCGTGTCGTTCCTGGTCGAAAAAGGCGAAGTCAAACAACACCCCCCTATACACACGCCGACCTAAGTTGGGTCAGCTGGCGGCTCGACCTCTTCGGCATGAAGGTTTTCGGGCTGAAGGTCTTCGGGAAATTTCTCTTTGATATAATCGCGGAAATAGTTTTCCAGCATCGGCATCGAATGCGCCAAATTCCAAAAGTCCTGCTTTTCCAAACGCAAAACCACTGAATCTTCCAGGGCTTCAACCCGGCCCGTGTGCATGCGTTTGTCAGGGCGAAACAGCACCCGTTCACCAAAGTGATCGCCTTTTTTCAAGGTACGCTTGAAGGTTTCACCACCCTTGGCCGATTCGATGCAGATGCCGAATGAACCTTCGACGATGGTGTAAAAACCGTTCGCCGTCATGCCCGGCTCAAACACCGTTTGGCCTTTGGTGTAGCGCATAAATTTGGCCGACCCGGTCTTGAGTTCGGAGATCTGACCCAAATTACGCGCGGCGAACAAATCCATAACCCAATCAATCACGACCCGGATTTTGGTCACCATGCCGGGCAGCATGCCCAGATAAAATGCCCGCCACATCAACCACGCCAGAACGCCCGACATACGAAAGCCCATGGTGTCGGCAACGGCCCGGTAATTGCCAATCGACGCCATCGATCCGCGCGGCACATAATGAAACGGTTTAAGAGCCCCACCCTTTAGCGACGCCGCGATGTTGTGCGCCAACTGCGCACCTTCACGCACCGCGAATTGGGCGGTCGGTGGGGCGAAGGTGTCATTGCCCTTTTTGTCCTTCATCGGAATCAGCGCCACGTCGCCCACGGCCCACACGCCATCGGGGCCGGCAACACGCATGAATGCGTCGGTTTTGATTTTGCCACGTTCTTTTTCGACGTCCATGGCTTCGACCATCGGCGAAGCGCCGTTGCCGATGGTGGCGACGATGGTTGAGGTGTCCAACACCCGACCGTCGTTCATTTCGACATTAAAGAAGCTGGCCGCCTTAACCCCGGTGTTGAGCCACACTTCGATGCCTTGCTTCTGCAACCGCTTTTGCGCGTAATGGCCCAGGCTTTCGGGCAACTCGCCCAAAATGCGTCCGGCGAATTCGACCAGTACCATGCGGATTTCAGACTTTGTGACGTTGGGGTAGAACTTGAGTGATCGATCGATCATGTCCTTCACTTCACCGATGGTTTCCACCCCGGAAAAGCCCGCGCCGATGACGACAAAGGTCAACAGACGCGCGCGCACCACCGGATCCTCAACACCGTCGGCATATTCCAAGCAATTGATCACGTGGTTGCGCAGACGATGCGCGTGCGCGGTGGTTTTGACGGGAAATGAATGCTCGGCCAAACCCGGCACCCGGTCCAAGCGCACCACTTGGCCCATGGCGACAACCAACTGATCGTAGCTCATATCCTTGATGCGGCGTTTTGAGCCTTGGGTCACCGTCACCGTTTTGGCGGTGAAGTCGATGTTCAAGACCTCAGCCTGGACGATCTTAACGTTGTGGCCTTTGAGCAATTGTCGCAGCTGGGTCACAGAATCGGATGCGCTCAGCGCCCCTGCGGCGACTTCGGGTAACAACGGCTGAAAGGTAAAATAGTTGGTTTCGCTGACCAGCACCACTTCAGTGCCCAGCGGTGCGCATTTCGCCAAGTTCTTAGCCGTAAAAACGCCGGAAAACCCGCCACCGAGGATGAGGATACGTGCCATGCTTTGCTCCATGGCGGGTTTCGTGCGCCCGATGCGCGCCCGCCTTCATAATTTCGCACCTTCTTAACATTATACCCGTTCGGCGCAATGCCTCACCAGACTTGAACCATGCACCGCGCTCAGATCAGCCATGCGGCGGCTGATCGTCGCCTAGCTCATTTCGGGTCCGTAGCGCTAAATCCCCCCTTAAACGGAGGGAATTTGGAATTTAGTCATAAAACTTAAAATAAATTTGTCGGCGCTTGTTCGCCATCAACGCCCGTCAAAGTCTGAAATAAATCCAATATCACAATATCTTGGTCTTTTATTCAGCCAGTAAATATTCAATGTCGCGTTCATTAACAAATTCTAATGAGGCACAGCCCACAAGGCCTACACGCCGACCTTAACAACATTCGAGCTCATCCATGAAAATATTTACCATCGCCGGTGAGCCAGTCACGCGCCATTTTCACACTATTTTCTTGCACTTTATCCATATGTATTAGAAAATTGTAATCTGATCCGGGGGAAAGAAAAGTTCTTTCAGAACGACGCGGGCATGCGCAAGAATGGGCTCCATACAACAAAAAAGATCATTCAACGTGCATCTGAATGTCTGACAAGAGGAGGTATTTTATGAGGAAGTTTACACTATCCGCACTCGCGGCCTTTACGGCTATTGTGGCGGTACCGATGGTCGTCCAGGCCGATCCGCCGACCAAGGCGGCTTACGACGCCCAGGCCGACAAAGGCATCATCATGCCGCATATGACGCGCAAAGCCGATCCGCGCAAGGTTGGCGGTAAGGCGTATTATGACGCGCTGAAAAAGGGCGAAATCTCCATTACGGGACGTCACATCGATGAGCGCGTGTTGAGCGCCTTGGCGCGCCGTAAAGCCGCCGAAAAAGGCATCCCGCTTGAGGCCGCTTCCCAGGAAGTGCTCGACAGTTTTGGTCTCGGCGACAGCGAGGTCGATGTGAATTTTTCCGGCTTCGAAGTGGACGATTACACCGCCGATCAGATGGAGCAATCTCCGATCTTGGAAACCATCGCTTCCGAACACGCCAAAGAAGCCAACGAGCCGATGACCAAGGCGCGCTACGATGTGCTGATGGATTTGGGGATCCTTCCGAAAAGCGCGGCCAGCAGCGATCCGAAAGTCGGCAACACCAAGAACTCCGAGTATGAAATGAACATGGAAAAGGGTCGGACCTCGTCGCCTGAGCAAGACGTCAAAATCCGCACCACCACGCCGACCGTACACGAACAGAAGTACGGCAACTGACGCTTTCTCAAGTGTTGATCGATATGAGGCCGCCCCGGGGAGGGGGCGGCCTTTTTCGCGCCTGCGATTTTCTGACGCTTTATGTGCAGGCTTACGCCTTGGCGTGGGCGCTGGCGACCAGCTTGTCCATCAACGCCAGCAACACGCCGGAAGCCACGAACGTAACGTGAATGATCAGCATCCACTGCAAATCGCGGTCGGATGTGTTCTGTATGTCCATGAATGAGCGCAGCAGCTGAATGCCGGAAATGGCGACGATGGACGCGATCAGCTTCAACTTCAAACCGCTGAAATCGACCTTACCCATCCAGTCGGGCCGGTCCTCATGACCGCCGGTGTCGATCTTCGAGACGAAGTTCTCATAGCCGGCAAAGATCACCATCAACAACAAGTTCCCCGCCAACGACAAATCGATCAGCGTCAAGATGGCAAGGATCACGGCGGACTCGCTCATGGTGAACACGGCAGGCGCAACATGCACCAATTCCTGCATGAACTTCACCAGCAACATCGCCAAAGACACCACCAACCCCAAATAAAACGGCGCCATAATCCAGCGGCTGGCGAAAATAAGGCGTTCGAGATTGCGTTCGATCATGTTTATCCCCTAAAACTCACCGACAGCTAAATGTCTAGTAATTATCTCGCCACCATTATTCTCAATTAAGATTGGTGGAAGCTTATACAAATTGTCCCTATGCCCCATCCAGCTGAGAATTACATCAGATTTCCAACTCATACTGGACGTTACTTTCTCCTCAACCTCTGAAAATAGTGTGTTCTTTAAACACTCCCCCATAGCACCACAAATTAAATCGGGAATAGATAGGCAATCTTCCTCAAATAGATCCCCATCATCCGGCAAACCTACGCTGATCTCTTTAAGAATGTGCGGCACATACCAGTCCAAAGGCGTTCTAAACAATTTTAAAAAATCATCATGTAAGCGGTCATTCGCTATAATTTCATCATGATCTGTAATCCAGTTAACATGTTGAAAAGGTGTGGAAAGTAGACCAATAATATAAGCTGCTAGCTCAGCCTTGATAAAGGTTCTCTCAAATATTTTTCTTGAAAATCCAAACTCACTTAGCTTTCGGCTTGATCTCCCATAAAACAAATCAGGCTTCTTAAAACAAACAGTAAAACAAACACCATGGATTTTATCAGCACACATCAGAAAGTCGTTTAAGGCATCAAGCTTATTCTTATCATTCAACCCCTTAAAAGACATACGTCTCCCGTCAGGCAGAGCAAACTTTCGAAATGCTGCTTGATTTCTAAACCAGCAAAATGATGCATCAGGATCGACAACCATATATGAGAACACCTCATACTTACTTTTTTTATGCTGTCCTCCATAATCAGAAAAAATAAACATTTTTTCTCTGGGCAGTCTCTGAATAGATGAACAAATTCTTGAAATTTCTCCATGAAGCGGAGAGCCCATGCAATATATGGGCGCAAAAGAGCTGATTGGCTCATTATCTTTGCTTAAGGGTGGGTATGCATTGAGGTCAATTTCTGACATTAACAGATATTAATACAACGTCCCCATAAGTAGCAAATATAACACCCACACCACCTTGACTTAACGCACATACCCCAAACTCGGCGCCAGCCAGCGCTCTGCGTCTTCGACGCTGACGCCTTTGCGTTTGGCGTAGTCTTCGACCTGATCCTTGGCGATTTTGCCGATGCCGAAGTATTTGGCTTGCGGATGGGCGAGGTAGAAGCCCGATACTGAGCTGGCGGGCATCATGGCGTAGCTGTCGGTGAGCTCGATGCCAGTGTTTGCCGTGGCGTCGAGCAGTTTGAACAGCGTGGTTTTTTCGGTGTGATCGGGGCACGCCGGATAGCCCGGTGCCGGGCGGATGCCGTCGTAGGCTTCTTTGACCAGGTCTTCGTTGGCGAGGTCTTCTTCGGCCGCATAAGCCCAGAACTCTTTGCGCACCCGTTCGTGCATGCGTTCGGCGAAGGCTTCGGCCAAGCGGTCGGCCAGGGCTTTGAGCAAGATGTCGCTGTAGTCGTCATGCGCGGCTTGGAACTCGGCCGATTTTTTCTCGATACCGATGCCCGCCGTGACCGCGAAACCGCCGATGTGATCATTGACGTTCGAGCCCATGGGCGCGATGAAGTCGGCCAAGCAATTGTTGGTGCGGCCTTCGGATTTGACCATTTGCTGGCGCAGGAAATGAATGCGCGCCAGAGTCTCCGTCCGGCTGTCGTCGGTGAACAGTTCGACGTCGTCGTCACCCACCGTCGCGGCGGGCCAAAAGCCGATCACGCCAGAAGCCTTGAGCCACTTTTCATCGACGATTTGCGTGAGCATCTCTTGCGCATCTTTGAACAACGAACGTGCGGTCTCGCCGACGTCGCTGTCCAACTCCAAGATCGCCGGGTAGTTGCCCTTGAGCTCCCAGGTGCGAAAGAACGGCGTCCAATCGATGCGCTCAACCAATTCGCCCAACGGATAATCGTCAAACGTCCGCGTGCCGGTGAAGGTCGGCGCAGTGACGTCGCCAGCTGTTTCCGGGGCGTTCCAGTTGATTTTCAGGCCGCGTTCGCGTGCCGCCAACAAGTTGAGCTGATCGCGTTCGCGCTGCCCGGCTTCGTGTTTGGCTTTGACGGCGGCGTAGTCCGTTTCAATCGACGCCACGTAGTCGTCGCGCTGGGTATCGGACAGCAACTGCGACGCCACGCCGACGGCGCGCGACGCATCGTTGACGTGGATCACCGGGCCGGAATAAACCGGATCGATTTTCACCGCCGTGTGGACTTTGGATGTGGTCGCGCCACCAATCAGCAACGGCTGCTTCATGCCTCGGCGTTCCATTTCCTTGGCCACCGTGACCATTTCTTCCAACGACGGCGTGATCAGGCCGCTGAGGCCGATGATATCGACGCTTTCGGCTTGGGCACGATCCAAGATGTCGGCGTAAGGCTGCATCACGCCCATGTCGATGACTTCGAAGTTGTTGCACTGAAGCACCACCCCGACGATGTTTTTGCCGATGTCGTGCACGTCGCCTTTGACCGTCGCCATCAAGATTTTACCCTTGGCCGTACCGGCGGCTTGGCCGGCTTCGATGTACGGCAACAGATGGGCGACACCTTGCTTCATCACGCGTGCGGACTTGACCACTTGGGGCAGGAACATCTGGCCTGAACCGAACAGATCGCCGACCACGTTCATGCCGTCCATCAACGGGCCTTCGATGACGGAGATCGGCAGTTCGGCCTGCAAGCGCGCTTCCTCCACATCGGCGACGATGAATTCGGTGATGCCTTTGACCAAGGCGTGCTCAAGACGCTTTTCGACCGGCTGTTCGCGCCACGCCAGATCGGGGCCGGACTCTTTGGTGCCCAGACCGCGCGCTTGTTCGGCGACCTCCAACAAACGCTCGGTCGCGTCTTCGCGGCGGTTCAACACCACGTCTTCGATGCGTTCGCGCAGCTCTGCGGGAATGTCGGAATAGACCGTCAGCTGACCGGCGTTGACGATGCCCATGGTCATGCCCGCGTTGACCGCGTGATACAAAAATACCGAGTGCATGGCTTCGCGCACCGGGTTGTTGCCGCGGAACGAGAACGACATGTTCGACACCCCGCCGGAAATCAATGCGCCCGGCAAATTGGCTTTGATCCATTTGCACGCATTGACGTAATCGACCGAATAGTTGCGGTGCTCATCCAGGCCGGTTGCGATGGGAAAGACATTGGGATCGAAGATGATGTCTTGCGGCGGGAAGCCAACTTCGACGAGTGCGTCATAGGATCGTTTGCAGATGTCTATCATGCGCTCATAGCTGTCGGCTTGGCCTTGTTCGTCGAACGCCATGACCACCACGGCGGCACCGTAGTTCATGATGGTTTTGGCGTGCGCTTTGAAAATCTCTTCGCCTTCTTTGAGGCTGATGGAATTCACCACGCCTTTGCCTTGCACGCATTTGAGGCCTTTTTCGATGACCTCCCACTTGGAGCTGTCGATCATCACCGGCACGCGCGCAATGTCGGGTTCACCGGCGATGAGGTGGAGAAACCGCACCACTTCCTTGTCGGCGTCGAGCATCGCATCGTCCATATTGACGTCGATGATCTGCGCACCGTTTTCAGCCTGGGTACGGCCGATTTCGGTGGCGGTCTGGTATTCGCCGTCGGCAATCAGCTTTTTGAACTTGGCCGAACCCGCAACGTTGCAGCGCTCGCCGACATTGACGAAGCCGGTGACGTCGTCGATGACCAGCGGCTCTAACCCCGACAGGCGGCACACCAGCTCTCCCTTGGGCAGGGTGCGCGGCGTAACGTCGGATACCGCATCGGCAATGGCTTTGATGTGATCGGGCGAGGTACCGCAGCAGCCGCCAACGATGTTGAGCAAACCTTCTTCGGCAAAACTGCGCAGCACTTGGCCCATGTATTCAGGGGTGTCGTCGTAGTTGCCGAATTCGTTGGGCAGCCCGGCGTTGGGATAAACCGAAACGTGGGTGTCGGCGATCTTACCCACCGCTTGCACATGGGGGCGCAAGTCTTCTGCACCCAGCGCACAGTTAAAGCCGATCGACACTGGGTTGGCGTGGGCCAAGGAATTCCAAAACGCTTCCGCCGTTTGCCCCGAAAGGGTGCGACCGGACGCATCCGTGATGGTGCCGGAAATCATCACCGGCAGATCAAAGCCGATGTCGTCGAAGACTTTCTTGACCGCAAAGATCGCCGCCTTGGCGTTCAAGGTGTCGAACACGGTTTCGATCAAAATCAAATCGCAACCGCCTTCGATCAAGCCACGGGTGGCTTCTTCGTAGGCGTCGCTGAGCTGATCAAACGTAATGTTGCGCATGCCCGGATCGTTGACGTCCGGCGACATGGATGCGGTGCGGTTGGTGGGCCCCAAGCCACCGGCGACGAAGCGCGGACGGTCCGGGGTCGAATATTTATCCGCCGCCGCACGCGCCAGCTTTGCGCCTTGAACGTTGAGCTCATAGACGATGCTTTCCAAACCGTAATCGGCTTGAGAAATCGAGGTGGCGCTGAAGGTATTGGTTTCGATGATGTCCGCACCGGCTTCCAGGTACGCTTCGTGAATGCCCTGGATGGCTTCCGGCTGGGTGAAGATCAGCAGGTCGTTGTTGCCCTTGAGCTCCGAATTGTGATTGGCGAACCGCTCACCGCGAAAGTCGTCCTCTTCGAACTTGTGACGTTGGATCATGGTGCCCATGGCGCCGTCCAAAATCAGGATGCGTTTTTTCAACGCGGCTTCGAGTTGCGCTTTGGCGTTCGGATTGTGCACTTTGAGGGACATCGGTTTGATCTCTTATATAACGGTCGGGCGAACGCCCAGGATGTGGCAAATGGCGTAGGTGAGGTCGGCACGGTTCAAGGTATAGAAGTGAAAATCCTTGATGCCGTTGGCGTAGAGCACCCGGCACTGTTCGGCGGCGACGGACGCGGCGACCAGCTTGCGGGTTTCAGGGTCATCGTCTAAGCCTTCGAACAGGTCCGCCATCCAGCCCGGAACCGAGGTTCCGGTTTGGCCGGAAAATTCCTGCACCCGTTTGAAATTGGTCACCGGCAAGATGCCCGGCACGATGGGCACATCGATGCCCGCTTGTTTGGCGCGCTCGACAAAATCCAAGAACACCTCGACATCGAAGAACGACTGGGTGATGGCGCGGGTTGCGCCCGCGTCGATCTTGCGTCTGAGGTTGTCCAAATCCGCCTCGGCGCTTTTCGCCTGAGGATGGACTTCGGGATAGGCCGCGACGGAGATTTCGAAATCCGCGATGGCTTTGAGGCCCTTGACCAGATCTTCGGCGTAGGCGTAGCCGCCCGGATGGGGGACGTAGTCTTTTTCAATGCCGTCGATCGGGTCACCGCGCAGGGCTACGATGTGCTTGATGCCATCGTTCCAATACTGGCTGGCAATTTCGTCGATTTCTTCACGGGTGGCACCAACGCACGTCAGATGGGCGGCGGGCTCCAAATTCGTTTCGCGGCGAATACGCGTCACCGTGGCGTGGGTGCGTTCACGGGTCGAGCCGCCCGCACCATAGGTCACCGACACATACGCAGGTCCCAACGGCTGAAGCCGTTCGATGCAGTCCCACAGCTTCGCTTCCATCTTATCCGATTTGGGCGGAAAAAATTCGAACGACACGTTGGCGTCTTTGGGCAACGGTGAAGACACCGCCAGTCCACATAATTTTTGTTCGGTGATGGCGGTCATAAGGACGCTCCTTGGTTCATCATATGGGGCTCCGTTCTCATAGCGGCGACACCGA
>Ga0316202_10002741_pt1 | contig 11221 bp, 7 predicted proteins | sample 3monrhotite_MG_FD_204934 | JGI IMG/M metagenome (GOLD analysis project Ga0316202, IMG submission 204934) | Microbial mat bacterial communities from mineral coupon in-situ incubated in ocean water Damariscotta River, Maine, United States -... | ecosystem: Environmental > Aquatic > Marine >...
GTATCTCTCTGTGTGTTTTGTGCATAACAAAAGCGCACTCCGCATGTTTTTTTATACACATTTCACGCAAAACATTCATAAATATTTAAAAATAAGCACTTTAAAAACATGCCATGCAGTGGGGGTGCGCAGCCCGTGCAGTAGCGCTGCGTGCAGCCGATAGGAGATGTGCGAACGCATGCAGTTCGACTGCAAATGATAGGCAGTAAGCATGCCGCCGCCATCTATATCCAATGCACTACTGCTCCATCCCCTCACCACTCGGGTGGTAGAGCTGCTGACTCTTCAGCTCATCCGGCATGTAGATCTGTCGCTCTGCCCCTGCCTCCCCCGGCATCTTGTATCCCTTGCCATAACCCTCCTGCTTCACCACGCCCGAGACGGGGTTACGCAGGTGCAGCGGCACGGCAGCCGACTGATTATCCTGCACGACCTGATTCGCCAGCTGGATCGCATCGTAGCTCGCCCGACTCTTTGGTGCGCGCGCGAGGTAAATCGCCGTTTGGCTGAGCATGATCTGACACTCGGGATAGCCGACCTTTTCGACAGCCATGAAGCAGCTCGTCGCGAGCACAAGTGCGTTTGGCATGGCATTGCCGATGTCTTCACTTGCGAAGATCACCATCCGCCGCGCGATAAACTTGGGATCTTCGCCACCAGCCAACATCCGCGCGAGATAATAGACTGCAGCGTCAGGATTGCTACCGCGCATACTTTTTATGAAAGCCGAGACGGTATTGTAATGCTCTTCGCCGCTGGCATCGTAGCGGCGTTTTTTGTCGCCATAGGCAGCCTCGATATCTCGCAGCTCGATCGTGGCATCGTCGCACAGCTGTGCCGCGAGCTCCAGCGCGCCCAGCATGACTCGCGCATCGCCGCCGCTAAATTGAATCAACGCACCGCGCGCGTCGTCAGTTAATTTGAATGCATCAGCCAATCCAATTTCTTCTTTCAAGGCGCGATTGAGCAGCCCGTCGAGATCATCGGCGGTCAGCTCGCTAAACATAAACACCCGCGAGCGGCTGAGCAGCGCGCTATTTACCTCAAAACTGGGATTCTCCGTCGTGGCGCCGATCAGGGTCAGCACACCTTCTTCGACAGCTTTCAGCAGGCGATCCTGCTGGGATTTATTGAAGCGGTGAATTTCATCGAGAAAGAGTGTGAGATGCTGCCCTGTGCGGGACATGTTTTCTGCCAGCTCGATCGCCGCGCGAATATCGGCGACCCCTGCCTCGACCGCTGAAAGCATCTTGAGATCCGAGCCGAGCTTTTCAGCGATCACGCGGGCGACGGTGGTCTTGCCCACGCCTGGCGGCCCCCAAAAGATCATGCTGGGCAGCATCGCACCTTCTTCGAGACCGTCGATGAGTCGACGCAGCGGCTTGCCCGTGCCAACCAAAGCAGCCTGCCCGACAAGATGATCGAGGGTGGTTGGGCGGAGTCGTTCGGCGAGTGGCTGATTCATTTCTGCTTTTTCTGAAGTAATTCTTTCGCGATCACTTTGCCGCGCTCCACGCCCGGCTGATCGTACGGATCGACCCCGAGGATCTCACCAAGGAAGGCAACCTCCAGCATAAAGAACTGCAGCAGCCAGCCAATCGACCGCGGCGAAAGATCGGGCACATCGAAGAGTGCCAGCGGGCGACCCGCCTCTTGCAATGCGCCGACCGTGCCTGTCAGCTCGGCTGCGAGAATTGCTTGCAAAGATTTACTTTTCAAATGCGCAAACTCCGCTGGCAGCTTGCTCGGCAGATTGAAATCTTTTACAAACTGCTCGACGCCGAAGAAAAGATATAATTTGTCATCGGGTCCTTCCATCCAGAGCTGCAGCTTGCTGTGCTGATCTGCTGGCCCGACCGAGCTCTCGGGCGTGATGCCGATCTTTTCATGCTTGCCAATACTCTCCGCCAGCAGCTGCGCGTACCAATCACCCAGAGTCCGCAAGCGCTGTGAATATGGGCAGGTCACGGTGATATTTCGTTTTTGGGTGAATAACTCCGCCTGCACGAGCGCAAAATGAAATGCCTCGCTCGCCTGCACCTCCCGCGCACCAGCGAGCAACTCGCGAATCCGAATACCAGCCAAAGCCGCCGGCAGCAGCCCGCAGGGACTAAAGACTGAGTAGCGCCCACCAACCTGCTCGGGAATCTCGAAGCTCGGCAACCCTTCTTTTGTGGCGAGCTGGCGAAGGTAGCCGCTCTTTGAATCGGTAATAATGACAATTTGTTTGCGCCAGTTTTTGCCCAATTTCTCACGGATGACGAAAAAATTAGCGAGCGTCTCGAGTGTGCTACCAGATTTGGAAATGACTAAAAATAATGTTTTGCGCAGGCGGACTGATCTGAAAAGAGTGTCGACCGCCAGCGGATCGACGGTATCGAGAAAATGAAAGACCGGCGCGCGGCGGGTCTGCACGGCATCCAGCACGGCGCGCGCGCCGAGACTGCTGCCGCCCATGCCGAGAATAACGACGTGCTCCCACTTTCCCTTTTGCTCGCGGGCAAACTGTTCGATCTCTTTTGTATCCGCATGCGCGAGCTCGGCAAAGGCTGGCATGCCCTCTTGGAATCGCCGCCAAATAGCCGCGCATTCGCGGGCGGTAGATTCGACGCTATCGAGCGTCAGACTCGGAATGTGCAAATTGAATGAAACAGGCATTTGTTTCAGTTTACTAAAGCTCGGCTATTCCTGCCCGATTTTTGTGCGGTATTGGAGAGCCTCGGCGACATGCTGCAGACTGATTGTGTCATTGCCATCAATATCTGCGATCGTGCGAGCCAATCGCAAAATGCGATAATATGCCCGCGCAGACAGCTGAAAGTGGGTCACTGCTTGCCGCAGCAGCTCTTCGGTCTTTGTATCGATAGGGCAGTATTTCTTGACCTGCGCACTGCTCATCTCCGAATTGGATGTGATGCCCATCTTGGCAAAACGAATCGTCTGCACCGCTCGTGCCTGCTCGACGCGCTCGCGCAGCACCACCGAGCTCTCACCCGACTGCACGGCAGCGAGCTTTTCAAACTTGAGCCGCGGCACGTCGATATGCATATCAATACGATCGAGCAGCGGGCCCGAAAGTTTCTTTTGATAGCGCGATATTTCAACAGGCGAGCAGCGACAGGCACGTTCATTATCGGTCGCAAAGCCGCAGGGGCAGGGATTCATAGCGGCGATCAGGGTAAATCGCGCAGGGAAATGCAGTGTGCCGCTGGCGCGCGAAATAGTAATGGTGCCGTCTTCGAGTGGCTGACGGAGCACCTCCAGCACTTTGCTGGGAAACTCGGCGATCTCATCGAGAAAGAGAATGCCGCGGTGCGCGAGACTAATCTCCCCCGGCCCCGGCGTGGTGCCCCCACCGACGATAGATACGGCAGATGCCGTGTGATGCACGCCGCGATACGGCCGTGTAGAAATGAGCGGCTGCTCGGTCGGGAGGAGACCAGCAACCGAATAAATCTTGGTAATTTCGAGCATTTCAGGCAGGGTCAGCCGCGGCAGGATCGTGCGAAATGTCCGTGCGAGCAGGGTCTTGCCCGAGCCTGGCGGTCCGCTCATCAGCAGATTATGCCCGCCCGCAGCGGCGATGACCAGTGCGCGTTTGGCATGCTCTTGGCCTTGCACTTGATTCATATCCATTTCGTCGATCACTTCATCCAACAGCTCGACTGGATCCAGCGTTGGCAGCGGCTCGATCGCCTGCCCCGTCGCGTGCGTGAGCAAAGCCTGCAGACTATCGATGGGAATAATCTCGATCCCCTCGATAATCGCTGCTTCGCGCGCATTGGCAGTCGGTACAAAGAAACGAGTAAAACCGCGCGCCTTCGCACCGATGACTATCGGGAGTATCCCCGCCACGCCGCGTGTGACCCCATCCAGCGCCAGCTCGCCGATGAAGAGTGTCGTGCTCAGATCGGGCAGTGAGATCTGCCCGCTGGCGAGCAGCATGCCCACGGCGATCGGCAGATCGTAGCTCGGGCCACTTTTGCGAATGTCTGCCGGAGCGAGATTGACGGTGATCCGCTGCGGATGAAACGCACAATCGCTATTTTTGATAGCGCTGCGCACGCGGTCTTTGGCCTCTTGCACGGCGGCATCGGGCAGACCGACGATAGTGAAACCAGGCATGCCGCGCGCGAGATCGACCTCGACCTCGACGATCTCGGCATCGAGCCCCGACACGGCTGCGGAAAAAACTTTGGAGAGCATGACAAAAGAATAAGCGATTTCATCTTTCTTTTCGCCTTTTTTACATACTCAGTTATTGCCACAATCGATCTGCTGTCACGGTCTCGCGCTGACTCAGCACTTCTTCGCCATCGCGGCGGACGATCTTGGTGATATCAGTCGCGTGCGCACCCACCTGCTGCACAGTCTGCAGACTGTAATCGACGGCAAAGTCGCCTGGCACGCTGTATTTCAGCACAACATCGCGGCTGGTGCCCGGCTTCACGGTGAGGCTCAGCATAAAATAGGTAAGCCCTGCAGACTCGTGTGTCTCGATACGATCACTCGGCACGCCCTGCACGGTGAGCAGCTGGCTGCCTGCTGGCACAAATATTTTCATCAGATCAATATTGCGGCCGCGGCCGAGTATTTCTTTCATGCTGTCTGGCAGGGGCACGCTGTATTCCTGAGAAATGCGATCGAGCTCGCGCTCGGCGTCACTATTCCAGCCGTGATTGCGAGAGATGCGCAGTGTATTTGTCGCCTGCCCAGCTGCACTAATATCTGTTTCGTGAGTAATCGTATTGCTGGTATAGCGGTCGGACTTATTGCCAGACAAGCTCGTGTCGATCACCGCGAGATAATCGCTGTCGCTTATTTTTAATTCGCCAGCCACACCAAATGCCTGCGCAACTGCCTGAAAATCAGGCTTATCAAACCATGCCTGCACTTCGCCAGCGGCAAGACTGTCGCGAGCTGCCTGCACCAGATCGGCAGGCGGCACGTCTGCGAGCTGCTGCTGTAATGAATCCCAAACATCGCGCAAGATTTGCTTTGGCGCAGCTGCGCCATCGAGTTTTGTTTCGATAATCATCGACAGCAGTAGCTGAATATCCTCCGCGGGCACGCGCCCAAAGCGAGTAAGCTCGACACCATCGGTCAGCTCGACTGCGCGGGTGAGCATATCAGCCGTCACCGCGATCACGCCATCCACCGTGCCCCGCCCTGCCTGCTCGAAGAGCCAGCTCGCAGCCTCGGCAGAGGTCGGGAAGTCGGGATGATAATTGGCATCGCGCAAGCCCCAACGATCGGTGATGAAGCCAAAGCCTTCGGGCGGATCGAGTCGTTCGGCTAGCTGCCCGTCGACCTCGTAGACATCTTCGATATCGAAGTTCTGGACAAAACCGTCATTCAAAGTAAGCACGCCGACTGACCCGATGAAACCACCCGTCGGACGAATCTCGTCTTGATTTTGGAAAAGAATGAGATAGCGCCGCGGCACGCGATCGCCCAATATATCGGGTATTTGCGGCAACACAGCCAGATACGGCTGCGCCAGCTCACGAATGAAACCCAACTGGCTGCGCGCATCGCGCACCTGCCCCTGCAGGCTGGCTGGCAGACTATCTACTTCGACAAGATCCAGCACGGCAGCGGCAGACTCCAGCTCGGCGAAACCAGCAAGTGCTTCGCGGATCACGCCAGATAATTCAGTCGAAAATGATGAAACTGGCGTCTTTGCCGCGACCAGCCGTTGGCGACCCTCCCAGGTAGCTGCTGCCACAGCGAACTGCTCACCCGCTGCTGCGAAGTGCTGTCCGCTGCTCGCGATCAGCTTGCCAGCGGTGACCAATCGACTGCCCGACTGCACGCTCTCGGGCTTGGTAGCCAATACCGCCCCCGCTCCGCCCAGCCGCGCAATGTCATTCTCCGCAGATGCGAAGGCTGCGAGTGCCGCCGAAAACTCAGTGTGCGACTGCAGAAATTCACCCGCAGCAAAGGCATGTCCTGCGGCGGTCAGCTGCTCGACCCCGTGCATAGCTGTGCCCACGACGCGCTCGACCGTCGCCTTGCCCTCGCCAAAGACGCCGACCAGATTCAGCCCCAGTACCAGCACCAGCGCACCAGCCACGGCTACCAAACGCGGTAAGCGAGATGGACGCTGCGGCTCGGCAAGATAAATCCCCTCTTCGGGCTGCTGCTGTTTTGATTGTTGTAAATCAAACGCCACACTGCGACTGCGCCCTGCCTGATCGAGATGCAAAATATGCCGATGATCCCGACGCTTCGCGCGCGCGAGATCCAGCGGCGCGTGGTCGCGCTTTTTCAGATCGAGAAGACGCTTGCGGGGGTTCATTTAAATACCAAAAAAATAAGTAAGATCGAGTGCCGAGTCGTCGCCAGACAGACCGACGAGCTGATAGCGAAACGGACGGAGCTGAGAAATCTGACTATTCACATGACTAAAGAATACGGCATCTGCAGGCAGTTTGCTCGCGGTAAGCAGCTGGGTAAATGCACCCATCTCACCCGCGATCGCGCGATCCAGCATCGTTTCGATCTGCTCTCGCTCGCTCGCGACCAGCACCAGCTCGGGCAGTGAAGCTGTGTACAGCTCATCTGCCGAGCCGCGTGCCTGCCAGCGAGTAATCTCTACCCCATCCGATACCAGGCTCGTCTCGCGCACCGTGCCCGCCGTCAGCCGCGTGCCCGTGCTCTCATCCGGCAGTCGCCAGCGCTCCTGCCCCGCCAGCAGCACGCCACTTCCTGCCACGGCTACTTGCTGCACAGCGGTGAATGCCGCGGGAATACCCGCGCCTGCAAAAGCAGCGAACCAGCCGCCCGTGCGCGTCTGCCCCAGCAGGCTCTCGCCCGCCAGCAGCGGCTGCAATTGATTGAAATCCGTGCCCAGCACGCGCTTCGTTTCCTTATTGAAATACCCTTCCGCGAGCAGCACTTCATGTGCTCGCTCTTTTTTTAAACTGGTAAAAATATGTGCCAGACCCCCCGCAATATCCTGCCCCGTCGCAAATCGCGCTACTTCTTCGCCGAGCAAATCAGTCAGGCTGCCAGCCTCTGCTCCGCTCGTTTGAAAGATGCCAGCTCGTGCCGCAGTGTCATTCAAGATAAATGAAACCCGCATCCGCAGGCCGTCTTGCTCTGGCTGCAGCTCGATACCCGCACCGATGCTCAAATCCAGAAAAGGAGCCGCGACTGCGTAATCCAGCCCGCCCAGCTGGCGCAGCAGCAGCTGATCGGTCAGATCTTTTGAGATGAATCCAAAGCCCAGCGCTTGCCTATTTGCTCGTGCCTGCACCGCAGCAAACTGCGCACTGTCTGCCAGCGAATCTTGCAGGCCGGCCGCCGTCTCGAGCATGTCGCACAGCAGCGTTTCATTCGCCGCAAGAATTAAATCATTTCCAATAAAGCTCGCCGCAAGCGAGCGGCTCCGCGGCCAGCTCAGCACCGGATAGCCAAGGTAGATCGACTCTTCCAATTCTTCGCCAGCGAGCGTCTGCGTAGCCAGATAATCCCGCATGCCAGCCTGATCGGGAGCTTCGGCAATGAAAGCAAACTGCTGCGTGTCAAACGCAGCGCCGAGATACGCAACGCCCGTCCGCCGCCCCAGCAGGGCAAGGAAATCTGCCGAATCAGTAAAACCCAGTGAATCGATATCGAATAGCTCCGCGGCATCCGCCGCATCAAATAGCTCTGCCAGCTGCCGCGCATCCGCCCGCGCAGCATCTGTTTTTATGTCCGCGTACAGCAGCGTCGAGTTAGCAGGCAGCAGCTCAGCAAGACTCGTTGGCTGGGTGTATTTGGTAAAGAAGAACCAGCCGAGCACGAGCAAAAGACCCAGCGCCAGCACGGCGAGTATGCCGCCAAAAATATGGGCGAATAGGCGGCGGCGAGATGTGCGGGCAGCAGTCAAGAAAAAGCCTTCAAAGGAAAGCTAGTTTAGCGTGAAAATGTAATTTTGAGGAGACTAAGCTGCTTGCAAAAAAATGGGTAGCTCATGCAGTCGCAATTCTTGTATTACTTTAAGACGATCCTCGTCTTTTGTTATATCAGGATATTTGTCAAATAAAGCATTCTCAAGTAAACGCCGAACTACTGAAGTAATCACCTCAATAGTTTTTGTGTGTCCTAAATTAGCTGCAATAATAGCGGCTGCTATCTTCTCTCCCTCTTCAATTACCACGCCTTGTGCACCTAAATGCGCTTCACGAGCAATCTTTGCTAAAATAATTATTTTTTTTATAGTTGCATTTGGCTGAACTTCTTCCATTTTTATAAGATTAAGATTTACTATCTTGCATGTTTATTTTATTTTTGTCAAGTATATCTAAATCTTTCCGCTGCTACTTTATTGCATTTCTTATCTCATTTCAAGGCTCGGCAGATACTCAAAAATCTAGTAAACTTGCCCTACTTTAGCTTTTTATATGACTTCCCACGACATCCGCCGACTCTATCTCGACTTTATGAAGGAAAAAGGGCATGCCATCGTGCCATCTGGCAGCCTGCTCCCCGAGAATGACCCGACCACCCTCTTTACCGGCAGCGGCATGCAGCCGATGGTTCCCTATCTTTTGGGCGAAAGCCATCCGCTCGGCACGCGCATCGCCGACAGCCAAAAGTGTATTCGCACGCAAGATATCGAAGAAGTCGGGGACAACCGCCACACCACTTTCTTTGAAATGCTCGGCAACTGGTCGCTCGGCGACTATTTCAAGCAGGAGCAAATCGGCTGGATGTTTGAGTTTTTGACGAGCAAATTGCAGCTCGATCCAAAACGCATCTTCGTCACCGTCTTCGCAGGGAACGAATCAATCGGGATTGCAAAAGATGACGAGTCGGTCGCGCGCTGGCAGGAGCTATTCAAAACTGTCGATATTGATGCCAAATTTATCGAAGACGCGGAAGCCGTTGGCATGCAGGGCGGGCAGATCTTCAGCTTTGATGACAAAAAAAACTGGTGGAGCCGAGCTGGCGTGCCAGCAAATATGCCCATTGGCGAGCCGGGCGGCCCCGACACCGAGATGTTTTGGGACTTTGATCCAGCGGATGAAATGCAGCTGCACGAGGCCAGCGAATGGGCAGCCGAGCCCTGCCATCCAAACTGCGATTGCGGCCGTTTCCTCGAAATCGGGAATAATGTTTTTATGGAATTCATTCATGCCGAGGGCGGATTTGAAAAATTAAAGCAGCAAAATGTCGACTTTGGCGGCGGACTCGAGCGACTCGCTGCTGCGGTAAATGACGATCCCGATGTCTTCAAAATAGACCTTTTCGATGAAATGCGAAATGTCCTCGAAGGCGTCTCGGGCAAGAAATACGGCGCGAACGCCGACGAAACATTTGCCTTCCGCGTCGTGCTCGACCATCTCCGTGGCGCAACATTTTTGACCGCCGACGGTGCACCGCCCGCGAATAAAGATCAAGGCTACTTCACCCGCCGCATGCTTCGCCGCGCGATCCGCTTCGCCGCGAAGCTCGGCGTAACCGAGCACTTTTGTGTCCGCATGGCGGAGGCTGTCATTGATACGTATCGCGAGGCCTATCCAGAATTAATCGGGAAGAAAGACAAAATTCTCGCCGCCTTCGATGCCGAAGAAAGCCAATTTAAAAAGACGCTCGAAAAGGGCGAAAAAGAAATCGGCGAAGCCCTCGAAAAAGGCGAAACAATCGACGGCACCCGCGCCTTTTACTTTTATGAAACCTACGGCTTCCCACTCGAATTAGTCGAAGAATATTTAGCAGAACGCGATTTACAATTCGACGATCACGCAGGCTTCGAAGCAGCCGCTGCCAAGCACGCCGACAGCAGCCGCACCGCCGCCGCTGGCAAATTCAAAGGTGGCCTGGCAGATAACAGCACTGAAACCACTGCCCTGCACACGGCAGCTCATCTCATGCTGGAGGCCATGCGCCGTGTGCTGGGCGAGCACGTCGAACAGCGTGGCAGCAATATCACGGCCGAGCGACTGCGATTCGACTTTAGTCACGATGCCAAACTGGATGAAGCGCAGGTTGCCGAAGTCGAGCGCCTCGTAAATGAAGCCATTCAGGGCGGTCTCGCTGTCGGCTACGATGAAATGCCCGTCGATGAAGCCAAAAAACTCGGCGCAACGGGCGTTTTCGATGATAAATACGCCGCGATGGACAAAATCAAGGTCTATTCAATCGGTGATTTCAGCAAAGAAATCTGCGGTGGCCCGCATGTCGAATCAACCGAAGGAATTGGTACCTTCAAAATCAAAAAGCAAGAAAGCAGCTCGGCTGGTGTGCGCCGCGTCAAAGCCGTTTTGATTCAGAATTAAAAAAAAGAGCCAACCAAACGGCCAGCTCTCAGAATTTTGATTCAAACGCGCTATGGCGACCGCTCGCGCACAGACCAATTAGACAACCAATACTCAGCTAAATACGCCAGAAAACTGCTTTGAAAAGAAACTGCGTTCATTTTCAGGCAAAATACCTGACTGCGTAAAATGAGCTGCCTGCTTTTTATAGTGCTTGAGCAAGCTCTGTGAGCGAGTATCCCGTTTTGGGTCATAGCCCTGTGCCTTGGTAAAGAGGGCCTGAGCCTGTTGTCCTTGTGGAGACATATTGGTATTGGGTTATTTGTATTTATTTTATTTTAGCAGATAATATTTCATTTGTCAATCAAGGTGCCTGTGCGAAATGATGTCTTGTGTAAGACGATATTGCCATATTTGTACAAATCTGTTACTCTATTTTCACGTTATTTTTAACTAAAAAATAGTATGAAAGATCTCATTCTCTTTGGCATGCAGGGTAGCGGCAAGGGCACGCAAGGGCAATTACTCGCTGAACAGCTTGAGGCACATATTTTTGAGACAGGTAGCCAGCTCCGTCGGCTCGGCACGGAAGAAAGTGAGCTCGGACAAAAAATTAAAGCAATTATTGATGGCGGCACGCTGGTGCCGACAGAAGTAGTGATGGAAATGGTCGCCGACTTTTTGGATAAAACGCCAGCTGAGCAGCCGGTCATTTTTGATGGCATTCCCCGTTCGGCAGATCAGCGCGATCAGCTCGAGACAGCATTTGCAAAGGCGGGTCGTAAACCAATGGCTGTTTATATTCAGCTCTCTGAAGAAGAGGCGCTCAAACGTCTGCTGGGCCGCCAAACATGCTCGAGCTGTAAAAAAATCTTCGGAGCGAAAGACGGACTAGAAATGGGCGCAGCCTGCCCTGCTTGCGGCGGCAAACTGAAAACGCGCGATGATGATACCGAAGAGGCTATTCGCACGCG
>Ga0316202_10002742_pt1 | contig 11218 bp, 7 predicted proteins | sample 3monrhotite_MG_FD_204934 | JGI IMG/M metagenome (GOLD analysis project Ga0316202, IMG submission 204934) | Microbial mat bacterial communities from mineral coupon in-situ incubated in ocean water Damariscotta River, Maine, United States -... | ecosystem: Environmental > Aquatic > Marine >...
ACCCATCCCTAGCATTCCTTCCCCCCGTCGGTTGAACGTGTCGCAACGCCAATCGTCGGGGACTGGGGGTTAGGGGTGGGTCATTTCGTGCGCGTTGGGTGGGTCACTTTCCGCGCGACGCGTGCACAGATCCCAGCGTACGAAAAGAGTTGAGGAGATCATCGCGGGAGACTTCAACCTTGAGCCCTTCGCTCGAGTTATGTGTGACGAATCCGGCTTTCGAAGCACTCGCTGTGGTCGACAGGTCCAGCGGTTACGGGCGGAGTTTCCGAGGCGCGTTCTTTTCAATCCCACGTGGGCACTGTTGGGGAGATTGAACGGCAGTCTCGGCACCTACTACCGGAGTGGGCCCCGGCCTTGGTACGTCTTCGATCAGGTCTTGGTGTCAGCAGGACTCGCGGGATCATGTGGTCCTGCGGAGGTGATCACGAACACCGGGGATCTACCACTGGCTTCCAGCCGCGCTGCGAAGCCCGACCCGAATGTAGGATCTGATCACTTTCCACTCAAGGTGAGGTTCGAAGCCTAGCCGCGTCTCCTAGACACGAGAAGTCAGTAGGCTCGTGATCTACCTGGCCGCCCTTGTGGACTGCACCTGGTCTCGGCGTCCACCAGCGAGACGAATCGGCCCGCGTCGGGGGTCGAGTAGCGCAACCGGTAGTAGTAGAGCCGTAAGCCCGCCTCGAAGGGTCAAGTCGCCGCTCGCCGCAGAGAGCTATCGCCGTCGCTTCTTCTTGGCCGTCTTCTTGGCCGTCTTCTTGGCCGTCTTCTTGGCCGTCTTCTTGGCCGTCTTCTTGGCCGTCTTCTTGGCCGTCTTCTTGGCCGTCTTCTTGGCTGTCTTCTTCTCAGGCGGCGCAGTCTCCCCAGCAGCCTCGCGAATCTGTGTTGAGTCCCACTTGTCGATCACGGTCGAGAAGTCTCCACTCCCGTCGAACGCGCCCAACGGGAATCCGATTTCACGTTGAAACTCAGCAGCGAACGTCAACGACGCGACGGAGAATCCCCGAAACGAGACTCCCTCGCGTCCATTCAAGAGCCTTCCAAAGACTGGCTGCAGTCCGGCCCTTCGCAGTTCTGCCTCAACAGGGCACAACCCCTCCTCGAACACCACGCAGTCAACCACGCGAGCGAACGCCTCCCTGACCCCTTCTGGATCAAAGGGGGCCTGGTCGAGCCGGTAAAGGATGACGCTTTCCATTCGAGGGCCTCCACTTCTGGCCGTTCTATCGGCTCCAACCCTTAACGACTACTTCACCTGGGATCTCGAAACCGTCCAATAGGTTTCTCAGGTAGGGAACAAGAGCCTTGTCGTTGGTGATCACCCGCGCGTTCGTGAACGGATTCCCGGGGTCGTTGAGCAACAAACGAATGCGAAAGAACTCGTCGGCGTCTTGGTCTCGCATGATTTGCTTCAAGAACTTGGGTGCGGCTGAGCCCTCAAGACGTGGGCTTCTCGCACGGTTTCCCAAGAACTTCACCTCCAATACGGTGGTTCCGTCGAAGCCATCGATGTCTAGGGCGCGTTTGCTGGTCTGGGACGAATGAGGAATGGGTACCCGGTAGTTGGTTGGTCCCGCGTGAATCACCTCAAACCGACCTGAAGCCTTGCCTGTAGGAGTCGACGACTGACGCAAGCCCGCTACGAAGGCCTCGGGGTCGCAGTTCCTCCCGTTCGCGTTATGCACGAAGACGCTCGGAGCTTCCGCTTTCTCCGAGACAAAGTAGGTGTGCCAGTCCTCGACTTCGAAGTTGTAGTGGCGTGCGTGCTCGGAGCGAACACGCAGGCCGCGAACCTCCAACATCTCGCCTGATGCAGCGAGGAGCAGATCGCCAACCTCAAGGTGCCTCGCTTCCGTCCAGCCGCGCCCGACCACGAAATAGGGGTGGCCAACGGTCGAGCGAATCGTCTGCTCACCGTCAGCCCCCGGTCTAGCGGGTTCAGAACCCTCCTCGCCGTCAGACGAGGATCCTCCCTTCACTTGGCCGACTCGGTGCCTTTGACTCCGCCCTCGTTGGACCGACGCCGCCTTGGCGATCTTGACGTGCACGACCTGATTCGTTTCCCCACGGAACAGTCTGACCACGCGTTTGTAGCCCTGCGCGCCAGTCGAATCGTCGCGGGAGACGATTCGATTTGGGGTAGATGTGTGGTGGGGTTACAGCGGTCTTACGAGCTTTCTCCCGGGGTCAGTTCGCTCAAGAGCCGTTCGCCGATGAGATCCCTGATGTCAGACTCCGGGGCAAGTGTCCCAAGGGTTGTGGCGGCAGCGAACAACGCACGGACTACATGGAGTCTTGCGGCTTCCAGGAGTGGCGCAGGGTTGTCAGGCCGGACGTGAGTGGCGGTAGCCGACAAGGTTGACCTTGCCGCAGCCTCTCCAGCCTCAGCCGCCGCACAAGCCGCTGGAGGGAGAACAGAGTCAACAGCGTCTTCTAGGGCGAACTCTGCTTCCAAGGCAGCAGTCTGAACCTCCTGGGCGATTTCTCTTGAGGGGCTTCCAAGGGCCAGGCGTCCCGCCTCCGTCGCAAGTCGTGGCCTCGGATCGGACGGCCGAGCTTCATCCCATGCGGGCAACGCGATTTCTGCTCCTACCAAAGCGACCTTCGAGGCGAAGGTAAGGTCCAGAACTACTAGTCGCTTGGTCCACGGCTCCCAGTCCAACTCCCGAAGCTGACCGCAGAAGAGCGAGCACACCTCTTCACCCAGGGTAGGGACCAACTGATTCCAACTCTCGTTCATCATGTCCTGACCTATTGGGGAAAGTAGGGAATCTGACCCAGCGAATTCCCTGGTGGCGCGAGATTGTCAGCGACGTAGTGAGAGTGGATCGTCGGTGCCCCATCAGGTAGCCCGTGACGGCCTTGGAACGAGAATATGGTCGTTTGATGGGTCGTCGGGTTGTAGGCCGCGAAGCGATTGCCGGTTAGTGCGTGAACTGCCGAGTCCGGGTTACCGATGTTAGCTCTAGCAGCGAGCCTGTATTGAGCCGGATTTAGGCCCAGTTCAGGGTGAATCTGAGTTGCATGCCTTCTCAACTCATCGCCGTAGCCGCCGTGCCTTGGCCTAAACTCCGCTTGGTTGGCGAACTCACGACGGTAGTAGTCCGATTGAAACTGCCTTGCCTCTTCCTTGTGACGTTGACGACGGGCTCTCTTCCGACGGAGTTTCGCCCGCCTGCTACGACGGCCGCCGCAGCGCCTGTTGTGAACCCAGACAGCGGGATCGCTCTTCGTTTCGCTGACGAAGTAGGTATGGAACCCCTCGACCTCGAAGTTGTAGTGCTTTGCTTGCTCCTCACGGATCTCCAAGCCCGTGACGACAAGGGGCTCGCCCAGCGACCCAGATAGCCTGTCGCCGACCTTGAGATCCTTGGCATGGACCCAGCCGCGCCCGACAACGAAGTAGGGGTGGCCAACGGTCGAGCGAATCGTCTGCTCACCGTCAGCCTCGGATCTAGCGGGTTCTGAACCCTCCTCGCCGTCAGACGAGGAACCTCCCTTCCCTTGGCCGACCCGGTGCCGCTGACTCCGCCCACGCTGGACCGACGCCGCCTTGGCGATTCGGAGGTGCACCACGCGATTCGTTTCGCCACGGAACAACCTGACCACGCGTTTGTAGCCCTGCGCGCCAGTCGAATCGTCGCGGGAAAGCACTTGGTCCGCGGGCAGAGCAACCACTTTGGGCCGAAGCGAAGCTCGGTGATTCGGGCTAGGTCACAAGTCCTGTCGGTTCAACTAATCAGCACTTCCGAAGCCGGCTGTGGCACGCGAGACCCGCCTGACCTTGTGCTCTGCGTCCTGGCGACGGCGAGAAGCCCGCGGAGGTGCAGTCTTCCGGCCCCTGATGCTCGAGCCTTCTCCCCATAGCGTCGCGGAGCGACACTATGTGCACCTAGTCGGACGTTCTGCTGCCAGCCAGGCGGCTCATCCAGAGTGACTTGGCGATAGGATCTTCCTATGGGATCCGTCGAACAAGTCTACCGCTACGGCTACCCCTCACACCTGGCGTCTGGAAGCACGGGACCGGAGCTTCGTCTCGCGACCTCCGGCGGCGTGGCCGAGAACCCGCATTTCTTCGACGGCACCCTGACTCAGCCGCGCACTACTGCGCAACTCCTGCGCGGAGTCTCACAGATCGTTGGGACGCGGTTCTACACGCCGCCGAACATGCTTCAGCGGATACTCGCCCAAGCTGACCCGGTCGTAACCAGCGGCGGCGGGTCGCTGCGCTTCGAGGGCTTCTCCGCGTGTTGCAGCGCCTACGCTCGTGTGGATCTGACCGAGCAAGCCTACGAAGGCAACTTGGCCGACCCTGGGACCACCAACGTCGATTTCAACGCGCCCATGCGCGCCGCTCTGGCAAAGATCAGGGCAAACGAAACCGTTCGTTTGGGCGTCGGAGCTAAGGACGTCACCCTCTACCGCGAGGCCGGCGAGGTTGTAGAGAAGAAGGTCGCCCTGCCGATTCGTTGGCTCAAGGGGTTCGTCGAGGTTCAGGCCTACCAGTCACGGCTTGAGGAGCGGTTCACGGTCGAGCGGACTGAGGCGATTAGGTTCCTGCGCTCGCTGCCCCGCCAGTCCACGAGCAAACACACGTTTTGGGTCGTCCCGGCGGGTCGCGGCTTGCGCCTCTCTAGCCGCGAGGACAAGAAGGGTGTCAGGGTCAGCGGCACCGAGCGGCTCAAAGTGCTGGAGGCGCTCGTGCCACATGTCCAGCGGCTGCGAGTTTACGGCCAGGCTGACGGTGGAAGCGCCAGCGCCTGGGAATTGGACGCCGGCACTCAGAGGATGGTGCTGGTTCTTTCCCCAAGCACCACGCGGGGATTCTCAGGCGAGGGGCAAGCCCTTGAGGAGCTGGCGAGCAAGGGCTGGGGGAAGGTCTTGAATCGCGTTCGCGCCAAGCTGAAGTGGCAGTCGACGATTCGAGCCGACGAGCTCGCGAAGGCCGCGAAGATCGAGGTTGATCTTGCTGCTCAGGCCTTGGTCGTCCTTGGCTCGCGAGGGCTCGTCGGCTTCGACCTGCGAACTGGCGCCTATTTCCATCGCGAGCTGCCATTCGACCTTGGCCTGATCGCTAACCTGCACCCCCGGCTCAAGGCAGCTCGTAAGCTCGTCGAATCCGGCAACGTGAAGCTCACAAAGGGGAACACCCTTTCCGCTGAGGTTCTCGGAAGTGGGTGTACTCATACTGTGCGCCTGGTAGAGAGCGGTCCACGTTGCACTTGCCCTTGGTTTTCCAAGCACCAAGGTGATCGCGGACCCTGCAAGCATGTCCTCGCGTTGCAAATGCTCCTCGAGGACTAATCGTTGACCATCAGCGAACAGGGCCTGACCGCCGCCGTCCACGCAGGAGACCTGAAGAAGGTTGTTGCTCTGTTTCGCGGCTCCACTCAGGCGGAGCGCCGGGCGCTGCGCGATAGGACCGAGACCCTCGTCGCAGAACTCGTCGCTGAGTGGGAGCGCCAGCAAGAGGTAGTCGTCGCTGCGAACTACGCCAAGAACCTCATGGCCGAGCGTGACAGGCTCGACGGGCCGCTCCGAGCTGCGGTCCTCGCGGACACCGCAGCAACGGGCGAGCCAGAGCGACTCAGGCAAACCTACCGCGCAAGGATGCTCGCGGACCACGACGGCGTAGCTCATGTCGTCGACCTGCTTGAGATCGCATGCCTCCCGAAGCTAGCGGAGTGGGCAGAGAGCATTCTCGGCTTTGGGACCGCTAGGTTCACTCGGCGACTAATCCGCCGAGGCCTTATTGAGAGCCCGACAAGCGAGAGTTACCTAGTGGGGCTGATTGCCCTCCCGCGAAGTCTCTTCGTCCTGAACCTGTCCTCGGATACGAGGCCGCAGCTGGTCGACGCCCTCCGAGCCGATCCCCATCTCCTTGGCGGCGATATCTGGCGGCTATTCGCCTTTGATGGCAACAGGGATTTTAGTTTTGCGAACTACAGCTCCGAGTGGGAGCCGGCTCTACTAACTCTCTGCGAGGAGGGCCTTCTTTCCCGAGACCGCCTCCTGGACGAAACCCTGGCGGCGCTGGGTTGTGACTTCATTCAACACCGCGCGGGCTTCTTCTCGCGCTTGCACGAGGCGCTCAAGCCGAGCGTGGAGGAGCGCGCCACGCGCGTCGAGACCTACATGGGCCTTCTGCCCAGCGCGATCCCGCCGACGGTCACGTTCGCCGTCAAGGCGCTCAAGGTGCTCCAGAAGGCAAGGCGACTCGACCCCCTTCTGCTCATTGATCAGATCGAGCCGGCGCTCACGCACCGCGCAAAGGGCACGGCCAAGGCGGCGCTGAAGCTCCTCGGGGCGGCCAGCCAGCAAGCACCAGAGCTGGCGAGTCGCGCCGCCTGTGTCGGTCTTACTGCGACGACCCACGAGTCGCCCGATGTGCAGGTTGCCGCCCTCGATCTGCTCGAGCGCCGCGGAGAGGCTAGCGACCTCGACCTTTTCGCGGCTGTCCAGGCTGTCCGAAGCGCGCTTACGCCCTCCTTGCGGAGTCGCGCTGCGACATGGTTGGGCTCGTCAACGAAGGACGAGGAGAGAAGCCCAAAGAGAGGGGGATCCAAGAAGGCGCACGAAAGGAAAGGCAAGACTAAGCCCCTGAGTCGATCTCGAGTCATCTCCCCTCCGAACTCGATCGAGGTTCTTGTCGATCGCTGCGCCTTCGTCCTCGAGAACCCGGGAGAGATCGAGACCTTTGAGCAGGTGCTGGCCGGGATCTCACGCTTCTCCGATCATTCGCCAGCTGCTTCCGCACTGCTGAAGCGAGCGAAGAAGCTGGCGAAGTTGGACTCTCCTTACGAGAGCCCGGTTCGCTATCACCTAGCGAACCTGGTCCTCGCCTGGCTCCAGCGCGGATTGCCGAAGACCTGGAGGGCAACTCGAGAACCTCCCAACCTCGAGCATTCGCTGTATCTCCGGCTCCGAGCCATCGCCGTGCGGGCGGCGGTGGGCGAAGCCCGTCCGCTGCTAAGTCGGCCCACGCACCGGCGTGCGTGGATTGAGCCCGTGGCTCTGGTCGAGCGACTCGCATGGTGGCAGCAGACCAAGAATACGCCGGACAGTTTGGACCTCGTGCTAGCGCTGTTGCGCCTCGCACCAGAAGGACGCTCCGCTGGGCTCGCCAGCGCGAAGCGCTTGTCTGGTGAAGTGGGTCGAGTTGTCCGCGCCGCCTTGGGAAGCAAGGAGAAGGCAGGGGAGAGTAAGGCCCTCTGGCTCGCGGTCACGCCAAGGCCTCGGAGACTCGAACCACTAGCGAAGGGGGGGGTGGAGGTCCTGGTTTCGCCTGGACTGAGCGACAAGACCCCGCCTGACCATCTGGCTGAGCTCCTGCATGCTCCCCGCGTCTGCGTGTACGAATTCAGAAACACAACGGCGCTCACCCGTTGGATCGGAACGATTTGGCCAGGGAATCTCGAGCCCTACTTCGCCGACGGAGTCCGGAGCATCTCCGCGAACATCGACTGGTGGGAGGCCAATTGGACGCAACAGGCGTTCTTGGAGCCGCTCCTAGACCCCGACACGTCGCTGGGCCCAATGGCCCGCTGGCTGATCGCAATCGGCCTGGCGGCAAAGGAACCCGGGCAGTCACGGCTGGCGACCGAAGCGTTCATAACTACCGTCGACGACCACCGCCTTGATCCAACTGAGCTTGGCGCGACCATGGCGACCCTCCTGCCGTGCCAAATCGTCAAGGCGGCGCGCTGGGCCAGGACCCTCGGAGAGGCGGCACGGGCCTCAGAGGCCCACTCCGAGGCAGTGTGCGTTGCGATCGCCCATGCGCTAAGGGGAGACAGCAAGTTAGCACCCAAGGACATTGGCGCACTCCTCGAACTCTTCTATGAGCAGCTGATCGAGACCAGAGGCGTCCTCGAAGAAGGGGACGAGGCTCGCCTGTTCTTGGCGGGGCTAAAGACTGGCAAGGCGGGCAAGCTCGCAAAGAAGATCCTCGAGTTGGTGCCATGACCCGGAAGAAGTCCTCCAAGAAGAAGAAGAAGAAGGCGGCTAGGAAACTGTCCGCGGACGCCCTCCAAGAGGTGATCCAGGCCGGGGACGTCGAGGGCTGTCTCGCACTCTTCGAGGGCTCGACGGCCTCCGAGCGCCGGCCCTTCGCGAAGATCGCCCGAGCCCCGCTTGATCGCTACTGGAAACTTGGCTGGGATGAGCGCAGGGAGAAGGACAAAGGGATCCTTCAGGCGGCAGCCGTTGCCGTCTTGGCCACCGCGACACTTGGCGAATTGAAGAAGCTCGGCTGGCAGGGCGTTCCCGATGCCGAGCATGCCTTCGCACTCATTTCCGCCCTCAAGCCCGAGTGGACCAGTTCCTGGGCCGAGCTGATCCTCGAGGACAACCCTCGCCATTGGCCGCTTGTAAGGCGGCTGGTCCGTGCCGATCTCTGCCCAGTGCCAGGAACCGACAACTACATCCTGGGGATGATTGAGACCGTGGGGCGGGGCGGCCACCGAGGGCGGGACACCCCTCCTCTGGCTGAGCGGCTTATGAAGAGCGACCCGAGTCTGCTCACCAACGAAGTCTGGCGCATGTTCGAGGTCGAGGGTGGTGGAGAATTCGGCCTGGCAGCCCACGACAAGTACACCCACCCCGACTACGGCTGGGAGAGGGCGCTCCTGACTCTGTCCGAGGAGGGGCACTTATCGCGGAGTCGTCTGCTCGACTCCTCCCTGGACGCGCTGGAGCGAGACTTCGCCCAGTTCCGCGCTGGGTGGTTCTCCCGCTTTCACGTTGCGCTGAAGCCAACGGTCGAAGAACGAGCTAGTCGCGCCGGGCGGTACCTGGGCTTGCTCTCGAGCGGCATCAGCCCAACGGTGTCGTTCGCTCTCAAGGCACTCGTTGCTCTCGACAAGGCGAAACGGCTGCCGGCGAGGGGCCTGTGTGAGCAGGTGACACCGGTCCTGTCCGCCCGCGCCAAGTCCACAGTCACTCAAGGGCTAAGGCTGTTGGCTAGCGCCGCCAAGCAGGAACCGAACCTGAAGAGCTTGGCAACGCGAACAGCCGTGCATGGGCTGGCGCATGAGGACCCCGACGTTCAGAAACGTGTGTTCGATTTCCTGGACAAGGCGGGAGATCCAGAGGACGCGGCCCTCATCTCGGGAGTCGCCGATTACTCGAGCGGCGTTGCAGCCTCGCTTCGGAAGCGACTCGAAAAGTGGGGTGCAAAATCGGAGGCCAAGCCCAGGAGTATGGACGCCTGTGTTCCAGCAGTTTTGTGGACTTCTCCGCTGGACGCGTCGCGGCTCATTGCCCCCCTTGAGACCTTCGATGAGGTCGTCGATCAGTTCGCCTTTGTCCTCGACAATCCAGGAGAGACGGCCGAGCTAGAGAGAGTGCTGGACGGCCTTTCCGGTCTCGCCGACCAAGAGCCCGCAGAATTCTCGAAACGGCTCGCTCCCTTGCGGAAGAGGGCGCAGACGATCCTCAAGCGAGGAACCGAAGATCCCGTCTGTCTGGTGATGGCCTTACTCGCTGTGTCCTGGTCGGGCCGCGAGCTCGTTGAGTTCGAGTGCCCGTGGGTTCTTGCCGACGTGTTTCTTGAGCGAGCTAAAGCCCTGGCCGCCCGGGTGGTCAACAGGAGAGCGTTGCCTCTCCTGAGCGCTCCGACCCACCGGCGGACCTGGATCGAACCTGCGGCGCTGGTGTCCCGCTACAAGACCTGGCTCAAGGCCGGGGAGCCCTTGGATCCGTGGGACGCTAGCTTGGCGCTGTTGCGTCTCGCTCCAGAAGGGCGAGCTGCCGCTCTGAAGAAGACCACAAACAAGAAGACGGAGTTCGCGCAGGCCCTCCGCTATGCGCTTGGCGGCAAGGCGGTCATAGGACAGGACGCTCCCCTGTGGGTTGCTGCCGCTCGAGCTCGCGCGCCCCAACAGAATGATCCCGCTCTGGAAAAGCGGCACCCGAACCTTGGGCCCGACGCTGGGGTCGCTAGCGTCATGACGCACTCGGTCTCCCTCAAGCACGGCTTCAACTGGCTCGACGTCGAGTCCGAGCCACCGCCTCCCAGCGACCTTGACCCCAGACTCTTGTCCGTGCTCTTCCACGCCAGTCGTCGCTGGCATTCCAAGGAAGAGTCGCATTGCGTCGCGGGGCGCAATCGCAGCGCGGTGCGCTGGGCCGGGACCATTTGGCCTAGCTGCCTGGAGTCCTACTTCGCCGAGGGTGCCGAGAGGATCGACCTCACATGGAGTGAGGCTCAGTGGGAGGTCAGTGCCTACCTTGAGCCTCTCCTGGATCCCGATGTCGAGTTTGGGCCGATGGCGCTCCTCCTGCTCGCCCTCGCGCTCGGGTCCAAGGAAGCGGGGCAGAAGGGTCTTGCGGCTGAGATCCTGATCGCCGGCGTGGACGACCAGCGGATCGACCCGGCGGCTCTTGGGGGGTGCATGGGAACCCTCCTTCCGACCGGGTTGGTCATGGCAGCCCGCTGGGCAGCGACGCTAGGAGACGTGGCTCGAGTCTCCACCCGCCATGGCCTCGCCGTCTCCTCCACGGCTCAGTACCTACTTAGGGGAGACTCTGCCAAGGCTCCGCGGGACCTCGGCAAGCTCCTTCAGCTTCTGCACGAGCTCTTGATTCAGTTCGATCAGAGGGTCGAGGACGAAGAGACACGTGGATACCTGAAGACAATGAAGCGGGGCGGCAAGGCCGGAAAGCTCGCCAAGGCCATCCTTGAGTTGTGAGTGAGTCTCAAGAGCGAGCCGAACTGCGAGGCTGATCCAAGGCTTCCTCCTCCAGTGGGCCGTTTCAGGGATCGCAGCCAACTGGCGCTGGGTCGGTCCCCTCCTTTGAAGTCTGCTCCGCGCCCGCTAGAGCCGAATCACGAAACAGCCTGGTGCGGGGTTCGTCTGGACGTAGTGCGCGCCGGGTTGATCAATCACGCTCCATAACTCCCGACAATCGGAAGAGGCGAGCGCGGGCAAACGGCGGGCGCCGTCGTCTACGCCGAAGCCCCGACACGACTCTGCACGTGCCCTGCGTAGTTGCACCTACAGCAGTGACTCCGTAGCATCCTTCCAATGTGCAACGACCTTCAAGGCCCAGCTGAACTTGCTGATTCAATGGAACATGCAACGGTGGTTAGCCGCTTATCACTTGAGCGACTTCTGAATATGTCGCTCTAGGGTTTTCTTGGACACCAGATTGGGGTGTCGGTCCAGGTAGGGACCATCGCCCTCGAGGTGTTTCATGACCAAACCAAAGCCCAAGC
>Ga0316202_10002743_pt1 | contig 11214 bp, 8 predicted proteins | sample 3monrhotite_MG_FD_204934 | JGI IMG/M metagenome (GOLD analysis project Ga0316202, IMG submission 204934) | Microbial mat bacterial communities from mineral coupon in-situ incubated in ocean water Damariscotta River, Maine, United States -... | ecosystem: Environmental > Aquatic > Marine >...
GAGCTCGTTGTACGTCTTCCCTGCCAGTCGGGTAGCGTGCAATTAAACTGAAAGACTTGGCTAAGCATGTAGATCCGAAGGCGGAGGATTTGCGGACGCGGGTTCGACTCCCGCCAGCTCCACCACTTCAACATCCAAAGACGTCTTAGGGCGTCTTTTTTATTTCCTAAAATCAGCCATTTACCCTATATTTCTATCCAATACAGTCCGGTCACATCCGGGGGCAACTGGGGGCAACATTAGGGGCAAGTGCATAAACTACCCAGCAGGTTGCCCCCATGCCGCTAACAGATACCGCCATAAAGAATGCCAAACCCGCCGAAAAAGCTAAACGAATGTTCAATCGCGGTGGGCTTTACCTTGAGGTTTCCCCAAAAGGGGGAAAGTGGTGGAGGCTGAAATATCGATCCCTCGGTAAAGAAAAACGCCTATCTCTTGGTGTTTACCCAGGCGTTAGTTTAAAGGTTGCCCGCGACCGCCGAGATGATGCCCGCAAATTGCTCGCTGAAGGGATCGATCCAAGCGAAAATCGAAAAGCTAAGAAAGCCTCTACTGGAGAGAAGGCGGCAAATAGTTTTGAGGTCGTGGCACGTGAATGGCTTGCCAAAGAGGCCACAAAATGGACAGAGGGGCGCTACGCTGTTGCGACCGGCCGTGCAGACCGAGACCCATCAGGCGATCTTCGTGGCGCGTTAACCTTACCCAAAGCAAAACATCTGGCTGCCATTACAGAGCCAACACAGGTCGGAGAATTGCTTCGTGTAATTTGGGGCTACGATGGCACGCTTATCGTACGTAGTGCTCTTCGGCTTGCCCCTCTTGTCTTTGTCCGGCCGGGAGAACTCCGTAAGGCGGAATGGAGTGACATCGATCTAGATTCAGCGGAATGGCGCTATACCGTTACTAAAGCCAACACCCAGCACATTGTTCCCCTTGCCAAACAGGCTGAGGAAACCTTACGTGAGTTGCAACCATTGACCGGTCACGGCCGATTTGTCTTCCCTAGCGCTAGGAACCCAAGAGGCGACCGAGCCATGAGCGATAACGCTATCCTTGCTGCCATGCGACGCATGGGGATTGATAAGGAGGGAATGAGCGGCCATGGCTTTCGAGCGATGGCACGCACCATTCTCGATGAGGTCCTTGGCTTCCGCCCCGATTACATCGAACATCAACTTGCGCACTCAGTACGCGACCCCAACGGGCGAGCCTACAACCGCACTGCTCATTTGCCTGAGCGGAAGAAGATGATGCAGGAGTGGGCGGATTACCTCGACAAGTTAAAAGCTGGCGCTGAAGTTATTCTTATTAGTCTAAACGCCTGAGACAGAGAAAAACATCCGGGAAAGCAGCCGAGACAAAGGCATACGGCCTGTGTGCTTAGTATTAATCACACAGGCCAATAAATATTGGTGAGAGGGACAAGACTGCGTGCTTCCACATCCATATTGCTGTAGTGACGCAAAATCTCTTTAACTAATTCATCAAGATCAAGTAACACTACGGGAATTGAAGCCCGCTCAGCTTCATAGCGGGCTTCCTTGGAGAACCCGCCTGTAGATACATACAGACCTTTATCATCGTTATGACGACCACCAAGAAAACTGCGTATTTCTGGTGCACCCATTGATGTATTTGGTCGATGTTTAACCTCGACAACGATACGAGGTTGTTCAAACCCGAAACCATCTGGTGATGCGATAATATCCTTCCCACGGTCAGGCCCGGCAGGCGATATTCGAGTCTTATAACCCATGGCTCGTAAAAGCCCTGCGACAAGCTCCTGCATTTCCTGCCAGTCTAACCGCGTTATTTTATCTTTGATGAACTCACGAGATTGAGCGCGCAGATCACGGGCTATATCTTCTGCAACAACGGTCTCAATTTCTGGCTCATCTAACTCAGGACCTCCAGCACCACTGAGCCGTGCTTCAATTTCCCCACATGCCTCGCCTGAAAGGAGAAATAACGTTGAAATAGCGCCCAATGTATTTTTTGTTGATGTGCTAATAGTGTCTCGTGACACATCACCCAACCATTTTACATCACGAACACGGGGGAAATCTTCAAGTGTAGAAGGCTCATATCTTGGCTGACTGATAATCTCTCCAACATGATAAATGCGACGACTTGGATCATAGGTGACTACTTTGTCCCCAACCTGTATTTCATTGAGGAACCGGAAAATTTGGCCTGCCGAGATTGCCTTTTTACCTCGTGACATAGTTGGCCAGGCGTCAGATATTTTTGATGTAATGGTTTCTCTTGACTCGCCGACCTCGATTAATCCGGCAAGGCTCCATCCTATGGCAACTAAATTGCGATCGATAAATTCATCAATATACCCAGCACCTTGCCCCGCTCTAACCATCCACATATTAGCCATTAATTCCCATCCTTATAGACTCCAACTATTACTCAACGCCTCGGCCTGCCTTAAACACAACTCGATCGCCTCATCAGCTTTGTCCGGCGGATATTTCCACCGTTTCAACGCTCTCCTAACCAAATTACGTAATTTCGCACGCACGCTATCACGTACTTGCCAATCTACGGTGGTACTTTTACGTAATTGCTCGGTAATGTACTTGGCTAATTCTCGGAAGTTGCTGTCCCCAAGCTCACGGACTGCGCTCTCATTTTGAATCAAGGCACGATAAAAGGAAACTTCATCAGGGTTTAGGCCTAGTTTTTCAGACTGAGCCAGGTCTTCTTCCATCTCTTTCGCCAAATTGATCAGCTCTTCGATCACCTGCGCAGTTTCGATGGCGCGGTTATGGTATTTACATAGTGTTTCCATTATGCGGTCAGAGTATTTCATTTCAGAGACCACATCGGTTTTCATGCGGGCTTTGATTTCATCGCGTAGAAGTTTCTCAAGCAACTCCATTGCAAGGTTTCGTTGCGGCATGTTTTTTACATCTTCCAGAAACTCCTCTGAAAGCAAGCCGATATTCGGCTTGTCGAGCCCAACCATATCAAACACATCAGCTATACCATCCGCCACTATGGCGTTGTCGATGATCTGTTTTAAGGCAGTATTTTTGTCTTCATCGGTGCGGCGTTTATCCACGCTGGTATATTTGCTGATGGCGGCTTTTACAGCGGATAGGAAGGCGATCTCTTTTTTAAGCGTGTCTGCTTCATCCAGAGTGCCGGATAAGGTAAAGGCCTTACTGATGGCGGCCATCACATCCAGAAAGCGTTTTTTGCCATCTTCTAAACCGAGTATATGGTTCATGGCCCCCGGCAATCGTTGCAGCGCATGAGTTTCAAAATCGCTGTAATCAAAGCCATGCATCATGCCATGCACAACATCCATCTTCTCTAATAAGATGGCATAGGCTTCGCGGGTGTCTAATGTCGGCGCACCTTTACCTTTTGAATCGGTATAGGTTTTTAAGGCGTGTTTTAACTCACTGGCAATGCCGATGTAATCAACCACCAAGCCACCAGGTTTGTCTTTAAACACCCGGTTTACTCTGGCGATGGCCTGCATCAGGTTATGGCCCTTCATGGGTTTATCGATATACATGGTGTGGCAGTTGGGCGCATCAAAGCCGGTTAGCCACATATCCCGCACGATCACCAGTTGCAGTGGGTCGTTGTTATCTTTAAAGCGTTTTTCAAACAGCTTTTTGGTTTCTTTGTTGTAGATATGCGGTTGCAGTTTAGCTTTATCAGCCGCAGAGCCAGTCATCACAATTTTAATCGCGCCTTTGGCTGGGTCTACATCATGCCATTCGGGTTTAATGGCGACGATGGCGTTATACATATCGACGCAGATTTCACGGCTCATGCAGACAATCATGCCTTTGCCGGGCATGGTGGCGATTCGGGTTTCAAAATGGCTGACTAAATCTTCACCCACTTGCTGCATCCGTGGTGCGCTGCCCACCAGCTTTTCCAAGGCCGCCCATTTTGATTTAGTGCTTTCACGTGAGGCTAAGTCTTCATCATCCTCTATCACCTCTTCCACTTCATCATTTAAGGCTTCCATCTCTGCCTGATTGATATTCAGTTTGGCCAAACGCGATTCGTAATAGATTGGTACGGTGGCACCATCCTCCACCGCATCCTGAATATCGTAGATAGAGACATAACCACCAAACACGGCACGGGTATCTTTATCGGCCAAGTCTATGGGTGTGCCGGTAAAACCAATGAACGAGGCCCTGGGCAAGGCATCACGCAGGTGTTTGGAATAACCGAAGGTGTATTTTGCTTTTTCTATTCCGTCTTTATCTTTGTATTTAACCAGCTTGGCTTTATCACCATAATGGCTACGGTGGGCCTCATCACTGATCACCACAATATTGTGGCGCTGACTGAGCACCGGGTGATTAGCCTCATCAGCTAACAAAGCAAACTTTTGTATGGTGGTAAAAATAATACCGCCAGATTGACGCGAAGCTAGAATCTCGCGCAACTCATCCCGATCACCGGCTTGCACTGGCGTTTGTTTCAAGGTGTCCGCCGCCATGCCAAAGGTATTAAACAATTGGCCATCCAGATCGTTTCGATCCGTCACAATCACAATGGTCGGATTATTCATTTCAGGCTGAGCCAATAACTTACCGGCATAACAGACCATCGAGATCGACTTACCCGAACCCTGGGTATGCCACACCACCCCAGCCTTACCCGAACCCGGCTCGACTTTATCGGCATAACTGGCGCGTTTTTCTGCAACACCCTCCTTCTGCGCCGCAATCACCGTAGCCTTCACCGCTTCACGCACCGCATGAAACTGATGATAACCGGCGATTTTTTTAATCAGAGCGCCTGCGGCGGGGTTATCAGAAGAGCCGCCCTCTTGCTCAAACAAAATAAAGTAGTGGATGTAGTCTAAAAACAGATCAGGTTTAAAAAAGCCTTTCACCAAGGTTTCAAGCCGATATTCAAACAGCGGCTTATCGTCTTCATTGGCAATGGTGCGCCAGGGCAAAAAGCGTTCTTTATTGGCGGTTAACGAACCAACCCTGGCATTCAAACCATCACTCACCACCAGCGCCTCGTTAAAGGTGAACAGATCAGAGACTTCATCTTTATAGGTTTGCAACTGCTGATACGCCGACCAAATATCGGCACTTTCATCAGCGGGATTTTTAAGCTCAATCACCGCCAGCGGCAGGCCATTGATAAACACAATCAGATCCGGGCGGCGATTTCCTTTGCTGCCGGTAATGGTGTATTGATTCACCACTAAAAACTGATTATTGATTACATGAGTAAAATCGACTAATTGCACATAGTCAGTTTTGACTTTTCCGTCGTCTTTAAACTCGACCTTTACCCCTTCCAACAACAGGCGATGAAAGGCTTTATTGCTTTTGATTAAGATCGGCGTTTCAGGTTTAGCAATTTGCTGAGATACGGTTTCTAAAACAACAACTGGGATATGTGGGTTTATTATTTTCAGTTGCGTTACTAAACGATCAAACAAAACAATCTGGCGGTAGTCGCTGCGCTCTGGGTTATCACCATCGGGGGCAATGTCGTAACCACAGGCATAGTCATAACCGATGGTCTTAAACCAGTCGAGGCAGAGTTGTTCCAGTTGGTCTTCGGTAATCACCATTGCTACACCTTCATCAAAATAAAATGTTCAACCAGATGAATCATCAACTCTTTCTGCTCCGGCTTACTCTCAGCCACCAATAGCGCCAGCGCAACCAGTGTATTGTCATTAATCAACTGCTCTACAGGCTTAGCCAATAGATGTTGATTGATTGATGCGCAGATACCACAAAAACAGAAATGAGCCACTGCGCTTGTTACCATCCGCCAGAGGATGATTTTTGATCACGAAGTAAAGAAGATGTGCCGCACGACTCGCCACATTGGGATAAAACAGCTCATCACCAAAACCCTGTTCGATAGTCGCAATGGCAGAGGCCATGCCATCACCACGCAACTGGCCAAACAAGGCTGTCGCCTCGCCCTTTTGAATCAACTCATGCTTAAGCTGGCCGATTGCGCTCAAGGCATCATCCAGATTCAACGACTGCATATCCGCCTGCCTGGCCGTCAACTCACCCAAGCTCTGCTCATCATAGCCCTGCAATAACGACCAGCTACGGGCGTAATCGCTAATCACAGAAAGCACTGCCACACCTTCCGGGTTCACCAGCTGCTGGTTGGCCAGGATTTTAGACAGCAGCTGCACCACCTGATCAAACTCAACCCCCCGCTCCTGCAAACGGCAGGGTATAACCCTCAACCAGATGCTGTTTCAGGACATTGGTGGCCCACTGGTGGAACTGCACACCCCGTTGGGATTTAACTCGATATCCCACCGAAATAATGACATCCAGACTGAAAAAAGCCACAGGCTTATCAGAATTTGCAATGTGCATTTTTTGCACATTGCTTTTTTCCACCAGCTCGCACTCTTTGAATATGTTATTGATATGTTTGGTAATCACCGATCGCTCACGGCCAAACAGATCCGTCATCTGCGCTTGGGAAAGCCACACCGTATCGTGATCCAGGGAAACGTCCAACTGCACCTGGCCATCAGAAGTCTGAAATATTTGAATGTGATTGGTTTCGCTCATTTTCCTGTCACCGCCACAGCCCCTTATTCTGGTTTCCATAGTTCGCCGTGGCAATCCATACCACTTTTCACTATTTGACTACTGTATGCATTCCCACGCAGGAGCGTGGGAACGAGATAAAGCCTTTCAGAATCTCAGTATCACGGCTTTCCTCAATCTGCTCCGCCATCATACGGCGCACGACTTCTTCACTCTGCAGAAGGTCCGCACTGTTTAAACGCTTATACGTCCCGTTTAATGGATTGCCCTTGATGTATACCGGCTTCTGCTTGCGTGGTGCCTGAGGCACATGAATTTGGATAACGTTTTTACCATCAATGGTAAATACCTTCACCCAGCGCTCGCGCAGAATATTGCCACTGACTTTCTGCGAATTGTTTAGGCAGGTCCACAGCTCATCGATCACCTTCTGAGGTTTTTCAATACCGGCCAATTCAAATGTCTGATCCTTTAACTCCTTAATACCCAGAAAAATGTCACCACCCTGGGCATTGGCAAAGGCACTGTAGGTCTCCCAAACGTCTTTAGACAAGGCACCTTTTCCATCGCGCCCCTGGGCGAGCTTACATTCAATATCAAAAGATTCACGCAGTGCAGCGATATCGTCAAGGGTGCTGATTTCTAACATGCCACTGCCTCCGTGGTGGTTTTAACGTTATTGAGGGCGAGTTCACCGGAAAGGAGTTTGGGGAGTAAGGCATCTCTCATTAGTGCCAAATTTTGTTGCTGCTGCTCAAGTTCAGCGATTTGTTTATTCATAGGTTCAGCAATAAAATCAAATAACAAACCCAACTCTAATGAGGGCTTTGCAAAAAGAATTTCTTCAATAACCTGCTTTCGTAATTCTGTCTGACCAGTACTGCCTGCACCACTCGCTTCTATAAATGCCTCATTGACTATCATTAATCCAGCTAAAAATGATTTACTAATTACCGCTGTATCAGCGCGTACTACAGTGACATGGCTATCAAATACTGTGGGGGCTGGAAGGTATCGAACAGGTGCGAGCCTCCCAAGCGTGCCAACACCCGTGGAGTTAACTAGCACATCACCTACTTCAATATGCCGCCCATCAACCTTACGTTTTACTGGGTCGTTCAATCTTGTTAATTCATAATTAACTGAATGATTTCGTATACATTTTTGGTTAATAACCTGGATGCCATCTTCTTCTGTATATTTCGGCGAAATACCTCTACGAAGCTCTGTCGTTACGGATTTTAAGTCTGTTACATCCCACCCCTCAGGCATTTCACCCAACTCAGATTCAACCAAAGCGTCGGGGAATAAGGCTGCGGTGGTTTGTAGTGTTTCTGGCGACCAGTAGTCCAATCCAGCCTCATCAGGAAAGCGATCTATGATCAGCGGATGAAGTTGCGCCTCTAGTCCAAGATAATCGTTTTGAAGCGCTTGTAGTTGTTCTAGTGTAATCACACCGCAGATGATGGCTTGTGCGGCTAATGATTGCGCCAGCTCATTACCGCCTTTTTCTTTAACAATGGCTTTGGCTTTGACGGGTTCGAAATCAACAAACCAGCTTTTAAAAATGGCCTGGGCGATTTGTTCGAGGGTTTGGTTGATTTGGCGGTTTAATTCGATTTTGTCTGAAACTGAACCAATTACTTCTGCAATTTGGCTTTGAACATCGAGAGGTATCTTAGGTAACACAAATTTCTTTAAATCTCGTGCTGGCAATTGAGGTACGGCTGAACCTGACGTTAGACTAACAATTTGCTGCTGTACAAAGTCAGACGTCAACAAGAAATAAAGCAATCGCCTATTCCATATATCTTCATTAGATCTAAAAATTATCATCCCTGAATTTATGCGAATATTATCAAATGGAATTGTTTCATCATAAAATGCAATGTTTCCAATTGTACCTCTTGTTGTTACAACAATATCCCCTCTATTAAGTTTCCCAGCCCTAAGTAATTCGTCTGCTTCTTTATTTATGTAAACTTGTTCAGAAAACTGAAATCCAGTGGTAGTGACATTTTTTGCTGACAAAAATAGGCAGTAACTTGATTCCTTGAAATCAGCCTGTTTAGGATAATTCTTACCCCTATCACCATCAACCAGTTGAATACCGGCTTCTTCAAGAAACCATGTTTCAAACTTCATAACCCAGCCCCGCCAAGTTCTTTTTAATCTCGCCTTCTAATTTATCGCTTTCTTCAAACTGCATTTTTAGTTGTGAGGTGAGTCGTGCCATTTTTTCTGCGAAGGGTTCACCATCGTCTATTTCATCGGCTGCGCCGACATAACGACCTGGAGTGAGTACGTAGTCGTGTTTTTCCAGCCCATCTAATTCGACCGATTTACAAAAACCAGCTTCATCTTCATAGCCTTCGCCTGTTTGCCAGTTATGAAATAGCTCGGTGACTTTGTTTAAATCATCCTGGGTGAAATCGCGCAGTACGCGGTCTTTCATGTAGCCGAGGTTGCGAGCGTCGATAAATAATATTTCACCGCTGCGGTCGCGGAGATTTTTTCCGCTGACTGAGGTTCGTTGTTTTTTGTTTTTGGTTAAAAACCAGATGCAGGCGGGAATTTGGGTGTTGGTGAACAGTTGGCCGGGTAAGGCGACCATGCATTCGACCAGATCATTTTCAATTAGCGCTTTACGGATTTCACCTTCACCTTTCGTATTGGTACTCATGGAGCCATTGGCTAACAATAGGCCCATGCTGCCATTGGGTGCCAGGTGGTAAAGCATGTGTTGCAACCAGGCGAAGTTGGCATTGCCGGAGGGTGGTTTGCCATATACCCAGCGTGGGTCGTTATCGTCCACACCGACATCCCATTCTTTCATGTTAAACGGTGGGTTGGCCATGACGAAGTCGGCGCGCAGGTCGGGGTGTTGGTCGTTGGTGTAGGTATTGGCGGGTTCTTTACCAAAGTTAAAGTCGATGCCGCGTATGACCATGTTCATGGCGGCCAGTTGCCAGGTGGTGTGGTTATATTCTTGCCCGTAGATGGAGACATCACCAATGCGGCCTTGATGCTCGCGGATAAAATGTTCTGACTGCACAAAGAAACCACCGGAGCCCATGGCGGGGTCGTAGACGCGACCTTTAAAGGGTTCGAGCATTTGCACGATGAGGCTGACGATGGATTTAGGCGTGTAGAACTGGCCGCCCTTTTTACCTTCGGCCAGTGCAAACTGACCGAGGAAGTATTCATACACATGACCGAGGATGTCTTTGCTGCTGAGGCTGTCGTGAGCAAAGGGTATGGTGGCGACCAGATCGATGAGCTCGCCCAGCTTGGCCTGGTCGATTTGTAACTGGGTGTAGCGTTTGTGGAGCACGCCTTTGAGCTTGGGGTTGTCAACTTCGATGGTGTCCAGGGCGTTATCGATAAGCTGGCCGACGGAGCGGATTTTTTTTGTTTTTTTACCATCTGGCACTTCAATTTCGCCAGTGATAACGACTTTATTTTGGTTTTGCAGGAACTCCCAACGGGCGACTTTAGGTACCCAGAAGACGTTGGCTTCGGTGTAGTAGTCGCGTTCTTCGAGTTCGTTGTTGATTTCTGCCTTGTATTCCTCGCTAACCGCACCACCAACGTCTTCAGGGTCGAGAAAATACTCATCATCTGGATCTATAAATTGCTCGATGAGTTCTTTGCGGCGGATATCAAACGAGTCGCTGACATATTTCAGGAAAATCATGCCCAATACGGTGTGTTTGTATTGTGAGGCATCGAGGGTGGAGCGCAGTTTATCGGCGCTGGTCCAGAGTTTTTTGTCTAAATCGTTAAGAAATTGCTGTTCTTCTACGTTTGTCATGGTGATTTCTTGTTTTAATTATAAAAAACCGGAGATATATTCCGGCACGTAGCTATTTTTGTATGCCGAGCACTTTACTCTTCTAAACCATCAACCTACCCAATAATTGTCTTTTTCAGGACCGGCCCCTCCCCAAACCATCCTCCCACAATCAACCCTCAGCCTCTGTAGGAAATTCCCTACAAATTGTTAGATTCTTGATGTTATTTGATCAAACGGCCTTGTACAGGAATGGCTAGATAACTGAATGCTATCAAACAGAAAGATATGGCCTCTCTTTTGGTTGTCGCCATCGCTAAATCCCTCGTCTAGCGTGCTTTGATATGTACTATAGATATACTACACAGAACACCCTGGGTTCGGAATGTCTTTCTTTGGACTAATTGCGGTGCTAAATCAAAGTTCTACACTAAATCTATTCGGATAAAGGCTCTATGTTTACATCAGAACACCAGATCTGGAAATTTGCATATGCAGGGGATGAGCTAGATGACTGGCTGCCTTATGCTGAAGATTTAATCGAGAAATGGTCTACCGAAGATGCAGTTGTTTTTGAGGACACATTCGAGATCATACTTGCCTCATTTTACTAATGGATGATTTATTGCCTCCATCAGCTAGGAAGGCTTTCTCCGAGCTCATATTCAGCGTGATCGACGAGTCAGACGAAAAAAAAATTTCCCTGAAATCACTCCACATTAGTCCGCCAAAACCGGGTAGACAGAGTGATAGAAAAAAATCGAATGTTTCACTCTTCTGCTGGCCTTTGGCGTTCATCGGCGGCCTTCCAAATCTGAGCAGAGACGTTTTCTCGGGGTGCAGTTCCAAACCAAAGCGGCTAAACCGTTTTGGCAGGACTTC
>Ga0316202_10002744_pt1 | contig 11210 bp, 9 predicted proteins | sample 3monrhotite_MG_FD_204934 | JGI IMG/M metagenome (GOLD analysis project Ga0316202, IMG submission 204934) | Microbial mat bacterial communities from mineral coupon in-situ incubated in ocean water Damariscotta River, Maine, United States -... | ecosystem: Environmental > Aquatic > Marine >...
CGGCCGCATCAGCCCGACCACCGCCCAGCACGTCCGCGACGAGTTCGGCGGCGCGGTCCCGGTGCTCGACGGTGGCCCCTGCACCATCGGCGTCGAGAGCACCATCGTCGACCTCTCCGGCCCCCGTCCGGCCCTCCTCCGCCCCGGCGGCCTGCCGATCGAGGCCCTGGAGCCGATCACTGGCCCGCTGTCCCGGACCTCTGCGGTCCGGGCGCCAGGCACCCTGGCCTCGCACTACGCCCCACACACCGCGCTGCTCATCGACCCCGACCCCGACGCGGCGGCCGAGCGGCTGCGCGCAGAAGGAAAGACCGTCGCCGTGCTCCGCGCCGGCGCGGCCAGCGACCACGCCCGGCGGCTGTACGCGGAGCTTCGCCGCCTCGACCAGTCCGGCGTCGACGTCCTAATTGCCGAGCCCGCCCCCGGAGAGGGCGGGCTGGCGCTGGCGATCAACGACCGGCTGGCGCGGGCCGCTGCCCCGCGTCACTGACGGCGGCGGCGCACAAACCCAGCAAACAGCAGCGCCAGGAGCGGCCCCCCGAGCAGGGCGCCCATGCCCTTCGGGTCGGCGACCGGGTCCTTGCCACAGCCGCCCTTGTCCCCGCCACCGCCGATGTCGCCGGTGTCGCTGCCCGCGCCGGCCTCGTTGGCGCGGCCGGGCGTCGGCGCGGCGTTGGTCTGGAAGTCCGCGCCGTTGTCGTCGGTGTCGGTGCCGTCCGGGTAGCGCGCGATCGACAGGTCGCTGTCGGGGAAGATCGCGTAGGTCTGGCCGCCCGCGTCGTCCTCCCAGGGCTCCTCGTCGTCGACCGCGTACGCGTCGGTCTTGCCGTAGAGCAGCGTGTCTGCGACGTCGCCGGGGCAGTCCAGCAGGCGCACGCCGTCCAGGCCGGTCGACGCGTTTCCGAGGCTCAGGTTGGTCGACGAGTACAGGTCCGCGCCCTCTGCCGGCACGTCCTCGTCCGCGACGACCATGTGCTCCCCGGCGCCGAGCACCGAGCCGGGCGGGAAGCTGAACTTGGTCGTCCATGACGACGAGCCCGTCTGGATCGACCAGTCGTCGAGGGCGATGTCGGCGCTGCTGGTGTTGAGCAGCTCGACCCACTCGTTGCCGCCGTCGGTGCCGGAGGGATCGGGGAAGATCTCGTTGAGCACGATCGAGCCGTCGGTGGCCTCGCAGCTGACCTCGGGGTTGGCCGCGCCCGGAGAGGGCGTGCCGCTGATGACGAAGTCGTCGCCGCTGGCGTCAGTGTCGAGGCCGTCGCTGCGGCGGGCGGTGCTCTGCCCGGCGACCACCTTCGGCGCCCACGACGAGACCAGGGCGCCGCTGTCGTCGGTCCACCCCTCGGCGTTGTCCGCGTCGTCCGGGCCGTAGATGACCGTGTCGGACAGGCCGGGGCCGCAGTGCAGCAGCCGGAGCGCGTCGAGCGACGACGAGGCCGCGCCCATCGACAGGTCGTCGTCCTCGGGGACGAGGACGTCGGCCTCGGGCACGTTCACGCCGCCGATGACCAGGAAGCCGTTGGCCGCGATCGTCACGCCCTCGGGGATGGTGAACGAGCCGCCGTAGCTGCTGGTGCCCCACTGGAGCTCCCAGCCAGCGAGATCCACCACGTCGCTGCTGTCGTTGTAGAGCTCGACCCACTCGCGGGTCTCGTCGGCCGAGGTGTCGTCGCTGTCCGGGTTGGCGAGGAACTCGTTGATCTTGATCGCGTCCTGGCCGTCGCAGGTGCCGACGATGTCGTTGGCCTCCCAGGGCGTCGGGAAGTCCAGGGCCGCAAAATCCGCGCCGCTGCTGTCGGTGTCCGCGCCGTTGGGCAGGCGGCCGACCGACTCGCCGTCGCCGGGGCCGGGCGCGAGGCTTGACGGCTCGGTGCCGTCGTCTTCGAGCCAGCCGTCGCCCTTGTTCAGCGACGGCCCGTAGACCACCGTGTCGTAGATGACCTCGTCGCAGTCCGCGAGCATGATGCCGTCGGCGTTCGACGAGGCGTTGCCGAGCGAGAACGAGATCACCACGTCCGGCGCGCTGCCCAGCGCCTTGGCCACGTTCTCGCCGCCGACGATGAGGTACTCCCCAGGCGCGATGGTCGTGCCCGCCGGGAAGGCGTCGCCCAGCGAGCCGCCGGGCGCCGTGCCGCCGAGCAGCATCCAGTCAGACAGGTCCGCCGGGACCGAGCCGGTGTTGTGCAGCTCGACCCACTCAGCGCCTGAGTCGGAGCCGGCCGGGTTGGCCATGAACTCGTTGATGACCACCTCTGCGCCCTTGTCCAGGGAGCAGTCCGGCGGGGAGGGGTTCGCAGCGCCGGGGGTGAGCGTGTCGGCCTGCACCCAGTCGTCGCCGTCGTTGGTCGTCTCGGTGCAGTCCGGGAAGCGGGCCAGCGAGGAGCCCGCCGAGACGTCCGGGGCAAACGGCCCCTTGGTCGAGCCGAGGTCGTCGAGCAGCTTGTTGGTGTTGCCGGTGTCGTAGAGCACCGTGTCCACCGGGTCGCCGCTGGCGTTGGTGAGGCGCACGCCGTCGGTGGCAGAGCCGCCGTTCTGGAGGTTGGGCGAGAACTCGTCCTTGTCGCCCGCGCCGGGGCCGAAGACGTAGTACTCGCCCGGCGCGATGGTCGTGCCCTCGGGGAAGGTCCACGACTCGCCGAAGCTGGAGCCGGCGCTCTCGATCATCCAGCCAGAGAGGTCGATGGTCTTCGAGGTCGGGTTGCACAGCTCGACCCACTCGTTGGCGCCATCGTCAACGCTGTTGTCCGGGTCGTAGAGGACCTCGTTGATGAGGGCGTCGGCGAGGGCGACCGGAAGCAGGAGCGTGACGAGGGACATGGGCTCTCCTCCACAGAGACAGCAAGTAACCATAGCGAATGGCCTCCCCGCTGTCTGGAACAACACCGTGAATCATCGCCGGGGGTGCCGGGTCGAGGAGGACGGCATAGAGTTGTGGGCGTGTCCGAGGTCACCAGCACCATCACGGCGCCCCAGAACCGCAAGCTCTACTTGCACCGCATCCACGTGCAGTGTGTGGACGGGCCAGACGCCGGGAAGCACTGGACCTTTGAAGAAGACGTGATCACCATCGGCGCCAGCCGCGGGATCGACATCCCGCTGACCGATCCCACCGTCTCCCGCCGCCACGCCAAGATCGTGCGCACCTCTGGCAGCGTGGTCCTCCACGACCTCGACAGCACCAACGGCACCTTCGTCGGGCAGCTCCGCATCCGCGAGGTCTACCTCGCGCCCAACCTGCGCTTCCGCGTCGGCCGCACCGAGATGATCTTCACCCAGGAGGAAGAGGTCATCAGCATCTCGCCGACCAAGGAGGCCGCCTTCGAAGGCATGGTCGGCGCATCGGTCACAATGCGGCAGGTCTTCGGCGTGCTCCGGCGGATCGCGCCGACAAACCTCACCGTGCTGATCACCGGCGAGACGGGCACCGGCAAGGAGCTGGCGAGCCGGGCGGTGCACGCCCACAGCCGCCGCGCCGATGGCCCGTTCATCGTCTTCGACTGCGGCGCCGCGCCCGACAACCTCATCGAGAGCGAGCTGTTCGGCCACAAGCGGGGCGCCTTCACCGGCGCGGTCGGCGACCGCCCCGGCGTGTTCGAGCTGGCCGACGGCGGCACGATCTTCCTCGACGAGATCGGCGAGCTGCCGCTGGAGCTGCAGCCGAAGCTGCTGCGGGTCCTCGAGCAGCGCGAGGTCCGCCGCGTCGGCGGCAGCCGCACCAAGGCCGTCGACGTCCGCGTCGTCGCCGCGACCAACCGAAACCTCCGCGACGAAGTCGTCCGCGGCACCTTCCGCGAGGACCTGTACTACCGCCTCGCCGTGGTCGAGGTGATGATCCCTTCCCTGCGGGAGCGCAAGGACGACCTGCCGCTGCTGGTCCGCCACCTGCTCCACGGCGCCGACCACAACCCTGGCGCCTACCGGGCCAGCGAGGCGGTGATGGGGCTGTTCCAGAGCTACCACTGGCCCGGAAACGTCCGCGAGCTCAACAACTGCCTGATCCGCGCGCTGCCGTTCTGCGACACCAACACGATCACCATGGACACGCTGCCGCGAACCCTCCGTGCCCAGCAGAGCCCCACGCCCGCGCCGGTCGCCGCGCCCGCCGCGGCCCTCCAGGCCGACCCCGACCTCCCGTTCAAGGACGCCAAGGACCAGCTCATCGAGGCCTTCGAGCGCCAGTACCTCATCGACCTGCTGGAGCGACACGGCGGGAACGTCTCGCGGGCCGCACGCGCCGCCCAGATGGACCGCAAGACGATCACCCGCCTGATGAAGAAGCACCAGCTCAAGCGCCCCACCTGAGCGATGCGCCTCCCACCGGCGGACATCCAGGTCACCGAGGACATCGACAGCCGCACGATACGCGTCAGCAGCGTGCCGGCCGCGCCGCGCCCCCTCCTCGGCTGCACCGCGATCATCGCGGGCCTCTTGGTGGTGGCCTTCAGCTTCTGGGCGCTCGGAGAGAGCCAGAGCATCTTCAGCCCGCTGAGCATGCTCGCCGGCTTCCTCGGCGCGGGTGCCTGCGTCAAGGTGGCGCTCAGCGCCTTCATGCCGCGGGACACAGTCACCCACACCCTCCGGCTGACCGCCACCCACCTCCAGCTCAACGATAAGCCGCCGGTGCTGCTGGAAGAACTGACCACCATCGCGGCCGAGCCCGGCCAGCTCCGCCTCCAGTGGGGCCGCGCAGGGACCACGCTGGGGCCGCTGGCGCCCGATTCAGTGGCGTGGCTGGCGGACACCATCGCGCAGGCCGCCAGCCGCCGCGCCGCCGCGCCGCACCAGCCTGTCCCCGATGCGCTCCGGGGACTGCGGGAGCGCTAGCGAAGTTTTCCGAGGAGGCGTCGAACGATGCCGGGCGGCGGGCTGTTGGAGACGACCGGCTGCTCTCCGGCGAGCAGCGCGCGGGCGAAGGCCGAGACCTCGTCGGGGAGGACCCGGCCGCCGAGGTAGCCGTCGGCGAGCGCGCTGGCGAAGATGCGCTGGGGGCGGCTGATGCGGCTCCACTGGTCGAGGATGCCGACCATCGGAGGGTTCTCTGTGTCGGTCTTGATCGCCCGGCAGGTGCGCAGGGCCTCGGCGGTGCGCCCGCGGGACACGGCGATCAGCACCGCCGCAGGCCGCACGCGGCGGGCGGCGCGCAGCGGGCTCTCGCCGGGGCCGGGGATCGAGAGCGCGAAGCCGGTGCGGAGCACGTCGACGATCCACAGCCGTCCCCGGACGTCCGGGTCAGCGACGAGGACCGGCGGGCGGGCGGTCACGGCTGGAGCAGCGCGCTGGCGGCGGCGACGTCCTCGCGGAGCTGGGCGACCAGGGCGTCGCTGCCAGAGAAGCGGCGCTCGTCGCGGAGGCGGCCGACGAAGGCGACCTGGATCTCGTCACCGTACAGGTCACCGCGGAAGTCGAGCAGGTGGACCTCGATGAGGAAGCGGTCGCCGCTGTAGGTCGGCCGGATGCCCAGGTTGGCCACCGCTGGCCGCCAGCCGCCGCGGCGGTTGAGCCGCGCGCGCACGGCGTAGACGCCGTGGGTCGGCAGCAGCTCGTCGTCGGTCTCGATGTTGGCGGTCGGGAAGCCGAGCGTGCGGCCCCGCTGGTCCCCGGCGACCACGGTGCCCATGATCGTGTGCGGCCGGCCGAGGAAGGACGCAGCCTGCTCGACGTTTCCGTCAGACACGAGGGAGCGGATCGCCGACGAGCTGATGGTCCGCTCGTCCTCGACGAAGGGGCGGACCTGGTCGACCGGCAGGTTGGGCATCGTGCGCCGCAGGAAGCCGACGTCGCCGCCGCGGGCGCGCCCGAAGCGGAAGTCGTAGCCGACGACCAGCGCACGGGACCGCAGCCGGCGGAGCAGGATCTCGTTGAGGAACCACTCGGGGGGGTGCTGGGCGAAGGCGCGGGTGAAGCGCTCGACGACGACGTGGTCGATGCCGGCCTCCCCGAGCAGGCGGATCTTCTCGGTCCACGGCATGATCCGCGGGCTGCGCAGCTTCGGCGCCAGCAGCACCCGCGGCGGCGGCTCGAAGGTATAGACGCAGCTCGGGGCGTCGAGCTGCGCGGCGCGCTCCTGGAGCTGGGAGAGCAGGTGGTGGTGGCCGCGGTGGACACCGTCGAAGTTGCCGATCGTGACGACCGGCTGTGGCGCGCGGGCAGGGTACTGCGCGCTCCCGGCGAAGATCTGCGGCTGCGGCATGGGCTCTCCTGGCCTCCGTGGGCGGAGAGGTAACCCACTTCAGGCCGCAGAGGTCTCCAGCCGCCTCGCCGGCCCGTGGGCCTCCAGCCAGCCGCAGACCTCCGACAGATCCGACGACGGACGGCCGAACAGGTAGCCCTGCATCAGCGGCACGCCGACGTCGATGAGCGCGCCGGCCTCGGCAGGGGTCTCGACCCCCTCAGCCACCAGGACCGCCCCGCAGGCCTCCGCGAAGCGGCGGAGCATCAGGATGCGCTGGCGCTTGACCGGGTCGGCGTCCAGGCCACGGGTCAGGCTGGCGTTGGCCTTCATGTAGCGCGGCGTCAGCGCCGAGAGGATGCCCAGCGCGCTGTAGTTCTCGCCGAAGTTGTCGATCGAGATCGGAAAGCCCATCGCCCGCACCCGGATCAGGGACTGCTCCCAGCCGTGGACCTGAGGCAGCCGGCTGGAGTCGGTCAGCTCCAAGACGATCCGGTCTGGTGACAGCCCCCTCAGCCGCGCCTCCAGGGCGTCTGCCGAGGCAAAATCCTCGGGGTGGACGTTGACGAAGATCTTGCCGTACGTGGGCAGGCGGTCGAGCCACCAGGCGGCCCGCTGGGCGACGATGTCCGCCAGCCGGCCGAGCTGGTCGAACCGCTCGGCGGTCTGGAGCACCATCAGGGGGTTGTGGACGATCGGGTGCTGGCTGCGCAGCAGGGCCTCGAAGGCGACGACCTCGCGGTTCTGCGCAGAGATGATCGGCTGGAGCGCGATGCCGAGTGTCTCCCCGAGGAAGCACTCCTGGAGCAGGCCGCGCTCCTCTTCCTCAGCCGCCATCCGCTGGATCCGGGCGATCTCGCGGTGGCTCTGCCGCTCGCTGAGCGTGACGTCGACGGCCTGGAGCAGGCCGGTGTCCGAGCAGGGCCGCCGCACGGTCCGCGAGACCGTGCCGCAGCGCCACGCGTCGTCGAGCGCGGAGTTCATCACAGAGGTGACGAGGATGCGGGCGCAGGACGGCTGGAGGCTGCGCAGCCGCTGGACGAACGCCAGCCCGCCCATGTCCGGCACGAGCTGGTCGACCACCGCGACATCAAATTGCTGGCCCGTGGCCGCGCGGAGCGCGCTGGTGGCCTGTGTGTCTTCGTGTACGTCGTGCCCGGCACGGCGCAGCAGCCGCCCGAGCGCAGCAGCAGCAGCCGGCCGGGCATCCACAACCAGGATCTGGGCCATTGTGCAAGCCTCCCATCGACAACAACCCACGCCTGAGCCCGCGGTCAGCAGGCACCCGGCGTGAGGGGGTCGCTCTCTTGGATCGGCGCTGCACCGGGCACTGGCGAGGTAGGACACATGACAACAGCCTGACATGGGGGAGATACACTCCCACCTGCCACTGCCTGGAACACGAGGTTGTCTCATGCGCATCTTGATCGCGGATCGGCTGGCGTCGACCGTCACGCCCAAACTCGAGGCCTGCGGCTGCGCCGTCACTGCCGACAGCAGCCTCCAAGACGACGCCCTGTCGACGGCCATGTCGCTGCACGACCCGCAGGTGCTCGTCGTCCGCTCCACCAAGGTCCGCGCCGAGCAGATCCTCGCCGCGCCGTCGCTGTCGCTCATCATCCGCGCCGGCGCGGGCGTGAACACCATCGACGTGCCCTTCGCCGCCGGCCGGGGCGTCTACGTCGCCAACTGCCCCGGCAAGAACGCCGTCGCGGTCGCCGAGCTGACCATCGGCCAGCTCGTCAACCTCGACCGCCGGATCGCCGACAACGTCGCCGACCTGCGGGCGGGCGTGTGGGCCAAGAAGAAGTATGGCGCCGCCCGCGGCCTGAAGGGGCGGACCCTCGCGGTCCTCGGCTGCGGCCAGATCGGCCAGGCGGTCATCCGCCGGGCGCAGGCCTTCGGCATGGTGGTCCGCGCCTGGAGCCGCTCGCTGACCCCGGACGCCGCCGCGGCGATGGGCGTCGCCCACGCGGCCACGCCGCTGGACGCCTGCCGGGGCGCCGACGCCCTGACGGTGCACCTCGCCTACTCGGCGCAGACCCACCACATCGTCAGCGCCCAGCTCCTGGAGGCGCTCTCGCCGGGCGCGTACGTCGTCAACACCGCGCGCGGCGGCATCGTCGACGAGGCCGCCCTCACCCACGCGATCGCGACCCGCGGCATCCGCGCCGCGCTCGACGTCTTCGAGAACGAGCCCGGCTCCAGCGACAGCGCCTTCGCAGACGAGGCCATCCGCAGCAACCCCGCGATCTACGGCACCCACCACATCGGCGCGAGCACCGCGCAGGCCACCGAGGCCGTCGGCGACGAGATCGTTCGGATCGTCGACCACTACCAGCGCACCGGCGACGTGCTCAACTGCGTCAACCTCGCGGCCCAGAGCGCCGCAGACCACCTGCTCGTGGTCCGCCACGCCGACCGGGTCGGCGTGCTCGCCGCGGTCCTCGACACGCTCCGGGTCGCTGGCATCAACGTGCAGGAGATGGAGAACATCATCTTCCAGGGCGGCCAGGCCGCCTGCGCCCGGATCCAGCTCCACGGCGCCCCGTCCGCCGAGACGCTTCAGGTCATCCGGGATAACGACCAGATCTTCGCGGCGTCCGTCGTCAACATCAACCGATAAGGCAGGAAGGCTCTCATGGCGCGCAAGCACAACTTCTCGGCCGGCCCGGCGTTTATGCCGCTGTCGGTCATCGAGCAGATCCAGGCGACCCTCCCGGAGCTCGGCGAGACCGGCCAGGGCCTCATGGAGATCTCCCACCGCTCCAAGCCCTTCGAGGCCATCCGCGACAGCGCCGAGGCGCGGCTGCGCCGGCTGATGGGCATCCCCGAGGGGTACGCGGTCCTGTTCCTCCAGGGCGGCGCGAGCATGCAATTTTACATGCACGCCCGCAACCTGCTCGCCGGCCCTGACGACAAGGCGGACATCATCCTGACCGGCCGCTGGTCGGACAACGCCATCAAGGAGATGCGCCGCTGCGGCGACGTCGCCGCGGCGTGGCAGCTCTCTGGCGACCTCAACCACGTCCCCCAGCCCGGCGACGCGCTCAACCTGCGAGACGACGCACGGTACGTTCATTTTACGTCGAACAACACCGTCTACGGCTCGCAGTTCCACGCGCTGCCCGAGACCGATAAGCCCCTTGTCTCGGACATGTCGAGCGACATCTGCTCGCGGCCGGTCGACGTCTCGCGGCACGCCATCATCTACGCCGGCGCCCAGAAGAACCTCGGTCCCAGCGGTGTCACCGCGGTCATCGTGTCTCCGTGGGCCCTGGAGCAGTCCAGCCGGGTCGACGCCACCATCCCCGGCGGCCTGCCCTCGATGCTCGACTACCGGCTGATGGCCAAGAAAGACTCGATGTTCAACACGCCGAACACGCTGGGCATCTTCGCCCTGGAGAAGATGCTGGCCTGGATCGAGGACGGCGGCGGCGTCGAGGCGATGGAGGCGCGCAACCAGCGCAAGGCCGACGCCCTGTACGCCGAGATCGACCGCTCCGGCTTCTGGACCGGCTGCACGACCGTCGAGAGCCGCTCGCTGATGAACCCCACCTGGCGAGGCCCCTCGGCAGCGCTGGACACGACCTTCGTCGCCGAGGCCACCGCGGCCGGCCTGCTGGGCCTGAAGGGCCACCGCTCGGTCGGCGGCCTGCGCGCGAGCATCTACAACGCCTGCGAGCAGTCCTCCATCGAAGCGCTGGTCAGCTTCATGCAGGACTTCGAGCGGCGACACGGCTGATGGCGCGCTCAGGATGCCTCGGCCGGCTGTTCTGGCTGCCTGCTGCCCTCTTCGGCGGCACGCGGCCCCGCGCCGCAATTCCGCAGCAGGGCCTCGACGCCGCCGAGCGTGACGCCCTGATGTCCGCGCGGCGCGCCGCCGACGGCATCACGAAGCGCCTGCTCGCCGCGGGCCGAGACGTCGACCCCCAGGTCCTCGACCAGGTCGGCGGGAGCGCGCAGGCGCTCGGCGAGGCGGTCGACCAGATGGGCCTCCAGCTCGCCGAGACCCGGCGCTGGCTGGCCAGGCACGCCCCCGACCAACTCCACCGCCAGCTCACCGAGCTGGAGCTGACCGACGGGCCGGGCACCGCCGCGCGCCTCACGACGATGAAGCAGCTCCGCGCCCAGGCGAAGCGGGCCGCCGAGGTCCGCGCCGAGCTTCCCACGATGTCCGCCACCCTGCGCGCCACCGCAGCCCAGCTCGGCGGCCTGGAGGCGAGCCTGCGGCTGGACACCCTGCGCACCGACGCCGCCGACGCCGCCCGACGCGCCGCCGCAGAGCGCGCCGAGGCCGAGCGCTCCCTCGCCGCCTGGCAGGCCACCGTCGACGAGCTGCGCGCCCTCTCCTGAGGGGTCAGCCCCGATACCGAAACTGGGCGCGGGTCACCCCGTCCAGCGCCACGTCGTCGCGCTTCATCTTGATCCGTGGCTGGTACAGCACGTGGGCCGGCGTCGCGTACAGGTAGCGGACCTCCCACAGCACGCCCTCAGCAAAATCCGCCCGATCGTGGCCACCGTTCCAGGGAATCGTGCACCGCCCACACGGCACCCACTGCCCCCCCGCTCGGACCGTCATCAGGAACGAGAAGCTGCGCCCCTTGCCCTGGATTCCCCCCGAGCGGACCGTACACTCTGAGACAAACTTAAACTTCACCCACGGCCCACCGCGCCGCGGCCGGCCGGGCCGATACCGGCTCTGAGATGCCTTGAGCACGAAGCCTTCCCGGCCGCTGTCGTGGAGCGCCCCCGCGCGGGCGATTTTGTCGACAGCGCTCACACTCACCGAGACGAACCGCACCCGCGGGCTCCCGATCGCAGCAACCACCGCCTCGGCCCGCGCGAGGCGGTCGACCAGCGGCAGACCACACAGGTCGGCGCCGTCGTGGTGGAGGATGTCGAAGACCCAGAGGGTCCGATCCCCAGAGGGGCCGAGCAGCTCACCATCCAGCACCACCGACGCTGGGACCGACGAGAGGGCCGCCGACAGCTGCGCGTCGGACAGAGACAGGGGCTTGTCCTGGCGGCTGATCGCAGC
>Ga0316202_10002745_pt1 | contig 11201 bp, 8 predicted proteins | sample 3monrhotite_MG_FD_204934 | JGI IMG/M metagenome (GOLD analysis project Ga0316202, IMG submission 204934) | Microbial mat bacterial communities from mineral coupon in-situ incubated in ocean water Damariscotta River, Maine, United States -... | ecosystem: Environmental > Aquatic > Marine >...
TCTGGTAGTTCTTGAAATTTCTCTAATAATTGGATCATGTTCGCTCGCTTCATTTTTTTATGAAACTTAAGCAATATATGTTCCTAGCTTAGTTTTGATTTACCGTGCAAGACTACGCTTAGTAAGTCCAGATCCTATTCCTGAATGCAAAGGTGATCTACCTCTTAAATCTGGAACAGCAAAAGTAGTATCTCCATTTCCGCCATATTTTGTACGTAAAATTGAAAATAATTTTGTATAAGATTTAGTATGCATTAATTGTCCATCACAATATGTCCAACCTCTTGGTGCAAATTGGTATGGAAGCATTCTAATTTCTCCTATAAATGGTTCTGCCATTTTTTACTCCTTTAATTTCTTGATTGGTAAATCACCCTTGAGGGCAATAATAAAATGCAATCCAATATATGGTTGCATATTAGGATGTGCTTGTGCCTCTCCAGTATTTCCAACTACATTGTCTGCAAACGTTTTCTTCAAAGAAGAATCACTAGGCAAAGGATCATAAAAGTTGTTTTGCGTCATAGCTAGAACATTTCCCTCAGGACGATTATCAATTGCTATCGCTTTAGAAGCAACCATCTGATGCGTATGAGAGGGAATGTTATTTTCTCTTAAATACAATTTTTCATGACCATAATTCATACCTAACAGTTGATATGTCAGACCAGGGCCTTGACCTTGATGTACAGGAACTCTGCCTCTTAAATCTGGAAGTCCAATTGTTGTATATCCATCACCACCATACGTTGTACCAAGTAATTTAGCAAGTTCTTGGTTTTGTGAAATAGCTACCAATTGTCCATCACAGTATGCCCAGTCTGCAGGTGCAAAGTCTCCTGCAAATATTCTTATTTCACCTAAAAATGGATCTGACATTTAATCTCCTTTTTAACTTTTTATTCAAACATTTAGATTAAAAAATATTTAATATCTCTTTTCCAAATCCTTTGGATATTGACCTTTTTATAAAAACTATTTTCTACTACTTACAAATAGATGTCATATTCAATTCATAATCTCTTGCTGAATCAAATAAAGTGTAGTAAAAGAATTTATCTTTTAATTACGATATGAACCAAATCTGTTCCTAAGTTTAAACATTGGAAAGTATGAAGTACTACTAACATCATAAATTAATTTTATAATAATAAAATATTTAAAAAATACCCATTTGGATAGTTTTTAGAGAGACTTGAGTAAGAAAAAGAATATAACAAGTTGCGTTCAGGTCAATTAAGATTTGATTTTTGTGTCTGAACAATTAATGAATACTCCGTTGCTTGCAACGAAGTAGTTCTTATATCCCTTTACCATGAAGTATGAGAGTTAAGTTGATTTAATTATTCTCTCTTTTGAAAAAATTTTATATTTATGAAAAAAAGAAAAGATAAAATAGAAAGTTTAGTTTCTATTTTACCCAACCAACTATACCTTTATAGTTGATTTGTTTCCATTCATCTTTTTCTAAAAGAATAGTTGCATTAGAGATAGATTCAATATAACTCAATACGCTCGCATCCTCTTTTGCTTCTGTTTTAATAGCTATTGGCGCTGAAGATATTTCCAGTTTTGGACTTTTACTATCTTTCCAAAAATGTTCTATTATCATATTGCCTTTTTTAGTATCAATAGATATTTCTAAATCACTTTTTATTTCTCCATCCACACGCCAAGATACAAACTTTTTATCATCTACTTCATTAGGTGCTTTTAGTATTACCTTTTTATTTTCATTATATACTCTTATCATTTTAGAAGGCCCATTTTTTCGTCTAGCTAAATCAGCTAGCTGACAATCTATTGTAGTTAGAGGAGATGCACTCTCAGATGAGATCACTAATACTGATTGATCATTGTGTCTAATTGGTACAATATCCATTTCAACTTTAAACATCAATTTTGTTATGCGAGGCATATCTTCTGGGGAATAAGGGTTATCTATTAACGAAATTTCATAATTGCTCCAAACAGGAGGCTTAGCAATTTTTTGTTCTAAACCTACACCTTTTTCACCAAGGATAAATTTCATCATATCTTCATTAACTTTAGAATCTTTACTAGTTTCAATTTTAGTTGTTTTACCAAAATAGCAACTATATCTCCACTCAAAATTTGTTTCACTATAAATACTATATAGTTGCTCATCTTTACGCATTATTCCATCATGTAATGGTTTTAAGGAGAATATTAGACTTTTTGTATCTACAGGTTGTGGTCCATTAGGGTCAAATTCAATCTCTTCAAGTACAATGTTTTTTATTTTAGCAAGATTATCATGATAAGATATTACTCCAAACTCAAAAGGATATATATTTATAGCTTGATTACTATTAAGCTTTTGAAGCAATTCAGGTGTTTGTTCAAAAGTTAATGAAAGAGGTCTTGAATACTCCATACCTTTGTTACCTTCAATATAATCCAGTAATTCACTTCTTATAACTTGTATATCTTGCTCAAATGCAGGACGAAGTTGTTCTATCCACTCATTAATTTTAGAACTTTTAAAACTATTCCCATCAATTATGTTATGAAGTTTTTTCATTAACTCTGTTTGTGACCAAACTTTTTCATTAGTAAATTGTTTAAATAGTGTTGTTTCATAAGATTTAACCATTAAATAAGTATATCTCATTAAAAATAGACGAGAGCGTTGTTCTATTTGTCTTATAAATCCAACTGCTTCACTACTTAATTTTCCACTTTGAATTGTTCTCTCTTGACGCATTTGTTGAATAGCTGAAGAGTTGGAGAGCATTAACGCATAATTTCCTCCTATTTCACTATATAATTCATCCATTTTAGATAAAATTTCAACTTTTTTATTATTTAACTCACGAATACGCTCTGTTAACTTTTTCCATCTAGGGTCTTTTGCTTTTAAACGCTCTAATTCTGCATCTACCTCTGATTTGTCTACTTGTAACATTTTAAGATTTTCAGAAGTATCAGAGATAAAATTACCAACACCACTGCTTACATCTGCCCATTTTTTCATTTTTTCTATAGTTGGATTTTTAACACTCTCATCATTATTTGCCTCTTCAGCTTCCTCTTTGAGTTTATCCATTTTTTCAGTAAATTTATCACCCGTTTCTTTAAATACGGAACCAGTTGCTTTTAGTGCATTCAAACCAGCATCTTCATCGCTACTAGTAGCATAATCTGTTGCGACAGAAGCAAGTGAAGCAACAGCACCAAGTACAGGTTGACCAACAGGGATAATACAAGCTATTGTAGCTGCCATATTAACTGAAAATTTAATAGCATTAAGTTGCGCAATATTTTGACCAGCTTCTTCTTTAAGTTCAGAACGAAGTATCTCTAAGTCATTATGTAATTTATCTACTTTATTTTCAACACTTTTAAAACCTTCTTTTAATTCATCAACTTTACTTGATTGTTCTATTATTTTTTGAGAAGCAATTTTTGATGCTTCACCAAGGTTCTCAATCGTTTTATCTAATATTTGTTTACGTGTTTCAATACTTTCAGAGTCTTTTTGTACAAAGTTTGAAAGTAAAAGAGTTTTAAAAGTTTGTTCTCTTTCTCTCTCATAAAGGACTAAAGAACTAGGAAGAGAAAAGAAAGGCATATAACCACCTCTATTGCCAAAGTAGTCTAAGTTACTTCTAAGATTTTGTAACATATTAGCAACTTCATTTTTAGCACTTACCCACTCTGGGTATGTAGAAGGATTCCAATATCCTAATTTTTTTGGCATTTCAAGATTTAGTGCCTCTTGGTACTCAACTAAAAGTTTTTCAGCGTCTTCCCTAGCATTTGCTAAAAATAACATTCTAATATACTCTAGTGTTCTTTGGAGATTGAAAGGATGAAGCCATCCATTTTTTTCAGTTAAGGTTTTTTTTTCTCCTTCTTTACCTTCTTTACCTTTTTTAGAAGATATACTCTTTCCTTCTTCTCCTGTGTGTATTTCTTTGTCATAAATATCAAAATGATTTGTCTCAGTTATTATTATACCACCATTTAATCTAACAGAATAATGAGCACATGGGTTTGGTTCACCTGGTTTTCCACCATTAAAAGTTCTTTCTATTACACCAACTTGACCAGCTTCATTTTGATATTTTTTTTCTAATTCTTCTAAGTTAAAACTAATTCTACCACCATTACCACCATTTCCACTATTTCCAGGAGCTATTGCATCTTTTCCTTTTTCAGGCCACTTTAATGTTCCATAATCCCGCTTGAAAGTTCCAGAATGTCCAAAATCCCACCAGTAATGTACATGAGTTGCTGGTGGAGAGAATGGAACTGTAGCCTTATTCCCAATATGTTCAAATGTTAATACGCTCCATCCCTGTATAGTTTTTCCATTTTTTCCATCTTCTCCAGCACCAGCATCTTGACCTTTTCCACCATTAGCAATTAATCTTTTTTTATCTCTATTTATACCTATAGGTAATGCAATTCTAGATATATCAATATATATATTACCTGCACTTCTTCCAGGTTCACCATCTGTAAATTGAGGTGCTTTTTTGAAAGTTGAATCCCATTCAAGAGGAGAAGTATTAATACTTGCAACACTATTTGTATCTACCCAAATTAATTTACGTGCAAAAATAGCAATGTGAGTTTCAGGAATATTAAACTCTCCATGTATTTCTAATGTGTCACAAAAAATAATAAGAGATTCAGTTGAAGGTTTCCAACTTGGTGTCATACTTGTACTTCTTGGGATATTATAGTCTTTCCAAATATGATGTGGATGCCCATCTTTAATAACAAGATTTAGACCTGTAATCTTATGATGCTTACCACTTGTATCTACATCACGGTCAATATGTAAGTCACTTTGTGCATTAGGTTTAGATGGATAAGATTGAAGTATCCTACTTTGTGAACTAACCTTTGAAAAATCAACTATTTTACTCATACTACTTCCTTTTTATTTAATCTTAAGTAAAAGCATATAATTTGTTTATATTTAAAAAATATTTATATGGATACTTTTTGGAGAGAATTATTCGCTATAGTTATCTATATGAAAAAAGAATGCGAAAATATTTTAAAAAAAACAACTATTTTATTAGTAGAAGACAATCTAAAACTGAGAAAAAAATTTAGAAATATTTTAAATACTTATGTAGAAGAGGTGTATGAAGCTTCAAATGGTGAAGACGCTATAGAGATATTTACTAAATTCAATCCTACAATTCTTATTACAGATTTTAAGATGCCCATCATGAATGGCTTAGAATTGGTAACTTTTGTTAGAAGAGTTAATAAAGATATGCCAATAGTTGTAATAAGTGCTTATACAGATACTGATGCACTGGTAAATTTTGCATCACTACATCTGATGCAATATTTAATTAAACCAATTGATTTTAATCAATTAAATATTGTACTGGATAAATGTGCTAAAGAGCTTCTCGATAGAGGATTAATAGAGTTAAGACTTAATAATGATACTTTCTATTCATTTTCTCAAAAATGTGTTATTAAAAATGGAGAAAATATATCTCTGTCTCCTAGTGAAATTAAGTTTTTAGAACTTCTGATAGAGAATAAAAAAAGTTTAGTCACCATCGATATGATAGAACAAGAGGTTTATGATTATCAAACTTGTAGTAATAGCGCTTTAAATAATCTTGTATCTAAGCTGAGAAAAAAAACTGGTATCACTACGATTAACAATATTCCTAAAATTGGTTATATTTTGGTAGACTGATAAGAAATCTTACCCCATCTTTAGTGTTAAATACCTCTATCTTTCCTTGAAATTTCTCCTCTATTATAAGTTTTGAGATATATAGTCCCAGCCCTGTAGATTTTTCCTCTTCATCTCGACTAGAAAAGTTATAATCAAATATATAATCAATAATACCCTCATCAATACCACCTGCATTATCTTCTATCTCTATTTCAATATAGTTGTTCGTTACATGCATGGATACATGAACTTCTGCATTTTCTATATCTCTAAGTTTTAGAAAATAGATACTATTTTGCAAGATTGATAAAAGTACTTGTGATATGTGGTTTTTATATCCTATGTACTCTATATCTTCATCAACGCTTTCTATAAGTTTGATACTATTTAAAGAAATCATTTCAGATAATAAAAATCTTACATCCTTATAAGCATCAGTAATTTTAAACTTTTCTACTTTTAAATCTTCTTTGTAAAAATCTTGGAATATATTAATAGTACTAGACATAAATTGAACAATCTTTTGCTCATCATTTAGAATTACTTCTAATTCTGCTTTAGAAATATCACCTGAGGTTGTAACTTTTCTTAATATCATATTTTGACTCATTGTAAGCTCACTTAATGGCTGTCGCCACTGATGAGCAATAGTTTCTATCATCTGCCCCAAACTAACCATCTTATTTTGCTGAAAAATCAAATTATCTTTTTTTCTTGACTTTTCTATTTCCTCTTTAACTTTTTTATTTAATATATAATGTCGATACAGCACAAAGAACAGAATAAGTAAAATGAAACTTACCACTTGCCAAAATAGCGTATAATCAAATTCTTTTTCGTATTTTATATTTATCCATTTATCTATTATGCTATTTATCTGTTCTTTTGGAATACTACTTATAATTTTTTGCAATATTTGCAATAGCATCTCATCATCATTTCTAACAGCACTTCCCATATCGAAACTTTCATCAAACCTACCAGTTACTTTAAGTTCACCTGTAAAATCTCTTTTAAATACATGTGCTACAGAAGCTAATGTTCCTATATATCCAAATACTTCACCATTTTTCACCCTCTGTAATCCATCCCCTATACTATTTACTTCAATGATTTTTAAAGGGTATTTATTTTTTAATAGTTCAATAAAAGCATATCCTTTTGGAATAGCTATAGCTTCATTTTCTATACTTTGAAAATTATATATAAAAGGAACATCTAATTTTGTAACGATTATTAATGGTACTTTTACAAAAGTTGATGTGAAGTTTAAATATTTTTTTCGCTCCGGTGTCTCTATAGCGAAATCAAATATATCACATTTTCTAGCTTTACCAAACTCTAAACTTTGTGCCCAGTGTTTTGTTTGTACCTCACTTATAGGAATTGGGATTTTTTGAGAGATTAATTTATAAATATCTGCACTAATTCCAGTATGAATACCATTTTCAAATTTAGTAAATGGTAGCCAGTCGGGATCCATACACATTTTTATCTCTTTTTTTGATTTCAAATACTCTTTTTCTTCCTTTGTAAAAGCAAACTCTGAACTACTGTTTATCTTTTCTTGATTACCAAACCAATAGTTTTTAATTTTAAGTTTTTCTTTTACTGTAATACTATTTAAAGCCTTATTTACAATACTAACAAGTTCAGGCCAATCATTTCGTAAACTAAATACTACATCAGTTGTTTTACCTATTGCAAAAGAGTACTCTATTAGTCCACCTAATCCTATCTCATTTGCAAGATAAAAAGCTGTTTCATCAATAACAGTAAAATCAACTTCTTTTGATACAACAGCTCTTATTAAATCATGCATTCGATCATAGTAAACTATCTCAATATTTTTAAAAGATTTTAAAAGATTTTCAAAAACAATATTTCCTTTTTGAACGGCAACTTTTTTCCCTTGAATATCTTTAATTTTGTAAATATTTTTAGGATTTCCTTTATTGACAATGACTAGAGGTGTATATTTAGAATATGGCACTGAATAATTATAATACAAACCCCTATCACCTCCAGTACCAGAAGTACTAAGTCCATCATATAATCTTTTTTTTGCTTTTTCTTGTATCTCGCTCCATTTTCCAAGCTCAACTTTTATATTTAAGCCTGTTCTTTCATTAATTAATTTTATAATATCTACATCATATCCGGTTATTTTTTTATCGTTCTCTTGTATCAAATATGGTTCAAAGGAATAACCACCTGCAAGTGTGATTTGTGGATGTTTTTTAATAAATTCTATTTCTGTAGGTGTTAGTTCAATCTTAGTATCATAATTTGCTGAGTATATAGTTAATTTAAATACAAAAACAATTAAGACAAAGATTCTTTTTTGCATACATTTGCCTTTTAAAAATTAGAGAGTGTAATTATATAATATTACAAAAGAAAATACACTTTATGCTAAAATCTTTTTAAAATATAACTTTCATAAAAAGAGAAATGATTTAATGAGCGAAAATGTAGTTTGGCACCAACACAATATTACCAAACAAGACAGAGCAAATAAGAAAAGTCAAAAACCTTGTATTATTTGGTTCACAGGACTAAGCGGAAGTGGTAAATCTACGATTGCTAATGCCTTAGAAGATATGCTTTTTAAAAATGATAATTTCACATATCTGCTTGATGGTGACAACATACGACACGGGCTAAACAGTGATTTAGGTTTTGATGACAAGTCACGTATAGAAAACATAAGAAGAGTCGGTGAAGTTGCAAAGCTATTTGTTGATAGTGGTCAAATAGTTCTTACTGCTTTTATATCTCCATTTAATAAAGACAGAGAATTAGTTAAAAATTTAGTTGAAGATGATGAGTTTATTGAAGTGTTTGTAGATGCACCTCTTGAAGTTTGTGAGAAAAGAGATTCTAAAGGTCTCTATAAAAAAGCAAGAGCTGGTGAGATAAAAAATTTTACAGGAATAAGTTCACCATATGAAGCGCCAATTAATCCAGACATACACATTAAAAATGTTAGCATTTCAGTTAAAGAAGCTTGCGAACAGATAATGAAATATCTAGTTGATAAAAACTATATTGAAAGAAAAAATTGACTCACTTAAAACAGCTGGAAGCAGAATCTATTCATATTATGCGTGAGGTTATCGCCGAGTTTGAAAATCCTGCAATGCTTTATAGCATTGGTAAAGACAGTTCAGTAATGCTTCACCTTGCACAAAAGGCATTTTACCCTGCACCGCCACCATTTCCTTTAGTTCATGTTGATACGATGTGGAAGTTTAAAGAGATGATAGAGTTTCGAGACAAAAGAGTTAAAGAGTTAAATATGGAGCTTATCGTCTACACTAATCCTAAGGGAAAGCAGATGAGCATCTCACCATTTACACATGGTTCTGCTCTACATACTGATATTATGAAAACAGAAGCTCTAAAGCAGATGCTTGATATATATAAATTTGACGCTGTATTTGGTGGAGCACGTAGAGATGAAGAAAAGAGTCGTGCTAAAGAGAGAATTTACTCTTTTAGAGATGAAAACCACAGATGGAATCCAAAGAAACAGAGACCTGAACTTTGGAATGTTTATAATGGCAGACATAACGCCAATGAATCAATACGAGTCTTTCCACTTTCAAATTGGACAGAACTAGATATCTGGCAGTACATACATTTAGAAAAAGTTCCTATAGTTCCACTTTACTACTCTGCTAAACGTCCAGTTGTTGAGTACATGGGAACAAAAATATTAGTTGATGATGAGCGAATGCCAAAAGAGTTGAGAGCTACTGCTAAAGATGAGATGGTACGTTTTCGTACGCTAGGTTGCTACCCATTAACAGGAGCAATTAATTCTGAAGCCATCACATTACCAGAGATTATTCAAGAGATGCTACTTACAACTACAAGTGAGAGGCAAGGCAGATTGATTGATTCTGATTCTAGTGCTTCAATGGAGAAGAAGAAACAAGAGGGTTATTTCTAATGGCTCATCAATCTGAACTTATAGCTAGAGATATAGAGAGTTATTTAAAAGAGCAAGAGAACAAAGAGATACTAAGGTTCATTACTTGCGGAAGTGTTGATGATGGAAAGTCAACTTTAATCGGAAGACTTCTTTATGACAGTAAGATGATTTTTGAAGATCAACTAGCATCCATAAAAAAAGAGAGTAAAAATTTTGGTACTACAAACGAGAATATTGACCTAGCTCTTTTAGTGGATGGACTTCAAAGTGAACGTGAACAGGGCATTACCATTGATGTTGCCTATAGGTTTTTTTCAACAGATAAGAGAAAATTTATTATCGCAGATACTCCAGGTCATGAACAATATACTCGAAATATGGCTACAGGTGCATCCACAGCGGATTTAGCAATTATTTTAATAGATGCTACTCAAGGAGTCCTTACCCAAACAAAAAGACACTCATACATTGTTTCACTTTTGGGAATTAAAACTATTATTGTGGCAATCAATAAGATGGATTTACTTGATTTTAATGAAAAAAGATTTCAAGAGATACAAAAAGAGTATGAAAATATAATTTCAAATTTAGCAAATAATAAATCAATTAACTTCATATATCTACCTATTTCTGCTTTACATGGTGATAATATTGTTAATAAAAGTAGCCATACCCCTTGGTACAAAAGTGTGCCGCTAATGGAGTTGCTAGATAGTGTAGACTTTAATAAAAGTAATCAACTAGAAGCTATTAAATTTAGATTACCTGTGCAATATGTAAATAGAGCAAATCAAAACTTTAGAGGGTTTGCTGGAACTATAGCTAGTGGAAGCGTTAATATTGGAGATGAAATTGTAATTTTACCTTCAAATAAAGCAAATAAAATAAAATCTATTATTACAGCTGACATTAAAGAGTTTAGTAAAAGTGCTTATGCACCAATGGCTGTAACCATCACATTAGAAGATGAAATTGATGTAAGTAGAGGCGATGTAATAGTTCATTCAGACTCAATTCCTGAAGTATCAAATAAGCTTGATGTTACAGTTGTATGGATGGATGAGATTCCAATGGAACTTTTTAGTAGCTATATTATTAAAAGAGCTACATCTACAGTAAATGGAAGGTTTACATCTATTGTTTATAAAAAGGATATTAACAGATTCAAAGAGTTAGAAGCAGACTCACTATTAGTAAACGACATTGCAAAATGCACCCTACATCTCGATAGTGAAATTGCAATTGATTCTTATGAAGATAACAGATACACTGGAAGTTTTATTATAATCGATAGATATACAAACAATACCGTTGGTGCAGGGATGATTTTAGCTATCTCAGAAAATGAGAAGCAAATCAACTCAGGTGAATATTCTCAAAGTCAAAAAGAGCTTAATGCTTATGTGAGAGAGCATTTTCCTGAGTGGGAGTGTAAGGCTATATTCTAACACGGGACTGTAAATAATTCTGTGTCAATTTGATAAAATTGAATACAGAAGGAAGAACAGATGAAAATGGAAATAGATGTTGCAGAGTTTGCCGCCCAACTAAAAGCAGGCAAAGGTATTGGTGGTAAAG
>Ga0316202_10002747_pt1 | contig 11199 bp, 9 predicted proteins | sample 3monrhotite_MG_FD_204934 | JGI IMG/M metagenome (GOLD analysis project Ga0316202, IMG submission 204934) | Microbial mat bacterial communities from mineral coupon in-situ incubated in ocean water Damariscotta River, Maine, United States -... | ecosystem: Environmental > Aquatic > Marine >...
GCTTCCGGGCTTTCAATGTCATCGATGATTTTAACCGCGAAGGGCTGGCTATCGAGATCGACTTCTCATTGCCCGCGGGCCGGGTCATCCGGTCACTGGATCAAATTATTGAATGGCGCGGCAAACCCAAGATCATAAGGTCTGACAACGTCCTATATAAGGAAGCAAGTACGGAATTTTGCCAATAAACCTCCGAGCTCGAACGATAGTAGTTCCGAGCTTGAGATTTGATGATATTTTGCTCCAGATGGCTTCCGCTGTCAAAGGAAAGTGCCCCCGACCATAGCAAATACAAGGTCAGTCATCAGCTTATCTTGTTAGCCGGACTGCCTTCACCGTCCTTAATACGAGATACAATTCCAGGCGGAAGGCCCAACCATTATCTACGAGGTCACACCGGGCTTACCGGCTTGCCTCCACGGCTCTACAGAGAGAGGTCCTTCCATCTGGCATCGCCGCTTCATAGAAGGGGCGATAATCTGTATCACTTTTAATCACAGCATGTGCCACGCGTGCGACCTTTGCTGCGACAGCGGTATAGGCCTTGCGGCGCAGGTGGCGGTTGCTGCGATCCTGTTTGATGTAACGATTGAATTTATCTTTAAAGCTGTTCTCTTTCTGTTTAACGGCGACTTGGCCTGCGAGCCAGAAGGTCCGCCTGAGTCTGGCATTACCGTATTTTGATAGTTTGCTCTGGCCACGAAAGGTACCAGACTGTTGTGTCGACAGGTCCATCCCACAGAACTTGAGGAACTGTCTGTGGTGCTTGAAGCGGCGCAGGTCACCCGCTTCAGCGAGAATGGTCAGGGCATTAATGGGGCCGATACCGGGTATTTGTTGCAGGCGGATAAAATCAGGATGATCCCCAAGAAGCGCTTTTGCTTGTCTCTCGATCTCATCGCGCTGCGCTATCAGGCCCAGGGCTTCTCGCAGTACCATGCGGAACATGATTATTGCTGTAGAATCAAGAGGTACGGGTAATCCGATGCTGGAACATGCCGTCTCATATATGTCATTCAGCAGCAGTTGCTTTGATACTTTCCGGCCAACAACGTCCCATGCCAACCGGCTAAAGGCTGTTTTACTATGGCAGGTAATGCTATGGGGTGTCGGGAACTTCTCCAGGAGCGCAAGCAGCCACCCGCTGCGGCTTCTGTTTTTGTAGCGCTCGGCTTCCGGAAAATACAAAGGCAGATAATGCGTCTGGATCCGGTGCCAAAGCTCGGTTTTGGCTTTGGAGACAACTTCATGGGTTTTAGAGACTTCCTGAAGGTCGTTAATCTGTTCCACGAGCGGATCGTAAAAGCGCTGTGACTGGCCGAGGGCGAGCATGTAAAGAATGACCTGAGCGTCCTTGGGGTCGTTTTTATCCCAACTGTTATACAGCGCTTCCCGTGTTCTTGCCATTGACACCGATGAGATGAGCCGCAGCTCAAACCCCGCCTGGTGTAGCCGCCATGCCAAGGTGCGGTGATAATTACCTGTTGCTTCAAAACCAATTTGAACAGGGGCTTTCAGGCTTGTCAAATAGCCAGCCAAACGATCATAATCTTCCTTGTTGCTTAAAATAGTCAGCCTCTTGCGGCGTTTTTTACCCGGTAAGGCAACAAGAATTTCTTGTCTGGATTTGGATATATCAATTGCTACCAGAACCTGCTCAGCAGTGGTATTATCTGTCTTGGTCATGATCTGTTTCCTCCAAATGTGTTTTGCTACACGCAAATTTAGAGGTTTATTGGCAGGTCATGGCCTCCTTTTTATCCGCTCAGCCCTACGGGCTTCCCAGATAAAAAGGAGAAAAATCGTTCTTTCCGTATATGCTATGGTCCGGAATATGTCAGTCACTTGCTGGCGGCATGGGCTGAAAAGCACAGTATTACATTGCAGTTTATCCAACCGGGCAATCCGCAGCAAAATGCCTATGTGGAACGCTTTAACCGTACAGTCAGATATGACTGGCTGAACCAGTATATCTTTGAAACAATCAGCGATGTTCAGCAGGCTGCGACAGCCTGGCTCTGGACTTATAACAACGAGCGCCCCAATATGGCGCTCGGCGGCATAACGCCGAAACAAAAATTAGCCATGGGCATGCCCATGGCTGCTTAAAACAGTTCTACTTTTGAAGCCCTCTATAAATGGGGGTATTACCAGTACCGTTAATTTTCGGGAGCATTACCGTACGCTACACGGTGGAAGATCGAAGTATTTTTCAAGGTTCTGAAATCAGGCTGCAAGGCAGAAGATTCAAAACTGAGAACTGCAGAGAGACTTGCCAAGCTGATCTCTGTCTTGTGCATCGTCAGCTGGCGTATATATTGGCTGACCATGCTAAACCGTACGGTGCCAGACGCTCCAGCGACGGCAGCCTTGACCAACAATGAAATCACCCTTCTCGACAGGCTTGCTAATAGGACAGCCAAAAAGAAACCACAACCAGCCACACTGGCGCAGTATTTATTGAATATTGCCAAACTCGGAGGCTATCTCAACCGTACAAGCGACCCGCCACCGGGAAACATGGTGATGTGGCGAGGCATGACCCGCCTCAACGACATCATGATCGGCGCTAAACTTGTGGGTAATTGAAAGGTTCCTCGGGCGCTAACCACTCTTCTATATAAATCCACTGTATAAATCCCTCAAACCCTCCTCTAAATCAGAAGGGCAAAAGTGGCAGAGTTTTGCTCCGCCCGCAGCAATACAATATCACCGCCTCAGTGGACTAGTTTTGCACCGCCGTTTACAGTAATACCCAGCAGCGTGAGAAAACACAGCCTAGAAAACTTACCAAACTTCATCATGTTCACGAAAACCTCCAGCCCTTTTTAGAAAGCTCAACTATCATTGCGGGAAACAAGAATAAGTCGAAGACAAATGCTGAACCAATTGCTAAGATTGCAAGTTCTGCTTTTTCGGCGGTCAAAAGAAAGTCAGAGGTTGCGAGCAAAGAAAAGCCTGACAAAAGAACTAATGTCGTCGCAAGAATTCCAGGCCCACAATCACCAATACCAGAGACCAGAGCCTCTTCTACTGAATTAGATAGTTTAAGGTTTGCTCTAAATTTGCCTATTACATAGATTGTATCGTCAACTACTATCCCCAAGGCAACACTAAAAACCGTTATTGCGGCCAGGTTGATTTCTGAATAGACAAATCCCCATATCCCAAAAGCAACAACGAGAGGTATGGTGTTTGGTATTAGAGACAACAGGCCATATTTTACGGACCGGAAGACAATGATTAATATTATAGTGATGAACAGGTATGTTTCTAATGAACCCGCCAACAAAGCGTAGAAATTTTTCACGCTAAGATCGGAAAGCGCCAGCCCGATACCACCTATAGAAAAATCTCTATTTCCAACACTTTCACCAATTGAAGTTTCGATGTCTTTTGCCATTACCAAGTGTTCAAAACTGGAACTTGAATCCGGATCGAAATGCCATAGAGAATAATCAATTTTCCCTGGGGTGAATTTTGTGAACAACCCACTTCTTGCGGCTGCTTCAGTAGAAAATTTCTTTAAACCACCGGCGTCTTTCTTTGTTAGTCTCAGTGTAGAGCCGTCCGTATTCAAGAGTACTTTAGAAGATTGCGCGCTTGTTATTGGAGTATACCACCAGCCCGAACCATTTGTTTGTTCCAAGTCATTTTGAAGCGCTTTGTAAAATAGGGAGGCCTCATTTTCTAACGGGTATTTTCTTGCTCCTAATATGTCATCTGTTTCTGCCTCAATGGCAATTGAAATTGAGTCTGGTCCGAGGAAATTGTTACCTACAAAGCCAAATTGCTGATTAAATTCTGTATCTTCGCTAAACCAATCTGTGAGAGAGTCTTGTATACGACTATCCATCACACCAATAACTGCGATTATAAACGCCGATATAGATCCTATGGAAATAAATTTTGAGTTTCGACAGCTAAATTTTACACATTCTTTTAGCGCTTCAGAAAGTGCTCCCGTAAGGTTTTTGGGATTGACAGTAATTCTTGATAAAACAGCAGGCAACATCAACAATGTCAGTATCAGTGTAATAAATACACCAATAATCACTAATTGGGCCATTGTCTTGATAGGCCCTGCGGGGCTCAACAATAGCGCCAACTGCCCTACAGCAGTTGTCACGGTTGTCGCTGTGATAAACCTGATATTCTTGGAGATAGACCGTTGGACAGCAACAGATTGTTTTACTCCACTGGAAACTAAAAGAAAATAGGTGCTTGTGACATGCAAAATGTCAGCTACAGCTAGGGTTGCTATTAACAAGAGTGCCGATACGCTTAGGTTGGACAAAGGAATTCCAATGTGCCCAGAGATACCAAGTGTTGCGATTAATGGTGCCAATATCATTAACAGCGATAAAATAACAAATGAGAAGGACCTATATATAAAATAAATAAGCAGAACAGTAAGCAGAATAGCAATTGGTATGATGCGCCTTAAGTCTTTTCTAAGAATAGTAGAAGCTTGATCCTCAAAAAAAATCGAACCCGTAACAAAAAAATCATCCGTGGCAGGGTCGATAATCTGTAGCGACAATTGTTGAACTTGGTCGCGAACGTTGTTCAATGCTGCATTGTTACCTGACAGGGATACTTTGTCATCTAAGAAGAGTATGATTGAAGCCGCTGTGCCGTCTTTGCTGATGAAACGGCGATTGATATTGACCAGTGTACGACTCTCTTCTTCAAGCCTACTGAGGCCTGCCTCTGAGAATATGTCGTGTCCCAATAAAAGAGAACCATAAAAGACTTGCCCATCACTCCCAATTATCAGTTTTTCGTTTTCAAACCAGCTCTTAGTTGAAGCGATACCATCAATTTCAGATAAACTCTGAGCAAGCTGTGTGTATTTGACTAAGTTATGCGTTTGAAAAAGGCCATCTGATGGCTTAAATACTGCGAATAGGATCTCTTTAGATTCGCCCTGCCGTTCACTTAACCAGTCGCTGAATTCAAGATACTCACTCTCTCCTATGAAATCGCGATAACCCGTTTTAAATTCTAACTTTGAAAGCCCCATGGAGCTCAACAAAATTAGGCAAAAGCTTAACAGCAGCATTACGCCATTATTCTTAGTCAAAAACTTATCGATCCTCATAGTTATTTACTGCCTAGGTTGAGGCATTTCGCGGCGATAAAACAAAAGATAATTCTGTTTCAGGGCGCAAGCTTATGCCTGAGCGAGGTTGAGGGAACGATTGTCCCGCTACAGAGAATTCGAAGTTTCGGAGAAGAGTTGAAATCATTTGTCTCAGCAACGGCATAGTCATCCCAATGCCAACACATTGGCGCTTCCCAAAACCAAATGGAATATATGCAGGATTGTTTTTGGACAAATCACTGCTCCACCTTTCAGGCACAAATGATGAGGCGTCTTCCCAGTTGAGTATATTACGATGTATGATCCAAGGGGATATGCATATGATAGAGCCTTCGGCAATGTTGCCCACTTCTGTGTTTATTCCGCCTTTGCATTGACGAAATATCATGGGCAGTGGAGGAAAAAGCCGCATAGTCTCATGTAGAACGGCATCAAGCTTGGAACCACGATCAAGTGCAGCTACGTTACTTGTCAAAACCTCACCGAAAATTTCGTCTTGTAAGCTTGGATTATCAGCCAACTCGGAAAGTGCCCAGTAATTTGTTAAAGTTAGAGACTCAAAGCCAGACAATAGGGAAAAAACCAAGTCCCTAGTGACGCTTAGTGCCAAATCATCCGGTAACGAATTTTGCTGACGCCAAGCGTGTATTTCTCTTTCTACAAGAGCACTTGCCGTTTTTAATGTTCTTTTTGCACGTATGGTTTTGGGGCTTGGTACGGAAAATGGTAATCCAAACAAATCTAAAATATCATAATCTTCAATGATGCTTCGATGTTGCTTAATCAATTCGAGTACATCAGGGCTGACTCTAAAACCAGCAATCTTGAACATCGAAATGACAAGAACATCTATGGCTGCCAATGTCAGATGAGGAAGCAGGCTAACACTTGGAAAACTGGGATCGTTTCTTAATGAATTTATCAATTCACTGAGGCGTTCTGTTACTGCTTGCGATTGAAGTTCAGGTACTGCAAGTGACGCAATTTTATGGCCAATTCTTCGCTGAATGCGCCATTTCATGCCTTCAGCCACAATAATTCCATCACCAAGGGCCGGTTTTAACGTGCGTTTATGCAAGTTGGTTAGACCAAAATGGCCTGCATCGTTCGCTAGAATTTGTTTAGCAACGATTGGATCAGCTATAACTGAAATGGTCTTGCCTAGAATGCGATGATCCACCCGTGGAGATTGATAAACTTCAGATGGAAACAAGCGGAGGCCACTACTTCTGGCCTCCGCTAACCAATTCTTCAAGCTTGGCCATTCAGGTGGAGCTCTGAAGTTCCTATTTGGGGACATTTTTAAACTCTGAGTTTATGCTGTGAGAGGAATTCCGCTGGGGCCCGTACAGCTAGTAGCTGTATCCGTAATAGGTTCCTCTTCGCCAGACTTTTGAATGCTAAAGTTAGTGACTTTACAACCTGACTGCCAGCTAAACTCAGCGGAGCTAATAGCAGATTCTGGTATTGAAACAATATCAATTAGAGCTGCTTCACCAGCTTTTGCCAAAGTAGGATTAGAGAAGGAACTAGTCGGTGCAAACCCTATAGCGACAGGTTCTACTCCAGCAAACGCACTTTCAACTCCATGACCGACCAAATAATATTTTCCATCAGATGTGGAGCCAAAGACGTGTACTTTGGAACCTGCATCTAGGCTTCCAACAGATTCTTCTGAATTTGGTTTAGAAAAGAACTTAGTGTCTGAGGTCGCTTGATAACTAGCCCCTACAACAGTTAACTGATCCGTATAATAAGACAATTCAGCATTAGCGACTAAAATTTCTGCTTTTATTACTTTGGGCTGGGCATCCCCTTCCGTGCTAACTGTCAGTACAGCTTCACTATCTGGCAAATCAAGTTTAACCATTTGCCCTGTATGAAGAGCCTCTGTTGTCGCCGCCAGCGCTTTTCTTTGATCTTTTTCTGCTAAATTTTGTTTGATTTTATCGCTCAAAGCCATCGTGCCTTTTGCAAATAAATACCCTGCACCAACGCACCCTATTCTAGCCCAAAGAGAATCCCCCGCAACAGCTCTGCAGCCTTCATTCGCGGCTAAACCAGATAATATACCAATATCTGTTGTTTTACACCCGCTAAGCCCCATCGCCAAAACTGTAGTTGATAGAAGTATTGACTTTCGGACATACCCTTTGTCCCCATTTGAATAAATATTTTTCACCCTAGTCCCTTTCGTCATTACATATTGCTAAAAATCAGGCAGTGAAATATGTAAGCTAAGGCCATGCATAATGCAATCCAAAGCTGAGGGCTGTTAACCAAAACTGAACTAGGGGAGATTGACGTTGAGAACGGCTCTACATGTGATAGGCTCTTTTGCTCTATTCGTTTATTTTGCGGGCACTTTCGATTACGTATCTGCTAACGCATCTGATAGTGAAGCGTGTCCAGCAAGTCGAATTGAACCAGAAAAGGTTTTACATAGAAAATTTATTGCTTCCACTATTGGCTTAGATCCACAGATCAGAAAAAGCGCAGCGAAAGCTACCATAGAGCAAACTAGAAAAAGTCTTGAGGCTGATGAGAATAACCTTGAACAACATTATTTGCATATAATTGCGCTTGGAGCATACGCTCGCGCATCTTCCACCAAAGAATCCATGGCGGAGCGACTTGGTAGCAAAAGTAAAAAAGCTATCGAAAAACTTGAAATACTTGCACCTGACAAGCCGTGGACAGATACTTTACATGGGGTCTGGCACATCGAAGCTGAGCGCAGAGGTGGATTTCTTGCTTCAATGCTGCTTGGAGCTTCCAAAGAGAGGGGTGTCGAGTATCTAGAGAAAGCGATGGAGGCTGACAAATATGACGCTGCCATCCCTTTTGTCTACGCTACTGCACTTTTCGCAGGCTATGCAAAAAAAGAATCAGAACGCGGACTACAGTTGATCTCTGATATTAAAGAGCGTTTGAAGGCTTGCTCTGACGAAGTGGCGGGGGCCGCCATAAAAAAATACACGCAACAATTTGAAGAATTATTACTCGCCAAAAAGACGAAAGAGCTTGAGGAGCTTGCACAAAAACTAATGTAGTTAATTTTGTTAAATGCAAATCAAACAGGGGAATATGATGTGGAAATCATTTTTAACTAAAACCACGGTCATAGTATGCGCTGCATTCGCTGCGTCAAATGTGGCGGTGGCTCAGCAATCGGAAAGACCTTTCTTCATGGCTAAAGGGAGAACCATAGCCGCGTTTTTTGAAGGTGAAAAATGTGCTGAAACAGTTCGCACGCTCTTTAAAGGCCGAAATCCTTCAGTGTTTCAGGACGGTAATCCTGCCGCTGGGCGATTGATGAATGCGGTGTCTAGCCTAATCAAGCAGCAATGCGATCAGGTTCAGCGCGTTACGGCGAAGGGCCAAGTTGACGGCAAAACGATGTATAATGGAATTGCCGAGGCGGCTACGAATTGGTTGATTGTTGAACTCGGTGCGAGTAAAAATAGCAATTTCCTAGGCTCACGCATAGTTGATAAAAATAACCCACCTGAGCAGTTGGTCTTTAAGGAGCGAAATGACTTCTTGACCTACGCTAATATGCAGGCTGATCTCGGTAACAAGTCCGTATTGTGTGGCGGATATGATCAAAGCTCAAATAGTTGCACGTCAGCAACAACTTTAATTAATCCTAATTCAAAGGGCTCAACAGTACGTATAACGTCACAAATTAAGGGGGGAGCAATCGCGGCTATTGAATTCCTGGGCTCAGCAGAGAACGGCTTCCTGTGCTCTAATACTTCCGACGCCACAGTTTCTATAACAGGTGGAACGCTCACGGATGATGGCCGCGCAGAAATGAGCGTCATGTTTACTGATCGCTGGCTCGAGTATGGCGACCGTGTTTGTGTCGGCTATGTGGGGGAAGCTGATAGTTTAAAGACTGTGAGCTTTGACGAAAATGGCTATCAAACCACCTCACTAATAGACCTAACAAGCTTCGATTCAGCGCCTAAACTGAGATTAGAAAAATAAAGATCATAACTGTAAAGGGGGTAAGGTTATGAAAAAAGCCTTGCTGAAATCCTGTACCTCTTCACTGGTACTCTTGGCATTAACTTTACCCTCTGCGGCAGATGTCAATCAGGCTGTCCTGCAAGCAGAAAAAGCTGTCATCTGGGCGAAGACATTTCCTTGCCCACAACCAAGGCAGATGATTTCCATTCGCGGTCTAGAGAGTGATCAAGCAGTTTTGGCCAAAAAGAAAACCGCCGAGGATTATGGCAATCAAAGTCGTACTCTTCTCGGCAGTGCAATTCAGAAGCGTCAAGCAGTTTTGGCAAAAATTCGGACGTACAAACATAAACCAAGCAAAAAGCTGACCACTCAGTTGGCAGCGCTTGACAAAGCCATCGGGGATCGTGTTGCAAACGTCGGGGCACAACTGACGCAGTGGTTGCTGGCAGAGTGGGTAGCCATGAGTCGTGTGGATGTCACATATGCACCAAAGATAACTCAAGCTAAGTCCGTGCCGAGAGAACGGACAAGTTCGCGTCGCTCCAGATCGCGCAGTGATGTTGCAAAAAGTGAAAAGAGCAATACTGCTGTCAGACCTGATAGCTCTCATCCATTGAGTGCATTTTTAGTCGGTTACACCGATTTAATCAAATTCACCAAACAGTTTGAAACATTGCCAGGGTATGATGCCTATATTAAGCCATTGCCAAACAAGCACTATCAATGTCTCGCACAGATGCAAGCTGCCATCTTCTCCTATAATGGCAATCTAATCAGAAATGTGGTTGAAAATGCTACAGATTCACATAAAGCGAAAAGTGCCTTGTCGAGCTATGTTGTTGTTGGAAACTCGCTGTCAACAGCAGGTAATGAAGAACCAAGTCTTTGGGCTGAAATGAATGTAATTATAAACGACCTTGAGTCTGGTGAACGGCAAAGGGCACTGGAAGAGAAGCGAAAGCGTGAGATTGTAGCAAATAAACGCAGAGCTGAAGAAAAAAAGCAGCGCACGGCTGAACACGCAAAACGTAAGGCCGCGGCAAAGAAGAATTTGGCTTTGGCACGAATTTATGTTGATGCAATAAACTCCAAGAGTGTTTCTCAGGCAAGATCAGTAATGCATCTCGATATCTATATCTCATCTCCTAATGGAAGCACACGTGGGATTGATGCGGGCGTGAGGAGACTACGAGAAGGGTTTTCCAGTGATAACGGTGGTTCTTTGGATGCTCCGCGCATGAGTAACAGCCTAAGTATCAGTGCAACGGTTTACACCAATCGTGGCCGTGGTACGATGAGCTTTGGCTTTAGGGATGGTAAAATCATCAGCGTTAATGTTAGGCGCTAAATTCAAGTATAGAGTAAGCCCCCGCCCAATACCCTTAACGGCATTGACACATTAACTTTTCCCTAACCCTATGTTATAAAATCTCCTGCGTTTCTATTACGAGAAAATTCTACTTATCAATACCGTTAATTAGCGGGCGTATTACCATACAATCAAATCACACGCTAAATACACTATTGGGAAAAGTAATTAATCGGCGCTACGATTACATGGCTCATGAAGGCTCAATGCCTGAATGAACCACTACGCCGGGGTATCCAACAGGGGGGCAGCGTTTTGCCCCCCTTTGGCATGATTGTGCGCTACGCGCACACATCTTGTGGAGCGTTATAAAGATAAGATTAGGGACAACCAACAACGCGACGGGAAAACGCAGAACGATGTCACGTGGACCAGCATGCAACGAAAAAGCGATATGCTCTGCAAAAACAAATGCCTATTATAAAGCGCATGGGCAAACAAGCACATTCCATATGGGGCAATTGAGCTCCGCAGGCCCTTCCGAGGCATAGCCGAGAGAGGGCGGCTGCTTGATGCGCGCTATAAGCATCAATGGGCGGGGTTAGGGGTCACGGTTTGTCTACAGACAGACCGTGAGGGCTAAAATAATTTCCACCTCAAAATCACACAATTCAATTATGTAAATATTCAGAAATCAACGCATAAAAAATCCGGCCCCGCTGTTTTTAACAAACAGAGGAGCCGGACCCAGAAAAAAGAGAAACACGATTTTGGGGGTCAGCTATTTCTCTTTCTCGCTGTCTGGATT
>Ga0316202_10002749_pt1 | contig 11196 bp, 10 predicted proteins | sample 3monrhotite_MG_FD_204934 | JGI IMG/M metagenome (GOLD analysis project Ga0316202, IMG submission 204934) | Microbial mat bacterial communities from mineral coupon in-situ incubated in ocean water Damariscotta River, Maine, United States -... | ecosystem: Environmental > Aquatic > Marine >...
GAACTCTTTAGTAAATGATCGTCTGTTTCTTTGATTCATTGAACACCTCTCTTTGGTGGCGACTATACCACCCTAATTGGTGTCCGGTTTTATTGAACCACTACACCTTGAGCTAGCACAAATGGAATATATTTGTTCTCAAACAGCCATTATCCATTTTATATCAGCTTTAATCATCCCATTATTCGCTTTAAAATTCGTCTTATCTTGGTCTGATATAAAAAACAACCTTGTTTTCATTTATCTTAGTATCTTGGGTTGCATGGTCCCCTACTTAATTCTTTCTTTTTTCGGCTACGAACTCCCAACAATCATAGGCGGTCTCGTCGGTCTAGTTTTCACGACATTCTTGGCTTCTAGAAACATTGGACTTTTCAACCCCGCTACGAAGGAGGAAGTGGAAACAACAATAGGTGTACGTCAGCTCGTCAAAGCTTCCTTCCCGTTATGGGGAACAGTGGTTATTCTACTATTGACTCGAATTGATGAATTGGGAATTAAAGGTTTCCTGCTTAGCCATTCACCCGCACTTGAAATGAACATTGGTGGTCTTGGAAGCATTCTTGTCAGCTCATCTCTAGTCTTGGGCTTGGAAAACGTCCTAGGAACCCCGATTTCATGGTATCTGGAGACTCTGTATATTCCGGCCCTCTCACCATTTATTTTAGTTTCATGTCTTTCCCTTGCCCTTTTCAAAGTAGAAGCAGGGGTTGCCGGGGCAGTCATAAAAGAATCTGCCAAACAAATGGTGAAACCAATTCTGGCACTTTTGGGGGCCTTGGTTTTTGTGAAATTATTAATGGCGGGAGGTGACAAATCAACGGCTGCAATCATCGGGAAGGGACTCGCAGACCTTGCCGGACCTTTATGGATCCATTTTGCAGCTTTTCTAGGAGCATTCGGAGCTTTTTTTTCAGGTTCTAATACTGTATCCAACCTTACTTTTGGCGGGATTCAAGTATCAATCGCACAAAGTTTAGGACTTAATATTGAAAAAATATTAAGTCTTCAGACTGCTGGAGGGTCAATCGGCACCATGGTTAGTATCAGCAACATTGTGGCTATTTGTACAGTCCTTGGGCTGGACAATAAAGAAGGTGTTATTCTTAAAAAAACAATTTGGCCAATGATTATTTACTGTTTAATTGCCTCTTTTGTAGTTTATTTAAGTGATTATCTACTTTAGGTATGCTTTAAACTAAATACATCAAGCTCCCAATCTGAAAGGTCCCGCAGCCCTGAAACTTCTTTAATAGCTAAGATGGCTTTTTTATATCCATCAATTGATGTGATTTGAGTCCAATTCATTTTATTCTTCAGACCTGTCTCACCCACCCCCTGTGCCAGGGTTGTTGTCGCCTCTAACTGAATTCAAAATATAATCAAAACCTGGGGGCAGTTAGGTGGCACATGTATTCCAAAGCATTCCGGACCTTGATGGTTCAGAAGATGACAGACGCTGCTGGTTCAAGTCCTGAGGTTCTGGCCGGTGAGATAGGTGTCTCTCGTGCCTCACTCTATCGATGGCTGAAGGACGCTGCTATTATCGAGCAACGAACCACAGACCCGGTTGACCTTCCGACTATCATATCGAGGCCGCTCAAGATGAAACGACCGCAAGACTGGAGTGCCAAGGAGAAGCTGGCTGCTGTACTCGAAGCAGCATCTTTGCCTGATGATGAGCTTGGCGCATTCCTGCGCAGCAAAGGACTTCACAATACGCAACTCCAACAGTGGCAAGAGCAGATGCTTGCCGGTCTGGAACCAATGACAGCGGTCTGTGGCAAGAAGGCCCCTGAAACCAAACGTATCCGTGAGCTGGAAAAAGAACTCAGGCGTAAAGACGCAGCACTTGCCGAAACGGCTGCCCTGCTGGTTCTCAAAAAAAAAGCCCAGATGATCTGGGGGGACGAGGACGACAACACGGACAGTTAGAGCGACGTCAGATTATCGACCTTCTCAATGAAGCCGTTGCTATGGGTGCCAGATTGAAACCAGCAGCTCAATTATTGGGGCTTACTGCCCGTACCTTTCAGCGCTGGCGACGGATGGACGGTGGTTATGACCGACGTTCTGGACCCCTGACTGCCCCTACAAACAAGTTGACGCCAGTGGAACGGCAGCAGGTTTTGACGGTGGCCAATTCATCAAAGTACCGGGACTTGTCACCTAAGCAGATCGTGCCCCGCCTCGCCGATGAAGGCAGATATGTTGCTTCGGAGTCGACCTTCTACCGCATTTTGCGTGAGGAGAATCAACTGGCCCATCGGGAGCGTTGTCGGCCTGCAACCCACCGCCGTCCGCGTGAAAAGGTTGCAACCGGTCCATGCCAGGTGTGGTCCTGGGATATTACTTATTTGAAGTCTCAAGTCCGGGGGCGGTTTTATTATCTATATATGACGGTCGATGTTTGGAGCCGTAAGATTGTTGCTGCCAGCGTATATGAGAAGGAATGCGGCCAGAACAGCGCACTGATGCTCGTTGAGACCTGCCACCGGCATAAGGTCAATCCAGAAGGGCTAGTGCTGCACTCCGACAATGGCAGTCCGATGAAAGCGTCCACCATGCTGTCCACCCTGCAGCGGCTGGGCGTGGTTCCATCATTTAGTCGCCCCGGGGTCAGTGATGATAATCCGTTTTCCGAGTCACTGTTCCGAACCATGAAGTACCGCCCCGAGTACCCTTCAGGGCCGTTCGTAAGTTTGAGCGCCGCCCAGAGCTGGGTCGATACGTTTGTTCAGTGGTACAACACCGAACATCTTCATAGCCAGATTCGCTTTGTTACCCCGGATGATCGGCACTACGGACAGGAAGAAAAGATCCTGCAGAAGCGGAGAAAAGTCTACTCCGAAGCACGAAATAAGACCCCGGACCGCTGGTCTGGCCAGACACGCAACTGGCAGCCCATCGCCGTTGTTCGGCTCAACCCTGAAAAGAGCGAGCCTTCGGAAGAGGTTCTTTTAAAGAAGGTCGCATAGTGCGGCTTGACGGTCGAGTAGCCCGAGGGAACTTCCCCCTCAGGCCCTCACAGAACCGGACGTGAAACTCTCGCTTCATCCGGCTCTTCTTATCCATCACCCGATGAGAACAGATAGTCCCAATGTACAAACAACTGCGGAGAAGACATTCGACAACGCTTGAGCCATGCCCATGAACGCTGCTTTCTCCTCCGTAGCGTCTTGTACTTCTTCCTTGCCCAGCGCCCTAACCTCAGATCCAGTCTCACCAAAAACCGTCGCAGCGGTTCCGGGTAAAAGGCTCCATAGTACCCTACCCATCCTCGTACCATTGGATTGAGGATGGCAGCCAACTCTTGCAGAGTTAAGCTCGTTCTACGGTGGATTTTAAGATCTCGGACCACTTGGTTCATCCGTTTCAGTGCTTTTCGACTCACTCCCGGATTAAAACCCGTAAAGAGGTTTCCGTGCTTGTCCTGTACGGTTCGTCCATGAAAGCTGAATCCGAGGAAATCAAAACGGGTATGGGCATATTTCACCCTTCGCTTCCCATCCTTGCAGTAGACCAGTTTCGTCTTTGCCGGGTGTAACTCCAGCCTGCAATCTGACAGTCTTCCTCGTAGCTCTTCTAAAAGCGTCTCAGCCTCTTTCTGACTTCGACAGTGACAGAGCACATCATCCGCATACCGCTCAAATGGTATGGACGGATGATTCCGCTGTATCCAGTGGTCAAAGGCATAATGCAGGTAGAGATTGGCCAGCAGCGGGCTGATGACACCTCCCTGCGGAGTTCCGCAGGAAGGTGTTTTTCTCGTTCCATCTGCCAACTCAACTTCACTCTCCAACCAGCGTTGGATGTAGAGTCGGATCCATTTCTCTGGGACGTGCTTCTCTACTGCACGCATCATCAATCCATGGTCAATGGTGTCAAAGAAGGCCCTGATATCCATGTCGATCGCCCAGTCATAGTTCCAGCAGTTACGCCGCGCTTGCGCGACCGCCTGCTTTGCACTTCGCCCGGGACGATAGCCATAGGATGAGGGGTGAAATACTCGCTCCAACCTCGGTTCGAGTATCATCTTGACGACCATCTGAGCGGTCCGGTCGGCCACAGTCGGTATCCCCAAGGGGCGGAAATTCCCATCCCCTTTGGGTATTAAGACCTGCCGTACCGGTTGAGGATAGTAACTCCCCGAACTCATCCGATTCCACAAGGTATAGAGATTATCCCCCAAACGACTCTGGTAAGCTTCGATGCTCGTCTTATCCACGCCTGGTGCGCCTTTATTGGCGGCCACGCGTTTCCAAGCATCCCAGACTACCCTCTTGGGTATCTCAAATGGTTTGGCTTTGGGCAACGGATCCTCCCGCTTCACGGTTGTCGCATCCCCAAAAACCGAATAAGGCCATGCCTTTGCTCCACAGCCATTACAACTGCTTCATCACTACTACGCATGACTCCGCCACTGTGCTCCGCATTGGTACTCAGGCTCTTGCGGGTTCTCCGCTTGAACCGCTCCCTTAGCATCGGAACGACAGCTTCCCAAGTTCCACTCCAGTGCCTGAAATAAGGTCACGCCACCTCTATGCCGGATGCCGCCAGACCAAAACTCAGGTCCCCGTCTGACTTGTCCCGGGGTGTTGTCGAGAACCCGGTTTTGACATCGTCTACAATTATCGACACTTCTTCGATGGTTCACTTGCGTTCGTCTCCGTTATTTCATACCTGACAGGGTTTTCCCTGCCTTTTCCCATGACGCTCACCACGGTCGCTCTTTACGGCCGCAGCTCAGGGTGGTTTGGTGTCTCCTCCTGATAGGCGACACCGAGGGGCCTATCCCTCATCACTGGTGCAGCATGGCTAGACCGCATTCTGCAGCTTCACCTTCTTGGCACACCGACAACAACCTTGACACCCGCCGCCCAATATAATGCGATCAACCGGACAGTGTGGCGGCTTCTCGATATAACCTGCACACCACATGTATTTTAATTGCAGATTTAGAAGTTTTTGGGCAATGCCGATATTGTAAGGGTTCTCAAGTGTCGAATCACCAGCACACTGCATTGCATGGTCACGAACCTTTACAATATTTTCGAGATGTATTGGTTCATCTACAGGTAACCTGTAGCAGGGAATAATGATTTCATCACAAAACCCAATCACTGCTTTTCGGAATTCTTGACGTTCAAACTCAGTTGTCAACTTGTGATATCTCAATGCCCGCTGAACGGAAGCATTCCAGCTTAATATCCAAAATTCATTTATAAGAAATTTCTTTTGCAGGGACATGGCATCTCTTGTTTAAGGCTGGTAACTATCAGATTGTTTAGCAGGAATTTATTGTATTTCGTCTTTTATCAATGAGAATAACTTTTCATCGTTCCTGTCATCCGACATCATGAATGTACAAGCATAGAAATTTCAAGTTTTCACCAGACTTCTGATACACAATCCACTCACCAGTTTTGTTGTCCCAACTTACCGACTCTAGCAACAATTCATTTGAGAAAATTGGAAACAAGTTTTTAACATCAGGATGTTCAACTCGTAGCTGTTCCAAGCGTCTCCAAATGGCATCATCCGTTGGATATTTTTTCTCAATGTATCTAACGCAGTTCCTTAAACTGTAAAACGTTTGACTGTGATGAACATGATAAATATTTTTATTGTACAGATATGACGCATTTCGTGAGAATGGCTTATGAAATTTTCGCTTGGCAATATTGTTTATTACCTCTTCCATTCTCCAATAAATAACACTTCGATTGTAGGGGTGTTTGAATCCGCAAATTTCGACATAACCATTCCTGGATATATCAACCAACTGGTCTCTGAGTATTCTTGTCGATCGGTGTCCATTCAGGTGATGTTTCAGCTCTATTTCTACTGCCTCTTCATATTCGTCATGGTCGAATTGTTGTGGCTCTGCGTTTATGTATGAGAAAACATCCAACCTTTTAAATCCGGCTATTATTTCTTCTCTTATATTTTTCATGACTTCACATAATTGAGGCACACATAAAGAATGATCAATCCAATAAGGGTATTCACGAAACCGGACGACAACTCTCTATCTATGGATCTATTCAAGAAAAAATGGACACTACGTTATTTAATCGCGATTCGTCATCAGGGTGAATACCTGTTATCTCACTTAGCATAGCTACCGACACATCGAGCTTCTTAGCAACAGCAGCAAAGCTAATACTCAATTGCTCACGCAGCACATGAAATATAGATTCAAGAAGTTCAGGTTGCTCTGGCTGAATACGGTCATCATATTTTTCAACCTTCGTTTGCCCCGAGCGATTAAGATAAACATTTGCACTTCTGTACTGTTGTGCAGTAATCAACCTTAGTTGGTGTGCTCTATAAATAATTGCCCTGGCACTCATGCCCCATCGTACCTTTAGCTGATACACAACATCCCAATTTATGCGCTTTTCGCACATGTTAGGAAATTCTTTTACAAAGGCAGAGCGAGGAAAAATGAACGCACTGGCAAATCTATCAGCCTCACCTTCTGTTTCCTTGTCTCCGGTTTCAACTCCATCATGAAGGACGAAATGCCCACATTCATGCGCTAGATCGAATCTCATACGACAAACACTTTCCTTTGCAGTGTTTCGTACAATGATAGGATATTTCCTATTGAGTGACAGAGCATCGACCTTTTCGGAAACACCTTCAAACTGCGTAATAACAATACCTGCATTTTCCAACACTCTTGTTACCTTCGCAATCGGTGTATCAATTCCTAACCCCCACTGCTTTCTACATTTCTCAGCTGCACGCTCTATGTCTTCATTTAGATACTTGCCTGTCGTCGATTCAGCAATAGGGATATCCTTGGATGGCAAGTCAAGTAGCTCATTTATATAGACCACTAGTTGTTCGAAAATCGTACTGAATGCTAAAACTCGGTGGGCTATCCCAACAGGCGTTGTTCGCCGTTTGCGAAAATGGCATTGTTCGGATTTAACATCATTTCCTACAGGCGATTGGAAAAACTCATTTTCTATCTTTAATACTTCGCAAAGTGCTTCAAGAACATCGTCAGCAGGAACCTTACTTCCACCTTCCAACTGATGAACAAATTGACGGGAGACAGAAACAAGGTTGCCAAGCTCTTGCTGGGTAAATCCATTTAATAATCGAGCAAGCCTTAGCTTGTCACCATAAAACTCTATATCAGTTTTCATCGCTAACAGTTTCTACTTTCAGCACTCGTTTCTTTACGCCAACAACAGGCTTATCCAATTCAACAGCCTGCGGCACGGAATCAGAAACTTTCGCAAGTAGGGTTACATTGTCATCAATCGGAACCTGCCATTGGCATACAATTTCACCGTTGGAATCGTATCCGACAAAATATACAGCGTCTGCAGCACTCTTAAAGTGAGTATCAAAAACAAAGAACCACCGCACATCAGCATATGGATGAGAGTTAAAGAGATTCATTTGGACCATTGCGTTCTCAGAAACAATTAATTTTCTATCTGGTAACTGTTTTGGATCATTACGGGTAAAGCGGACCGGCATTGAACCTATACAGAAAGTAAATCGTCCTTCTGCAGTAAGAATTGACAACCAAGGAAATCCATCACTTCCAGCTGCATCAATAATACGCGACCTACAACATTCATATGCTCTCATCCCAAGCGCCAAGCGTGTATCACCCAGTTCTTCATCATGAAGTTCAATCACGTCATCACGAATCGCGGCAATAAAACTAGCAACTTTAATCAGCCTGTCTGCTGCAAGGTCAGAATTAATTTCCCAGGGTTCTTGATGCATCTCACCACCTCTTCTCGTGTTTAAAGTTAAGGTGATTATATGCACATCAATAATTTTGTCAACCAAAAACAAATTTGGCAAGCCTGTCAACAAAAAGACACTAAATCACAAATCTGGATACGAGATATTCCTTCCTCAAGCCGACATAAGCTTCCTTGCAGCCTACGGGCTTTGTTTTCCCATTTACGACTTGCGGAACATGAAAACCCCATCTGCCAAGCCGGCTAGCCGGGGATGGGGTTTTCTCGTAAGGCAGGAGATATAGAGACCACACATGGCTACCATTTCTGAGGCAGGAAAACTAACAGAACTACTTATGAGATTTTCCAAAGCATTGACGTGCTCAAATTATTGCCGTATGTTGAATCTTCCTTATTTTACGGATTGTTAGAAAATTGGAGGGGATACGGATGATGACAATAGGCCATCTGCAAACCTGCAGGTGGTTTTGTTTTTTTGAACCCTATGTGTTGCTTACGTTCGACTAATAAGGTGGCATCGTTTGCCCTGATACCACCTTAATGAAAGGAGGTGAGAAAAATGGAATACCAAAAACCTATGATTTTGGCACAAGGTACTGAACAGATGGCACAATGCCGGCCGAATAGTAAACCGAGTGGGAGACCATGCAATCCGCCGGGGCCAAGCGGACGCTAAAGGACAATTTGTTCACTGGCGACGATGCTACACGAATAGCATCGTCGCTGACTTTTTATGGAGATGGCCCAATGTATTTCAAACAAAAATCTAACGTTATATTCAGGAATTATGAGTCTTTTGGCTACATAACTGACAATAGAAATTTCGGATATAAAAAAACGGATAATAATGGAAATGACATTGGAGATAAAATTGTATCGCAGAGCGGGGCAGTTTTTTTGTCGATCTTAGGTCAAAAGCCACAAACCATTGAAGATATCGCAAAAAAAATAACTGTTCAATTTACAAACGTAGACTTAGAAACAATAAAAAACGATGCTAGAGAATTTTTTAGAATTCTTGAGCAGGATGGTTTTGTTGTGTCTGGCAAGACATTGCAGGAATGCGATGAAAAAGACTCAAGATTTTCGTATGAGGTTTTGAAACCAGCAATAGGGACTAGTGATTGTTATCCAATTAATAAAACTTTTAATAAAAGCTCACAAGAATTTCTAGATGAATACTTTAAGGTTGAACCTCAGCTAACAAGTTTACATATAGAGATAACAAACAAGTGCAACGAAAGATGTGTTCATTGTTATCTACCACACGAGAATAGTGCGAATCATATTGAAACTGATTTATTTTATAACATTTTAGAGCAATGTAACGATATGAAGTTGTTGCATTTAACGCTAACTGGTGGCGAGCCAATGCTGCATAAAAACTTTAGTGATTTCCTAAAAAAATGCAAAGAATATAATCTGTCCGTAAACGTACTTAGTAATTTAACTTTGTTAAATGATGAAATTATTGAAGAAATGAAAAAAAACCGCCTCTTAGGTGTCCAAGTATCATTATACTCAATGGACCCTAAAATACATGATGCGATAACAAACACAAAAGGAAGTTTTGAAATTACTAAAAATGCAATTTTGAAACTTAAAGAAAATGATATACCACTACAGATCAGTTGCCCAATAATGAAACAAAACAAAAACTCTTATAAAGATGTTTTGCTCTGGGCAAAAACGCATAACATCCATGTTGGATTTGATTATGTAATAATAGCTAAATGTGACAATAAAACAAATAATCTGATAAATCGTCTGCCTATAAATGACATTAATGAAATTATTAAAGATAAAATTGTTGACGTTCCACAATATCTTGAACTAGTTGAACTGGAAGCTAAAAATAAAAGGAATGATACGCCAGATGATATTGTTTGTAGCGTCTGCCATTCATCCATTTGTATAGCAGAAAACGGAAATGTATATCCATGCGCCGGTTGGCAAGGTTATGTTGTTGGTAATGTAAATGAAGAATCTCTCAAAGAGATTTGGATCAATTCAAAAAATATACAACATTTAAGAGCGTTGCGGAAAAGAGATTTCCCAAAATGTATTCAATGTCTTGAAAAGAGCCTCCTCCGCAGAATCTGTGGGTAGTAGGCAGTAAAAACTAGAGCATTGCCTTTCCCGGATGGGTAGGATGGTTTTTCCCGAACTATCAAACCCGATCCAAACGAAAAGGCAATGCTGATAAAGACTCTACTGAACAAGGTCGAACGATTCAAGTCGTTCGTTTATGGCTCCGTCTGCGTCATGCTGGTTGGTGGCACGGAAGCTCTGGTCATTGATATCGAGCCGCGTCGTAATAGTCGGCCACTTTGCCCTGAGTGTGGCAGGCAGCGCAGCACGTATGATCGACAGCCCCAGCGGTTATTCGAGTATCTGCCTGTCTGGTCGTTTAAGGTCTATTTTCGCTATGCCCCGCGCCGGGTCAAATGCCCAGAGCATGGCGTTAAAGTCGAATCCATGCCCTGGGGCTTCGGCAAGGAACGAATGACGTTTTCCTATCAGGTCTTCCTGGCCCGCTGGGCGAAGCGGCTGTCCTGGAAAGAGACTGCCGATATCTTCGAGACCAGTTGGGACACTGTGTTTCGAGCCGTTCAGTTTGTTGTAGACTTCGGTCTCGCTCACAGAAGCCTTGAGGGCGTCACCGAGATCGGCGTTGATGAGATTGCTGTATTCAAAGGGCACAAGTATCTGACGCTGGTCTATCAGGTAAATGCCGGAGCCAGACGTCTTCTCTGGAGCGGTCCTGAGCGCCGGGTCAAAACGCTGCTGCAATTCTTTCAGGAATTCGGCCCGGAGCGAAGCGCCAAGCTCCAGTTCGTTTGCAGCGACATGTGGGCCCCGTACCTCAAGATCATCGCCAAGAAGGCTCCGCAGGCTCTGAATATTCTTGATCGCTTCCACATCATGCGGAAGTTCAACGAGGCGATAGACGAGATCCGGCGCGGCGAAGTCAAACAGTTCAAGGCCAATCGTCAGGAGAATGTTCTCGAACGTAAACGCTGGCTACTGCTGAAGCGACCCGAGAACCTCTCTGAGAAGCAGACGGCGGGGCTTAGCGAGCTGCTCAAACTGAATCTGGCGTCGATCAAGGGCTACTTGCTGCGTGAGGACTTTCAGCGATTCTGGGAGTACCAACGTTACGACTTCGCGGGAAAGTTCCTCGATAACTGGGTAACCAGAACGTTGCAAACCGATCTAGAACCGATGAAAAAAGTAGCCAAGATGTTACGCAAACACAAACCGCTGGTTTTGAACTGGTTCAAGGCCAAAGGCGCGATTTCCAGCGGCGCAGTAGAGGGTATGAACCTCAAGGCAAAACTCACTATGAGAAAAGCCTACGGTTTCAGGACCCTCAAATGTCTGCAAATCGCCTTATATCATGAGCTTGGTAAGTTACCGGAACCTGAATATCTCCACAGATTTTGCTGACGAGCCT